>Ga0265338_10008133_pt1 | contig 12801 bp, 12 predicted proteins | sample 42126metaG_FD_193579 | JGI IMG/M metagenome (GOLD analysis project Ga0265338, IMG submission 193579) | Rhizosphere microbial communities from Carex aquatilis grown in University of Washington, Seatle, WA, United States - 4-21-26 metaG | ecosystem: Host-associated > Plants > Roots > Rhizosphere... | reverse complement strand
CATGTCGTCGGCACGGCGGACGGCTCGAATGCGCGGACGTATGTGAATGGGGTCCAAGTCGGCAGTGCGGCTGCTGGCAATACCTTCGCTGCATATCTGGCGGCGGATATATTCGCCCAAGGAGCGCCGGCGGGGCCTTCTACTGGCGGCGGCTATATGCAGTCGCAGATCGACGATGTCCGCATATACAACCGCGCGCTGTCGGGAAGCGAGGTCGAGCAGCTGTACATGGCCGGCCAAGTCTCGCTCGAGCCAACCTCCGGCCAAGGCAACGGCTGTGCCCTGGGTTCGCTCTCCTGCGGCCTGGTCGGATACTGGACGTTCAACAACCAGGATATGAACTGGACATCGGCTACGGCTGGTACAGTCAAAGATATGTCGGGCAACGGGAATACCGGGACATTGACCAACATGAATCGCACGACCAGCCCTGTGGCAGGGAAGCTCGGGCAAGCGCTCAAGTTCAATGGGACGTCCAGCCATATCAACACTTCGAGCACAGCCTTCGCTTTCGACTTTACGAATCCATTCAGCATCTCGCTGTGGTATCAGACCCAGAAGGTCACGGGAGTAGCGAATTCCTTCCTCGGCAATTTCAACGGCGCTTCCAGGGGCTATGGCTTTGGGCCCAAGGGTATGGGCTTGTGTAGCTCGAATGACAAGATGGGTTTCTTGTTCTGGACAGCCAACAATACCGGAATAACGGTGTGCACGCCGGCCAATACTATCGTGGCAGGAACTGCCTGGCATCATGCAGTCATGACGTATAACGGGAACTCGCACGCATCTGGCGTCCATATATACGTCGATGGTGTGGATCAAGCGCTATCTACAGTCTTTGATAATGCTTCAGGATCCGCTGTCAGCAACGGCATCTTGGAATTGGGTGATGATCAGACTAACGATCCATTCTCTGGTTCTATGGACGATTTCCGCGTCTACAACCGCGCCCTGTCGGCGGCTGAGGTCAGGCAGCTGTATATGGGAGGGTTGTAGCCATGATTTTGAGTCACCGATATGGTATAATATACGCATGAAATTCCCAATCCCCCCTTTCGTCAAGCCGTTTTTATGGTCATATGACACAGATCGCCTTGATCGCCAGGCAGACCACAAACGCATCATCACCAATGTCTTGAATCTGGGGACGAAGCGGGCTACCGATTGGCTGCTCGGGACTTTTGAACGCGACGAAGTGCGGGATGCCCTCGAACACCCGCTTCCCGGAGAATGGGACCGGAAGTCCCTCCACTTCTGGTCGCTGATCTTTGGCGTTACGCCGGGCAGAACCATGAGGATCATTCCCGATTAACGCCGATGCATTACGAGATACTTGATAAGGTACGGATCGATCTTCTGCCGACGCTGGCGCAGTTCAAAAGCGATTTTTATCTGGCTGGCGGAACAGGATTGGCTTTGCAGATCGGGCATCGTGATAGCGTCGACTTCGATTTCTTCATGCCGGGGCATCTCGATACGCGGAAGCTCTACGAGCGCGTCCGTGAGGTATGCCATGGCCGGAAGATCGAAAAGACCCAGGAAGAGAAGGACACGCTCTCTATCATCCTTGACGGAGAATTGAAGGTCAGTTATTTCGGGTATCCCTACCCGCTCGTCGACGGGCTGATCCAGAGCGAATATCTCGACATCGCTCCCATCCGTGACATCGCCTGCATGAAGCTCTCGGCCATCACTGGCCGGTCGGTGCTCAAGGATTATGTGGACCTGTACTTCATATTGCGCGCGCATCCGCTTCCGGATATCCTGGCGATTCTCGCTCGCAAGATGCCAGACCAAGACCAGAATCTCGTGCTCAAGTGTCTGACATACTTTGACGATGTCTTGCCGGAGCATGTCTTATTCAAGAACGGGGCCGACGTATCATTCGACACGATCAAGAAGTTCCTTGTGGCCGAGGTCAAACAGCTGTATATGGGAGGGTTGTGATGTTCGATCATCATATACAGCAATGTATAGGTTACACAAACTACGACATGAACAATATAAGCAAACAAACCGATAGAATCAGCAACAAAGTACAGTTTGCTTCCCAAAGAGCGATTTGTTCCAGACACTTTTTTATGGCCGTGTTTGGCTGCCTCCTCCTTACTCCCTGCTTCTTTCTCCCTGCTTTTTATGTACATGCATCGACCATGCAGACGTCGGGCATGACTAACAATTCCGACTTGAATGCCAAGGCGGCTGGTCTGGTCGGCTGGTGGACCATGGATGGCGCCAACATGGTCTCCAATGTGAAGGATTCGAGCGGCAATGGCAACAACGGCAACCTGGTCGGCTTCGGCGCCACCTCGAGCGCAGTCGTGGCGGGGAAGATCGGGCAGGCGTTGAAGTTCAATGGGAGCACGAGCTATGTGAATGTCCCCACCATCAGCATTCCGAGCGACATCACGGTTAGCGCGTGGGTGTTTTCGCAGAACTTCAACCAAAACGGGATGATCGTGGAAAAGGAGCCTGTGAACACTGACTGGGAGCTGTTCTTCGATAGTAACTTGGAATGGAGAGGCGGGTCGGCGAATGCCCCAGTGAGTTGCTCGAATCCATCGAACAATAAATGGCACATGATAAGCGCGACACAGACTGGGACGAGCGTGCGCGTATACAAAGATGGCGTGCAATGCAATAGCGGTTCATTTACCGCGATCCAGAACGGCGCGACTGCGATCCAGATAGGCAGATACAATAGCGGATATTATTTCAACGGCTCCCTCGACGACATCCGCATATACAACCGCGCGCTGTCGGCTCAGGAAGTTGCCCAGCTCTACAACATGGGCGGGTCCAAGATGAACGTCTCGACGACCGCCAATTCCAACTTGAGCGGCACCAGCACCGCCGTTACGGGAACCGGCCTAGTCACCTGGTATACATTCGACGGCAAGAATATGATCAATAACGTCACCGACTCGAGCGGCAATGGCAACAACGGCAACCTGGTCGGCTTTGGCGCCACCTCGAGCGCCGTCGTGGCGGGGAGGATCGGGCAGGCGTTGAAATTCAATGGCACCAATCAGCTCATACGCCTCAAGACGGGGAATGGCATTCCCGCATACAGCAGCACCACGCCATACTCGGTAGCTTTCTGGGTCAAGAGCAGCGTTGCGTCCTCAGCGATAAAGATGATATACGCCGAGAATAATCCCACGTCGATCTTCAGCCTGTTCACGGATACCACCTCGGGAAAGCTGACTGTCTATATCCGTAATGTCGCGCTCGTAGCAAACCTGGGTTTTACCGATTCGACGAAAAAAGTAGTGGACGGCACGTGGCACCACATAGTGTGGACGGATTCGCGCGGCACCGCGGCGCTCTACATAGATGGCGTGAAGGATGCCACTAATTTCAACTATACGCCGAATGGCGCTATGGGCACTACATATCCGTCGCTCGGAGGATACACGTCCGACAATATCGATGCCCATAGCCTCGATTTCTTCCCTGGCTCTGTCGATGACTTCCGCATATACAACCGTGCCTTGTCGGCGCAGGAAATTGTCCAGCTGTACAACATGGGCCAGTCCAAGATGAACGTCTCGACGACCGCCAATAGCGATTTGGCCGCGAAGAATGGCGGCCTGGTCGGCTGGTGGACATTCGACGGCAAGAATATGATCAATAACGTCACCGACTCGAGCGGCAATGGCAACAACGGCAACCTGGTCGGCTTTGGCGCCACCTCGAGCGCAGTCGTGGCGGGGAAGCTCGGGCAGGGGTTGAAGTTCAATGGGAGCACGAGCCATATCAATACATCGAGCAGCGCATTCGCGTTCAATTTTTCCAATCCCTTCAGTATCTCGCTCTGGTACAAGACGCAGAAAGTCACTGGAGTTGCGAATTCATTTCTTGGAAATATGAATGGCAGTTTAGCCGGCTATGTCTTTGGGCCAAAAACCGCCAGCCTCTGCGGCTCGAATGACAAGCTCGGATTCTTGATCTGGTCTGGCAACGCTGTCGGTATCACGGTCTGCACTCCGTCAAATACGATCGTGCCAGGGAATGTCTGGCATCATGCGGTGATGACGTATAACGGCAACTCGCATGCTTCAGGCGTTCATATATATGTAGATAACGTGAATCAAACCTTGAGCACAGCGAATGATACTGCCTCCGGTTCCTCCGTCAGCGCGAGCGTCCTCGAGCTCGGCGATGATCAAACCGGGGACCCGTTCAGCGGTTCCATGGACGATGTGCGCATATACAACCGCGCGCTGTCGGCCCAGGAAGTCGCCCAGCTGTACAACATGGGGAAATAGGCAAGTCGGAGAAGTGATTTTGTGCGGAAGTGTGGTATAATGCACCCATGGCAACCGAATTCGAGACAATCAAACAGAAAATAGCTCTACAGAAAGACTATTTGCAGAAAACCTATGGAGTCAAGGAAATAGGCGTTTTTGGCTCATTTGCGCGCGGGGACAATAGCGAGAAAAGCGATGTCGATGTGTCGATCGAATTAGATTATTCAGTGCCCGTAGGACTTTTTGAATTCGCCGGGATGCAGTTCTATCTAGAGGACATTCTTGGAAAAAAAGTCGATCTGGTGATAAAAAGCGGGATCAAGGCGCTTATCAAGGAGAGGATCTTAAGCCAGCTCGTGATCATATGAGCGAGAAAAGAGACATAACATTGTTCATTCAGGATGTATTCGAGGCTATCGAAAAGATCGATGGCTATGTCTCTGGAATCAATGATGCCAGAGAATTTAAAGATTCAAAACAGACATATGACGCGGTGATGATGAATTTCATAATTATCGGCGAAGCTGTCAGGAACATTTACGAAGAAGTCCGAAATAATTATCCGCAAGTTGAGTGGCGAAATATCATGGCGATGCGCAATCTCCTCATCCATGAATATTGGGGAGTGGATGAAAAAGTGGTATGGAACGCAGTACAGAAAAATCTGCCGCAATTAAAAGAAATCCTTACAAAAATTAAGGGCAGTTTGAATTGATAATATGGTTGGTTCCCTCGACGATGTGCGCATCTACGATTCCCCAAATCGTACTGGGTACAACCGCGCGCTGTCGGCCCAGGAAGTCGCCCAGCTGTATACTATGGGCAAATAATATACTCCACCACTATGAGAAAACTCCTCACAACCTCCGCTTTCCTCCTCCTCGCCTGTCTCCTCCTTTCTCCCTGCTTCCTGCTCCTTTCTCCTTCTCCCGCCCATGCCATGACGCTCGACACGGCTTCGAGCCGCGCGCTCTCGAACGGTCTCATTGGCTGGTGGACATTCGACGGCCCGACCATGACGACTGGAGCGCCCAAAGACATGAGCGGCAATGGGGATCCCTCTCTGCTCGACAGCTTTTCGCCGTCTACCCAGCTCGTCCCGGGCGTGCTCGGCCAGGCCATCAGCCTCAACGGATCGACGAGCTTCTTCCTCGCGTCTACAAGCATCATCGGCGCTTCGAATTTCACCGCGAGCATGTGGGTGTACCCGACCTCATTCGCGGCCGAGAAGGGCCTCTTCGATACCATACCGGACGGTTGCGGAAGCTGTGGCAGCCGTCTCAGCGCATTTGTCCTCGTCTCGACCGCTTCGACCGGAAAACTGCGCATCTACACCAACAACGGATACCAACCGACGTCCAGCGGCGCTTTGAAATTGAATCAATGGAATCATATCGTCTTTATGAGGGGGGGAGGCACAGTAAACCAGGCGTTCTATTATATCAATGGCGTGAAGGATTCCGTCACGGTGACTCTGTCTCCAAACATCAACCAGTTGAGCCAGGGCAACGTGGTCATAGGCAAGTATGGCGACGTCGCTGATAATTCGGGAAGCACCAGCTTCTTCCCGGGCAGGATCGACGATGTGCGCGTATACAACCGCGCCTTGTCGGCCGCTGAAGTCACCGCGCTCTACGATCTCGGCACAGCCTCGCACATGTCTGCCTCGCCCAAGTCGACCAGCGGCACGGGCCTGGCGAGCGGCCTGGTCGGCTATTGGACCTTCGACGGCAAGGACATCATCAAGGGTGCGCCGCAGGACATGAGCGGGAATGGCGAGACGCTCAAGTTAGTCAGCATCGCAACATCCACCTTTTATGTGCCCGGTCAAGTCGGCCAGGCTGTCAAATTCAACGGCACGACTAATGCCGCATCCACGCCGACGATCGATCTCACGAGCACGAAGATCGTGACGGTGGCCTTCTGGTATAGGGGGCCTTATAACACCGATAGCGTCCTCCTCGAATCCTCCACGAACTACAATAATAACGATGGGGCGATCCTGATCGACCCGAGCGTGGGCACCGGTAACGGCACATGCAGTAATGTCGGCAAGATCTCGTTCTCTATCCAGGATTCCGTCGGTACGGTCAAGTATCTCAATGTCTGCGCTACTCCGCCCGCCAATAAGGCCCCCTGGCATCACTGGGTGGCGGTCTTCGACAATAGCACCACCGGTGGCGCGATCACCGTCTACCTCGATGGTGCCATCCAGTCGTTGACCACCGGCGTCTCGAGCAAGGACCAGTCGAGCACGTTCGGCAATTACAATTGGTATATGATGGCGCGCAATACCGCGAGCGTCTTCACGGCTGGTTCGCTCGACGACGTGCGCATCTACAACCGCGCATTGTCTGCCCAGGAAGTCCTCGAGCTCTACAACCAAGGCGCGGCTGGCAAAGTCGCGGTCTCGCCCAAATCTACCAGCGGCGTCGGCCTGGCCAAAGGCCTCGCTGCTTACTGGACCTTCGACGGCAAGGATATGGCGAAGGGCGTGGCCACGGACATGAGCGGCAATGGCAATAACGGCAACTTGGTGAATGCCGCGACCTCCACGCAGTATGTGACAGGGAAGATCGGCCAGGCGCTCGCATTCAATGGGACGAATCAGTATCTAAAAATGGCTGATTTGAATGAATCGACCACAAATCTGTCAGTATTCCTATGGACAAAAAATACTGATACGGCGCATGGAAATGATTTTTTTGCCGGGCATTACCAGACAACCACCAACAATAGGATGTGGGGGATGGAATTTGCTAATACCGCGTGGGCAGGTTCTCCTACAGGAAATGAGCTCTCGGTTATTATGTCAGATGATGGAACTATCAACAATACCAGTATTAAGGCATACTGGGTTTCAGGGATATCGATCAATGATGGCTATTGGCATCAGGTCGGCTTCACTTGGAACAATGGTACCTTGCTATTGTATATAGATGGAATCCCAAGGACGGCTACAAAGCAATTTGATACAAGTTTCAGCACCCTCTTTAATAGCAACTCGAGTGTAAGTATTGGGGCTGCAAATCCTGACGCCTCACCTGTCTCTTTTCTAAAAGGCTCCATCGACGACGTCCGCGTCTACAACCGCGCGCTCTCGGCCCAAGAGGTCATGGAGCTCTATAATATGGGGAAGAAATAGGGCATTTTGATGGAAGCGTGATATAATACACATATGAGAGATCATTGGTCAGTCGATACCACAGAGCTTGAAAAAAGCCCGGAAAGCCTGGCTATTTGGAAGCTTGAACAGTGGGTCAATTGGGGCATCGGAGCTGCTCGAGTCAAGCGGTCTGACCTCCTTAAATACTGGGATGTGCTCCACCTTGACGAGTGGAAGCGCAAGGCGCTCTCTCTGGCATTATTCTGATCTGACGCAGGCTATTTTCCATGTCATCGATACTCTCTAAAAATCAGATACGGATCCTTGAGCTGTTGAGCAAGGAAAAGCTGATCGTCGGGTCTTTCTATCTTTCCGGCGGCACTGCGTTGGCCGAGTTCTATCTCCAGCACAGGCTTTCAGAAGACCTCGATTTTTTCTCTGAACACGAATTCGATCCTGTCTTCATCACATCCACATTCAAGAAAATGCAGGATCTGGCTGGTATCAAGAAGATCGATTACGAGCAGAGCTTCAATCGGAACCTTTTTTTTCTTGAGCTCGAGGATGACACTATCAAGACTGAATTCACCTATTTTCCATTCGCGCGGATAGAATCAAAGAAGAGATTCGGCGATCTGTATATCGATAGCCTTATCGATATCGCCGTCAATAAGATCTTCACCATCTATCAAAAGCCCCGCTCGAGGGATTTCATTGATCTGTATTGTATCCTGATGAAAGAGACGACGTGGAATATCGATGGTCTGGCTGCACAGGCGCAGATAAAATTCGATACCTATATCAATCCCATCCAATTGAGCGGCCAGTTCGTCAAGGCTGATGTTCTCAAGGATCATCCGACTATGATACATACGCTCGATGAACGATTGTGGCAGTCGTTTTTCATGAAAGAAGCCAAGCGGCTCGCCGGGTCAAAGCTTGAGTAGTCTTCGAGCTCTATAATATGGGCAAGAAATAGGGGGTTTAATGAGTCGGTAATTTGGCTGATGATAATGCATTGCATGTAGCAGAACAGCGCATAACAGATAGTGACCCGGAGGGACATCTCTTCGCGCCGCTTTCACAGAATGACTATGAATGTAGTCACTTCTGACTATAAACGTAGTCATTCCCTAAAAGTGGCTGGGGGACTATGTGGCAACTACCGATCTTGGTCGGCTTACTAGTAGAAGTATGGAAGCGTGATATAATAAGGCCGCACACATGAATCGTCCTAACCGCGGCTTCACGCTGATAGAGCTCCTGGTGGTCATGTCCATCATCGGCATGCTGGCGGCTATCGTGCTAGTCGCGGTCCAGAGCGCGCGCACCAAGGGCGTGATCGGGGCGGCACAGCAGTTCGACGACCACACATACCATGCGCTGTATGGCAGCATCGTCGCCAATTGGGATTTCAATAATGACGCGTATCCGACGGTCCAAGATCAAAGCGGGAATAATATCGCTCTGTCGTTGACCAATGTGCTCAATGGCAGCGGCGAGCCGTCTCTCGTCGCTGCGCCCAATCCATTCGGGAGCGGGCAAGTGCTGGCGGTCAATGCCAATGCTGGCCACGTCAAGACGGCACAATCTGCCTCGATGGGGTCATCGATGTATCAGGGAGATTTTTCCGTATCATTCTGGTTGAATACGACGAACATCGATCAGTTCGAATTCCTCTCCAATAACTATGCGCTCGGCTCGGGAAGCTGGAGGTTCGACTATCAGGATCCGACCAATGGGTTCGTCTTCCAGTCAAGGAGCGCGGATAACAATCAGCTGCAATTCTCATCGACGCTGTCATTCGCCGCGAACCAATGGTATCAGGTGGTGGGCGTCTGCAGCGGCACGCCGAATGCCGGCCAAGTCGCTCTCTATGTCAACGGAAAACAAGTCGGGGCAACGTCGCCTGTGTTTGGGAGCTCCGGCCACTGCGGTTTCAACACCAATGGCATCAACATCAACGGCAAGCTCATCGGCGCAGCTACGTATCCATACTATGTCGATAACATCCGCATCTACAAGGCAGCTTTGCCGGTATCGTTCATCCAACATGAATATCTGGCTGAGCTCCCGAAATTAAAGTCGTTAGCGCTCAAGAATGTCCGCTGATCATCCCGATGAAAAAGATATGCATGATATTGATCATATTCCTGGCGTTTGGGACAACGGCATCAAAGGTCTCTGCAAGCACCGTCCTCAAGCTTCCATCAGCCGGCAACTTGGCGGCATACTGGACATTCGACAGCCGGACGCTCAATTGGGGCACCAATAAGGCATCTGACAGCTCTGGCAATGGCAATACCGGTACGCTGACCAATCTGACCTCGGCCAGTTCGATTGCTGGCAAGCTCGGTCAGGCGCTGCTCTTTGACGGCAACGTCGCTTCCGTCGTGCTAGCTTCGAACCCCATCAGCGCAGTCTCGAATCCGAGCTCGATCTGTGTGTGGGCCAATACGGCTGATATCACGTCTCATGCCGGCGGTTGGAACCAGACATTCCTCAATCTATTCACCGACACGAATAACGGCATCCGCATGGAGAGCGTGTATCCGACTGGCGCTCTGGCCGTATCTTATCGCATGGGCGGCGCGTATTATGGGGCGCAGTCGACCAGTCAGGTCTTTGCGAATAATGCCTGGGTCCATATCTGTTATGTCTGGAACGGCGTGGGTATCGCCCTTTATGCCAATGGCAGCTCGCTGGCCACGACCAGCCTCACCGATTCGATCGGCACTGTGAGCATTCTAGGCGCTCGCGATGACGGCGGCGACGGCGCCTGGGATGGTCCGCTCGACGATATCCGCGTCTATAGCCGCGCATTGTCGGCGCAGGAGGTCGTGAATATCTACAAGAGCGGCGCGGCCACGATCGATGTCGGCCTCTCCGGCGACCTCTCGGGCGGCCTCGTCGGCTGGTGGACATTCGATGGCCGGAATATCGGCAACATCGCGGCCGACTCGAGCGGGCAGAGGAATGACGGCAAGATCACTAACATGTCCACGACCACTGCGGCTACGCCCGGCAAGATCGGGCAGGGGCTCACGTTCAATGGAGGCAGTAATTACGTGAATGTCGGAGGTAATTCCAGTGTGCTTAATTTGACAGGGAATTTTAGCATGTCAGTCTGGTTTCGGACTGCCACCACGAACACATTGATGCTCGTAAACAAAACAAGCGGCCCAGCATCCAATGGGTATGAAATCTATACCCAGAACGGGAATATATATTCTCGGATAAATAGCAATAATGGAACACAGAATGTCTCTCCTTTAACATACAATGACAACAAGTGGCATCATGCTACGATAACATTTGATGGAACCACGCACGCTTTATACATAGATGGTATTCAAGTAATCTCACATTCTGATTCAGCCCCAGTTTCAAATACCAGTGCTCCTTTAGAAATCGGAGCACGAGTTGGAGCTCTGAATTTTTCTGGTACTCTCGACGACGTGCGCATATACAACCGCGCATTGTCGGCGGCCGAGGTCAAACAGCTCTACCAGCTCGGCGCGGCTACGATAGATACGGCCTCGCCCACATTCATGAACAACGGCCTGATCGGTTACTGGTCCATGGACGGCAAGACCACTGACTGGAAGAAGAACCAGGTCGCCGACCTGTCCGGGCAGGGGAATACCGGCACCATGGTCAGCATGTCCACGACGACCTCGCCGGTCATAGGCAAGATCGGGCAGGGGCTCCAGTTCGACGGAGCGGCTAGCTATGTCAATCCAGGCGCGCTCGCAGGCTTTGGTACGAGCATTTCGGCGGCAGCCTGGGTCAAGCCCGGTTCAACTGCAGTCATGAGCGTCCTCGGCGCCGTTAGAACGGTGAGCTCTCGCAGCGGGTTCATGGTATTTCTCAACACGGCAGATGATGGCGCTACCAATACCTCCGGATCTGTGTATGTGAAGCTCCTTTCCAATCACGCCCCGGTCTCGACATTCACGCTGAGCGGCGCGACTGACGCAGCGAATGTGCCCCAGAATGTCTGGACGCATGTCGCTGTGGTGGTCACGCCGGCGAGCAATTCGATAGCCGTGTATGTGAATGGCATTCCTCAGTCTGTCACGTACAATCTTCAGCAGACCCCGGCGGCCTACTCGACCGCCAATCCGTTCCTCGCGATCGGAGCTTTGGCGAGCATCAATGCGACTACGATATCGACAGGCTCATTCTACCAGGGCTCCCTCGACGACGTGCGCATATACAACCGCGCGCTGTCGCAGACCGAGGTCACGGCGCTCTATAACATGGGGAAGTAGATAGCCATTTACGGGAAGTGATTTTTTGTGGAAGTGTGGTATAATGGTGCGATGAACAGCAAAAAGATAACTGAAGAACAAAAGCAAGAGATCATCTCTCTGATGCGCTCGCAGGGGGCAGTTGTCGGCTACCTGTTTGGCTCGTATATGCGCGGCACGGCTGGACCATTGAGCGATATCGACGTCGGCGTCGCTTTTCCGCGTGCTATGCCGAAGGATGCCCAGGAGGATCGCATCGAGGATATCCGCTATGGATTAGAGAAGAAATTCGGAGGCAGAGACAAGGCCGACGTCTTGAACGTGCCCACGCTTCGGAACCCGTTGATCCGCTATATCGTCACGCTCGGAGAAGGCCAGGTCCTGTTCGCAGATGACGTGTCGATCCGCAATAGCTTGGCTATCAGGGCGCTTCGCGAATATGAGGATACCAGACCATTACGGGCTATCCAAAGCCGGGCTGCGATGCGTTTATTCGCCTAACCTCACCACATGACTGCGCTCAACTTCCAATCGATCGAGGATAAGCTATTCCGTCTCGATGCGCATATACGCATTATCGAGGGCGTGCTCGTCCATACTGACAAGGAGATCATCGATGAATCGACCTTGTATTATACGCTTGAGCATATGTTGCAGCTCAACATCCAAATCATTCTCGATATAGGCGCTCATATCCTAGCCGAGCAATTCCATGAGAACCCGAAGACCTATGCGGAAGTCATCGTCGAGCTCGGCACGCATGGTGTCGTAACAAAAGAGTTTGCAGCTTCCCAGGAAGGGATGGCTGAATTCAGGAACAAATTGGTCCATGATTATGACCTCATTGATAAGACCAAGACAGTCAGGTACGGCCGAGTTGCTCCGCAAGAGTTTCGTTCGTTCGGCAAGGCATTCACGGATTTTATCGAAAAACAGAAGTGACTTGCTTTTCCGCCGCAATCATGCTATCCTATGGCCACGTGTAAGTCTCTCGTCGCTTATGCGCGTTAGCAGTATGAACGAGAATGCCGCTAGCGCGTACGGTATGTGCGTGGTGTGCGGTGACAAACTATGTCGAAAAGAATCTTCGTAGGATCGATCGCCTGGGCGACGACCTCCGACAGCCTGAAGAATCACTTCGCGCAAGTCGGAGCAGTCGCTAAGGCCGACGTCCTCACGGACAAGATGA
>Ga0265338_10008132_pt1 | contig 12803 bp, 9 predicted proteins | sample 42126metaG_FD_193579 | JGI IMG/M metagenome (GOLD analysis project Ga0265338, IMG submission 193579) | Rhizosphere microbial communities from Carex aquatilis grown in University of Washington, Seatle, WA, United States - 4-21-26 metaG | ecosystem: Host-associated > Plants > Roots > Rhizosphere >... | reverse complement strand
AGCATGGCCCCCAGTGGTACGTCTGCAATCATACGGACGCGCACCGCTTCCTCAAGTCGGTGCTCCAACTCTTCCAACAGCGTCTCTTCATCACCCGGATCATATGTTCCGTATTCCGGCAGATCCCAGTACTGCCGAATCGTCACACCGCCTTTTTCAAACTCCAGCAAATGTCCCGCGGGCAACTTCTGAATCGGTGTAAAAGCAGTGGCCGGATCGGGGACGTAACCGAAATACATGTATTGCAATAGCGCCTGCTGGCTCACCCTCGCCAGATCGGGCCGAACCGCCAGGATCGCCTTCATCTCCGACGCAAACAGCAACGTGCCATTTTGCACTGCATAGTGCAGCGGCTTCTTACCCAGGCGGTCGCGCACCAGCAATAACCGGCCCGCGCCCTCGTCGTACAGAGCAAACGCAAACATGCCTCGAAGATGCTGTACGCACTCCGCGCCGTACTCTTCGTACAGGTGCACGATCACTTCTGTGTCGCTGTGGCTTGAAAACCGGTGTCCGCGCCGTTCTAACTCCGGGCGCAGCTCGAGGAAGTTGTAGATTTCTCCGTTGAAGACGATCCAGATTGTCTTGTCTTCGTTGAACACGGGCTGGTGCCCGCCGGCAAGGTCAATGATGCTCAGCCGGCGCATGCCCAATCCCACGCCGCCTTTTACAAAAATACCTTCGTCATCGGGACCGCGATGCACGATGGCCTCGCACATCCGGTGAATCACGGCCTCACTGACCGGGGTGTGACTGATCCCGGTGTCCGCGTGACTCTGCACCATGCCCGCGATGCCGCACATTGCCGCTATCCTTTCAGAACCTCGTCCGATGCTCTGTTCCCTCGAGGTTCCGCGCCGAGGGTCCGCTCTCGCCTGAGCACGTAGTCGCGATACTCCCCGGGATTCCCTTGCCTGCCGTCGCAAGCAGCGAAGATGATGTTCACCATTTCGCGAGCGGTCACAAAGTGCAGTGTCTCGCCTCTTCCTTCGGCGCCGTCCACCAGTTCGCGCAGAAACTGCTGCATCGGCGCACCCAGCACAGCCTCATCGTGTCTGGGATCCATTCCGTGACAATGCAGCTTGATGAACACCCAATCTGGTCTGCCCTCTACCGAAATTGCCGCCCGCTTCCAGGTCTCAAACCGGCGGACCGTCGCGGGACTGCGCCCGGTCAGGGCCGCATTATCGATCCCAAACCGCCGTCCAGGTCCCGCGCGAAAATCCAGCATCAGAGGCCCTTGCACCATGATCGGAAGGATCTGCACTGCGCCCCCGCGTGCCAAATGTCGTCCTTCGCGATGCGGGGCGCGCTCCGTCAATGGCCGTCCACATTCATAGATCGCATTCATCTTCGCCGTTTGCGCCCAGTGAAACGGTGCCGTCGGCAGCGTCATGTCCGCATAACAACCGGTCTCCGCCAAGATTTGCATCTCGCTGTCCACACCGCAGCCGTTCCCGCGATTGGAGTTCGCCAGCGCAAAATTTCCGTGAACGAACGCATACCGCGGCTGCGAGGATCCATTCCCATAAGACAAGCAGCCATGCTCTCCCGCGAGCCTATCCCGAAATTCGACCAGTTGCCGCCGCGTATTCGCCGCCGAATCTGGAGTCCTCACCCCGTGATGCAAATGGACTTCGATTTCTCCCCAACACGCGTGGCAATGCTCTGCGAGCCGGCACACGTGGGACTGGTCATACTGTTCAGCCGGGTAGAAGTAGGTGTGAACAAACGGCCGCCCGTCCGCGTCGTGGAATTCGCTGAACAATTTCGGATACTCGCGGCACCAGCGCTCCAGACGCCGCTCCTGCTCAGCGTAAGGCGTCCGAGCAGCGCCGTCGTTGGGCACAATCGCAGGCTCGAAGTGATCCGCCAGAGCAATCATCACGTGCACCTGCTGCGGAGGCCGCCCGCGCGTAAGCCGCTGCCAACAATATCCTGGCAGGCATCTCCCCGCGTACGAGATCTTCTGCATCAGGCCTACGCTAGATTTCTCGCTCTTCGTCATGCCTTCCACGTCGTGGCGCTCGCCGTCATTGAACCGAGGTCAAATCGCCCGCCCGGACATATTTCCGCTTCCATTGAGGCCGGGCTGGCACATCCACCGGACCATCCGTTTGCAACCGCTCTCTGGCAATGGCCAGCAAAACCGAAGTGTAGGCTACCGCAAAGTACGGGAAGAACTGGTACGCCTCCGGAGCAAACAGTGCCCCTACCACGAATCCGATCAGGGAGGTATGCAGAGCTCCGGCAAACAGGTCAGTTTCCTCGTCCACTCCGCCCATTCGTCGCAAGCGCGTGAGGTTGGAGAAGCCGCGCCCAAAGAACAACAGATAAAAAATGGCGGCCATGATCCCCCCCTCAACCGCGATCTGCAAGTACGCGACGTGAACCTCTCGCCAGCTTCCGGAATAGTTCGGGAAGTTTCCCAGCCCAATGCCAAGTGGATAGTGCGCGACCGTCTCGAGACTCTGAACCATCAACAGACGGCGCTGCTGGTACGAACCGTGCGCGCTCACATCGATCTGGTCATTCAGATCAGACCCTGATATTGCGAAGAATCGATCTTTCAGTCTGCCGCCGGCGGCTACTCCGACGATCAGCGCAACCAGCGCAGCCGCCGCGATCAGTTGCGGCCTCTTCCCTTTCACCCCAAAATGCCACAATCCAACTGTCGCAGTCGCAAGGAGCGTGATGAATCCTCCGCGCGAAGCCGTAAGGAATAGCGCCGTGCACATGGCCAGCATCGCTAATACCCAGCCTAACTTGCGCGGAAGCTTTTTCGTATGGAACAAGAACGCAACGCAAAATGGCAGTGACAACACAATCGCAAATGCCAGGTCATTGGGATTGGAATAAATCCCTCCAATCACTCCTTCCAAACGTGGCTGTCCCCATCCCTTGAACATGGAAACGATCGCAATTACGGCAACGGACGCTGACTGGATGAATATGACTCTCCTCAACCGGTCGAAACTGGTGATCACGATAAACGTGAGCACCCATGCCACCAGAACTTTGGCGAACTCCATCGTCTTGGACAGCGCGCCACCCTTCCATACAGGCGAAAGTGCCCCCGCAACCACGAGCATGCCGATCATCGCGAGCAGGTAGAAAGCCTCGCGCGGCAGATCGCGCAAACTCCGCTTCGAACGTCCCGCACTTAGCACCAAAGCCACGAGTGCAAAGATTCCGGTGATCTTCGCCAAGGGAACGTACTTCAAACCCGGAACCCAGTCCTCTGGCCGCGCGCAGTAGACCAAGTAGAACGCGCTGAGCCAGAAGAATGCTCCGCGCAGGGATTCGGCGTTCGAAACAAATCTCTGCCTCCAGGCAGCACTCGGAGACGGCTTGTCCAGAACCTCCATCCGAAATCCCTTTCCCAATTCGCGCGGCATTACTGCACTGAGAGCATGCTTCGCATCGACCCCGAGCCAGCGCGTTTCCCCGCCACCTGTCGCAAAACACTACCAAATTTGTCCGCGATCACGGGCCAAGCGTACTGTCCCGCAAGGGCAGCAGCCGCTTTCCCCATCCGGCTGCGAGACTCAACATCTTGAAGCAGAGGAACTACCGAATCCGCAAAACTGGCCGGCGAGTCGGCAAGAACTATGTCTTTTCCGTGATGCACATCGAGCCCCTCAGCCCCCACCGTCGTCGAGACAACGGCCTTGCCTGCCGCCATTGCTTCATAAATCTTCAGTCGCGTGCCGCCCCCGACCCTCAGAGGCACAACCACGACCGCGGCCTCGCGCAAATGCTCCAGCACCGATGGAACCCTGCCGGTTACTTCCACCGAAGATCCCGCCAATCCTTCCACGCGCCGGTCGGGGTTCCGGCCAACGATGCGGAATCGTGCGTCGGGAACCTTGGCCAGAATGCGAGGCCAGATATCCACACAAAAATACTGCACGGCATCAATATTCGGCTCCCAATCCATCGCGCCCACGAACACTACAAGCGGCTTCTCATGCCCCGCCTGCTCATCCGGAGAAAACTGATCTGTGTCTACACCTGTCGGAACAACCGTAACCCGAGCCGCATCCACCCACGCACTCATCAGATTCTTATCGTGATCAGAGACGGCGATCACATGATCGAACCTTCGGACGGCCGCTTGCTCGTAGCGCAACATTCTCGAGAATTCCCGCTGATACACCAACTTCATCGCGCGGCCCGATCCATTCGTCGCATGCCGCCGCCAGATTTCACTTTCCACATTGTGTTGAAACAGAACCGACGGCACCTCAAGCAAGTCCGGAAAATTGATCGCAGCATCGAGAAAGTCGCAGATCACTACGTCGGGACTGCGCTCTGCGAGACATCGACGCAGCCGCTCCCGCACCGCAGCGGATGCGAAGCGACTCACCGCATACGGTGCCGCATTCGGCAGCCGCATCAGGTAATCCCAGCCCCGCACCCACTTCGATTCCTGCTGTTTGCTGGTGCAAACGCATACCGAACCCGGCAACTGCTTCTCCAACTCAGCTTCATAGGCTGGATCCCTGTCGCCATCGTAATAGGAGAAGAAAGCGACATGATCGCGTTTCGCCAATTGCCGCAGGATATTGAACGAGCGAATGTCTCCTCCGCTGTGCACGGGCAGAATCTTGTTGGCCTTGACCCACAAAATCCGCATCAGGCTCGCATCTCCTTCCTGACCGACGACGACGGCGTCTTGATCCACTCCGCCTTCTGTCCAGTGACAAAGTTCGCAAACGCCACAACCGCAGCCGCATTCAGAACGACGAGCGTGCAAGCCGCGTCCGCCAGTCGCGACAGCGGGCCGAGATTCCAACCAGTCCAGCCCAGCAGGCTCAGAACATACCCACAGACCTGCAGCCAGAAAGCAACCCGATAGAACGCCCCCGGCACAAACCACGAAGCCAGAAATATGGCCAGCATGGCGAAGGGAACCACAAGCCTCACCAGCTTGTGGCTGACAAACTCAAATCGCAGCGGATTCGCGCTTCGCAGCATCCCCGGCGCCAGTTGCAACAATTGGTAGTTTCCCATCAACGTGCGCACCTTGCGGCGAAACTCGCGCCCCGCGCCCAGGTCCGCACTATCCCACGCCCGCGCTCGACCATCAAAGACCACTCGATACCCTTGCCGGGCTACGTCCATCGGAATGTACACATCGTCCAGAATCGTCTCCGCCGGAACCTCCGGCACAAGTTCGCGGCGCACGGCATAGAGTGCGCCCGTCGCACCAACCACGGACCCGGTGGCCGCCTCCAGTTCTCGCACGCGCTTCTCCACGCGCCAGTAAAGGCCCATGCCACGGTTGGTCTCCCCTTGTTCCTGATTCCCCAGCATCAACTCTCCACTCACCGCTCCCACTTGCGGGTCCGCGAAATTCTCCACCAGAAGCCGTAGCGCCTTCTCTTCGATGCGCTGTCGCGCGTCGGTGAATACGATGATCTCGCCGTGCGCCAAGCTCACTCCGTCATTCAACCCGCAAGCCTTCCCCTGAGGAAGCTGGTTGAGGATTACCTGCACTCGCGGATCATGCCCTGCTTCGTGAAGAATCTTCTCTGTTTCATCCGTGGAGCCGTCGGAAACCACCACCACCTGACAGAGTTCGCCGGGATAGTCCAACGCCAGCAAGTTGTCGAGCTTCGCACGCAACACCGCCGCCTCGTTGCGAACCACCATCACAATCGAGACCGCTGGAGTGACGAACCCGCGCTGCGTGGGCCACGGACGCCACAGAGCACGGAGCCGCAGCCAGCCGAAGTAGCCGGCATACGCGTAGGCGATCACGGCCGTCGCCGTCCAGAACACCCAGATCATCGCGAGCCCCGTCCCAACAGGACAATCTTCACGGTCTCGAACCAGATCAGCAAATCCAATCCGAGGGAGGCGTTCTTGATGTAGAACAAATCGTATTGCAGCTTTTCCCGCGCATCCTCGAGCGTGTTGCCGTACTTGTACTGTACCTGGGCCCACCCGGTAATTCCCGGACGCACCACGTGCCGCACGCCGTAATACGGAATCTCCTTGCTCAGCCACTCCACGAACTCAGGCCGCTCTGGACGCGGCCCCACAAAATGCATGTCGCCCTTCAGCACGCACCATAGTTGCGGAATCTCGTCCAGGCGCGACCACCGCAGAAGCTTGCCGACTCGCGTGATCCTAGGATCATCATCCAACGCCCAAGTCGCGCCCGTGTCCGCCTCCGCATCCTGGCGCATCGTCCGAAACTTGTAGCAATAAAATGTCGCGCCACCCCGGCCAACGCGCTTCTGCCGGTACAGGGCTGGCCCCGGAGACCCTACCTTTACCGCCAGTACGATGAACGGCACCAATGGCAGCGATAACACGCACGCAATCAGTGCTACGGAAAAATTCAGCACCCGGCGCACCATCCGGAACAGACCGCTGAAACGGAATCCGTCCGCAAAAATCAGCCAGCTCGGATACAGCTGTTCGACTTCAATTCGTCCAGAAATCTTCTCCAGCCACGAGGTCGCCTCTTCCACCCGCACACCCGCCAACTTCAGATACAACAACTCCTCCACCGGTAGCGTCCCTCGCCGGTCCGGCATCGCGACTATGACCCGATGCACTCCCTTTTCCTTCGCCAAACCCACCAGATGATCCGCAACGGTCTCCCGTGTGAGTTCGCCAGACACGTTCCCCGTCCACCCCACCACCTGAATCCCCAGTTCCGCTCTTTTCCGCAACCCCTGGACCAACCTCTCCGCCCGCTCGCCCGTACCCAGCACGTACACTCGCTCGCGGAAAAAAGCCTGCCGCACGACCCAGGAATAAGCAGAACGCCAGCAGAACAGAGCGACGGCCAGAATGACGATGCCCAGGAAGGCCCCAGGCAGAAAGCCGGGCAGGAACTTGACTACGACGCCCAGAACCACCGCCACCAACCCCAGAACGAACAGCAGGCGGAAAGCCTGGTCCAGCTTGGCACTAAGATGAGACGCGTCGTACAGATCGAAGCCGTGAGACAACAGCAACACAATTCCTGTGAGCGCAAGAATCCGCAGGTACCCACCTTCAATGACCAATGCGTTGGTGAGCCGCAGCCAACTGTCCGCGTCCCCGTGTGCTCCCGGAAAAAGGGAAGGCCCAACAAACCTGCCCACCGTCCCCAGGAAAAAAGAAACGCTTATGATCAGGGCCTCTACCACCAGAAGCACCAACGTTCGCACCGGGTAATAGACGTTGAAGAGCCGGATCACTTCGCACTTCCCTCTAGGCTTTGGTCGCGGTTCCCTGCTTCTGGTAGGACTCGTAGTAATAGCGCGCGTAAGGTGCGGCGCTCTCGTGCGTCCCGTTCAGCACCACGCCCACCAAGGACTGCTCGGGAAACTGCTCACGCGCTTTGCGGGCCACATCGAAAGGTGTCGAATTCGAGCGCACCACCATGAGGACGCCATCGCAGGCTTTCGCCAGAACACTCGCATCCGAAACCGGCACGGCTGGCGGCGAATCGACGATGATCCAATCAAACAACGATTCCACCCGCTGCAGCAGCAACTTCATCCGCCCATTGCCAACCAGTTCCGCTGGATCGGCGACCCTCGCGCCGCAGGGAATAAAGAACAGATTCTCCAGACTCCCCCGCTGCATGATGGAAAACTCGTCGTTCTTCCCCTGTAAATATTCGGACAGCCCGGGATCAGGCCCCGTGCCCAGCATCAGATGCAGGCGAGGCGCACGGAGATCGGCATCAATCAGCAGAGCCCGCCGTCCATGCTGCCGCACCATGACTTGCGCCAGATTCGATGCAGTGAACGATTTGCCTTCCTTGGGTAGCGCGCTGGTCACGAGAATCTTCTTGAGTGGCATGCTCTCGCGCAGGTGATACAGACGCGAACGCAGGGTGCGGAATTCCTCTGTGCCTTGGGCGCCGTCGTCCCCGTTCAGAAATAACATTGTCGTCGAATCCGGCTTCCACTCTACCTGAGCGCTGCGGGACATCAGGGTATCGACGCCGAATGGACTGACGAACGCGGGCATTCCGATGTTGGCTGCGCCCCCCGGCGTGCGCTGAGCGTCCGCAGACTCCTGCTCATCCACTCCCCGGGTTGTCACCAGGTTGGGTTGCGCCACGCCTGACTGGCTTGCCGCCCGCTCCTGCTCGGCCTTCTTCAGGGCATCATGAATTCGGCTCATAGTCTCCTTTCGCCGGCCGGTCCTTTTCTTCCGGCTGTTTCAACCGGTCAGCCAACGTAGCCAGCGATCGCAGCAGTTCCACAATGTCAAACTGCTCCGAGCCGGCGCCGTGGCTTCCGTTCGACGACCCGACCGCAGGGTTATCGACCAGATCGAAATCCCGTGCGACCGCTTCGACCACTCCGGGCCCAATCACCTTCTGCTGATCGACAAACGAACTCACCAGGCAGTGCTCGCATAGCAGATTGATCACTCTCGGAATTCCCAGCGAATACCGGTGAATCGCAGTCACGGCATCAGGATCGAAAATCTGCTGACCGTTCGAGCCTGCGATGCGCAACCGCTGCTGTACATACGCCAGGGTTTCCTCGAGACTCAACGCATGGGTCTTCGCCCGCAGCGTCAGCCTTTGCCGCAACTGTCGCAATTGCGGCTGCTTCAGCTTTTGTTCCAGCTCCGGCTGTCCCACCAACACGATCTGCAATAGCTTCTCCGTGAAGGTCTCCAGATTGGTTAGCATGCGGATCTCTTCCAGCAATTCGTCTGAAAGGTTCTGAGCTTCATCGACGATCAGCACCGCCGTCTCGCCAGCGCGGTAGCGGTCGAGCAGCCAGTTATAGAGCCGCAGCAGGATCTGGCTCTTGGACTTCGAATCGCACTGAATACCGAAGTCCGCCATCATGTAGTCCAGGAACTGCGGCACATTCAGCCGCGAGTTGAAAACGAACGCCGTCGCCACCTGCTGCAGCCGCAGCCACTCCAGCAGCTTATTAATCAGCGTCGTCTTGCCTGTGCCCACTTCTCCGGTGAGCAGCACAAAGCCCTTGCGGCTCTGGATTCCGTAAGTCAGACACGCCAGCGCCTCTTCCGTATGCCGCGTCAAGAACAGATAACGCGGGTCCGGATTGACGTTGAACGGATTCGCCCTTAGCCCGTAAAACTCTTTGTACATAGTCCTTCCTGAATTCGCCTTCGCCTAAGCTCCAATCGTTTCCTTGTCCCTGTGCTCATCTGGACTTTTTCGTTTCCAGAACTTGTACCGATTGCCGTTCCCGTTCCCCGCCGCCACCGCTCCTACCCACGGAACCGCCACCAGCAACGGCAATTCCAGCGCGGCTTCAGCGTCGGCCTCGGTACGAATGGATTTGTCCCGCAACTCCATCCACATGGCCAATCCAAGCCCGAGCGCCAGTCCGGCCGCCAAGCCACCGCCGGCAAACATCCAGCGGTTCGGCGAACTCGGCGTATCCGGCAGGCTCGCCTGGTTCAACACAAACATCCGCTCACCCTGCTCCTGTGTATTCATCCGGACCGTCAGATCGGCCGTACTCTTCTTGCTCAGCAAATCCTGGTACGCCTTCAGCGCGTTGTCGTAGTCGCGCGTCAATCCCTTGTACTGCTCCTCGACAGCGGGACTCAGCGACACGCGGCCCTGGTACTCCGAGATTTCCTGCTGCAACCTCTTCTGGTCGCGGTTGCCCGCCGTGATCAAATCCCCGTACTGGTGAATCTGCAGGCGTAATTGGCGAATCTCGGGCGGTTCCGAAGCTGACGCCTTCTCATTGGCCGCATCCGGCGCGTCCGCGTTTGCTTTATTGACCTCCGCCAGCTTCTTCTTCACTTCCGCAATGTCGGCCTTCACTTTGATCACGTCCGGATGATCGGCGGTATAGCGCGCCTGCAATCCCAGCAACTCTGACTGCATGTCTGACAACTGCTTTTCCAGCGTCTGCGGATTGCTCGAAGCTTGCGACGATTTCCACGCCGTCAACTGCTGTGCCAGGATCGACTCGGTATACGCCTTATCCTGCTGTGCCCGGTTCAGAGTCTGGGTATTCGACTCCAGCTGCGAATTCAATCCGGTCAGGATTTTCAGATTGTTCTCTTCATCTCCCGGGAGCTGCCCCACAAACTTCTTCTTGAAAGAAGCCAGCTTGCCATCCAGATCGTCCAGATTGCGTTTCGCGTCTTCCAGCCCCTTGCTCAACACGTCGCTCGTGCCGCTAGCCACCGCGGCAACGGACTGCCGGTTCTGGTCGACAATCTGCGACGTCAGGTCATTGCAGATCAATTGCGCCTGCCGCGGATTCGAAGTCTCATACCTCACGTAGAAACCAGGCACCGAACTCCCTTGCCCCGGCTTTCTTTTCGCACCAATCTGCGGCGAGTCCACCGGAACCTGCGTCATCGTCGTGTTGGCGCGGATCTCCTCGATCAGGTCGCTCGCATTCCCGCCCTTGCCCAACTGCAAACGATCCAGCATCGATTGCAAACTCGGTTGGCTCAACACCTGCTGCTGCAGTGTCGCCATGCGCGCCGTCAGGTCTCCCGAGACCACCGGCTGCACCATGTTCTCTGGCACTTTCTGTCCTTCCACCAGGATCAGCGACTGGGAGGCATACTTGGCCGGCACGAACAAAGAAACCACGTAGCCCACCAACGGAGCCAGCAGCGCAGGGATCAGGATCACCTTCGCCCGCCGGCGCAGCATCGCCAGATAATCGTCCATGGTCAATTCGCGATTCTCAATCATCTTCGTATCCCTTCCGTCTCGAGGCGGCGCACTCTGAAATCAGTCGATCCGGATCGGGCGAGGCGTCCAATCCAATCCAATCGTTCCCACGTGACGGTTCGAAATCCGGCTGCAAACCGGCACGCCGCCGCAGTACGAGTGGTCAAACGACAATTCGTTGAACTGATAGCTCACAAACATGTGAAAGTCGTGCCCTAACGCGCGGTGCACTCCCAGCCCGGCAAAACCCGTGGTGAAACTGTTGGCATCCACCCCGGGACACGGCGGCAGTGTCGGATTGCTGTTATCGAAGTCGCAGGTCGCAAGCTGCGTCGCACTCAGAGGCTGCTGCCGGCTGTTGCGCGAATACCCGATATCCGCAAACCCGCTCCACACCCGGTTCAACGGACGCTGCACGCTCAGTCGCGCCAAGTCCGTTTGCGCTCCCGCGAAGAAACCGGACCCGCTCGTCAGGAACCGCTCATATGCCAGATCCAGCGAGGTCTTCGGAAACTTGTAGCGGAGCCGCGCTCGCCCCGCCACACCCAGCCGCTGTTCCCCTACCGGACCGAAGATGGTCTGCGTGTTGATGTGCGTAAACTGCGGTCCGGCTCCAATCAGGAAGTCCATCCGCCCCGACAAACGGTGCCCGTACATCGCCTGGATCACGTGCGAGTGGAATGCGGTTCCAAACACCGAAAAGTCGAATCCTTGATAGCCGTATACCAGCGCGATCTGTGTATGCACAGAGAGTTGCCGGTTGTAGCCCACCTGCGCCGAGACTTGGGAACTGCCGAGAAACGGCCCGCCCGTCGAGATGTCATTTCCGTAGAAATGCGTGAAGGCGTAGCCACCTGCCGCAGTGATCGCTGACTTGGGCGTAAGGTTTTCCGACACATCGGCCAAACTCACGTTCAGAATGCGCGGAGCCAACCCCAGCGTGCCCAGACTCGAGCCCCCCCAGAAGCTGCCAAATGCGGTCGTCCCCAGCGATTCGATCCCCTGCGAGCCTAGTGATCCATAGGCCGAGCCGAAGTTGCCTTCCGGCAGATAGCTGAAACTGTCGCGCAGCGACAGTTGCCCCCGCTTCCACGAAATCTTCTGGTCAACGTCCGCCTGCTGCAGCGTTTTGAAGCCGAGTCCGTGCGGGTTGTAGTAAGCGACCCCGCCCACATAGTCGAGAGCCAGGTCGTAATGGCTCCACAACTTTTGCATCGTCAAGCTGCCCAGCGCCCGGCTCACGGAACGGACCGCCGACTCTCCCGGCACGTCCCCCACATTCGAGTCCACCGACTCGCTGAATGTCGCTCCCGGTTGCAGGTAACTCAACGGTGCAGCGTGCGGCTCCAGCCCGGGAACGTCCAATCCTGACAGCGGCGGATTATCGCTGATCGGCGGCGGCGCGTTTTCCTGGCCATACGCCGGCACAGGCTCCGGCTGCGTCTGCGGAGCAGACGAGGCCGGGGGCGCCGTGGAGTTGTCTTGAGCCCACGCTCCGCAAATTGAGAAGGCCAGCATCCCTGCAATCCAAATGCTCTGAAATCTGCGCATCACGTTCCTTACGGGACCACCACGGTGTCGCCCGGTTTCAAGGCGATGTTCTGTTCCGGATGATTCCCTTTGATGACTTCTTTGTAGTTGAACGGAAACTTCTCCTGTTTCCCGTTCTCCATTCGCAGCAGATAAATTCCCTTGACGTTGGCGAACTGTGTGAAGCCCGCCTGCGACAGCGCCTGCAGCATGGTCATATGCGGCAACAACGCCATCGGCCCGGTGTGCGTGACTTCCCCTGTTACGAAAATGCGCCGGCTGTTCATCGCCGTCACCACTACAGTCACTCGCGGGTCGGCAATGTACTTCCGCAACTTCTCCGTGATCGAATCCTTCAGTTGCAATGGTGTGAGCCCAGCCGCAGGGATGTCGTTCAGCAACGGCATCGAGACCTTTCCATCCGGACGCACCGGCAGAGTCTCGGTGAGATCTGGCTCCTTCCACACCGAAATACGCAGCGTGTCATCCGCTCCAATCACGTAATCGGACGCTCCCTCGGTATCCTGTGCCGCCGCCACAGGCCGATCACTCTCCGGGCTCTTTCCCACGACTGCGTTCTGTGCGAACAAGCCGCCCGTCAGCAACCCTATCCCCAACAGCA
>Ga0265338_10008131_pt1 | contig 12804 bp, 8 predicted proteins | sample 42126metaG_FD_193579 | JGI IMG/M metagenome (GOLD analysis project Ga0265338, IMG submission 193579) | Rhizosphere microbial communities from Carex aquatilis grown in University of Washington, Seatle, WA, United States - 4-21-26 metaG | ecosystem: Host-associated > Plants > Roots > Rhizosphere >... | reverse complement strand
CCACATCCGCGCGACATCGGCCGGCACACGCCTCTCGATGCGGATGTGGTTCGGCTGATCGTCTCGCGTCTTGTTCCCGGATGCGAAGACGGAGGAGAGCTTGTCGAACGTGAGCTTCCCGTCCGGCGCGGGATAGCTCGCGGCGCGGTTCGTCGTGAGGAGCGACGCGTCGGCGTCCGGCTCCGCCCGCTTTTTCCCGAGCTCGATCCGTCCCTTCGAGACGGTCATCGCGCTCGCGAGCGCGCCGCCGACGACGAAGCCGCGCTGGAAGACCTGGCGCATGTCCCGCACCTCGCGGAGGTCCTTCCAGATGAAGCTGTCGCGGATTGCGTCGTCGTACGACGAGAGCGCGCTCGCCGGCGTCTCGCCGCGCTGGAGCGCCCGGAACGCCGCCTCGGCCGCGAGCCGCCCCGACTCGATCGCGTAGTGGACGCCCTTGAGCCGCGGGATGTTGACCATCCCCGCGCCGTCGCCGCACAGGAGCAGCCCGGGAGCGTGAAGCTTGCTCGGCAGCGAGTGGAACCCGCCGCTCGGGATCGTCTTCGCGCCCCACTCCACACGCTCGCCGCCCTCGAGGATCTTGCGGATCTTCGGGTGCGTCTTGAGCTCCTGCAGGAGGTCGTGGACGGAGAGCTCGGAGTCGCGATAGTCGAGGCCGACGACGAGGCCGATCGTGACCATGTCGTCGCCGAGCGGATAGATGAACGAGCCGCCGAACTCGCGGTACTTCGCGCCGGCGCGCAGAGGCCAGCCCATCGTGTGGACGATCGTCTTCAGCGGCTTGGCGACCTTCCAGACCTCCTTCACGCCGAGCTCCCAGACCTGCGGCTCGTCGCCGCGCAGGCCGAAGCGATCGAGAGCGACGCCCGTGAGATGGCCCTGCGTCCCCTCCGCGAGCACCGTGACCTTGGCGACGAGGTCGGAGCCTGGCTCGAAGTTCGGCAACTCCTGCCCCTCGCGGCCGCGTCCCTTGTCGCCGGTGCGGACGCCGACGACGCGGCCGTGGTCGACGAGGAGCTTCTGCGCCGCGGTCTCGGGGAGGATCATCGTCCCGCCCTCTTCCGCCTTCTCCGCGAGCCAGCGGCCGAGCTGCGACAGCGAGAAGATCCAGTTGCCGTGGTTCCGCATCGGCGGCGGCGGCGGGATGCGGAGGGCGTTGCGCTTCGTGAGGACGTAGACCGCCTCGCCGGGGACCTCGCCGTACGACGGCAGGTCGTGCATCCGGAGCTTGTCGCCGAAGAGGCGGCGCAGCGCCCGGGGATTGACGACCGCGCCGGAGAGGAGATGCGAGCCGGGCTGCTTTCCTTTTTCGAGCAGAGCGACGGGAACCTCGCCGAGCCGTTCCGCGGTCTCTGGGTCGCCCTCGAGGAGCTGGCCGAGGCGGATAGCGCACGCGAGGCCGGCCGGGCCCGCGCCGACGATGAGCACGCCGACCTCGATCCGCTCGTCCGCTGGATCCGTCGGTGACATGACGAAATCCGCGGCGTTGAACGGCGGCGGGAAGTTCGACGGACGGCTCATCCGCCCAGTCTCACGATTTGCGAGCGCGAATGAGTTCGGTCAGCCTCGGGACGATCTCGTGGACGTCGCCGACGACGCCGAGGTCGCTGAAGTCGAAGATCGGCGCGTTCGCGTCCTTGTTGATCGCGACGATCGTGCCGGAGCTCTGCATGCCAACCTTGTGCTGGATCGCGCCGGAGATGCCGAGCGCGACGTAGAGCTTCGGCGAGACCGTCTTGCCGGTCTGCCCGATCTGGGCGGAGTACGGGTACCAGCCGGCGTCCACGACCGCGCGCGTCGCGCCGACTGCGCCGCCGAGCGCCTGCGCGAGTTCCTCCGCGAGCGTGAAGTTCTCGGGGGCGCCGAGGCCGCGACCGCCGGCGACGATCACTGGGGCGTCCTCGATCGAAGGCCCGCTCGACTCCTCCGAATCCTGGCCGACGAGCTTCAGCGCCGTCGAGTGCGCCGCGTACTGAGGCGACACATCGACGACCTCCGGCTCGCCGCCGCCCGTCTCGGTCGCGTCGAACGAGCCGGCGCGGAAGAGGGCGAGCCGCGGCGTGCTCGTCCAGCCGACGTCGACGTAGACGGAATCCTGCAATGCGGGGCGCTTGCCGATCAGCTCGCCGCCCTGCAGCTCGATGTCCGCGAGATCCCAGTTGAGCCCGGCGTCGAGCCGCGCGGCGAGACCCGCGGCGACGTCGGCGGCGAGGACGGAGTTCGCGAACAGGACGGTGTCGTAGCCGCCGTCGGCGACAACCTTTGCGATGACGTCGACGCGCGGCTGCGGCAGCGGCTGCGCGACCTCGGCGTCCTCGCACGCCCAGACCTTCTTCGCGCCGTACTTGCCCGCCTGAGCGGCGAGAGACTTGGCGGCGTCGCCGACAATGACCGCATCGACGTCGCCGAGCGACGCGGCCTTCGCGAGCACGCCGAGCGAGCCCTTCTGCAGTTCGCTGCCGTGGTGCTCGAGGAAGACGAGCGTCGCCATCAGATCAGCCTCTTCTCAGCGAGGAAGTCGACGATCGCCTGCGCGGCATTCCCGTCGTCCTCGATCTTCTTCGCGTCGCCGCGCGCCGGCGGGGTGCCGAGCGCAAGCACCGTCGTCCGCGAGCCGGCCTCCCCCACGTCGCCCGCGTCGATGCCGAGGTCGGCGATGGAGAAGACGTCCTGCTGCTTCTTCTTCGCGCCCATGATCCCCTTGAGCGACGGGTAGCGCGGCTCGTTGATCGCGTCGCTGACCGCGACGACGGCGGGGAGCGGCGCCTCGATCGTGTCGTAGCCGAACTCGGTCTGGCGCTTCGCGCGGAGCGAGCCGCCGTCGACGGTCAGCTCCATCGCCTGGGAGACGACCGGCCGGCCGAGCCGCTCTGCGACCGCCGCCCAGAGCACGGCGCCGTCGGCGTCGGATGCCTGCTGGCCGAAGAGGACGAGGTCCGGCTCCTCCTTCTCAAGCGCCGCGGCGAGCAGGCGGCTCGTCGCGACGAGATCGGAGCCTACTGCTGCCTCATCCGAGACAAGCACCGCGCGGTCGGCGCCCATCGCGAGCGCCTTGCGGAGCGAGTCGAGCGCCTTCTGCGGGCCGAGCGAGACGGCGACGACCTCCGTGTCGGAGTCGCCCTTCAGCCGCAGCGCCTCCTCGACCGCGTTCGCGTCGAAATGGTTGAGGGCTCCCTCGCCAGAGCGGTCGAGGCGCTTCGAGCCGGGATCGATGCGACTCGTCCCCTCCGGGACGTGCTTCACGCAGACGGCGATCTTCATCGGGCGGGACTCTAGTTGCCTAACCCCGCTGCGTGATTCACATGCGGGAGGCGAGCGCGATTACGTCCCGGACGAACCGTCGAGTCTCCCTGTACACGCCGCGTTCGCGTACCGCGCGCTCGCCCTCGTACCAGCCCGCGAGAGCGAGCCGCTCGTTGCCGTGGAAGTCGCTCAGCAGGTGGTTGAGATAGGCGACGCCGACGTGGATGTTCCCCTCCGGGCCGTGCCGGACGCGGTGTCCGATCAGCACGGTCTCGACGAATCGCCACGTGTACGGCTCGATCTGCATGATCCCTCGCGCCCCGGTTGAGGAGACGAGCCGGTTGTTGTAGCCCGACTCCATCCACGCGAGCCCGCGGACGAGGTGCATGTTCACGCCGTAATGCGCGGCCCAGTGGTCGAGCAGGGCCTCGACGAAGCTGATGCTGCGGACGCGGCGCACATGCGGTGGGGCGTGATCCGCGAGTGCGGCGCGTGTCCTCGGCCCAACGATGCCGTCGGCGACTAGGTGCTCCCGCCGCTGGAAACGCAGGACACCGCGCACAGTCGGCCCGTCGAAGTAGCCGTCGACGGGAACGGCGATTCCGTGGCGGACGAGGAGGTACTGGAGAACGGCGACGTCCCAGCCCACCTGGCCGCGCGTGAGCAGCCGCTTCCCGTAGAGCGGACGGCCGAGCGTGCCGAGCGCTGTGCGAGTCCGCGGGCTGGCGTGGCCGGTGACGGGGAGATGGTGCGCACGCTGGAAGTCGCGGACCGCCTGGATCGTGAGCGGCCCCGGGATTGCGTCGATCGTGCCGTGGTAGAGGCCTCTCGCGCGCAGCGCGACTTGTAGGCCGGCGACCTGCGGATTACGGCCGGCGAACGCGACGGGCGCCGAGACGGCGGCGACGGTCGCCACGCCGACGCAGAGGAGAAAGCGCACGCGCATGGGACCAGCCGACTACGCGGCGGCCACGCCGAATCCTGCATTCGCTCAGCGCTCCTTACGGCGGCGTGAACTACCTGCCGGTGAAGCGCGGCGGGCGCTTCTCGACGAAGGCGGCCAGGCCCTCCTTCGCGTCCTCGCTCGCGAAGAGCTCGCCGAATTCCTCCGCCTCGCGCTCGAGCGCGCCGGGCGAGAGGTTGAGCAGGCGTTTGGCGACGCGGAGCGCGACCGGGCTCTTCTCCGCGAGCTTCCGGGCCACGCCGAGGGCGTGGTCGAGGACCGGATCTGCGATCGCGTTTACGAGCCCGATACGCAGGGCTTCCTCGGCGTCGATCATCCGGCCGGTGAGGATGAGCTCCTTCGCGACGCCGAGACCGCAGACGCGCGCGAGCCGCTGCGTTCCGCCCCAACCGGGGACGATGCCGAGGTCGATCTCCGGCTGGCCGAGCCGCGCCTTGCTCGACGCGTAGCGGATGTCGCACCCGAGGGCGAGCTCGCAGCCGCCGCCGAGCGCGAAGCCGTTGATCGCGGCGATCGTCGGCTTCGGCATCTCCTCGAGCAGGCGTGCCGCCTCGTGGCCGAGCGCGCCCCAGCCCTTCGCCTCCTCCGGCGCGAGGCTCCCCATGTACTTGATGTCGGCGCCGGCGACGAACGCTTTCTCGCCCGCGCCCGTGAGGACGACGACGCGGGCGGTGTCGTCTTCCGCGAGCTCGCGAAGGTGGTCGCGGAGCTTGGTCAGCGTCTCGACGTTCAGCGCGTTGAGCGCGTCCTGGCGGTCGATCGTGACGAGCGCGACGCCGTCGTCGTTGTCGACGAGGACGCTCAAGCTGCCGTGCCGACCGCGCCGCGGATGAAGTCGACGATCTCGCCCGTCGGCGCGCCGGGACCGAACACGCCGGCAACGCCGAGCTTCTTCAACTCCGCGGCGTCATCGTCGGGGATCGTCCCGCCGACGGTGACGACGACGTCCTCCGCTCCTTCCGCGCGCAGGAGCTCGATGATGCGCGGCACGAGCGTCATGTGCGCGCCGGAGAGGATCGAGATGCCAACGGCGTCCGCGTCCTCCTGGATTGCCGTCTCGACGATCTGCTCGGGCGTCTGGTGGAGGCCGGTGTAGATGACCTCCATGCCGGCGTCGCGGAGCGCGCGGGCGATGATCTTGGCACCGCGATCGTGCCCGTCGAGGCCCGGCTTCGCGACGACGACGCGGATGTTCCCTGCCATGCGGTGAGCCTAGACGATTGATTCCAAAGTGGCGTGCCGGTCGGGGACGTCACTGACCAAGCGGGGCGACGCGATCGGCAGCCGTTCGTAGCAGCGCTACGGGCGGCGGGCGAGCGTGGCGATCCCGCGCCGCGTCAGGGGCGTCCTCCGGCGCTGCGGCAGTTTGGAATCAATCGTCTAGCTCGAATCGGGGCTTTCTACGCACTGAGCCGGCGCGCGAGACCCGTACCGTCTGAGGAGAGCACAACATCGACGCGCCGGCGTCGGCGCGATATCGGAGGTGACCCAGAAATGAGAGCCGTGTCCATGGTGGCGGCGGCGGGCGCCACGGCGTTGTTGTTGGGGATGGTCGTGTCAATCCCCGGTGCCGCATTCGCGAGCACCCAGCACACCACCGTGACGCAGTTCGGGACGATCAGCAATTTCGACGTGTTCAACGACACGGGGCAGGTGACGAACGGATTCGAGATCGAGCTCGACGGCGTCTCGAGTACGGACATCACTTACACGTTCGGCGCGCCCTATGAGCGCTACGGAAACCCGACGATCACGCCATTCGCCGGGGGTGTCTACGTCATCTACGCGAGCCCGTGGGATTCCGTGGCGAAGCAGTTCACGCAGGGGACGCCGCTCGCTCCCACGCCGATCCAGCCGACCGCGGGACATCAATGCTGGACGGGCGGATCGGCGACCTACCCGACCGCGGGCTGCGAGCATTTCGGCCTCGGCCTGGCCGTCAACCCGACCAACGTCGTGTACCAATGGCTGGTCGCGGACCCCGTCAACCAGGGCAAGCTCATGCCCGTCGCCGGGGGCGTGCCGATCCCCGCGCCGCAGTGGAGCACCAGCCCACCTCTCCACCCAGTCCTTAACCCGAAGCCGGTCGTCAACGTCGTCGCCCTTGCACCGGAGCCCGACGTGGGCCAGCAGCTAGGCGACGCGGTCTGGGTCAAGGTGTACGTGACCGAGTCGCCCGCTCCGTCGGACCTCAACCACCTCGTCTCGGGCGACATTCATGTCCCCGACTCGGCGGTTGAGGTCGAGACCGAGTGGCTGCTGATCCAGGCCGGGTCGAACAGCCTCCAGACGGAGCTCGCCAACAGCGACCAGATCCACGCCAAGAGCCAGTCGATCGTCCGCAAGTACCAGTTCTTCAAGTACACCGGGCCGTACGACTCCGAGAACCACGAGGCGCTGCCCGTCAACGACTCGCAACCCTCGGCCGGCGAGCTCGGCAACTTGATCGGCAACCAGATGGCCGGTATGAACCTCGCAGTCGCCGGGAAGGTCCCCGGCGATCGCGTGCGGCCCGTTGCGTACTTCGTCAAGAAGCCGCCGCTGACCACCACATCGAGGAGCGCGACCTTCCGGTTCCGGGCCACCGACAAGGTGAGCCTGACGTTCACGTACTTCTGCTCGCTCGACAAGAAGATCCCGGCGCGCTGCACGAACCCAATCACGTACCGGTTGCTCAAGAAGGGCGTCCACTCGCTCTCGGTCTACGCCATCGACAAGGCCGCCAATCCGTCGAAGGCGCTGCTCTACCGCTGGACTGTCAAGTAGCGAACGTGGTACCGCGAGACGCCGGTCAGAAGACCGGCGTCTCGCCTCATCGCGCTACGAGGCCGAGCCGGCGGTGATGCGGAAGCGGTAGAAGGTCAGATCGCCTGCTCTGCCACAGGCAGCTATGTCTCCTGCCCGCCAACGCTTCGTCTGTGGGTAGCACGGGCTTATTCGGCCCATGTGGTTGAGACATGAGATCGCCGCCGGATCGGGGACCTCCTCCGAACCTTGAAAGCAGCCGCCATGACCGCCCTTCAAGGGACGCAGCCGAAGGCCTCGACGGAGCCGGCCCGTGCTCGTCCACGGATGGATGTAGCCGTCGACATGCGGATATCGCTGCCAGGCGAGGGGGCTTGCAGCGTGTGTGCCGGTGAGGGGCATGTCGAGGCTCACCTCACCGCTCTTGGTCATCGTCGCGTTGGTCGTCGCGCGGCGCGGGCCTTCGACAGGCGAGTATGGGCAAAGGAACGCACCGCGGCGGACCAGCACGCAGTACACGGGTTGAACCTTCCGGGGGCCGAGCATCAAGACGCATCGCTTCTCGCGCCCCCTCACACCGGTTGCCAGCGCCAGAACGCGCCCGGGGCTGACCATCGCCACCTCGAGACGACCGGAGAGGTAGCGAAAGCGGTGCCCGACCATGTTGTCCTGGTTCCAGCGATCGACGCACGTCCGGAGCGCTTGCGAGGCCGGCGTGACCGCAGTAGTCGACGAGTTTCCGCTGCCACACGCCGCCGCGACGAGCGCGGTAACCGCCAGAACCGCGGCTAGAAGACGGGCGTCTCGCGCCATGTGCCCCACACCTCACGCAGCGCGTCGCACATCTCGCCCATCGTCACGTACGCGCGCGACGCGTCCATGATCGGCTCCATGAGGTTGCGGCCCTCGACCGCGGCGTCCTCCTTGAGCCGGACGAGTGCCGCCTCCGCCGCGGCCGTGTCGCGCGACGCGCGCACCGCCTGCACCCGCTCGATCTGCTTCGTCTCGAGCGCGGGGTCGATGCGGAGGAGCTCGATCTGCTGCTCCTCCTCGAGCTGGTAGCGGTTGACGCCGACGATGACGCGCTCGCCGCGCTCGACCTCCGCCTGGTAGCGGTAGCTCGCCTCCGCGATCTCGCGCTGCTGGAAGTTCTGCTCGATCGCCGGGATGACGCCGCCGAGCGCCTCGATCTGCTCGAAGTAGTCGTACGCCTGCCGCTCGAGCTCGCTCGTGAGCTGCTCGAGGTAGTAGGAGCCGCCGAGCGGATCGATCGTGTTCACGACGCCGGTCTCGTGCGCGATCACCTGCTGCGTCCGTAGCGCGAGCCGCACCGCATGTTCCGTTGGTAGTGCCAAAGCCTCGTCGAACGAGTTCGTGTGCAACGACTGTGTGCCCCCGAGCACCGCCGCCAGCGCCTCGATCGCGGTGCGGATGAGGTTGACCTCTGGCTGCTGCGCCGTGAGCGACACGCCGGCGGTCTGCGTGTGGAAGCGCATGAGCCACGAGCGCGGATCCTTCGCGCCGTAGCGGTCCCGCATCTGCGTCGCCCAGATCCGGCGCGCCGCCCGGTACTTCGCAATCTCCTCGAAGAAGTCGAGATGCGCGTTGAAGAAGAACGAGAGCCGCGGCGCGAACGCATCGACGTCAAGCCCGCGCTCGAGGCACGCCTCGACGAGCGCGAACCCGTTGGACAGCGTGAACGCGAGCTCCTGCGCCGCGTTCGAGCCGGCCTCGCGGATGTGGTAGCCGGAGATCGAGACCGGATGCATGAGCGGCATGTGGTCGGCGCACCACTCGACCATGTCGACGACGAGCCGCATGGACGGGTGCGGCGGGAAGATCCACTCCTTCTGCGCGATGTACTCCTTGAGGATGTCCGTCTGGACTGTCCCGCGTAGGCGGTCAAGGGGAACTCCCGTCTCCTCGCCGACGCACGCGTAAAACGCGAGCAGCATCGCCGCCGGGCCGTTGATCGTCATCGACGTCGAGACCTCGCCGAGCGGGATCCCGTCGAAGAGCGTTTCCATGTCGGCGAGCGAGTCGATCGCTACGCCCTCGCGGCCGACCTCTCCGAGCGAGCGCGGATGATCCGAGTCGTAGCCCATCAAGGTCGGCATGTCGAACGCCGTCGAGAGACCCGTCTGGCCGTGCTCGGTCAGGTAACGGAACCGCGCGTTCGTCTCCTCCGCCGTCCCAAAGCCGGCGAACTGGCGCATCGTCCAGAGCCGGCCGCGGTACATCGACGGATAGACGCCGCGCGTGAAGGGGAACGCGCCCGGCCAGCCGAGGTCGCGCTCGTAGTCGATCTCGACGTTGTCGGGCGAGTAGAGCGGCTCGTTCTCGACACCGGAGATCGTGGAGAAGAGCTCGCCCTGCCGCTCGGGCGTCGCGTCGTAGCGCTCGCGCCAGTTCGTCTCGTCGGACGTCTGCGCGTCTCTACCCGTGGTCGCCATGCGCCCCATTCTACGAATGCCTCACGGCCGGCCCGACGAGGCACCGGCCGTGCAGGGGTTACTTCACTTTCGTGGACGAAGCCGACGTGACGCTGAGGTTGTTGTAGCCGGGAGCCGAAACCGTCTCGACCACGCGCAGTCTCTTCCCGATGTCAGCGGTCACGGGCTTGTAGGTGTTCGCCGTCGCGCCGGAGATGGTCACGCAAGTCGCGAGGGTGGTGCCGCTGCACCGCAGCCATTGATAGGTCCGCGAGGTCGGGTTCGGTGTGTAGGAACCCTTCGTGATCTTCGAGGTCACCCCGTGCTTCGGGTAGCCGAAGACCGCGACCTGCGTCTTCATCACGAAGGTGCCCTTCGCGACCGGAGCAGACGCCGCAGAGGTGGACTTGCCGCTGACGTAGAGCGACTTCGTCGCGGTCTCGACCACGCGCAACGTGTTCGCTACGTCAGCCGCGACCGGCGTATAGGTGCTGTAGGTCGCGCCCGAAATGCTCACGCAGTTGTTGCCGCTGCTGTCGCACCGCTTCCACTGGTACGAGCGGCCGTCCGGCGACGGCGACAAGTTCGCGGCCGTGATCGTGGACGTGACGCCAACCTTCGGCGTCCCGTTGATCGCGACCGCCGTGTTCGTGGTGAAGCTCCCGTAGACCGCGACCGCACTCGAGGTCGAGCTGCCGTTGTTGTAGCCCGCCCGCATCGCCGTCTCCACGACCCGCAGCGTGGAGCCCACCTGGCCGGAGATCGGCGTATACGAGCTCGAGTTCGCGCCACCGATGTTCGAGCAGTTCGCGCCGCCCGAGTCACACAGCTCCCATTGATACGACGTCGTCGTAGCCGCCGGGGAGTAGACGCCGGTCGTGACCGTCGTCGCCGTGCCAACCGTCGGCTGGCCGTCGATAGCGACTGCGGACGTCACCGCGAAGTTGCCGTTGACCACAACCGCGCTCGCGCTCGAAGTCGACCCGCCGTTGTTGTAGCCCGCCTTCGACGCCGTCTCCACCACGCGAAGGGTCGAGCCGACATCGCCGGCGATCGGCGTGTACGAGCTCGAGTTCGCGCCGCTGATGGTCGAGCAGCTGAGGCCCGAGCCGTTGCACAACTCCCACTGATACGAGCTGGACGCGGGCGCCGGCGAGTAGCTGCCGGCCGTTGACGTCGATGCCGTGCCAACCGTCGGCGTTCCGGACACCGACACGGCCGTATTCGTCGAGAAGCTGCCGTTGGCGACGACCGCGCTCGCCGCAGAGGTCGAGCTGCCATCGCTATAGCCGTCCTTCGACACCGTCTCCACCACACGCAATGTCGATCCCGCGTCGGCGCCGACCGGCGTATACGTGCTGGTCGTCGCGCCACCGATGGGCGAGCAGCTGGCAAGGGCACCCGTGTTGTCGCACAGCTTCCACTGATAGCTCTGGCCGGTCGGCGGCGGCGTATATGTACCCGCCGTCAGCGTCAACGCGACACCAACCTTCGCCGTCCCAACAATCGCCACCGACGTGTTCGTCGTGATCGGGCCCTTGACCACGAGCGCACGCGCAGACGTGAAGCTGCGGCTGTTGTAGCCGTTCTTCGACACCGTCTCGACGACGCGCAACGTCGATCCGGCATCGCTCGCGACCGGCGTGTACGAGCTCGAGGTCGCGCTACCGATGTCCCCACAGTTGTTGCCTGCGCTATCGCACAACCGCCACTGATACGTGCGAGTGGTCGGCGTGGGCGAATAGCTCCCGGCGGTGATCGTCGTCGACACATCAACCGTCGGCGTCCCGTTGATCGCGACCGCCGTGCTCGTCGTGAAGTCACCCTTGATGACCGCCGGGCTCGCGATCGACGTAGAGCCGCTGTCGAAGTAGTTGGCCCGCGACACCGTCTCGATGACCTTGAGGGTCGACCCAACATCGCCCGCGACCGGCGTGTACTTGTTGTTCGTCGCAGGGACGATGGGGTTGCAGTTCGCGCCGCCCGCGTCACACAGCTCCCACTGATACGAGCGCGACGTCGTCGTCGGCGCATAGACGCCGTTCGTGATCGTCAGAGTGGTGCCCACCGTCGGCTGACCGTTGATCAGCACATCCGAGGACGTCGTGAAGCTCGCCTTCGTGATCGTGAGGTCGCCGTTGGCGTACGTGATGTTGTAGTTCGAAGCCAGGAAGCCGTTCGAGCCGGTCGCGGCCGAGGCGACGATGTCGCCGCTGTAGGTGCCGACCGGCGCGGTGGTGCTGGCGTCGTTGCCGCTGGTACTGGTCAGCGTGACCGACGTGACGTGTTCGGTGTTGGCCTCGTTGCCGCTGGTCGCGAACGCCGAGGTGCCGAGGCTGAGCGAGGTCCCGTAGGTCTTGGAGCGGTTGTCAGCGGTGATCGTCAGCGCCCTGGTGTTGATCGTCAGGTCGCCGTTGGCGTAGGTGATGTTGTAGTTGCTGGCGTCGAAGCCGCTCGAGCCAGTGGCTGCGCTCGGGACGATGTTGCCCGGGTAGCTGCCCGCAGCCGCCGTGGTCGAGCCGGCCTTGCCGCCGGTGCTGGTCAGCGTGACGGAGGTGACCTGCTCGCTGTTCGCCTCGTTGCCGCTGGTCGTGAAAGCCGAGGTGCCGAGCGAGAGCGAGTTGCCGTACGTCTTCGACCGGCCACTGGCGGTGATCGTCAGCGCCCTGGTGTTGATCGTCAGGTCGCCGTTGGCGTACGTGATGTTGTAGTTCGAAGCCAGGAAGCCGCTCGAGCCGGTCGCAGCCGAGGGGACGATGTCGCCGCTGTAGGTGCCGACCGGCGCGGTGGTGCTGGCGTCGTTGCCGCTGGTACTGGTCAGCGTGACCGACGTGACGTGTTCGGTGTTGGCCTCGTTGCCGCTGGTCGTGAACGCCGAGGTGCCGAGCGAGAGCGAGTTGCCGTACGTCTTCGAGCGGCCGCTGGCGGTGACCGTGAGCGCCCGCTGCGTGATCGAGAGGTCGCCGTTGGCGTACGTGATGTTGTAGTTCGAAGCCAGGAAGCCGTTCGAGCCGGTCGCAGCCGACGGGACGATGTCGCCGCTGTACGTGCCGACCGGCGCCGTCGTGCTCGCGTCGTTCCCGCTCGTGCTCGTCAGCGTCACCGACGTGACGTGCTCCGTGCCGGCCTCGTTACCGCTCGTCGAGAACGCGGTCGTACCGAGGCTGAGCGAGTCGCCGTATGTCTTCGACCGGTTGTTGGCCGTGACCGTCAGCGCGCGCGCGGTGATCGTGCCCGTCGCGGTGTGGGTGGTGACGGTGTAGTTGTTGCCGGAGTTGCCGTCGTTGACGGTGTAGCCGGTGACCTGGAGCGTGGAGCCGTTGGCGCCGAGCACGTTCTTCGACGCGAACGCCTGCGTTCTTCCGGTCACCGTGTCACTGCCCTGAAGCTGGCCGGCCCCGACGGTGGGGGTCGCGCTCG
>Ga0265338_10008130_pt1 | contig 12806 bp, 15 predicted proteins | sample 42126metaG_FD_193579 | JGI IMG/M metagenome (GOLD analysis project Ga0265338, IMG submission 193579) | Rhizosphere microbial communities from Carex aquatilis grown in University of Washington, Seatle, WA, United States - 4-21-26 metaG | ecosystem: Host-associated > Plants > Roots > Rhizosphere... | reverse complement strand
GAAGTCGTTCGGCGCCCCGCGCTCGACCAAGGACGGCGTCACCGTCGCCAAGGAGATCGAGCTCGAGGACAAGTTCGAGAACCTCGGCGCCCAGCTGATCCGCGAGGTCGCCTCCAAGACCAATGACAAGGCCGGCGACGGCACCACCACCGCCACCGTGCTGTCCCAGGCCATCGTCGTGGAAGGCCTCAAGTCCGTGGCCGCCGGCATGAACCCGATGGACCTGAAGCGCGGCATCGAGAAGGCCGTGATCAAGGTGGTCGAGGAGATCAAGGCGTCCTCCAAGAAGGTCACCTCCAATTCGGAGATCGCCCAGGTCGGCGCCATTTCCGCCAACGGTGACTCCGAGATCGGCGACATGATCGCCAATGCCATGGAAAAGGTCGGCAACGAAGGCGTCATCACGGTCGAAGAGGCCAAGTCGCTGGAAACCGAACTCGACGTCGTCGAAGGCATGCAGTTCGACCGCGGCTATCTGTCGGCCTACTTCGTGACCAACGCCGACAAGATGGAAGCCGTCCTCGAAGAGCCCCAGATCCTGATCTTCGAGAAGAAGCTCTCCTCGCTGCAGCCGCTGCTGCCGGTGCTGGAAGCGGTGGTCCAGACCGGCCGCCCGCTGCTGATCATCGCCGAGGACGTGGAAGGCGAAGCCCTGGCCACCCTGGTGGTCAACAAGCTGCGCGGCGGTCTCAGGGTCGCGGCGGTGAAGGCTCCGGGCTTCGGCGATCGCCGCAAGGCCATGCTGGAGGATCTCGCGATCCTGACCGGCGGCCAGGTGATCAGCGAGGACCTGGGCATCAAGCTCGAGAACGTCACCCTCGACATGCTCGGCAAGGCCAAGAAGGTCACCATCACCAAGGACGACACCACCGTCGTCGACGGCGCGGGCGAGAAGGAAGGCATCGAAGGCCGCATCGCCCAGATCAAGCGCCAGATCGAAGACACCACCTCCGACTACGACAAGGAAAAGCTGCAGGAGCGTCTCGCCAAGCTGGCGGGCGGTGTTGCGGTGGTCCGCGTCGGCGGGTCGACCGAAGTCGAGGTGAAGGAAAAGAAGGACCGCGTGGACGACGCCCTCAACGCCACCCGCGCGGCGGTCGAGGAAGGCATCGTGGCCGGCGGCGGCGTGGCCCTGCTGAAGGCCTCCAAGGTCCTCGACGGCCTGAAGGGCGACAACGCCGATCAGAACGCGGGCATCGCCATCGTGCGGCGCGCGCTGCAGGCCCCGATCCGTCAGATCGCCGAGAACGCCGGCGTCGAAGGCTCGATCGTGGTCGGCAAGGTGCTCGAGAACAGCTCGGCCACCTTCGGCTTCAACGCCCAGACCGAAGAGTATGTCGACCTGGTCCAGGCCGGCGTCATCGACCCGGCCAAGGTGGTCCGCACCGCGCTGCAGGACGCCGCCTCGGTGGCGGGCCTCCTGATCACCACGGAAGCGGCGGTGGCCGAAGCGCCGAAGAAGTCGAGCCCCGCTCCGGCCATGCCGGGCGGCGGCATGGGCGACATGGACTTCTAGTCCAGGGAACCCAAGTCACGCGTCATGGAGGGCGGGTCCGCAAGGGCCCGCCCTTCTGCTATGGAGAGCCGCCGCCTCCCGTCACGCGTGCAGCGGCGTGTGCGATCTGGGCTTTGGTGGCTATAGTGTCCCGTTCAGGGACGCGAGACAGCGTCCAGGGAGAGCACCATGAAGCGTATGCTGATCGCCGCCGCGGCCCTCTGCGCCATCGCCGGCGCCGCCTCGGCCCAGCCGGCCTGGCATCCCCGCGAGGGCGGCCCGCCGCCGGAATATCCGCCCTGCTCGCATCATCACCAGGACCGCTGCATCCAGCACGGCGTGGGCGGCTGGCATGGCGGCGAAAGCGGCGGCGGCGGAGAGTGGGGTCACCACTGGCGCCACCATCATCACAGTTCGACGGACGGCGAACGCGGCTGACGCTTCGGCGTCGGCTTGCGCAAGGGCTGTTTCCGGCGTTGTTGAGCGCGCCTCCAGCGGGGCTGGACGGCGCGGCTCGGCGCGTCAGGAGCGGGGATGTGCAATCTCTATAGCGAGAAGGTCTCCTACCGGCAGCTGGTGGACGAGTTCAGCCAGCTGAAGCTGCCGATCGTCCTGCCCGGGCCGGAGGCGGCGCCCAACCTGCCGCCGCTGGAGCAGGTGCGCCCCACCGATGTGGCGCCGATCATCCGCCCGGCCGAGGGCGGGGTCGAGCTGGCCCGGCTGAAATGGGGCTTCGCGCCGTCCCGTCCCAAGGCGCCGCCGGTCATCAACTTCCGCTCCGAGGGACGCCGGTTCGGCAAGGGACGCTGCCTGGTTCCCGCCGACGGCTACTTCGAGTTCACCGGCGCCAGGTATCCCAAGACCCGCTGGCGCTTCACCGAGGTCGGCCAGGACTGGCTGTGCATGGCGGGGCTGTGGCGCCCCGCCGAGGGCGAATGGCCCGAGAGCTTCACGCTCCTGACCACCGAGCCGGGCCCCGACGTGAAACCCTATCACGACCGCCAGGTGGTGGTGCTGCCGCGTGAGCACTGGGCGGCGTGGCTGGATCCTGAAAGCGACCCGGCGCCGCTGCTCGTCGCCGGGCCGGCGGGCATGCTCCACGTCGAACAGGTCCTTCCCGAGCAGCGCACCCTGATCTGAGCCGGCCGCAGACCCCGGGGATTGCTCAGGCCTTGGCCGCGTCCAGTAGCTCGAGGATCTGGGGATGCAGTTCCGAGTTCGAGGCCAGGACCGTGCCCTCGCGCGGATCGAACTCGGCCCCGTCGGCGGAGGTGATCTTGCCGCCCGCCTCGGTGATCAGGAGCCCGCCCGCGGCGATGTCCCAGGCCGAGAGGTTGCGCTCCCAGTAGCCGTCGAACCGGCCCGCCGCGGTCCAGGCCAGGTCCAGCGCCGCCGAGCCGAAGCGTCTCACCCCCGAGATGCGCTGAGTGAGCTGGTGCAGCTCCTTGAGGAACTGCGCATGGCCGGCTCTGCCGGCGAAGGGGATGCCGGTGGCCAGCACCGATTCCATCAGCTTGGTGCGCGCCGCCACGCGCAGGCGACGGTCGTTCAGGAAGGCGCCCTTGCCCTTCTCGGCCCAGAACAGCTCGTTGGAGACGGGGTTGTAGGTCACCGCGGCGACCACCTGGCTGTCGCGCTCAAGGGCGATGTTGACGGCGAACTGCGGGATGGAGTGCAGGAAGTTGGTGGTGCCGTCGAGTGGATCGACGATGAAGGTGTGGGTCTTGTCGGTGCCCTCGACCATCCCGCGCTCCTCGGCCAAGAAGCCGTAGCCGGGCCGGGCCTTGGTGAGCAGCTCGAACAGGGTCTGCTCGGCCTTGAGGTCGGCGGCGGAGACATAGTCGGCCGCGCCCTTCTTGGAGACCTGCAGTTCGGCCACCTCGCCGAAATCGCGCGTCAGTCCGCGCGCGGCCTTGCGCGCGGCGTCGATCATCACCTGGACAGTCGCTGAACCTGTGGGCATGGCCGGGGTGTCTAGCGGCTGGCGCGCGCGGCGTCACCCCTCGGGAGGGCCTTCGTCCGCCTCGCGTGCGGCCAGCATGAAGTCCGCGAGCTTCGCCGGATCGAGTCGGCCGTGGGTCCTGACGCCGGAACAGAGGTCCAGCCCGAAGGGCCGCACCTGCAGGATCGCGGCCCCGGCGTTAGCGGCGCTCAGGCCGCCGGCGAGGAACACGGGTCGCGGACTGGCCCTGACGAACTCGGCGCTCACCGTCCAATCGTGGGTGCGCCCGGTGCCGCCAAACTCCGGCGTCGCGGCGGCGGGCCTTCCCGAGTCGAGCAGGAAGGCGTGCACATGGGGGCCGTAGACCGGGATGAGGTCCAACGCCGAAGGCCCTTCGACATGGATCACCTGCACCCTGCGGACCTGAGGCTCGAGTTCGGCAAGCCGCGCCGACTCCTCAGGCTCGATGTGGGAAACGATCTGGACCGTCGTCGGGTTGGTTCGGCGGATGTGGGCGGCGATATCGGCCGCCGTCCGCTCCGAGGTCAGCAGGAACGTCGAGATCGGCGGCGGGACCGTCCGCGCAACCTCGGAGATCGTGGCGTCCGGGATCATTCCCGCGCCGGAGGGCATCGGGCCCACGAGGCCCAGGGCGTCGGCGCCCGCCTCGATCGCCATGCGCGCTTCCTCGACCGAGGCGATGCAGCAGATCTTGATCCGGGTCCGCATAGACCGAGCCTCCGCCATGGCCGCCGTCAAGGCAATGCGAGACGGTGGCCCCCAGGTCTCGAACCAAGAGCAACCGTTCTAGCGGGGATCAGGACGGGGGAGCGGGTTGCGATAGGCCGCATAGAGGGCGGACGCTTCGGGCGCCAAGACCGCCTCGTCGACTTCCACGCCCGCCGCGCCCAGTCGTTCGATCCCTCGCCGCGAGGCCTTGGGCGAAGGATCCGCGCACGCCACCACCACCCGCGCCACGCCCGCCGCGACCAGACGTTCCGAACACGACGCCGCGCCCGAGCTGCGTTCGCCGCAGGGTTCCAGGGTGATGTAGGCGGTGGCCCCCCGAGCGGCATCGCCGGCGGCGGCCAGGGCCTGTTCCTCGGCATGGGGCCGGCCACCCTCGGCGGTGGCGGCTTCGGCGATGATCCCGCCATCCTTGACGATGACGCAGCCGACCGCGGGGTTGGAGCCGGTCTTGCCGACACGCTGGGCGGCCAGGGCGATGGCGCGCCGCATGAAGGCGATGTCGCCCGGGTCCGCCATCAGGCGGGGTTGAGCTCCGGCAGGGGGCTGGCGCGGGTCTCGTCGAGATAGCGACCGCGCACCGGCCTCAGCTGGGCGTCCAGCTCCACCAGCAAGGGATTGCCGGTGGGGATCTCCACGCCCGGGATCTCGGCGTCGGGCACGCCGTAAAGGTGCTTGACGATGGCGCGCAGGGAATTGCCGTGGGCGGCCACCAGCACGCACTGGCCGGCGCCCAGCCGGGGCGCGATGGCCGAGGTCCAGTAGGGCAGCACCCGCTCGAGCGTGGTCTTCAGGCTCTCGGTCGCTGGCGGGACCACGCCCCGATAGCGGCGATCGGCGGCGAAATCATAGTCTCCGCCCGGCTCCAGCGGAGGGGGCGGGATGTCGTAGGAGCGGCGCCAGACATGCACCTGCTCGGCGCCATGGCGTTCGGCGGTCTCGGCCTTGTTGAGCCCGGTGAGCCCCCCGTAGTGCCGCTCGTTCAGCCGCCAGTCCTTCTCCACCGGGATCCAGACCTGCTCCGAAGCCTGCAGCGCCAGCCAAAGGGTGCGGATGGCCCGGGTCAGGACCGAGGTGAAGGCCTGGTCGAACTCGAGCCCCGCGCCGGCCAGGAGCTCGCCCGCGCGGCGGGCTTCCGCCTCGCCCTTGGGCGACAGGTCGACGTCCACCCAGCCGGTGAAGCGGTTCTCGAGGTTCCACTGGCTCTGGCCGTGGCGGAGCAGGACGAGGTCGGGCATGGGTTGCGGCTAAGGGCTGGCCGCGCCGCCGTCAAGGCGAGCGCCTATTCCCCGCGCCGGCGCTTGCCGCGGGCGACCTCCAGCGCCAGGGCGTCCAGCCTCGGCTCCCAGATGCTGCGGAACCGGTCCAGCCACGCATCCACCTCCTGCAACGGCGCGCCCTGCACCCGGTAGATGCGCCGCGATCCATCGACCCGCGCCGAGGCGAAGCCCGCCTCGCGCAGCACCTTCAGATGCTGGGAGACGGCCGACTGGGTGATGCCGAACTCGGCCCGGACCGCGTCCACCACCTCGCCGGAGGTGCGTTCCCCGTCGGCCAGCAGCTCCAGGATTCGGCGCCGGACCGGATCGCCCAGGACGTCGAAGGCGTGCATCAGTCGGGCGCCGGCGCGCCGGTGTAGAAGGCCGCCGTCCGAGCGGCGCTGGCATGCGCCCTGGCCGGATCATCGCCGTCCCGGATCGCCGCCTCGCCCCAGGCCTCGGCGCAGGCGCGATTGAACGCCTTGCCCTCCTCCGACATGGCCCAGGCCATGGCCCTTTCCGGATCGACCGGCGCCCCGGTCGAGAGGTGCAGCCCCAGGCCCCGGATCGCCCCGTCCCAGCCGACGCCGACCGCGCCCGGTCCGAAACGGTCCCAGAAATCCCCCGCCACATGGGCCATGTGCTCCAGAGTCAGACGCGTCCGGCCGGGGGCCTCCTGCTCCAGGGTGACCGTGACCCAGGTGGCCGGCCCGCCGGGTCCTTCCCAGGTGACGGCCACGCGCCGTGGCGGCTCGCAGGCGGTGATCTCTCCGCCCGCGTTTCCCTGGAACTGATAGCGGCCGCCCAGGCGCAGCTCGCCCGAGACCGGCAGGAACCAGCGCGGAATCCGCTCGGGATTGGTCAGGGCGTCCCAGAGGTCGTCGATCGAGGTGTCATAGCCGCGGCTGGCGACCACCACCCGGGCCGGCTTGCCCTGGTGTTCGCAGCTCCGGACCTCGCGGACCACGCCGCCGAGCTCGCGCAGGATCTCGTCCATCTCGCCCTCCGGAAGTCGGGATCGGTTCTATTACAGGCTGAACTTATATTAGCGCAGACTTATATCAAGTTCGCCCTGGCCGCTCGCCTCCGATGCGTGCGGATTTGGCTCCTGCTGAGCTCGGCTGGTATAGGCCGGCCATGTCCGACCGCCTGCTGTTCTCGCTGATGGGCCTGACCTCGGTGATGATGATCGCCCTGGCGATGATCTGGCCCCAGGGCCTCGGCGCCCGATCCCCGGGCCCCTTCGGCCATCCGCCCGTGCAGCAGAGCGCCGCGGCCAAGGCGGCGCGGGCCCGCGCGTCGAGCCCGCCGCCGGTGCTGAGCATGGCGCCCTCCGCCGCCGCAGCCTCACCAGGATCCCGACCATGAACGACGTCACCGTGCTCGACTTCGACGCCGTCAATGTCGGCCGCCGGGTTCTGGCCATCGAGGCCCAGGCGCTCGACCGGCTGGCCGACAGCCTGGGCCAGGCCTTCAGCCACGCCGTCGAGGTGCTCTACAAGGCCGAAGGCCGCATCGTCTGCATGGGCGTGGGCAAGTCCGGCCACGTGGCTCGCAAGATCGCCGCCACCCTGTCCTCGACCGGCTCGAAGTCGATGTTCGTGCACCTGTCGGAGGCCAGCCACGGCGACCTCGGCATGATCGACCAGGGCGACGTCATGCTGGTGCTGTCCAAGTCCGGCGAAGTGCGCGAGCTGGCCGACACCCTGGCCTACGCGAAGCGCTTCACCATCCCGCTGGTGGCCATCACCTCCTCGGCCAAGAGCTCGCTCGGCAAGGCGGCGGACGTGCTCCTCCAACTGCCGAATGCACCGGAGGCGACAGCGGAGGTCTCGGCGCCGACCACCTCCACCACCCTGCAGATCGCGCTGGGCGACGCCCTGGCGGTGGCGCTGCTGGAGCGCAAGGGCTTCACCGCGCAGGCCTTCCGGGTGCTGCATCCCGGCGGGCGGATCGGGGCCATGCTGGTCACCGTCTCGGACCTGATGCATGGCGAGGGCGAGTTGCCGGTGGTCTCGCCCCAGACGCCGATGCAGGAGACCCTGTTCGTGATGACCGAGAAGCGGTTCGGCTGTGTGGCCGTCTGCGACGAGCATCGCCGGCTGCAGGGGGTGATCACCGACGGCGACCTGCGCCGCCATGCCGAGGGACTGCTGACCCACAGCGCCGGCGAGGTCATGACCCGCAATCCCAAGACCGTGCCCCCATCCATGCTGGCGGCCGAAGCCCTGAAGCGGATGAACGAGGCGCAGCCGCCGGTGACCGTGCTGTTCGTGCTCGAGCAGGACCGCCCGATCGGCATCCTGCACGTGCACGACCTGCTGCGCGCGGGAGTGATGTAGCCGCCCGGAACCCTGTCGTTGCCGCCGGAGGTGGCCGGGCCTAAAGCACCCTGGCCTCCGGAGATGCCGATGCTTCCCGTTCCGCGCGCCGACCTGGTCGCCAATACCTTCGACTTCGAGAACCAGCCGCTGGTCAAGCCGACCGGCTTTCGCGAGTACGACGCGCGCTGGCTGTTCGGGAGCGAGCTGAACCTTCTGGGGACCGAGGCCCTGGGTCTGGGGCTGGGGACCCTGTTCCAGAGCATGGGCCAGCGCCGGGTCGTGGTCGCCCACGACTACCGCTCCTATTCGCTGTCGATCAAACAGGCCCTGAGCCTGGGGCTGCTGCAGGCCGGCTGCGAGGTGCTGGACATCGGCCTGGCGGTCACCCCCATCGCCTATTTCGCGCAGTTCGACCTGGAGGCGCCGTGCGTGGCCATGGTCACCGCCAGCCACAACGAGAACGGCTGGTGCGGCGTGAAGATGGGCTGCCAGCCGCCGCTCACCTTCGGTCCGGACGAGATGGGCCAGCTGAAGGAGATCGTGCTGGCCGGGAAGGGCGAGACCCGCCCCGGCGGCAGCCTGACCCACGTCCAGGGCGTGCAGGAGCGATATATCGCAGACTTCGCGTCGCGGGCGAAGATCCGGCGGCCGCTCAAGGTGGTGGTGGCCTGTGGCAACGGCGCGGCCGGCGCCTTCGCACCGGACGCCATCCGCCGGATGGGCGTGCCGGTGGTGGTCGAGGTCGACTGTGACCTGGATTACACATTTCCCCGCTACAATCCGAACCCTGAAGACCACAAGATGCTGCTGGCGATGGCCGAGGCGGTGCATGTGCACAAGGCCGACCTGGCGCTGGGCTTCGACGGCGACGGCGACCGCTGCGGGGTGGTCGACAACACGGGACACGAGATCTTTGCGGACAAGATCGGCCTGATGCTGGCGCGCGACCTTTCCGACCTGCACCCGGGGTCCACCTTCGTGGTGGACGTGAAGTCCACGGGCCTCTTCCTGACCGATCCGGTGCTGAAGGCCAATGACTCCACGACCGTCTACTGGAAGACCGGCCACAGCTACATCAAGCGCAAGACCGCCGAGCTCGGCGCCCTGGCCGGCTTCGAGAAGTCGGGCCACTTCTTCTTCAATTCGCCGCACGGCCGCGGCTACGACGACGGGCTGGTGGCGGCCGCGGCCATCCTCTCGATGCTGGACCGCAATCCGGACAGGTCCCTGGCCGAGCTGCACGAGGCGCTGCCCAAGGCCTATACCTCGCTGACCATGTCGCCCCATTGCGCCGACGAGACCAAGTACGGCGTGGTCGATCAGGTGGTGGCCGACTACCAGGCGCTGGCCCGGCGGGGCGAGCCGATCCTGGGCCGCAAGGTCGCCGAGGTGCTGACCGTCAACGGCGTGCGGGTGACCCTGGAGGACGGCTCGTGGCTGCTGGTGCGGGCCTCGTCCAACAAGCCCGAACTGGTGGTGGTGGTCGAAAGCGCCCGCTCGGACGACGACATGCGGGCCCTGTTCCGCGAGGAAGTGAAACCCCGCCTGGCCCGGCATTCCGACGTCGGCGCCTACAACCAGGAGATTTGAGGCTTGCGGGTTGCGATGATCGGAGCGGGCTATGTCGGGCTGGTGTCCGGCGCCTGCTTCGCCGACTTCGGCCATGTGGTCTGCTGCATCGACAAGGACGAGGCCAAGATCGCGGCCCTGGAGCAGGGGGTCCCGCCGATCTACGAGCCCGGCCTGGAGGATCTTGTCGCCCGCAACGTCCGCGAAGGGCGGCTCAGCTTCCGCTGCGACGCGGACGACGCCATCGCCGGCGCCGATGCGGTGTTCATCGCCGTGGGCACGCCCTCGCGGCGCGGCGACGGCCATGCCGACCTCAGCTACGTCTATGCCGCCGCCGAGGAGATCGCCCGGCTGATCGACGGCTTCACCGTGGTGGTGACCAAGTCCACCGTGCCGGTGGGGACCGGCGACGAGATCGAGAAGATCATCCGCGCCGTCCGTCCCGACGCCGACTTCGCGGTGGTCTCCAACCCGGAGTTCCTGCGCGAGGGCGCGGCGATCAACGACTTCAAGCGTCCCGACCGGGTGGTGGTCGGCATCGACGACGAACGGGCGCGGGACGTCATGCGCGAGCTCTACCGGCCTCTGTTCCTGAACGAGACCCCGATGCTGTTCGTCAGCCGGCGCACCTCGGAACTGACCAAATATGCGGCCAACGCCTTCCTGGCCATGAAGATCACCTTCATCAACGAGGTCGCCGACCTCTGCGAGGTGCTGGGCGCGGACGTGCAGCAGGTGGCGCGGGGCATCGGCCTGGACAACCGGATCGGCTCGAAGTTCCTGCATCCGGGGCCGGGGTATGGCGGTTCGTGCTTCCCCAAGGACACCCTGGCCCTGGCCCGGACGGCCAGCGAGGCGGGCGCGCCCATCCGGCTGGTGGAGACCACCATCGAGGTCAATGACGCGCGCAAGCGGTCCATCGCCGGCCGCATCCAGCGCGCCGCTGGCGGCGAGCTGGCAGGGAGGACCGTCGCCCTGCTGGGCCTCACCTTCAAGCCCAATACCGACGACATGCGCGAGGCTCCCTCGCTGGAGGTGGCGCCCCAGCTGATCGCCATGGGCGCCAAGGTGCAGGCCTTCGATCCCGAGGGCATGGACGAGGCCCGCCAGCTGCTGCCGGCCGTGGAGTTCCGCGCCGGGCCCTACGAGGCGGTCGAGGACGCCGACATCCTGGTGATCCTCACCGAATGGGACCAGTTCCGGGCGCTGGACCTGGAGCGGGTCAAGGGCCTGATGCGCCGCCCCGTGGTGGTCGACCTGCGCAACATCTACCGGCCCGAGGAGATGCGCAGCCGGGGCTTCGACTACACCAGCGTCGGCCGCGGCTGAGCTCCCGGCTCGGCCGGAACGGGCGACTTCCAAGGGCGTTGCTGTCCCAAGGGCTGCACGCCCTTAGGGAGACAAGACCATGCTCAGATGGGCGTTGATTTTCCTGGTGATCGCCCTGATCGCCGCGGCGCTGGGTTTCACCGGCGTCTACGTCGCAGCGGCGTCGATCGCCAAGCTGCTGTTCTACGTCTTCCTCGTGCTGTTCGTGATTTCGCTGGTCATGCACATGGCCGGCGGCCGACGCCGGGGACCGATGATCTAGGGCCGAGTCTTCCCCTCCCTTTCACGGGGAGGGGAAGCGCCTGGGCTCGCTAGCTCCGCACGGCCCGGGCGGCGAAGCAGCCTCGGGCGGCGTAGTGCAGGTGGATCTGCTCCACCGCCCCATCCTCGAACCAGGTTTCCAGCAGACCGGCGACGTCTTCGCCCGAGGTCACCTGGCCCTTCACCATCATGCCGAACCGATCGTAGGCGCGCGCCGACAGGGTGCGTCCCTGGAAGACTTCGGGCGTCCGATCCACCGCGTCGAAGGCCGCAAGGGCCGCCTCGCGCACGAAGATCGGGCCGCTGGCGCGAAAAGGCGTCGGCGCGGGCTGGTGCTCGTAGTTCAGCAGCAACAGCCGCTCGCCGGGCTGGGCGTCCTGGAGGCTGACGCGGCAGGGCGAAGACCGGGGTTCCTCGGCCACGAAGCGCCGGATCCGGCGGGCCTCCAGCGCGGCGTCGTCCAGCACGAACAGGGGGGCGAAGGGCTCGGGATCGAGGCCCAGGATACGGAAACTCATGAGGGGGCTCCTTGTCCGCCCCGAAAGTCGCGCCCGGCCGGTCGCCCGGCCACCCGATCCTTGCGGCCGGTTTCAGGCGGCGTTGGCGGCCCGGCCAGCTGCAACGCGGGCCGGCCCCAGCCGCCGGTCGAAGCCCCAGGTGCGCTGAGGCTCGAAATGGGTGCGGGCCCAGCCCAGGGCCGTGACCCGGATGCACTCGTCCTCGGCCTCGATCAGGTTGTAACCGGCGGGAACGCCCCGCTCGCGCAAGGACAGCGTCGAGGCGCCCACCGCATAGGTCCGCCCGTCGGCATAGGGCAGCGGATGACCGAAGGGCGAATGGACGTGGCCGGTCAGGATCAGATCGGCGCCGCCTTCGGCCAGGATGCGTGAGGCTTCCACGCCCCCCCAGACCCGTCCTGTCATCGGCCCGCCGGTCACCTCCATCAGGGGATGGTGGCAGATCGCCACCTTCAAGCCCTGGCCGGCCGACAGCCGCTCGCACACCCGCAGGGCGTCGTCCCGCCGCGCCTGGCCCTTGGACCAGTTCAGCCGGGGCTGCACCCCGCGTGCGGTGTTGAAGGCCACGACCGTCAGGTCCGGCCTCGTCACGGTGTCGAACGAGTCGGGTCCGATCCAGCGGCGGTAGTCGCGGAACGGCCAGCAGGTGCGCCCCACCACGCTCCAATAGGGGGTGTCGTGATTGCCGGGCGTATTGATCACCGGGCAGCCAAGCCGGTCCAGCCAGGCGCGGGCGGCGGCGAATTCGCGCGGGTATCCGGCCTGGGTGATGTCGCCGGTGATGGCGACCAGATCCGGCGGGTCCTCGGAGACGCGGATGCGGACAGCCTCCAGCGCCTCGGCGTTCTCGCAGCCGAAGTGGATGTCCGACAGTTGCACGATGCGGACGGTCATGGCGTGACCTTGGCGGGGGCCAGGGCCCGGAAGGCCAGGGGCACGAAGCGGATGACGGACTGCCTGTGCAGGCGCATGGGCTCTCCGTCGAGGATGGCGCGCAGATGCGGGCCGCCGCTGAACACCTCGCCGGTGCGGCAGCGGGTCATCTCCACCGAGGGATCGTCGCGCCAGTCGCCGACCAGCCGGCTCAGCGCCGTGCGGGCGCCCAGGCGCAGGACGGCGGCGACGTCCTGCGGATCCAGCCTGGCCGCCTCGAGGGCCCGCTCGTCGCCGTGCATGGCCTTGGACACCAGGGGGCACATCAGGGTCAGGGCCAGGGTCTTCACTTGCGGGCCGTTTTCCAGACGATACCGGATGCGATGGGAGAAGGCGCGACGCCAGGCATGGCGGGCCTTGCGCCAAGCCAGCTGCAGCTGGTGCATGCGCGCGGCCTCGCGCGCTTCGGCCCACAGAGCCGGTTCGCCC
>Ga0265338_10008129_pt1 | contig 12806 bp, 12 predicted proteins | sample 42126metaG_FD_193579 | JGI IMG/M metagenome (GOLD analysis project Ga0265338, IMG submission 193579) | Rhizosphere microbial communities from Carex aquatilis grown in University of Washington, Seatle, WA, United States - 4-21-26 metaG | ecosystem: Host-associated > Plants > Roots > Rhizosphere... | reverse complement strand
GTGAAGGAGACCGTCTTCGCACCCGCCGATGGCGTTGTCATCTTCGTGACGAGCTCGCCCGCAGTCGCCGCCGACGGCCTCCTGTTGGGCCTGGGTGCCGCCTGACCCGGGGGTCCGACATCGTCTAACTGGGATAACCGTCGGCCGAGTCGCCTTGCGTCGCTCGGCGGAACCGCCGCGTTCCCGCGACCACGCTGGAGGGCTGGCGCAGCTTCATCAGCGCCGACCCGTCCGAGCTGGCCCTGCTGCCGCTCGCCGAGTGGCAGGCCCTGGGCGAGGCGGACCGCCGGGACTACGACGAGGCCCGCATCGCGCACCACGCCGAGCTGGTCGTGGTGTCCACCTTGGCGATCACCGAGATCACCAGCGAGGGCCAGATGCTGGTGCTGATGAGCCAGCGGGAGATCGGCGCCCGCCGCGGGCTGATCGTGTCCGGCGACGGGCCCACCGGCAAGACCACGAGCATCAAGCAGCTCGGCCGAGCGGTCGCGAGAAGAAATCGACGGGGCTGGGGGCGTCCAGTGACTGTTGCCTGTCTCGGGATGCCCTGGAAAGAGCCCTCAAGGTCGACAACAAGTTTTTATTAACCTACGATCGTGTCTATGAAGGGGCATATGGGGAAAAGGAGTAAATATGTCGGGTCCTTCTGTTGAGCAAGATCGACTTCCGCTTATCTACGCGTCCGGGCGATCTGCCGTCGACTCGACCCGACTCCGCTGGTCGGGGGCCGGAAATGCGATACTAGCGGCATATTTCCTGTTCGGCTCGAAGAGCGGCGCCTTCGGCATCGTGGTCGGCATCCTGATCATAGCGCTGGGCCTGGCGGTATGGGTCATCACCCGCTTTGGAACAAGACAGTGGTATTCGATATCACCAGTGGCCAGGGGCATCGCCGCCACCGGATCGGTCATCGGCGTCGCAATTATGTATATTACCTTCGGGATATTCTTCCTGATAATATGGATCATCAGCCTGTTCACGTAACGGTTGCCTCTGGACAAACGCGCGTGTGGTGATGGCAAGTTGCCGCCGGGACTACGGCACGAGGACGGCGGCGCCGTCAAAACGGCCGACTTTGAGGTCGGCCAGGGCGCGGTCGGCGGCGTCGAGCGGGTACTCGTGCGTGGTGACTGCCAGCTTGTGCTCCGCGGCGAACGTGAAGAACTCCCTGGCGTCCTGTCTGGTATTCGAGGTGACGCTGCGCAGTTGGCGTTCCTGGAACAGGTAACGGTCGTAGGACAGCGGCGGTATGTCGGTCAGGTAGATCCCGGCGACGGCGAGCGTACCGCCGCGGTCGAGCGCGGCCATCGCTGGCAGCACCAGGTCGCCGACGGGCGCGAAGAGGATCGCGGCATCGAGCGGATCGGGCGGCATGTCGGCGGCCCCGCCGACGAAGGAGGCACCGAGCGACCGCGCCAGCTCCTGTGCCTTCTCGTCCCGGGTCATCACGTACAGAGTCGCGCCCAGGTGCCGTCGGTGGAGCGCTGCCACGCCGCCCCGGCCCGGTCGCCGGCGGCGAAGCCGGCCGCGTCGCCAGGCCCGGTCGCCACCACCTCGTGCCCAGGGATCACCCCGGCCCGGTGCGCCGGCAGGTCGCCCTCGGTGACGTGCAGGTCGGTGCCGGCACACCCCGCAGGTGAGGACCCTCAGCAGCAACTCGCCGGGCTCTGACTCCAGCACCGGCGTGTCCCGTGCCGTCAGCGGCCCGGCGCTCGTGCCGTCGATCCCGACCGGCCCGGGGCGGTCCACATGCCAGGCCGTCATCGCGGGTCCTCCCTCAGTCACACGGTGATGAGTCACACGGTAACTCGGCGGTGTTCACCACGCGGAGTACAACCACCGCCGACCCCGCGAGCGCTGGTCGTCGGGAGCCGCCGGCCTCGTCCGCGGGAGCGCTCATAGCTGGATGTGGAACAAGGCGGGCGGCTGGACCGGCACGGTGGAGCGTCGGCCGACGAGGCCGAGCAGGCGGCGCGTAATCACGGCCTCGGCGTCGAACGTACCGGAGATCCCGCCGACGTCCTTGGAGAGTTCGAGGACGGCGATGGTTTGCCTCATGCCTGGCGACATCGGCGCACCGTTCTGTGCCTGATAGGTCCACCCGAATCCGTCAGCATTGAGGTCAAGCGCGGTGACCACCGGCCGCGACTCGGTTACGTCGACAGTCCTCGCCGAGGTGTACTTCAGGTTCAGCTGCATCAACCTTGACAACGAAGGCTGTACCTCTTTGCTGAAGGAACTCGTCCGGTGCGCCTCGGTGGTGTCGTTGCGCGGTCGCAGCAGCATGAGCGGATAAGGCGGGTCGAGCGTGATCCGGATTCGGACGGTCTCATATGCGCTGCCCTGAGGGAGTTCGAGGATCGTGAAGGCGAACTTCACCAGTTCCAGTCGCAGGCTGTCGACTGCCTCGCGGCGTCGCGCCATCGGTTCGAGGTCCTCGATGCGCACCCGGTAAGGCACTGCCCGGTTGAACCGCACACCGCCGGCTTCCACGAAGCGAGACTGGTCACCGCGTACCTCCGAGTCGAAAAAGAAGGTCTTTTCCGCCAGTAGTGCGTCGTCGGCCGCGCCCCCAGGATCGGGGCCGTAGTCCGGCTCGGTGAGGAAAGCACGCAACCCCGTTGGTTCGCTGGATTCCTGTTCCTCTACGCTCATCGTGACTCTCGGGACTTTCGTGCAAGGAGGGGTGATTTCAGGCGCCCCGCGCTGCGGCACTCACCAGACGTCGTAGTGGTCGACGTCATCGAGTACCCGGGGGAGCAACGCGGCATCGGCGCGCGGGTCCTCGTCCCGCGTCGCCTGCGCGGCGGACACAGGCTCTGGCGCGGACCTGTCGCGGCGGCGTTCGGCCAGTTCTGGGACGAGGTCGGCGAGGCGGTCGACAAGTATCGGGATGGTGGTGCCGAGCCCGTGACCGGGAGCCAGCCACAGAGCCTGACGGTGGACTATGGCTCTGATGGACTCGGGCACCAGGTCCGGTCTCGGCACAGGGACTTCGGTGCGGTTTCCGATGAGCAGCGGGATCACGTGATTGCCTGCCTGCAGCGAGATGGCGATCTCCTCACGGACCCAGTCACCGGGCGAGTCAAGCCGTCGGCGGCCGTCGGGCGCGGTCGCCGTGAGCCACCCGGGGCCGATGCACGCGAGCATGACAGGGCACGAGGCCGCCTCGCTCCGCAGGATGGCCGGGAACTCCTCGCCGGCCCGAAGGCTGTTCCCGGCCTTGAAGACGGCGTCGGCCCCGAACGCCTCCGTCATGCGCGCGTAGACGAGTTCTGTGGCCCAGTTCTGATCGGACCCGCGATAGCTGATGAAGATCAGGTGGCTCCTTCGGTGAGCCATGGGCGGCTGCTCCTTACCCGTCATCGGTGGCGGACTAGTGTGCTTGGACGCTCGTGGCGCGTGCGACCGTCGTCAGGTCAGGCAGGAGGGCACGGACGGCTGGGGAGCGGCGGTAGCGGTTCAGGACGCGGGTCAGCAGCTTGAGGTCACCGCGCAGCGACGCCGAGCCCTGGCGGGCCACCGTCGGCAGAGAGCCGAGCATGATCTGGCAGGCATGCTCAGGCTCGCCGACCTGCGCGTAGGCGATGGCGTGCCGGATGGCGAGGCGGGCGTAGCCGGTGCGCGGCGCTCCTAGGCGGGTCATGCCCTGGTCGAACAGCGCCGTCGCGGTGCGGAAGTCGGCCAGGTCGACCAGGCAGGTCGCCTCAAGCAGGCGCGAGCGCTCGAACGCAGGATCCGGTACGGGCCCCCACCAGGGCAGCCGCGTGGCGTCGGGCCCGGTTTGCGTGGACGCGGCTACCAGAGCGTGGAACCGCTCCAGAGCCTTGCGGTACGCAGGCTCATCGCCTGCGAGCGCACAGGCCTGCGCCTCCCGCTGGGCGGCGAACTGCGCAAGGCGGGGCGAGATCCCGCCCACGGCCCCTGCCCGGCGGGCGAGGGCAACGGCGGCCTGCGCGTCTGCGCGCCGCCGGGCCCGCTGCGACTGGCGGATCAGGGCGTAACCCAGGGCGTCGGCGTCCCCGAGCCTTATAGCCCAGTCGGCCATGGCGCGCGTCCAGCGCAGGGCTACGGCGTCGTGGCCGGTCTCCTGCGCGGTCCAGCCGAGCAGCTCAGCGTAGCGGAGTATCACCGGCCACACCGGGTTCGCGGCATCCGGAACGGCTCCGCCTGCCAGGGTGTGCAACTCGATGATGTCCTCGCCGAGGTCGTGCGCGATCGAGTACGGCCCCGCCTGGTGGCTGCGGACCCGCAGCGCCTGCAGGTGCTCAGTGGCCGCTACGGCGCGGTCGGCCGGGTCCTGGCTGCGGGCACCCAGTAGGGCAGGCCCGCTACGGGCGAGGATGTCGGTGTCCGGGGCGACCGGGCCGACTCGCGCGCATTCCTCCAGAAACAGCCGGGTCAGCCTGCCGTTCGCTTCGAGGGCGGTGTCCAGGGACAGCGCGAGCTGGTAACTGCCCCGTGCGTCGCCTTGCTCGACCTTTCCCAGCTGGGAACGTGACAGGTAAACCTCGGTCCCGAGCCCGTCAAGCGACTTCCCCGCCGCTATCCGCAGGCGCCGCACCTCCGAGCCGAACCAGGTGACCTCAAGCCCCGCGACGGCCTCCGGCCGCAGCGGCGGGAACAGCGCCGGGGCGCGCCTGGCCGTCGGCTCGGCCTGTGCCGGGCCGAGAGTGGCATAGAGCCGGAGAACGGCCGCGGTCGCCGACCGCAGCCCGGTTTCGACCCGGCTCAGGTACGAGGCGCTGAAGCCACTGCGCACGGCAAGCGAGCGCAGGCTCAGCCCGGCCGCCTCGCGCTGGGACCGCAAACTCGGGCGTGAGGGTGCAGGATATCCGAAATCCGATGAGCCCACGAAATGAGCATACGGTCGCGAATCCGCCTACTGAAGGCACTGCGCCGTCGGAGCTGCCTGGCCGCACGAGTCGAGACGGGCAACGACTGTCCTGTCCCGATACAGGTCCCTAAATTCTGAGTTATCGGAGAACAACGGAAGGGGACGCGCCGTGCGGCACCAAAACGCTCCCAAGGACACCTTTACTGCCGAAGACCTGGTGGCGTCGTCGCCTGGACGTGCACAAACACCGGAGGCATCGCGTGTCGACGCCGATATCGAGGCGATAAGGGAACTCCTGGAGCGGGTTGAAGACCTGTGGGGGAACCCGGCGGTACCCGCCCGCGAAGACCTCAGCGCGAGACTGGACCTGCTCAGCGCCGCCGCGGATCACCGTGCCACCGACTCAAGGCCAGTGCGCGAGGCGCTGCAAGAGGTCCTGCTCAGCGTCGGGACAGGCGCCCTGGCGACGTTGAGCGAGCCGACCAGGCACCGGCTCGCTGCCCTCACCGGCATCGCCCTGCCCGGCCACCTGCCGCCGACCCGACGCTGACGAGCCGTACAGGATGCCTGCGCGGCGAGCAGCCACCCGTCTTCCGCTGACCGTTCACGACAACCAGGAGTACCGAATGGAATCCCATCTCCCTCATCCTTACCGAAATTGCGATAGGAATCGTCGTTCCTGACCGCGAGATAAGTGCGCTCTCCGATTCGCGAATGTATCTTGACAGAAGCCTCGTCCAGGGGTAACCAGGATTTACCCGTACTCAAGGCAAAATGATCTTCAGGTACGACAACGTCGATCGACAGAGATGCCCACTATCGAACGCAACACGAAGGAACAATCCTCCACGGCTTCATTCAGAGCCATTTACCTGAGAGGAATCGCGATGAACAAGAGTTATTACCTAATAGTCCAAGAGCCCGGGCGCAAACTGGTCCCCCTCGAGGGGCCTGGATCAGATCGAGGCATCTTCTGGGATATCGCAATTGCGGAGCGCGTTGCGGCGGGACTCTCGGCCGAGGTTACTCAGTACGAGTTCCATATTTACCGTGTCGAATCATCGAACGACGCCATCAAAGGCGTTGTCGCCCGGTACAAGAACGGCACTCGGCGGTAGCTTTCAGGGAGCGAGGACGGCAAGCCGGAGGCAGAGGTGAAGCTCAGGAAAGGCAGCGCGTTTGGGCGGCGGGCAAGACTAGCGGCACTGTTCGACTTCCTCAAGGCAGGGACGCCTACTGACATGCGCCGGATCCTGGACCGTCATCCTGAACTTCTCGATGAAGAGACCGATACGCTGATCGGCGGATTGCTGACGCAGGCCCGGGAGGCCGGCCGGATCGATATCGCGGAAGGCCTTGAGGAGCGGCGGGCCCTGCTCGCACGGGAACGGGCTCGCGCCCGCGACGGCGAGCACGCAGGCGAACTGCCCGCACGGGTCCGCGAGGTGATCGCAGAACTCGGGGAACTAACCGGTCCTGAGCAGTTGGACCGCCGGATCGACCTGCTGAGAGGAGTGCTTGCTGATCCCGCCGTGAAGTCTCACCCGTGGGTGGGAGCGGCGCTCAGCGGCCTTCTCGGCACTGACCTGGCCGAGCGCTGCGACCGGCTCGGCCGCAGCGATTACGCTGAGGCCATCTCCGCGCTGAAGGTGGCGTTCGACGCCCCGCCGGTTGTGCCTGCTCCCAGCGTGCGGCGGAAGGCCGCTCTTGACCTGGGCGGGATTTACGCCCGTCAGGCGACGCGAAACCGTCAAGACAACGTCGAGGCCACCATCACGTACCTGACCGAGGCGCTCCAACCGGGCAATGATCAGCCCCCGCCCCGGGTAACGGCGAGGGCGCAGGTGGATCTGGCCGAGGCGTACCTCAAGCGGGCCGCCGGCACCCGCGCGGGCAACGTGCGTGTGGCCATCAGGCATCTCGAGGCCGCTGACCAGTTCTTCGCCGGATCCCCGCACACGCAGGAGTGGGCCGCTCTTCGGGGCAGCCTGGGCCTGGCCTACCTCGATCACGTCGACGATGACCGGGCGCTGAACATCGAAAAGGCCGTGGGCTACCTGACCGAGGCACACCAGCACTTTGCGAGCCGAGGGCCCGTATCGGCGGGCGCAGTGGCCGCGCAGAACCTGGCCAACGCCTACCTCGAGCGCCGAACGGGCAAGCCGGCCGACAACGCGGAAAAGGCTATCGGCCTGCTCAAGGGCGCGCTGGGAATCCTGACGGAGCAGGGCTACCCGCTGGACCGGGCCGCGGCCGCGCACTCACTCGGCAATGCCTACCTCCAGCGGGGCTACCGCGAGCGCGCGAACAACATCGAGCAGGCCATCGCCTCCTACGCTGCCGCGCTTGACGCCTTCGCACGCCTGCGGGCCGGCCTGGAGGAAGCCTCGACGCGGTCCAACCTGGCCGCAGCCTATCTTCAGCGGGTCCTCGGCGATCCTGAGGAAAATGCCGAACTGGCGATACCCCACCTGCAAGCGGCGGAAGCCCATTTCGGAGCGCTGGGCATGATCGAAGAGCGGGCGGCGGCCCTGACGGGCCTGGGCCTGGCCGTCTTCGTGCAAGCGGCGGGCGAACCCGGCGCCGCCGCCGACCTGGCCATCCGCTATCACAAGGCGGCATTGCACGCCCTGGGAGAACGGGAGGCGTGGCCTAGGCCGTGGGCCGTGATCCAGAACAACCTGGGGACCGTCTACCTCGAGCGCGGCGGCCCCCGGCGTCAGGAGGACCTTTCGTCCGCGATCGCGTGCTTTACCGATGCCCTGGCCTGCGGGGCAGGGTCATCACCGCTGGAGCAGGCGATGACCCGTCACAACCTGGGCATCGCTTACGCCGAGCGCGCCCGTGACAGCCAGGACGATGACCTGCGTCAAGCGATCGATCACCTCAAGGGAGCGCTGGAGTCCTTCGCCGACACAGGGTTGCCGGTCTACCAGCGGGGAACCGGCCAGTCGCTGGGTGACGCATACGCCCGGCTTGGTGACCACTGGAACGAGGCTCTCGCAGCTTACGAGGGCGCGCTTGCCGCCGCCGACGCGCTTTACGTCACGTCCTTCAGCCGCTCGGCCAGGCAAGCCGAGCTCTCCGAGACCCCTGCACTGCACCGGAACGCGGCCTACGCTGCCGCCAAGGCGGGTCAACGTGAGCGAGCCGCCGTTATCGCCGAACGCGGCCGGGCCCGCGGCCTCGGCGACGCGCGCGCCCGCGATCAGGCTGAACTTGGCAAGGTCAGCGAGAACTTGGCTAGTGAGTTCCTCACCGCGGCGGAGCGGTTGCAGGAGCTGGAGGCAGCTGAGTGGCTGGCCCCCGCGATCATGCCCGTCACCGGAACCCTCGCCGCCGCGGCGCAGCAAACCGGCGGCCAAGGGCTTCGCGAAAGCCTGGGGGAAGCGCGGCGGCTCCTCGCCGACGCCATCAGCCGGATCCGTCAGGGCGGCCATCCGGCATTCCTCGCCGAGCCCGAATTCGCCGACATCGCGGCCATCGTGGGTCAGGCAGGTCCCCTGGCTTACCTGGCGGCCTGCGCCGAAGGGAGCCTGACGCTGCTGGTCACTCAGCCGGAAGACGTATCCCCGGCGGGCAGGCGGCCTCAGGCGAGGGTCGATGCCGTACCGGAGCACGCCGAACCGCTCACTGCGGCAGCACTCCGCGCACTCGTCATCGGCAGCGGCAGCACCGACCGGTACCTGCCCGCCCAAATGGAAATGCCGGGATCAACTCGGCAGTTCCAGCAGGCACTCGCCGAACTGCTTCCGGTACTCGGGGAGAGGCTGACCGGCCCACTGGCAAACCAGCTCGCCCGCCGCCAGGCCGACCGCGTCACACTTGTCGCCTCCGGCCCGCTGAGCCTGCTGCCACTGCACGCCGCCAGCTACCAGCGCGGTCCCGAGACCCGGTGCCTGCTAAGCGACTACGCGGTAACGTACACCCCGTCGGCTAGAGTCCTCAGCAGCGCGTGGTCGGCACTCGCCGCCCAGCAAGAGCGCACTCTAGCGCTCGCCGGAGTGGCCTCCCCGGCAGGCACCGGCACGCTCGAGTTCGCAGAGGCGGAATTGCGAGCTATCGCTGCGTGGTTCCCGCCCGACGGATCGCGAGTCTTCACCGAGGCAGAAGCGACACGGCCGAACCTGCTTGCGGCTGCGGCGGGAGCGACCCACATCCATTTCGCCTGCCACGGCACCTTCGACGCTGTCAGCCCGGCCGATTCGGCGCTGCTGCTCAGCCATGATGGCCAGCCCGATCCGTTGACCCTGCGGGACATAATGGCCACCCGGCCGTTCTCGGACGCACGCCTGGTGGTCGCCTCGGCCTGCCAAACGATGTTGACCGATTTCATGGACATCCCTGACGAGGTGATCGGCCTTCCGGCCGGCTTCCTGAACGCGGGCACCCCTGGCATGGTGGGAACTCTCTGGCCGGTGCGTGACGACTCGACGGCACTGCTGATGTGCCGCTTCTACGAGCTTCACCTCGGCCGCGCCCCTGGCCAGCCGGCACCGCTGAGCCCAGCCCAGGCATTGCGCGAGGCCCAGCTATGGCTCGCCCAGCTGACAACCGAGCAACTGGACGAATACGTCGTACAGGACAAAGAGCAACGTAACAGGGCATTCACGTCACCAGCGGAAAGAGGCACGGAGGGCAATTCCACGGCAACCGCGTCATCACTGGAACGGCCGTTCGCGCACCCCTACCACTGGGCCTCCAGCGTGTTCGTGGGCGCTTAAGAATTACTACGGCATGCTATCGCTTACGCAATCTACCAACAGGCCGATCGATGCGGATTCGACAGTTCTTGACAGGCAAACCGGTGCGGAGGACCATATAATCCATATCGGCGGAAGCATCCTAGTTCCATGAGATACGCGAACCCGGCGGTCCAGCATTAGGGGGACGATATGAAGTGGGAGTACGCAAATTTCGAATGGGAGGGCGTGGGCAGAGGCAACCATCGCACTGTCCGCTTCAGTCACAGAGAATCTTGGACCAAGATCCCCGGCAGTGACGCGGACTTCTATGCCACCATCCGCGCATTGGGCGATGATGGGTGGGAGATGACCACTCAGGTTCATCATCCGGGATCGTATAACACCTGGTGGTTCAAACGCCCCCTGTCCGAATGACAGTAGCCGCGGATAGGCCGCACCCTAGCTAGGGCCGAGGCCGGCGTGAAGGGACACGGCAAAGTTGCATTCATGCAGCCCGCAGTGGCCTGATCTCGGCGGTGCCGTGACGGCTCCACACCGAGGAAGCCCGCCTGCAGGATGGCGAGTGTGTCCCCGTGGGACACCAGCAGGATGTCCCGGTCGGCGTGCCTGCGCTCAAGCTCCGCGACGACCGCGGCGGTCCTGTTGAGCACCGCCGTCACGGGCTCGACACCGCGCGCCGCCCGATCGCCCGCTTGACAAGCGCCGCCCTCGCAGGTCGGCTTGGCTCGGCTGGCCTCGTCGTCGGTCCAGACCTGCGTATACCGTTAGCGTCCACGGATGTGGTGTATGGGGTACCTGATCCCGATGTGACGGTTGTGCCCTCGCTCGGTGTGGTGCCGTGACCGGCGGAGCACGCTTGCTCATAGTGCTTGCTGGGAGTCGTTCATGGGTGGGCGGGGCGCGTGGCGGCTGCCGGCATACAGGTACGGTAACCCACCCGGCGGCACAACAATCAGCTCGATCGGCTGAGTGATACCTCGTTCGCCGCGAGTGCCTGACACCTGCAACGCGCGCCGTTGATGGCATGATCGCCCTTCGGCTGTCCTCGTCATGCTCGCTGTCGCACCGAATGTTCGCCGTGGCGACACTCGGCCACGTCACGGACGGTGGCGGTGACGTCAACGTACGGCGCGCAAGTAGCCGTCCGGAGCGGTTGCGCTTACTGGACGGCCTAGTTCATGAGTGATGCGAGAATGGTTGTTCTGTCTCTCGCTCGGTGAATCGAGCGGGGTCCCGTTTCTTGGCGTTATGGCATTGCCGGGCTGATCTGCCCGGCTGAGACGAGAGGCGGGTTCATGGTTTACGGGTCTGGGTGGCCAGTGGGCGCGCGCTTTATCCCTCAGCCCGCATTACGAGGTCCACGTCGCCGTGCTTAATCCCGTCGCCGGGCTGCCCAGGCGCTGCAGCCCCTGTGACAGCGGTCGCCTACGGTCGCGTACTAACCCGTTTCTGGCGGAGGCAAACCCGCCGTGACGTCGCCCCCGGGCGGCCCGCCGCTGGCGGCGGCCGTGGCGGGCGACTGCGCGCCGATGAGCGCGAAGCACAACTCGACGAGGATAAGGGCGATGCAGGCCTCCATGATCCCCTCGGCGACTCCCCGCAGGATCAGGAACCCGGCGATCTCCGCGGCGTGGTGCGGTTCCGGCGCCACGGCCTCGACCTCGGCGGTGAGGGCGAGCGGGACGGTGGCGACCAGCAGGGTCGTCCACGGGTGGGCGCGGGTCAGCCGGACCGACCGGCGCATGGCCGCGAAAACCTTGCGGTGCTCGATCTCGATGACCGGCCCGACGACGGCGAAGAGCGTCAGCATGACGAGCCCGGGTATGACGAGCAGCACCAGGCCGGCCAGGACGGCGAGCGAGACGAGCAGGTCGGCGGCGATCAGCCGCCCCCAGGGCAGGGACCGCGCCACCTGGGGGAGGGTCATGGCCGCCTTGCCGCGCTCGGCCGCGCTGATCAGCCGGCAGACGAGGCCTGACAGCAGCACGGTACCGACCAGGCTGACCCCGGTGGCGCTGAGCGCGGCCGTGAGCGACAGTGCCGCGTCGGCGGGGTCGACGTAGTGGTCAACCAGCATCTCCGCGCCGGCGCTCAGCAGCGAGACGGGGATGGCGACCGCCAGGACCGGCCGCCAGTCCCGGTACCCGGCACGCGCGGCGGCTGCCAGGATCGCGGCAGGGCGCAGCCTCGCGGCTCGCCGCGGCCGCCGCTCGCGCGGTTCGCGCCGTGCGTGTCCCTGGACCAGTTCGCTCAGCCTCATCGCGCCCTTCAGCATGGCGTCACGAGGAGACGCAGCCCGATATCAGGAGGTCATATTTCCAGCTCGGCGTGCTTGTAACGCTGACCGTCCGCTGCCCGGGGGGAACCCTCCCTCGCCGGCGGCCACGGCTAGCGTCACCAACCCATCCGGGACCACTGAGCGTGCCCGCACGCTGTTGCCTGCCAGCTCGGTGGCCAGCAGGCTAGGGCGCCGCGCCCCGGCGCCTTCCGGGCACCACCGAGTCCCTCACAGAATCCCAGAAACCCGGGCCTGCGGTGACGTTCCCCGACCTGCGATTTTCCTGCTCACCTCGGCGCCGCCACGGACATCCGCCAGGCGCAGGCCCTCAGCGCCGGCGACACGGCAACAGTGACGGTGGAACTCATGGACTTAACCTAGGAACGGCTAGTCCGTGGCGAAGCCGAGACCTCCACCTGCGCGAGATCCGCCTTATTGGCGCAAATCCTGCCGCGTGGCAGCGACGATCCGCGAGCTGCAGATCAGGGTGATCTGTGGGCCGGTTCCTCCGTCAGACCGGACGCCCGCTCATGCATGATGACCGGGCGTTCGTCAGCCCGCAGGGATTGGGATATCCCGGAACCAGGCATTGAGATCGTCCGGCGCTGAGTCAGTCACCAGCAGCGCCGCCCACCCTTCGGCACGGTCTTGTGCCCATGACGATGGAGTCGCGAGTAGTTCTCGGGCCTCTGATTTCCCAAGCATCGGATGATGCCTGGTCTGCAGTTGGGACATCCACGTAGCCGGTTGCTCGGTCCAGCGTTCCGCTTGCTCTGAGGGCATGTAGACGCCAACCCAACCCAGGTCGAACCAGATCGTGAGCACCGTGGAGCAGGCTTCCGGGTCCCAGGGCCCATACGGGACGTCGCGGCTGTCCGAAATTTCCGTCGAACCGAGCGGCACCTCAAATAGAAAGCCTGCTCGAAGACAGCCGCACGGACCTCATAGATCAAGTTCATCCACTCGTCGGGCGTCACGGTCTGAC
>Ga0265338_10008128_pt1 | contig 12806 bp, 10 predicted proteins | sample 42126metaG_FD_193579 | JGI IMG/M metagenome (GOLD analysis project Ga0265338, IMG submission 193579) | Rhizosphere microbial communities from Carex aquatilis grown in University of Washington, Seatle, WA, United States - 4-21-26 metaG | ecosystem: Host-associated > Plants > Roots > Rhizosphere... | reverse complement strand
GCCCCCACCTCCGCCACCCCCACCGCCCCCACCTCCGCCACCCCCTCCGCCACCCCCACCTCCACCGCCCCCGCCTACCGTCGCCTTGGCGGCGCCGTCCTCCATAACCGTCTTCCAGGCCGTCAGTGTGGGAGCCACGGCGGCCGCCTCCGGGGGCGGAGACTCTCTCGCTTCCGTGGAGATCGATTCCTCGATGGACAACGGAAACACCTGGAGCGTGGTCACCGCAGACCCTCATCCCTCCAACCCGTCGGATTCGGAGGCGACCTCATACGCGTTTGCGGTGGTGGGCATGGCTACGCTCCGCGCCGTCGCGACCGACGCGAGAGGCCAGACGGGCACGTCCATTCAGACGGTCATGGTCTCAAGGGCCAGCCAGGCTGCCGTTGCGATCTCTCCGGCGTCGTCAACAGTCATTGCCGGCCAGAGCGTCTCGTTCCTGGCCTCTGGCGGAACCACCGGCAACTACGCCTGGGGCGGCTCGGCCGCGGGGACGGGACCGGTGCAGATCGTCGCATTTCCCGCGCCCGGAAGCTACGCCGTGACCGTCGTCGACTTGGGAAACGCCAATTACAACCCGTCCCAGCCCGCATCGGCCACCGTGACGGTGCAGAACGCATTTTACACGCTTTCGATCACTACGTCGGGTGCCGGATCCGTTTCCGGAGGGGGCAGCTATCCGCCGAATTCCCTGGCCATCGCTTCGGCCGCCGCCGGGCCCGGGAGCGCGTTCACCGGTTGGACGGGCGACGTGACGGCGGTGACGCCGTCCGTCTCCGTTCCAATGAGCGGGAATAGGTCGGTCATGGCACACTTCTCCGCTCTCGCGCCGCAGTCCATCACGTACGTGCCCCCGGGCGCTGTGTCCACGCGAACGCCCCCATTCGCGCTCGCGATCGTCTCTTCGAGTGGGCTTCCCGTGCTGCTCGCCCTGGATTCGGGCCCGGCTGCGCTGAACGGGAATACTATCACGCCTTCAGGAACCCTGGGCGAGGTCACGCTCACGGCCACGCAGCCGGGGAACACCCAGTATCTCCCCGCACAGCCTGTCGTCATCAACTTCACCATAGGTCCGCCCCCTTCCGGCGTGGTCCTTAAGGACGACTCGGCAGCAACGAAGAAGTCCGACAAGGACACTCGGTCGACAAGCTTCACAAGCGACGGGAAGGATTGAAGGCCCGGCGATGGAGAGATCGGCATACCCCTTCCCGCTGGCGGCCACCTCGAGCCACCACTCCCACTATCATCGGTTCCTCCTTGGCGCCGATCCCTCAGTAATCTCCCCCTTCCCCAAGCCCTACTGCGTCGGCTCCCTTGGTGCGCCGATGGGTCGTCTCGCTGAAGACCTCAACCTGGCGCGCTGGAGGAAGCTCTATCACGCCGCGTTTCCCTGGGTCCCGGGATTCGGGCCGGAGCACTATGACCTCGGAAACGTCCCGCCTCACAGGCCGCTGCCCCGCGACTACGCCAGACCCCCGAGGAGGTTTGGGGCGTTCGACTTTGTGCAGGTCGCCGACCCGTCCGTCTCCGCGCTCGCGCTCGTCGCCGGGGACCGACGCGTCCTCGGGCGCTTCCTGGCGCTGGGCGACGATTTTTGCGGGCGCGTCGAGTCGGGCGTAGGCTCGCGCAACCCAGGGCCCGCAGGCTCGCGCTCCACCGGCCGCATGCTCGCCGGCCAGTTTGCCGAGCCCAACAACCGCTGGCTCATGCCGTTCCTCCATGTTCACGCCCGGGTGCTCAACTTCACATCGTTCGAGCAGGCCCCCGAAAAGTTCGAATGCGTCGACTCCTGCGCGCTCGCCCGCGCCGGCAGGCAGGCGAAGGTGAACTGGATCGCCAGACAGGCCGATGCGCTTGCGGACCTCGGGTACCGGGTAAGCATGCGCGATGGCGCCGCGCCCGCCCTCCGGGTCGACGGAGTCTCAGGAAGGCTTCTGGCGGCGATCGAGGCGCCCCGGGTCGCGGTTCTGCGGTTGCTGGAGCGGATGATCGTGGGTGACCGGCCCCCCTCCGTGGAGCGGCTGGCGGCCGAGCTGCCGCCCGCCGTCATTGCCGCGATGGCGGAGCAGCTGGAGTCAATCCTGGCCTCCTCCATTTCCGTCTATAAGCCGGCCAAGATCGGGATCCCGTCAGAGGGCCCCTGGAGGGGAGCCGTCAGGGAGCATGTCGGCCGCTGCTGCCCCGAGATGCTCGCCGCGCTAGACGCCGCGGCGGCCCGCGCGAAGGCGACGCTTTTCGACGCGGCTATCTTCCCGACGCCGCCACTGGACGCAGCCCATTGCCATGCGCCCCTGATAGAGTCGTTCGAAGCCGGCGTGCAGCTGTCGGCGGATCCTGAGCTGGTCGCCGGTGCGCAGGCGGGTTCGGCGCGGGCGCCCTCGAGCTGGCTCGTCCGGGAATTCGAGAGGACGCTCGCGGAGACCAACGATCGGATAGCCAGATTCGGTCCGGACGAGCCCCTCCTCCCGTATCGGCGGATGCTTGCCACGATCGACAACGTCTCGGAGGGAGCCGATCCCGAGCAGCTGCGCCAGACGGGGCTTCTGCTCGGCGTGGAGATCGACCGGCGGGCGAGACAGGTCTCCTACGATGCCAACGCCGACTGGGCCACGCGGCCGGGCCGTAGGGAGGGGGTCAGCCTCGTCTCACTTGAGGATCTGTTCGAGGGCGCCGCCCTCCCACGCCTCGTCTGCGAACGCGAGATCGGGGGCCGGAGCCTATGAACACGCCCTGCCCGCCCGTGCTGGGCTGGCCGGACCACCAGGGGTTGGTCGCCATGGGCCGCGACATGTGGCGCATCAAGGATGCGTGCGAGGGAACAATCATATTCGGAGGCACCGGCTCGGGAAAGACCTCGGGCAGCGGCAGCGCGCTCGCGAGGTCGTTCCTCGCGGCGGGCTTCGGGGGCCTCGTTCTGTGCGCCAAGCCCGATGAGCCCGCGCTTTGGCAAAGTTACGCCTCGGAGACGGGCCGCGGATCCGACGTCGTAATGTTTGGTGCGGGCGGGCCGTGGAGCTTCAATTTCATGAGCTACGAATCCCTGCGCTCGGGAGCGGGCGCCGGACTCACGGAGAACCTCGTGACCCTCTTCATGGAGGTCGCGTCCCTTGGCTCCGGAGACGGACGCTCCAGGGGCGGAGACCCGTTCTGGGAGCGCGCGATGAGGTCCCTCATCAGGAACTGCGTGGACGTCCTGGTCATGGCCGGCGAGCCGGTGTCGCTGCACGCCATGTTTGACGTGGTTCGAAGCGCACCGGCGGACCCGGCCTGCCTTGCATCGAAGGAGTGGAAGTCCCGCTCGGCCTGCTGGCGCCAGCTTGAGATCGCGAGGGACAGGGCTCTCGGAACGACATGGGAGGTCGACTGCAGGGAGGCCGCCGGCTACTGGCTAGGCCACTTTCCCACCCTCGGTGAAAAGACCCGAGGCAGCATCGTCGCCATGTTCTCCACTCTCGCCGAGGCGCTCATGCGCGGGAAGATGAGGGAGCTCTTCTGCGAGGGCACCACCTTGACCCCGGAAGACGTGATCGGAGGCAAGGTCGTGATCGTCGACCTGCCCGTGAAGGAGTGGTCCGAGGTCGGCAGAATGGCCGCTGTCCTCTGGAAATACAGCCTCCAGAAGGCCGTGGAAAGGCGCACTGACAACGGAAACGGCGGAGGTCGCCCCCTCTTCATATGGGCTGACGAGTGCCAGCATTTCGCCAGCCGCTATGACCCATTGTTCCAGGCAACCGCGCGCTCGTCCCGCGCCGCGTGCGTCTACCTCACGCAGAATTTCCCTAGCCTTGCGGCCGCACTTGGATGCGGCTCCGACGGAACGGCCCTGGCCGCCTCGCTTCTCGGAAACATGGGGACAAAGGTGTTCCACGCCAACAGCGACCGTGAAACCAACCAGTTCGCTGCAGATCTCGTGGGCAAACGCCTCCAGTTCCTGCGCAGCTTCGGCCTCGGGTCGAACTTCAGCCTGGGGGCCCAGCAGAGCGCCGGGTCGTCATTCAACCGCGGCCGAAGCGAGACCATGGACTACGAGATCCAGCCGATGGAGTTCTCAGCCCTCAGGAAGGGCGGCCCGGAGAACGCCTACACGTCCGACGCCCTCGTATTCCAGAACGGCAGGCTGTGGTCCTCCACGGCGCGAACGTGGCAGAAGGTTTCCTTCCGCCAGCGGTCCCCTGGATGCGCCGAGCAACGATCCGAGCCCGCGCGCGCTAGGCTACGGAGCCGGTGAGGCGCAGGCCCGGCGCGCAGGCTACTTGCCCGCATACCAAAAGCCACGGCGCCAGTTGTGCGCGCGAAGGCTCTCCTCGAGCTCGCGCCTCATCGGCGGCAGGTCGCTCACCCTGCAGTTCGCCTCCGCCTGCTGCGGATTGCGCATCCCCGGGATGACGGTGCCCACCGCGCTGTGCGCCAGCGCAAACTTGATTGCCGCCTGGGGAAGCGTGAGTCCGCTGCCCCCGACCGCCAGGGCGACCCTCGCCGCCCTGGAGACGGAGCGACCGAGCCGGTCGCCCTCAAAGTAGGACCGGCGAAAGTCGCCCTCTGGAAAGGTCGTGTCCGGTGTCCACTTGCCGGTCAGGGATCCCTCGTCGAAGACCACGCGGACGATGATGCCGACGTCGGCCGCGGCCGCGGCGGGGAGCAGTTCGGCAGCCGGCTCCTGTTCGAAGATGTTGAAGATCACCTGCACGACATCGACCCACCCTCCCCTCATCAGGTCGATTACACTATTCTGGTCGTGCTCCGGCGTGGACACTCCGACAAACCGGATTTTCCCCTCCTTTTTCATCGCGCGAAGCACCTCGAACGGCTCGGGGTTCCGGTTCCACGCCCTCGTCCAGGTGTGGAGCTGCAGGATGTCGATCCTGTCGGTACCAAGGTTTTTGAGGCGCTGCTCGATGTTCTCCCGGAGATACTTCTCGGGGTAGCGCTGGTTGGCCACGCAGTAGGGCGATGGAGGCCACGGGCCGTTCGTCGGGGGCGTCTTGGTCGCCACAACGACCGATTCCCGCCTGTCCCGGAGCACCGACGCGATGATCCGCTCGCTTTTCCCCTCACCGTAACCCGCCGCCGTGTCGATGAAGTTTACGCCCAAATCCAGCGCCTTATTCAGGGCCGCAACCGAGTCGGCCTCGCTTTGGGGCCCCCAACCCCCTCCTATTGCCCACCCTCCAAAGCCAATCTCAGATACAGTGAAGCCGGTGCGGCCCAGTTTTCGGAATTTCATGCAATCGAGGAAGTGTCCGATCATCATTCGCCTGGGCGCCGCGGGGTCAAGAGACGGCGCCCTGAACCGCACTTTGGCGCGGACATCGCGCCCAGAATTATGCGTTTCTGATTGACCAGAAGGGACTTTGGTCTGTTTTTGATATCCTGATCAGCCATGAAGCCCCGCAAACTCATCGGGTATGTCGCTACCTGACGACGTCATCTCGCTACTGCGCGACGAGGCCTACCTCAACCTTTGCCGAAACGCGTTGAAGGATGCGCTGGAGCGGCTGGTTGCCGAGAAGCAGCAGGTCTCCGAGACCCGTCCCCCTTTCGGGATTCTCGCAACGAAAAAGCAGAGGGAAGTCTTTGAGTCGTCGATGCAGACGGTCCTCGACACCGAGGCGGCCATCGAGAACCGACTCGGCAAGCTCGAGGCGATCGAGAACTGGCTCAAGTCCTCAATCCGCGAGCGGCTGAACGATTACCTCAGGCAGGTGTCGGAGAATTACCGGCGCAGCGCTAAGATCGCCGAGGCGATCAAATCCTGGGACAGGCTGATCGAGCATTACGGCGAGCAGCTGCTGGCGCTCGCCCGGAACATTAAGAATGTCGCCGTCTCGTTTGCAGGCGCGGCGGGCGGCGTGAGGTCCGCGTTCGGAGACCGGGCGCAGGCCTTTGCCGAGCTGCGCATGGGCGCTGACAGCCTCGACCGCACCGCCCTCCAGTTGGAGTCGCTCACGCGCTCGATGGCCATGTTCGCGGCCAACTCCCCGTATAAGGACGTGGTGCTGCCGGAGCTTCCCATCAAGGGCGTGGTGGGATGGGTCGACAACCTGGCCCTCCAGCACGACAGGGACGCGCTCCCGGCCGCGCAGGAGATGGAGGCCGACGCCCGCGGAGTCGTAGCGAAGAGGCTTACCGAATACCACGCGAGCGCGGCGGCCGCGTTCGAGGCGCTCGGCGTCATCGAGAACCAGGAGCTGGAAAGTTACTGGGAGGTGCTGAGGGCGCACGCGCTCGCGCACTACGTGCAGGAACGGGACGTGGACGAGGTCCTGAACGAGCTGAATGAGAGGTACGTGGTGGCCAACATTGAGCGGCGCCAGAGGGCGATCGAGAGTCAAGTCGACCCCTACGGGCACGAGCGTTGACCGGCGTTTTTACCGGGTTTGGCGTTTTCCGTTTCCCTAGGAATGCGGCTCCCGCTCGCCGGTCGCCCCTCCTGCCGGCGGCACGGAAATCGTCGATGGCGGCGGGGGCGCCCGGTAATGCCCGAATAGCGCATACACCAGTTCGAGGGGCAGCTCGGGGAGCCCGGGCAAAATCGCCGCCGGGTTCTTGGCGGGGGAACGGTCCTCGAAGAAATCGACGACGCGTCCCCTGCTCGGAAACTCCCCGCCCATCACCTTCCCGACGCTGTCGGCCTCCTGCCTCATGCGAGTGCCAAGCCCATTCACCCCGGCCATGCACATGAGCGCCGTGTGCGCCCCGGCGAAGCCGGCGGTCGCTGCCATCGGCTTTTGGTCGAGCAGGCTGAAAAGGCGGCCCGCGCTCTCCGCATCGGGATAACGCACGAGGTGCCCCGAGATCAGTGTCGCAACCGGGACCGAGACGCCCTGATCCGTTAGAAACCCGATCTCCTTTCTCACAACCGCACTCCATCCCAGCGCCGAATACGCATCGAGCTTCAGCGACTCGCGATCATAGGGACCGAGCGCGGCGGCCGACTGCCCCTCCAGGAACGCCACCACGTCCGAAGCCCGCCCCGCCCCGATGAGCCGCCCAAGCGCGTAATAGACCTCGAAGGTTGTCGTGGCGCCGCCCATGTAGATCCCAAGGATCTTGGCGCGCTCTGCCGCAGCGGCACCGCGGATGGTCTTCGCAAGCGACAGCACGGAGCGGGCCTCGGCGGGAACCGCGCCGCGCCCCGCGAGCAAGCGGTCCACCTCGGAGGGGTCTCCGCCCATTGTCTCGGCAAAAAGGAGAGCTTGCGTCCAGGCAGGAGCGTACCCTGCGCCGTCCGCCAGCATTCTCGATGAAAGGCCGCCCGCCGAGGGAAAGTCCCCCCTCGCAAGGAGCGCGCGCAGCCACAGTTGGGCCGTCTCCTCGAAATTCCCACGGTGCCCGAACACGAGCCGCGAGTAGATCGCGTCGGAATAGTCCGGGTTGGCGATCTGGGTGTATTGCGCCAGAAGCAGGGCTGAGTTGATGTTATCCGGATCGAGCGTGTACGCCTGGCTCAGGGCGAGGTAGCTCTGCCTCACCTGGCCCGCGGCAATGGACTGAAGCGCCATGCGGTAGAAGTAGTCCGCGCGCGCCAGCCTGATCCTGTGCCACGCCGGAGGCCAGGCGACGACGTGCAACGGCACGCGGTATCCTATCGCCCAGAGCGCCGAAAAGCAGATGAGCACGGCCGCAAGCGCGACGGCGGCCGCCGAACCGCAGTAAAGCACGACGGCCCGGCCCCAGAACGGCCGCACCTCGGCCGCGTTGACCGAGCAGACGCGGCGCCCGTCGTCGGACGTCGCCAGCAGCGGGCACAGCCTCTGGAACCGCGCCGGGTCGCGCCACCCAATGCACGCCTCGCAGCCGGTCTTTCCGGCAAGACCGGAGTCACTCGGATGCTGGCAGGGGGCGGGGCCGGACGCGCCCCGGATTTGGAATAGCGCCTTGCGCAAATTCCAGTAGAGTAGCCCCCCGAAGAGCCGGCCGAGGTCGCCCAACCATCCCAGCATTGACGGAATCTGGATTCAGCACTTCCGCCCCGCAAACGCAAAGTGGGGACGCGGAGGCCCCTGCGGCATCATCGCCCAGGCCGGGGCCGGCCTGCCGACCCGGGGGGCAATCCGCGTCATTTCCCGCTTTCCAGAAGGTGCTTTAGCTTGTCGACCTTCGGGCGGATCACGACAGAGCAATACCCCTCGTCAGGATGCTTCGCAAAGTAGTCCTGGTGATAGTCCTCGGCAGGCCAGAACTTGGACAGGGGCACGATCTCGGTCGTGATCGGATCGCTGTGCGACTTCTGCGCCTCGGCGCGCGACTTCTCGGCCGCGGCCTTCTGCGCCGGATCTGAATAGAGTATGATCGAGCGATACTGGCTCCCCATGTCGCGGCCCTGCCCGCCCACCTGGGTCGGATCGTGGACCTGCCAGAAGTATCCGAGAATCCGCTCGAGCGACGCAACGGACGGGTCGTAGTCAATCTTCACGACCTCCGCGTGGCCCGTCTCCTCCGTGCACACCTGCTCATAGGTGGGGTTCGCCAGAGTGCCGCCCGAATACCCGCACGTGACGTGCTTCACGCCGGGAAGCAGCTTGTAGGAGGCATCCAGGCACCAGAAGCACCCGCCGCCGAGCACGATCGAATCCGCCCTGGCCGTATTTGAGAGGATCGTCATTGAGATGATGATGAGGATTGCGAGGAGCTTGCGCGGATGTGGCATGGAGTGTTCGTGCGCCTGTTGCGGGTCATCATTTCGACGCGGGGGGATTCGTGTGGGAGGCCACCCACGTGTCGTACTGCTTGCGGGGCATGAACCTGAGCGCGGCCGAGTTCATGCAGTAGCGCATTCCGGCCGGAGCCGGGCCGTCGTCGAAAACATGACCGAGGTGCGCGCCGTCCGTGGCACAGTGCACCTCGTCGCGGGCCATTCCAAGGGAGGTGTCCGACTGGACCTCGATAAACCGCGGCTCGATTGGCTTGGTGAAGCTCGGCCAGCCCGTGCCGCTGTCAAACTTGTCCCGGCTGTCGAAGAGCGGCGTGTCGCTGCAAACCGAGAAGTACACACCGTCCTCATGGTTGTCCCAGTATTGGTTGTGGAAGGAAGGTTCCGTCCCCTGCAGCCGCGTCACCTCATATTGTTCCGGCGTCAGCAGCGCCCGCCATTCCGCATCGGTGTGCTTCACGGCGGCCTTTGACATGTCGATGACGACGTTCGAGGGAAGTCCGCAGGCGGACTTTGAGCCATCTGTGGCGCAAGCGGCGCCCGTGGAGGCGGATGCGGAGGAATTCGAGGATTTCATTTCTGTGTCGGCCAGCAGCGTCGCAGCGGCGGCCATCAAGGTGACTATGGGAACCAGGGTTTTCACTGCCCGTTAGAGTACCCCATATTCCGGTTTATTCCAGCTGCCGCCGGTGTCCTGCCGCGACACGCGCCGACAGGCCGCGGATCCCCGGCCATTGCGGGCATGGCTCGCTGCCGCCGAATCACGCGTGCTTGAACAGCTTCAAAAGGAGCTCGTGGATCATCTCGGGCGGGGCATGACCAAGCACCACATGTGGCCCGAAATAGTGCCCGACGGCCACGATCTTGTCGGTACGGGCCGACCTCACCTGAATGTCGATCTCTATCATGTAGGTGGTGAAGTCCCACGTCCACATGTCGTCGTAGGATACCACGAGCTCGGTGCCGATGGGCATCATCGTCAAAGCGCCGGCTGAGGCGTCATATCCCATTGCCCGGAGCTGCCGGGCGATCTCCTCCGAGACGCCGTAGTTGTCCGCCAGCCGGCGTTCCACAAAGATGTGCTTACGGCTGCCGATTTCCGCCTTGGGAAGCGAGCGGGTCGTGATTTGGGCGCAGCCGGTGAGGCAGACGACGCCCGCGAGGACGATCAGGGCAATTTTGGGTCTTCCGAGCATGCGAATTGCAAGACGCGCTTTGATGTCGCCGGGTTGCACACGCAAGAAAGAAACTTTATTCCTGCGTGATCCGTCATCCCCTTGGACCCCAAGTGACAGCACCCCAAACACGCAATTCCCGGCGAAGGCCACTGAGCGCGCTAACGCGCTACCTCGTGGTGCCACTGCTTCTGCTTTCCTTGGGCGTCCGCCTCGGGATGTACATCGAAAGCAGCAGGACCTCGCGCAGGCCCGCTCAGGCCCAGCCCGCGCCGGCCGCGGCGGAGGCACGGCCCGAGAGCCCTCAGCCCGGCGCCGTGCCCGCCCCGGCATGCGAGCTCTCCGGATCCTTCCAGAACAACATATACCCTTCCCTGATGCTCTCGTTCGGCGTGTCCTATCCCGAGTACTCCCGCTGCCTGACGGTCTCCCTGCATGACCTTCCCGCCTCCGGGTCGCTCCAGCTGCGGATTGATTCGGGACTCTTCCTGCAACCGATGCAGGTCGGTTTCAACGCGCGGTCAGGCTCGGCGACGCTCAATCCCGAGCTCCCGTGGAATTACGACGCGCTGCGGCGCACGACTCAGATGGGCCCGCAGTCGTTCGTGGCCACCCTCTTGGTTGATGGGAAGTCGCAGGCCCAGGCTGCGCTCGTCTGCACCGTCCATTCCGTTAACGAGGCCGTGTCGCGGATCTTCACCGCATCAACCGGCCAGTGGCTGGACACCAGCGTCTGCTTTGCGGCGTTCGTCAACGAGGACCATCCCTGGATCAACACCCTCCTCCAGGAGGCGGTCGCCAACGGCTCCGTGCGCGCGTTCACCGGCTACCAGTATGGCGCCCAGTCCGCGATGCAGCAGGCACAGGCCATCTGGGACGCGCTAGCCGCTCGCGGCCTGAGCTACGTCAACGTCGCGACCGACAGCGGTACATCCACGCTGGTTTCCACACAATATGTCCGGTTCCTCGACCAGTCGGTCCACGACCAGGGGGCCAACTGCGTCGACGCCTCGGTTCTGTTCGCGTCCATTCTGCGCAGGATAGGCCTGCGCCCGGTCCTGCTGTTCAGGCCAGGGCACTGCTTCACCGGCTTCTACGACGCCGCCGAGGGCGGTCATATCGTGGCGTTTGAGACGACTTACCTCGGGTCGGCCTCGTTCGCGGCCGCAGCCGCAGAGGGGGCGAAAGAGCTGCAGACTACGCTTCCTTACCTCGGATCGCAGCAGTACTCCGTCGTCGACATCGCCGTCTGCCGCCAGCAGGGAATCAATCCCATCCCGTACCAGCCGCCCGAGCGCGAATGATTCCCACTCAATCGTCGTCGGCGCCGGGAAGCTGCCTTACGAAGGCGGCATGGACGGGCGCGGGCATGCGGTCGCCCTCGCCGCGGACGGCGGCCCAGATCACCCGGTTGAAGGTCTGCTCGTCGACGCGGTCCTCGCGCGAAAAGTCAAAGTGGGAGGAGACCGCGGCCAGCTTTCCCTTCCTCGCGTTGAGGCGCTCGATGTCGACGTTCTCCTCCAGCGCCCGGTACGGCGAATTGTCGGGCTCCGCCTGGAAGCTGGCCCTCATCGGTGCTGCCGCCGCATCGAACTGGGACATCGGTTCCAGGCCGAGGATCAGCTCCATTGTTCGCAGCATCGAGCACGTGGTGTAGGGCGTCGAGTCCACGAACCCGCGCCTCACAAACGGCCCCGCGACCAGGGCCTCCGTCCGGTGGGCGTCCACGTGATCGGGTCCGCTCTGGGCGTCGTCCTCCACCACGAATACCGCAGTCCGCCCCCAGAACCTCGAGCGGCTGAGCGCCTCGACAACCCGGCCAACACCAAGGTCATTGTCCGCAACCATCGCCTCGGGCGTCCAGTTTCCGGCCTTGGAGCCGGCCGTGTGGTCCTGGGGAAGCCTCACAATCTGGAGCCTGGGCATGTCGCCCGTCGCCTCATAGCCGCGCAGCTGCGCGATGAATTCCTCCGCCCGATCGCTGTCGTGGAATTTCAGGTCCCAGCCGCGGTACGCCGGGTCCAGGTGCCCCCTGAGCGCGGGCATGTTGCTCCCCACGGTATCGCCGGGCTTCTCGGGATTCTCCGTGAATTCCCCGTAGCTTCGGTAGCTTACGCCCGCCGCCGCCGCCCGGTCCCAAATGTATCCGAGGGCGGGGATCGCCGCCAGATAGTGGCCCTCGGCCGGATACGGCACGTGTGAGCCGTCGGCCAGGTGGCCGTAGTTCACGGGCCACGACTTCTCCACGAACTCGGAGGAATAGCCCGCCGTGCTCCATTCGTGGCCTCCCGCGCTCACTTCCGCATTGGCATAGAAGTTGTCGAGCAGCACGAATTGCCGCGCGATCGCATGGATGTTCGGCGTGACCCTCTCCGGGAACAGGCAAAGCGACGGATCCCCGTTGCCCTGCTTGAGGTCCCCGAACACCTGGTCGTACGTGCGGTTCTCCTTGATGATGTAAACCACGTAGCGGATCGGCGAGGGATCCCCAGGGCGCGCGGGAATCGGGTCTCCCGGCCCCGGGGGATGATCGGGTGGCGCAGGCCGGCACCGCTGCGCGATCCTCGTCCATTCCGCGAGCGACCGAGCGTAGGCGTCGCCGCGAGGAAGGCGGATCACTCCTAGCGAACCCGAGTAGAGTTCATCGATCTTCTGCCTCTCCGGTCCTACGCCCGGGTTTGCCTTCGGCACGAGCCCTCGCGCGCTCACCACCAGAAGCCTCGTGCCGTCCGGAACCATCCGCACAGCCGTGGGAAACCAGCCCGTCGGCACAAACCCCAGCGGGCGGGCTCCCCCGCGAACGCTGACGTCGAACACGGCGATCGTGTTGGCATAGGCGTTTGCCACGTAAAGCGTCCCGGCGTCGCGCGAAAGCGCCAAGCTGTCAGGGGTCGAGCCCGGCAGGTCGCCGGGCGCGAACGAGGAGGAGAGCACCTCGGACACGCGCCCGTCGCCCGTGTCGATCACGGTCACGGTGT
>Ga0265338_10008126_pt1 | contig 12813 bp, 11 predicted proteins | sample 42126metaG_FD_193579 | JGI IMG/M metagenome (GOLD analysis project Ga0265338, IMG submission 193579) | Rhizosphere microbial communities from Carex aquatilis grown in University of Washington, Seatle, WA, United States - 4-21-26 metaG | ecosystem: Host-associated > Plants > Roots > Rhizosphere... | reverse complement strand
TTTCGGTAATTGGATATCTTTATATTTGGGGTGGCTTTCTTCATGTGTGGCTGTTTGCTTGCGCACCCAAAAGGCATCACGGTCCGCGACTTCCGGTAGGATAGCAAAATTATAAACTGGTGCGGGAGAGGTTGTTGACCACTCAAGCGTGCGTCCATTCCATGGATCGCCATGAGAATCCCGATGCTGCTTGCGGCTTATGATACTAACAGTCAACTGCAATATCTGGAAACCAATGCCTAGGCAAACAAACAACACCCCTACCCCAGCAACAATAAATAAAGGTTGCCAGCCAAGCGATTTATCATAGTGGTCAAGCCTTCTTGTTGCCCCCATGAGCCCTAAAATGTAAAGCGGTACAAATGCTAAGATAAAGCCAACAGTCCAACTCCAGAAAGCATATTTTCCTAGTCGCTCGTTGAGCGTAAAGCCGAATATTTTCGGGAACCAATATGTAATCCCGGCAAAATAGCCAAAGACAACACCTGCAACGATCATCGTATGAAAATGTGCAACCAGAAACAAACTATTATGCAATTGAAAATCGGCAGGAGGAACTGCCATCATCACACCAGCTACCCCGCCAATCGTAAAAAGAATAATAAATCCTAAGAACCACAGCATCGGTGAAGCAAATAATATCTTGCCACGGTACATGGTGAACAGCCAGTTAAAGACCTTAACGCCGGTCGGAATTGCAATAATCATTGTCATGATACCAAAGAAGGCATTTACATCAGCACCAGCACCCATGGTAAAGAAGTGGTGTAACCAGACGGTAAAAGATAGAAAAACTATTCCCCAAATTGCCCAGACCATCGAGCCGTAGCCAAATAGTCGTTTTCTTGAAAAAGTTGCTACCACTTCAGAGTAAATGCCAAAGGCCGGAAGTATTAATATGTACACTTCTGGATGACCCCATGCCCAAATCAAATTAATGTACATCATTGCATTACCGCCCGAACCAGCAGTAAAGAGATGCATGCCCAATGAGCGATCCAGTGCCAGCAAGCTCAAGGTAACGGTTAAGATTGGAAACGCAAAGATGACAAGCACCATAGCCCCTAGCACGCTCCAGCAGAACATCGGCATCTTCATGAGCGTCATACCTTTACAGCGCATCTTTACGATGGTTACTAAAAAGTTTATACCCGATAGCAAGCTACCCACCCCGGCTATTTGTAAACTCCATATCCAATAGTCAACTCCAACCCCAGGGCTAAAACGCAGTTCAGATAAGGGTGGATAGGCCAACCAACCAGTTGCGGCAAATTTCCCTGCCACTAAAGAAACGTTTATGAGAACTGCACCGGCGACGTACAGCCAGAAACTTACCGAGTTTAAGAACGGGAAAGCAACGTCACGGGCACCAATTTGTAGGGGTACGACGAGATTTATGAGTCCAAACATGAGTCCCATCGCTACAAAGAAAATCATAATTGTGCCATGGGCCGAAAAGATTTGCTGGAATTGATCAGGCGTTAAAAAGCCATGGCTAGATCCTACCGAAGAGGCTTGTTGTGCCCTAAGCATCGCAACGTCTGCCACACCACGTAAGAGCATAATCAGGGCAACAACGATATACATGACACCTATTTTCTTTGGGTCAAGTGAAGTCAGCCATTCGCGCCACAACCATTTCCACCGTTTGAAATAAAACAGTAGCCCAATTGCCGCCAAGATGCCAAGGGCCATGGCAACAATGCCGCCAATCTCTACTGGTGCGTGTTTAAACGCATCAAGGCCGAGCTTACCGAGCGGATGACTAAAGATACTCATGGCAGATTTACCCCAAAGGTGTTCGCATCAGGCGTTGTTTTGAGCACGACTTTATCATACAGGTAATTATCTACTGATGAGTAATACGTTATTGGATTATTTTGACTCGGTTGTGCCAACGCAGTGTAGTCCGTCATACTCAGATGACGCGGCGATTGTTTCACGAATTGGACCCAGCCATCGAAGGTAACGAGCGAATCCGACCGCGCAGTGAAGTGCATACCCGCGAAGCCTTCTCCACTTATATTGGCTGATCGTCCTTGGTAGATTCCTGTCGAGTCAGCAGACATGTGGATCTCGGTGGACATGCCACTCATGGCATAAATTTGGCCACTGAGCTGTGGGATCCAAAATGAGTTCATCGGTCCATCGGCTGATACTTGGAAGGTAACTGGGGTATTTGCGGGAAATTCAACATAATTAACGGTTGCTATATGCTGGCTCGGGTAGATAAATAACCACTTCCAATTAAGCGCTAACACCTGAATCGTCATTGGTTTATTTGATGAGCTTAGTGGTTTGTATGGGTCAAGAGAGTGTGAGCTGCGCCAGGTTACAACTGACAGAATGATAATAAGGAGTGTGGGGATGAGCCACCAAAAAGTCTCTAGTACTGGGTTGTGGTCCCAGTCTGGGCTATATAGTCTCGGGCGTGAGTTACCTTCTCGGTACTTCCAGACAATGTATATGGTCAAACTAAACACCGGCAAGACAACGACTAGGCTTAATAGTGCGGCAAAAACTATTAGATTGCGCTCTTGTCTAGCGACTGGTCCTCTAGGCTGTAAAATAGCTATCGTCGTATGGTGAAGGTAGAGACCAAGTACGCAAATTGCGACGATAATCACTATACTGACTAGCAGCCAAAGACCTGCCCGTTCATTTTTGGATAACTTTCTCAGCCTTAACATTGAAGATGTACCCCATACCCTCGGCGCGTAACCACAACCATTGTCCCTACTATAGCACTTTTAAAGGTCTTGCTAGGCTATCGAAGAAAATGAAACAGTACGGAGCCCAAACTTATCTCAAGAGCAATACCTGCCAAACCTGAGGCCAGGCCAAGTAGTAAGATGACAATATCTTCGAGCAGCAGTGATAGGGCTATCAAGACAACGCCAAGTGCTGGAAGTGTATCTAACCCGGAGAAAGGTGGCGCTAAGAAAGCTCCAAGCGTGAATAGGATAATGACTACGCCCATAAGACGAAGACTTACGCGCCGTTTTAGCAGATGATGAAGTCGAGGCTTTGAAAAGCGTTCAAACCATGCGATCAGCCGAGTGAAAGTTGGAAGCGCTTTTTTCTCCATAACTTTACCAAGTGATAGGTTGCGCCATCGCTTGGGTAGCCAAGGTGTCTGTTGACCAAACAATAGCTCGGTGGCGAGTAGTAAGGTAATAATTTCAGTGAGATGTGAAAGGCCGCCCGTCGGTAGCGGAAGAGCGGGAATACTCATTAAGATCAAAAAAGCAACGGCAAAACTCTTACCCACAAAAACAGATTCTAAATTAGCTATCGTTTTGGGTTGTTCACTCGCCAGCCATTCACGAAGTTTATAGCTAAATGTTCTAGTCACCCCTACAGCCTACTGGGCCAAAGGTCACCTGACAAGCTAGATACTAGTAACCTGAACTGCCACCCCCACTTTTGTGGATAAATAGGTAATAGATAAGCCAATAAACAACCGCAGCCACCACGAGGTAAATAACTACCCACTGCCAAACCGGGCGTTTCCCATAACCTTTGGTCGGCGCTTTCTTGTCGGCTTGCTTTTTTGGTTCCATGCTTCCCCCTTATGCTGTTCATTGTAGCACTAGTGTCGAGGCGAGTAATTATTTTTGTTCGAGCTCATGAATGCGACCATGACCAAGTCCAAAGTAATGTGCTACTTCGTGCCAGACTGTTTGTGCGACCTGTTTTTCGAGTTCTGCCTGACTATAGCTCGTCATCTCAATCGGCCGCTTAAAGATCGTGATCTTATCGGGTAATACTAAATTATAGCCTGCACCACGTTGCGTGAGCGGAACGCCCTCGTAGAGCCCATAGAGACTCTGGTCTTGCCTCAGACGAAGTTTCTGACGCTGGATTTCGTTTGGCTCGTCTTCGATCACGAATGCCAAGTTCTTAATATGTGTCGCGTACCTCTTGGGTATCGCATCGATTGCTTTGGTGACAATGTTTCGGAAGTCAGTTTCAGAAAGTTCAATCATCGTTCCTTAGTATAACAGCCAAAATTTCAGCATTTTTGCAGTTTCAATGTATTACTATAGCTACATGAAGCTTCGTTTCTGGTTGCTGTTAATTGTCGCCAGCAGCACAGTCTATTATTTTGTTTTTGTTCCGCACCTTAAAGCTCACTCAATTAGAAGCGAGTCAACCCATCAAACCGTTCAGTCGATACCTGCTGCCACTTTTATGACCATGGGTCGACAGATTGATGCGGCAATTGCTACTGACCCAACGGTTGATGTATCCGTCAGCTGCATAGATCTTGGCACCGGCAAAGCATACGACTATGGTGTTAGTGATGTGTTTGAGGCAGCTAGCGTCGGCAAACTCGTTACAGCTGTTGATTTTATGCAGCAGGTACAAAGTGGCTCAGCGAGCTTGAACGACAACCTGAATGGTTCTACGGCTGGGTATGAACTGCAGCAACTACTAGTTGACAGTGATAATGATGCATGGCTTGCCTTCAATGATCAACTGGGTAATGCTAGTTTGCTGCAAACTGCTCAACGAGCGGGTATTAATGATTATGATCCAAATGCCAACACACTTACCGCTGCTGATGTCTCCAATCTTTTGAGTAGACTATTCAAGCGCGAGCTTCTTAATGATCGCAACACAGATGTGCTGCTTGGATACATGAAAGAGGCTAATGAAGCCGACTATATCCCCGCAGCGGTCCCCAAAGGAGTGATCGTGTACCATAAGGCCGGATTACTTGATGATCGCATTCATGACGCGGCAATTATCGACGACAGTAAGCGCCCCTACGTACTGGTTATTTTCACCAACGGTCACGGAACGTATGAAGATGATCAGCGAACGCAACTTATGCATGAAATTACTAAAGACACAGTTGAAGCGTTTATTAGTAATTAGCTAGATAATGAGCCTGAAAAAAGAAAAGAAGCCTTTTGAGGGGCCTCTTTTCTTTGGTGATGTCACAAGTGACACCTCCTACTATCTTTCGATAGCAACCACCTCACGATGGTAGCTAAAATATACGCTTTCACCGATCAAGCTGTCAATAAAAATGTGTAGTAATAATAGCAATAGGTCGCGCAGAGGAGAAAGAAACATCTAACAAATGATTCGCTGAGCTACTTTTCGTTTGTTTTTGGCTCAGTTGATTTGTCTGCTGGGCTGTTATCACTAAGTAACCAAGCGAGCGCAATTTGCCGATCAGCAAAGATCTTGGTGTTCCCTGTCTTGCCCATGGCCATAATGATTGCTTTCGTAATCTCTTCAAGGATTTTGTTTGTGCCAAAAATTGCGAGCCGTTCGTAATTGAGCGTCTCAAGGATCTCCATAGCGGCCTTATTAGAGTCAACGGTAAAGGCACCTTGTTTGCTGACATCTATCAAGCCCAATCGCTTCTTGCCCTGTTTCTGAAGGTCTTCGAGCATGGTTGCGGCATCAGCCTTTAGATTCAAAAAAGACATGTAGGACTGGTCACCCTCAATAATTACTTCGATGTAGCCCTCTGGGTTATAGAATATTCGATTTGCCATAATAAAAATTGAAACACACCGGGCGTTGCATAGCAAGCTAACTGGCGCTATGCTAAAGAGGTCAGTTATTTGTTAAGAATAGCAATGAAAATAAAAAATTCCTCCAACGGCTTCGGCGTAGTCGAAATAATCGGTTTAATTGCCATCGTGCTTATTATTATGTTTCTCTACAGTGTCACGAACTAGACTGGCCGGGCGGTTTATTGGGAGTATTTCAGCTAAAACTAAGCACATTCACCTATACTAAAGAGGTAATGGTACCCACGTGTCTATGAAAAAAATAGCCCTATCACTGTTTGTGCTGCTCACTTTTGTGATCTATAGCCTGCAACAGCGTCACGAAAATGCCCCGCTTGTCATAGCGCCATTGCCAAAGACATCATCACAAGCTTCTTCAAGCGCCTCTTCTTCGAGTAGCCAACCTACGAGCTCTGGTTCATCGAGTAGTCAAACCACGGCAACGTACAAAGACGGAAGCTATACGGGCAGCGTCGCTGATGCCTTCTATGGCAACATCCAAGTGAGGGTTACTGTTTCGGGCGGCAAAATCACCGATGTTGCCTTCTTGCAATATCCGAACGATCGCTCTAACTCCATTTTTATTAACCAGCAGGCCATGCCACTACTGAAACAAGAAGCGATACAGGCGCAGACTAACCACGTTGATATTATTTCTGGCGCGACAGATACGAGCATGGCGTTTAACCAGTCGCTCGCAGCCGCCCTAACGCAAGCTATCTAAATCATTCATGAAACAAACAAAACTACTTATGGGTATGCCAATAAGCATCGAGATAGTTGGATCGACTGCCTCGAAAGATTTATTTGATCTTGTGTATGACTATTTTACCTACGTTGATAACACCTACAGCACCTATAAGTCCGATAGTGAGATATCGCGAATCAATCGAGGCTTACCCAGGCAGCAATGGAGTGCAGAAATGAAGGAAGTGCTAGCCATGTGCGAGAAGACTAAAGAAGAAACTGGTGGCTATTTCAACATTGAGCATAGTGGGCAACTTGATCCGTCGGGCCTAGTCAAAGGCTGGGCTATTCAACAAGCGGCAGAACTGCTATATAAACGGGGCGTAAAAGACTTCTATATCGAAGCTGGGGGTGATATTCAGGTTCGTGGTCACAACGCACAGTCGAAACCATGGCAGGTCGGCATTCGTAATCCCTTCAGACGTCAGGAGGTTATTAAGACCATTCAGATACATACTGAGGGGGTGGCCACTTCTGGCACCTACATTCGGGGGCAGCACATTTATAATCCACATCATCCGGATAGTCCAATCACTGACATTGCTTCCCTCACGGTTATCGGCCCAAATATCTATGAGGCCGATCGGTTTGCAACTGCTGCTTATGCTATGGGCAAAAAAGGTATAGTCTTTATTGAGAACCTGAAAGGATTTGAAGCCTACATGGTCGATAACCATAAACAAGCAACGCTCACGAGCGGATTTGAGAGGTATCTAGCCACATGATGAAACCAGTTGATTATCTGCTTGATCGAATAACCATGTATCGTCTCCTGGTATATTACTTGCTTGCGCTCGTTGGCTGTGCCATGGTGCTTGGTGCCTTTGGCCGATTGCCCTATAGCCCGATGGCAATTGCTTTTTCAGCGGGCTACATTACCGTAATATGCTGGCTAACCAATAAAATATTTGCCCATGTCTTCGAAGCTCCTGTTAATGTTGAGTCGGTCTATATCACCGCCCTTATCTTGAGTCTCATAATCACTCCCTATAAGGTTCCTCATGATATTCTTTTTCTGACAGCTGCTTCTGGACTCGCAATCTCGTCTAAATTCATACTGGCTATTCGTAAAAAGCATATATTTAATCCAGCAGCTATTGCCGTCGCATTGACGGCAGCGGGAGCAGGACAAGCAGCAAGCTGGTGGGTCGGTACGAGTAGTTTGTTGCCCTTTGTAGTTATCGGTGGGCTTCTCATTGTTCGCAAAATTCATCGTGGCCAAATGGTAGTTAGCTTTTTTGGAGCCGTCTTTATTTCGACAATTGTTACGAGCATACTCACACACCACAGCGTAGCCACGAGTCTGAAAACGACCACACTACACTCGTCACTCTTCTTTTTAGCCTTCGTAATGCTCACCGAACCAATTACATCTCCGGTGACTAAGTCACTGCAATCATGGTACGGAGTTCTAGTAGGTGCCTTATTCCCGCCACAGATTCATGTGCTCAGCCTGTACTCCACGCCAGAATTAGCTTTAGTTGTTGGTAATGTCTATGCCTATTTTGTGAGTCCAAAACTCAAACTCTTACCACGGCTCATCAAGAAAGAAGTCATCGCACCTGATAGTATTGATTTTATTTTTGCACTGGATAGACGAATTAAGTTTCGCCCTGGCCAATACATGGAATGGACACTTCCTCACTCTGGTGCAGATAGTCGAGGCAATCGCCGTTATTTTACACTTGCCTCTTCACCAACCGAAGACACACTTCGTTTAGGTGTTAAGTTCTACCCAAATGGCAGTAGCTACAAACGAGCAATGTTGAAAATGAATGGCCAGACTACTATAGCAGCCGGTCAATTGGGAGGAGATTTTACGATGCCTAAAGACACATCGAGAAAGCTAGCCTTTATAGCTGGTGGAATTGGTGTGACGCCCTATCGGAGCATGTTGAAGTACCTTATCGACACGAAAGAAAAACGAGACATCGTAATGCTCTATTCTGAGCGGGCTGCCAACGAGATAGCCTACAGGGATGTGTTTGAAACAGCCATGCAAGAAATCGGTACGCGGACTATCTACACACTTACGGGCGACACGCCTCCTCCGCAAGGCTGGAATGGAAAACAAGGAAAGATATCAACTCAGATGATTACGACCGAGATACCAGACTACAAGCAGCGTCTGTTCTATGTCTCTGGGTCACATAGTCTCGTCACGGCAGTAAAAGCTATGCTGAGTGAACTCGGAGTTGAGCCTTGGCAGATTAAAACTGACTTTTTTCCGGGGTATGCGTAGGCTCATCGGTTGATGGTGCAGGATCGGTTGGGGTGACTACCTGAGGTTGAATGGGGGTCTCGGAAGCGTGCTCGGCAGTAGGAGTATCTCCCTCGGAGTGGTCTACCGGGGAATCGTTAGGCATTTCGGCAGAGCTATCAGCTGCAGGAGAAACTACTGTTGCAGACGTTACGCCAGCTACTGACTCCGATGAGTGATGTGGCGCAAATCGAGTGAGTAGTTTGCGTCGCCAAACCATGAAGCCTGCTATTGCCACAATAATGACAGCGACGCTTATCTCAATGGCTATAGGAAGAGCGCTCTTGTGTTTGAGCTTAACGCTAAACTGCTGAACAAGGGTCGAGGCTTTTTGGCTATCAACAAGTACAACTACTTTCGTGGTACTACCGCCACTCGTGACCGTTACGGTGTGAGTACCGGAACTTACATTGACGAAAGAGGCAATACCAGTCTTGTCACTCGTTACCGTCTTATTATCTAGCGTCACTTTTGCACCACCAAGCAGCTTGCCGCTACTATCGGTAATTTTGATGTTGACGATATAGCCGGCATTGGCAACGCTGCCCGTGTTAGTTACGGGGACCGGAGTTGCCGGATTAGCCGCTTGCTGAGAAGCACTTGGTGACGAAGATGCGCCGCTACTACCATTACCACTACTCTTGGTTGTCGAGCCAGTTCCGCCACCACTACTTCCACCACCACCTCCGGATGGTGTGACACAGTTGGGCGGGGTGCCTGTCTGTCCACTGGGGCAAGTAGGTGTGACACAGTTGGGCGGGGTGCCTGTCTGTCCTGAAGGACACGTCTGTGCGGGTGTAGTTAAAGTATATGTAATTCCGATCGGATTTCTATCCCAGACATTTGAATCGGCCGGTGGCTGTAAGGTCGGGTTAAAGATTATCGAGGAAGCGGCAAATGTTATGTCTGTTGTGCCAGAACCAGCGAGAACTTTGAAATTAACGGTTGCTACAGTCTGTGCACCTGTTACGGTTCCACCGTTTGAAATTCCGCGCGCTACGCTTACGGCGCCGTTCCCGCCTGTGGCATGGGCCGGCACATCGAATGTGCTATTTGATTGATCTATGTTTAAGAATTGCAGTTTTGATTGATCATAAATAAGATCGGCTTGGGCTACATTAATTGTGTCGGTACTATTTTCATGAATCGTAACTGGGATTGTATCGCCAATGTTGTATGTAGTAGAAGACGACGTTAGGGTGAGCGTATCTCCGCCGGCTGCATGCACTAAGATAAGTACACTCCCGGCAATCACGGTGACAACTAAGCTGGCGATGAGCCCGATTTTTGATAGTGAGTTCTTGCGATGTATTTTTTTCATGTCTGTCCTTATTATGGTGTTGTAATGGTCCAGTTAAAGAGGAGTATACCTAGGTCCGTACCATTAACATCTCCTTCTCCGGTTAAATCGCCTTGTGTACGCACACGATCTTGTGGATTAGGTGGTGTCCAGTTAAACAATAGTATGCCTAAATCCGTCCCATCTACTGCGCCGCTATTGTTCACGTCCCCGGGTAAGGGAGGTGGTGCATTATTGACTGTAACAGTTGCGGACGCGCTTTTAAAGTTTCCAGCCGCATCATAGGCGGTGACCTTTATCGTGTGACTACCGTCAGTCACGCTCGTTGAATCCCACGTAAAGTCAGTCGGTGGCGAACTCGTTTGGGTGGGCGGAGTTGCGCCATCAATTGTCATATCTACTTCAGTAACGCCAACATTATCGCTTGCAGTAAAGTTAATGGGAACCGTACCTGCGACCGTGTCGCCAGTAGCCGGTGCATCCAAAGAAATCTTGGGCTTAGTTGTGTCTGGCGGCGGACCTTGATTATTACTGACCGTGACGGGTATGGGTGAAGAAGTTGTTTGATTAACGAGTGTCTTGTCGTACGCAACTGCAGTTAGCGTGTAATTACCGTCAGCAATTGCTGTCGTATCCCAGGTAATACTATATGGTGAAGTAGTGTCTGTACTCGTGCCAATAAGTGTCGTTCCATTACGATAAAATTCAACCTTACTCACGCCACTGCCGGTATCGGTAGCGGTCGCTGTTATAGTGGTCGTAGCACCTGAGACAGTAGCGCCATTTCCTGGTGCTGTTATATTCACAGAAGGTGCCGTATTATCAACGGTTACTGAAACAGACGTCGAAGTTTTTACGTTTCCGGCATTATCGGTTGCCTTGGTGGTTAGGCTGTGCGTACCCGGGGTTGCCGTGGTCGTATCCCAGGTAAAGTTAAATGGAGCAGCCGTCAGGGTTGCGCCAACCTGCGTTCCATCGACAAAGAAAGCAACTTGTTTTAGGCCAGAACCGCCCGTGTCGGCTGCGGTTGCATGCACCGTTTGCGTACCAGCAAGGAATGCACTAGCAGCTGGCGAGGAAATAGAAGTCGTTGGTTTTGCATTATCAACGGTTACGGTGTCGGTTGATGAAGTGGTAATGTTGCCGGCATTATCAGTTGCTTTGAGCACAAGGGTGTGTACACCATTGTTTACACCAGTCGAATCCCACGTGTAGGCGTACGGTGCAGCCGTGTCAGTGGCTGCTGCGGTTGAACTGCCGTCGATATATAGATCAACTTGTTTTACGCCAGAACCACCCGTGTCGGTAGCGTTCGCTGTTATGCTAACGGTCTTACCGGCGACAAAGGCATTGTTGGTAGGTGCGGTGAAGTTAACGACTGGTGGTGTATTGTCGACTAACACGTTGATTGGTGATGATACGGTACTGTTGTTGGTGGAACCGGCGTTGTAGGCTTTTGAGGTAAGTGCGTAAGTGCCATCGGTCACGCTGGTTGTGTCCCAGGAAAAACTATAGGGTGAAGCTGTGCTTGCGCTGGTACCAAGCAGTGTCGCGCCGTCTCGGTAAAACTCAACCTTAGTTACGGCCACTTGATCGGAAGCACTGGCCGAAAGAGTATACGTGCCGCTGATTGCCGCATTATTAGCTGGGGCAATCATTGCCGTGGTTGGGGGGCTATTACTGACGTTTACGTTTACGTTATCTGATCCAATATTGCCTGATGGGTCATAAGCTTTGACTGTAATGTTGTGGCTACCATTATTGACGGTCGTTGAGTTCCAAGAAAAGTGATACGGGGCTACAGTATCAGGATTCCCAATCTGCGTGCCATCAATCCATAGCTCAGTTTTGGTAACAGTGCCCGAATCATCGGTGGCAGTAGCGGAAATAGGAACCCCCGTACCATTGACGGTAGCACCACCGGTAGGAGCGCTTATATGAACGACGGGATTGGTCGTGTCGGTTCCTGAAGCACAGTTATCACCTGTCCCCGTAGGTACACAGGATAAATCACCGATTACCAAAATACGGTCTAGCTTTACTCCGTCAGCCGTCCCAACCATTTTCAAGGTGTGCGTGCCAGCCGTTAAGCCGTTCAGCGTAATCAGGTTAGCGGTGTCACCATTTTGGTAATTGACCCAAGTCCAGGTGTTGGCTGGTATAGAGCTGCTATTACCAACCACATAGCAACTTGTGCCATCAACATCTAGCGAGTAGGTGTTGTCCGTTGCTGCTACGCCGGTCATAATTCGACTCCATACGCGGTAGTTGCCGGTGCTCGGTACACTAATTTGAGAAGTCACTGAACCATAATCAGTGGTAGGTGCTGGACAGCCAGCAGCTTGAGCGGGAAGGACGCGAACAAGTAGCGCTGAAAGGACAACCCCTATAATAACCAGAAAATAACGTACCTTAGTGCTCTTGAAACTCATAGAAAGTAAATTTTAGGTTAAACCTACCATAGCCTTTTTAAGATATGCTTATGGTATAAGCATGTGCGAAAGTTTCTGTTTTGTCAACGCAGATTATATGTATAAATAACGTTAGTCCATACACCATAAGGCAGACGTGCTACGCTAGAAACGTGCAATCATCACGTATGATTAAAACCTTTGTGGATCGCTATCCGTATGTCGGACCAATATTTTGGATGGTCAGTGTCCAGTACTACATAATCCAGCTAGTCGTGGCTCTGTCCTGGAAGATACCCTACAGCCTACGGCAAAACACCATTAGCGACTTGGGTAATACGGCCTGTGGTCTATATGGCGGTCGTTTTATTTGTTCACCTGAGCACAGTCTTATGAACGCGTCTTTTATTGTGCTTGGCATTACCATGATCATCTGTGCAATGCTTATTTACCGTGAATTTAAGGAGAGTTGGAAAAGTGCGCTTGGTTTTAGTGCCATGGCAGTAGCAGGCATCGGTACGCTCATTGTCGGTAGCTTTCCTGAAAATTCTATAAGTGCAC
>Ga0265338_10008124_pt1 | contig 12815 bp, 14 predicted proteins | sample 42126metaG_FD_193579 | JGI IMG/M metagenome (GOLD analysis project Ga0265338, IMG submission 193579) | Rhizosphere microbial communities from Carex aquatilis grown in University of Washington, Seatle, WA, United States - 4-21-26 metaG | ecosystem: Host-associated > Plants > Roots > Rhizosphere... | reverse complement strand
CACCAAAGCCCAAAATCCCCGTCCCCGGATCAATACCAATTATGCGCATTAAACGGTAATTCCCTCGGCGATATCAAAATTGGTGTGCGTAGAAGTAACGTCGTCTAAATCTTCGAGTGCATTCATTAAATTAACCACTTTGCGGGCGGTTTCCGGGTCGCTGATTTCCATGGTGTCGTTAGGTACATAGGTCATCTCGGCATCAACCACTTCCAACCCGGCGGTTTTTAGTTGGTCGCGGACTTTTGCCAAATCGTTTTGCGCGGTGTAAATAACGGTTTCGCTACTTTCTTGCTCTTCAATTACATCCTCGGCGCCGGCTTCGATGGCTTGCAATTGAATGTCCTCGCTTGTGCCTTTAACGCGTATGACGCCCTTGCGGCTAAATTGGAAAGCTACGCTGCCGTGCTCGGCCATATTGCCGCCGGTTTTACTAAACGCTTGCCGGACTTCCGGTAATGTCCGGTTTTTGTTGTCGGTGGCGACTTCTACTAGTACCGCTACGCCGCCAGGTCCATAGCCCTCGTACATAATTTCTTCTAGTTGCGCAGCGGATTTGTCGGTAGCCCGTTGGACAGAGCGTTCAATATTGGCATTTGGCATATTGGCAGCTTTGGCTTTTTCTATGGCCATCGCCAAAGACGAGTTGCTAGCCGGGTCAGCGCCGCCGCGAGCAGCAATGGCAATCTGATTGCCCAGCTTGGTGAATAACATGCCACGCTTGGCGTCATTGACGCCTTTTTGCCTTTTGATTGTCGCCCATTTGCTATGGCCGGACATTTTGCACCTCTAATTTAGTTGATTTCTTATCTGTTATTATAGCATTTTTTAGCTTGATATTGCGGTATGCGGCTAATACTACCACCAGAACCAGCAAATAGCTGGCTATCATTACCAGTGGGCTGATTGACAAGTGCAAAAATTCGGACGGAACATTGGCCAAAATATGCACCACGTCTAGCATATAAGTTAATAGCAACCGCGCCGGCAAGGCGAACCAGCCGGCCACCGGCGCGACCAAGACGCCTGCCCCGGCAGCGATAGCTGATAACAACATGGCCACCGGAACGAGCGGCATAATAAGCAAATTAGCCAGCAGGGCGATTAATGACAACTGGCTAAAAGTCATCATTATCAGTGGCAGTGTCATTAGTTCGGCAGATAACGTTTCTATTAAAACCATCGTTAGCAACTTTGGTGGTTTACTAAATAAGCGCTGGGTTATTATTGGCGCAATTACCAAAACGCCAAAAAATGCCAAAAATGACAGATACCAACCTAGATCTCCCCAGACATAAAACGGGCTGAATAATCCTGTTAGCGCCGCGGTGAAACTTATCAGCACCAGGGCTTTAATCTGCCGGCCATAAAACCAAGCCCACAGCGTCAGGACCGATACCAGGGCCGCCCGGACGATGGAAGCGCTAAAACCGGTTATTAAAATAAAGCCAACAATCAGGCTAAGTGACAGCATTAGTTGCTGGTACTTTGAGGTGGACCGTAAACGGGCAACGGCGCGGACCAAAATTGTCAGGTTGTAGCCAGAAACCGCGACTATGTGCACCAGCCCGACCATTGTTAAGGCAAGAATTACGTCTTGCGGCATAGTCGTACGCTGGCCGACCAACAAACCCATGGCAAACGAGGCTACCGGTTCCGGCAAAGCATTCTGCATACCAGCCGAAAACCGGCGGCCAATATCATTGATAATATTGCGACCGACACTAAGTCGTACTAGTTTGGCGTAAGCAATCGTTGCTTGATTTGCACCACGCGAAGGAAAAAGACTGCCTGTAACTTGTACCGTATCACCCCTGTAAATCATCCGCTCACCAAAACCGCTGAGTTTAAATGAACCAGCTAATGGAGTCTTGTAAGGCGCCAGGAGTTTAATGTTGCCGCCCGTAAACTGTATCTGGGATCTATTACCGTAAATCGAATCACTGGTAGCTGTAGCCTGGATAGTGACGCTCTGCATAGATAAATCCTGCAACAGGTGCAGCTTTTGCATATAAACTCCACCGCGCCAGAGCCCCAAACCCAAACCCAGCAAGCAAACCAGAATCAAACTGCTTATATTTTTTGATTTGAAGAGTATGACTAGGGGTGCAAAAGCCAGCCACCAAATTTGGGGTGTGATTTGCAGCTTGCGTGATAGCCCCAAGCCGGCCAAAGTTGCTGAACACCCAACCGTAATTAAGGTAGTCCGCCTAAACCGCCTCATGATTAATTATCATGATGGCAGAAACCGATTAATAAATTAATTGCTAACGCTTTATAAAAACAAAAAACCGCGGGTGCAATTTTTGGAGGGCCCACCGGGGCTCGAACCCGGGACACGAGGCTTAAAAGGCCTCTGCTCTACCAACTGAGCTATGGGCCCGCGCGAACGGGCAAATTAACACCTTATATTATCTGTTATTTACCTAAAAAGTCAACGCGACTACACGGGATTGTTGTCGCAGTGGATTGGTCTTAGCCTTTTTCATGGCATTTATCATACGGGTCATGCCAATGCCCCCACCCGAGCGTGGGAAGAACTCAAGTGACAAAAACTCATCAAGCTCATTTACTACCCGTTGCTTGCCAAACAAGTTAAATAATTTTTGGGCGTAACCGCCGCCGCTAATAGTGTAAAACTCCTGCCGCATCTCTTCGACATTAGAACTGCGTTCGGCGCTGCCGATAGTTTCGTTCCCGTAAAGAATGACATCTATCTTATTAGCGTGGCTCTTGCCCTTTCGTTTCATATTCCAAAACGGCGAGGTGTAAGACGGAAAGTCGGTGCAGAATACCACCGGCCCAAAGTCATCCTGCATCCGGTTTTCGTGCTTGTGGGTTAATTCCCGAGTTTTGTAGTGATCCTTTAGATCATCATATTTTTTGAAGTGGAACATTTCCCTGCTGCCAAAGCCCAGATATTCAAGCATCTCGGTCTCGAAACGTTCAAGGTCCTTTATGGTCCCGGGCATTTCAAATTCGAACATCGGGAAAATAATCTTATGCCTGCCAGGTACGGGGTTTTGTTCGGCCCTAAAACTTGTACTCACACAAAAGACACCCGGTAGGTGCGGTTTATTCAACAATTCGTACTCTAACCACATCTGGCCAGTCTGGGGCAAGGGCCACTTATTTCCAGCGTAGTTATAGGTAGCGACAGTGTCTGGATCTTCGCAAGCAGCTAAAATACTTAATCTGTCCTGCGTATTGACCTCCAGAAAGCCTTTATTCAGGCAGAATTGCCTGAGTTTATTTACTGCCTCGCTAAACATAACGATGTCGCTTTCGCCTATGTAGTTGTGTGTCATTTTATTATTTCTCCGTTTAGTTGATAATGAGCGCATAAAAAAACAGCCCCGCAGGGCTGTTAATGAAAAATAGGAGTCCCCTTTTTCATTTGGGATTCCTAACTTTACGCATCACGGTACAACTTAACATAACCCGAATACTATTGCAACTGCCCAAGCTTTAGCTGTGCTTTTTTCCGTGGTGTGCAGACTTACTAGACCAGATAATCAGCAGGCTCAGCCCAACGCCAGCAGCTATGGCCGGGGTTTGGATTTTTTGTAAATCGTTCCACAGCGTATTATTCGCAAAATCCAGCCGGGCCGATTCACTAAGTAGCGGTACTGTCACCAAAGCTAGTAAAACACCCGCGCAAAACGCGGTAATAAGGTGAAGCGCGAGCATGACTGGTCCAGAAAACGCCTTGCGTCTAAGAAGCAGGGTCAAAACCAAGGGCGCAACCAATATGCCAATATTGAGCGTGGTGTTATTAATTTGGAAGCTAAGATTTTTGGTTAAATCGGCAATATCGGCACCAGCAAAGCTAATAATCACAAAGCTAGCACACAGGGCAAGGAAAGCCAGCGCGGCGTCGCTTTTAAGTAAAAAAGTTATGGCTGCCGGGCCAAGAATTAAAACTGCTAGCAGAATGTCAGGCACGAGCCCATTCTAGCATAAGCTTTAAAAGTTGATAGGTGTTCCAGGGTTGATATTCAGTCTGGTAGAAGCGTGAGCCTGAAGTTCTAAAACGTATTGGGCTGGCTTATCCTGGGGATTAACAAAACGCGTGCTGGGATAAGTAGAAGGTTTAACATTTTCCTCAGCTACAACCGTTCGGTGATCAGAACCAATCCAAATTATATCTATTGGGAATTTCATATCCTTCATCCAGAACTGATACTGGCTGGGTTGGCTAAAAACAAAAAGCATGCCTTCGTTTTTGCCAATACATGGGCGCCCACTAAGCCCTTTTTCGCGGTCGGCGTCACTTATGGCGACCTCGGCAGCAATCTTATTTGAACCGATGCTCACAGTTTTATCATTCCTGAAGCCGCAGGCAGAGACAGCTTTGGAACTGTTTTGGTGATTATGCGCTAGCAAAATACCAATAAGCAGAATTATTACGGCCAACAAGGATACAATTAACCGTAGGTTTTCTTTAAACAAGCTCTTTAGTTTGGCTGCCTTAAGCGCCAACTCGATCCCTGCGGTGCCGGCCTTTGGCATTGCGCTCAACATATTCGATAACTTTTTCGGCGACATTGCGGCCGGTTACCTGCTCGATTGCCGAGCCGGGGCTAGAATTAACTTCGAGCACAAGTGGACCACGTTTGCTGCGCATCATGTCTACGCCACAGATATTAAGTCCCATAGCCTTAGCTGCCTTAATAGCAATCTTTTCTTCTTCGTCGGTTAGCTTAATGATGCTACCCTCGCCACCCTGATGAATATTCGAACGGAATTCCTCGTCGGTGTTAATGCTTTGGCGTTTCATGCTTGCAATCACCTGACTTCCAACTACGTAGACGCGAATGTCGGCACCCGCAGCCTCTTCTATGTATTCTTGGAGTAGGATATTTGTTCCTTCTTGTTCCATCAGGTAAAAGCCTTGTAGAACAGAGCGTGCGGCTTTTCTGGTTTCCGCCAGGACCACGCCGCGCCCGTGTGTTCCGCGGGCCAGTTTAATAACAATCGGTGGCCCGCTAAGCTCTTCTACCAATTTATCAATTTCTTCAGGAGTCAATCTACCTCTTGTAAAAATAGTCTTTGGGATACCAATACCAGCGCGGGCAAGCAGCTGCGTCGCCCTCAGCTTATCCCGCGAGCGGACAATCGCAATCGAGCTGGCGGTAGTAAATACGCCTTGCATCTCAAATTGCCGGACAATCGCCGAGCCATATCTTGTGTAGCTAGAGGCAATTCTTGGGATTATGGCATCAAATCCAGTTAAGATATCGCCATTATAAGTAACCACCGGATTATTCTTTTCTATACGGGCTTCACACTCGGCATAATTAATAATCTGGACTTCGTGGCCACGCTTAACCGCCTCCTCTTTTATCCGCTTAGTGGAGTGGTTGCCTGGGCCTTTAGATAAAATTGCTATTTTCATATGTTTAATTCTTTCTTGATTCTGCGCATCTCGCGTTTAAGCCGTTTTTGACGCTCATTCTCTTCTTCGTGCAGTGGAGCTCCCTTGCTAACATCAATCAGGAACTTCCCTTGCAGTGTACTACGGCCAATTAGAATTGGATAAAGTTTTGTCGAGCGGTCAGTCAGGGTAAAAGTTGCTTTAATGGTCCGGCCTTTTATGGTCATTGGAATTTTGACTTTGTAGCGCAATTCCTTGTGTCCGAATGAGTTGGATACTCTAGTTAAATCTATATCACCATTTTTGAAAATAATTTTTTTACCTGTATAAAACTGGCTATCCTTGCCAAAAAATATACATTGTAATTCGTTATTTACTATCTTCAATTTGCTGCACCAAATAGAAGAAGCATCCGCGCCTGTATCAATTTTGGCTGGTACTTTTAGGATGCCGAGGGAGGGTAAATTAACCTTCTCAACGCGACCAATAATATTCTTTGGATTATTCATATCTAATTATTTAAACTGTGTATAATTATACAACTTTGTAGTTTTTTAGTCAATGACCGGATGGACTTTTCTCTCTATAAAATCAGTAACTTCATTAAACTTCTTGAGGTCCTTAGAAGCTACCACAAACTCCACAATTGCGCTGCCACCGTGTTTGGCGAATACACATTCATCTCCGGCGTTTTTATAGATTTTAAGCTGTTTTATTTCATCATATGTACTTAACTCATTTAAACCGGTAACTTCTTTCAAAATACCCTCCTTGGTGGGATATATGCTATAGGCTGAGCAGCTCTGAATAAGAGTGGTGGGTATATCAGGTTCAATACCTAAATGAATCTTAACGTCATTCAACGAGTGGTTGATACTGTAAGCCAAGCCATACATCATATTTCTGAATCTTCCTAATCTTGGGCCGATTTCAATAATCTTCCAGCCTTCTGCAGTCAATACCAGCTCAACATGAGCTGCTGAATGACTTAAACCTACTGCTGTAAGAGCTTTTTGGACGGTTTGGTTGGCCTGTTCCACCGAAAAATTACTTAGCTCGGTTGGGATGAACCGTTTATACAAAAAGAAGTCGTCAATGCCAATTTTTTGGGCCGGCACATAAGCAACCGGTGGACAGAAATAAAAACTATTTCGGTCCATAACATAAGCGTCTATGGAGTAAAAATCGCCCTCCATAAATTCTTCGACTATCACCTCCGGCTGTTCATGTATGTCGCGTTGCTTGTAAAGATCCTGGATTTGGGAAAATACCTTCTCTAAGGCATCGCTTAACTCTTGCCGGTTCTGGCAAATCTGTATAAGCAAGCTGGAGAAGAGGTTAGCCGGCTTGACTATCAGCGGATAATTAATAGTTTTTTCTACCATATCCAAAGACTCTGGCAAGATATCTTTTACTTGCACGGCTTTGGGTGTAATTTCCGGGAAATGTTCCAGAAAACTCTCACGCATTAATTTTTTGTTAGTTGAGCGAGTCAAAGCGTCTACGGACGCAACCGGACAATCTTTTGGCAAAAACTGGGCTATTTTGCGCAAATATTGAATATGCCTGTCGCCACGGCAAATTACACCTACAATGTTATCCATATAGGGCTTGAGCCTGTTGGCGATGTCGGCTTCATCTTGGAAATTACAATATATAACTTGGCTGGCATCCACGTACTTTGAATACTTACTGGCAAAGTCGGGGCGATCGGTTATAGCCAGAATCTCAAGATTAGAGAACTTGTCATCTTTGCGTATTTCTTCAACAGACTGAATTAAATTACCTACTATGTGGTTAATAACCAATAGATATTTTGGTGGCCTCATACTCAAAGATTATAGGGGTTAGGTCTAGAAAATGCTAAAGCGCATTTACCAATTGTCCAAGGGTGAGAGTGCCGCCTTTTTCGGGATGGAATTGGGTGGCGAAAATCGGGCGCGTACTATGTTTGATAATTTCAATCCCGGTTCTGGACTTGGCTAAGACTTTAAAGTCTTTGGGAGCCTCTTTGACACAGTAATCATGGGCCTCAAACTGATTCAGAGTTTTATTTCCCAATATCTCCGCTCCATCCGGGGTGGTGTTAAATTCAACGAATAATTGGTCCACGCCTCGGCTTAGTTTTGCCACTTTCGCACCGTAAGCCCGGCTTATCACCTCAAAGCCCATACAAATACCAATGATTGGTTTTTGGCAGCCGCGCACAAAGCGCATCTCGTCTTCGTACCAAAGTTTCCCGGCCTGGTGCTCATCGTCAATTTCCAAACCCTCTCCACCTCCGCCGGAGAGAACAATTAGATCTTTATCGGCACAGCTAAAATCTAAACCCGGACGATACATTCTGACTTCCAGATCAAAGCCAGCCAATGCCTCCGTTAGTTCGGGTAAGTGTTTAGTATGATTGTTTATTATTAGTATTTTCATTTTTTGGTTTTTTAGTCTAGTTCTGCGCGTTGTGTACCCTCGTATAAACGACTACTATTACGACCGCCATAATAATAATCAGCGTAATCAGCATTGGTATAAAACCATTTTGGTTTTTGACGGCCATCTCAATTTCTATTTTAATACCATAATTTTTAAACACAAGCTTCTTTGACAATTTCATGTTTTTTTGCTATAATATGGACTATGTCAGAACGCCGCTTTAGTGATGATTCGCCCAGTGATGCCACCGGCCAACATAATAGCAATCCACCGTCAGAGCGTCGTTTTATTTCCCATGAGGACGAAGCCAAGAAGGTCGTCGGTGCGTTGGTCAATTCTTTATCAGAAAATGATGAAAGAAAAAGAGTAATTGAGGAACAGCAGCGCAGAATCGAAGAGCTTGAGCGTGAGTTATATACCGACGAAAAGACCAAAGTATATAATGAGCGGGCGTTTCACGCGAAGCTACCAACACTTATTGAATTTGCTAAAAATAACAATGCGCCAATTGCTTTAGTTTTGGCCGATACTGATGGCTTAAAACGGACCAACGAAAAGGCTGGCCATTCAGCTGGTGATGAATTGTTAAAAGCTACGGCCCGGGCACTAGTTTCTGGTTCCCGATCTGATGATGTTGTTGGACGGCTCTCTGGCGACAAAGGAGATGAATTTTATGCCATATTACCGGGTTTTGCTCCATCGGAAGGAAATTCGGAACAGGATTTATTTGATGCCACAGTACAAAAGTACCGTGATGCTATTGGGCGCGAAATTCCAACATTGGGACTCCCAGAAGAGCTTAAAGTTGGTGTAAGTTTTGGGGTTGCCTATCTGAGCCAAGAAGATTTAACCGACCTAGGACATTTGGACCCCCAAGAACTGACGAAGATACTTATCGGGCGGGCTGACGAGGAATTAGTTAGGAATAAACATTCTCTTTATCAAAATCTAGAAAATGAAGGCGTGGCTTTTGAAGATAGCCGCATGTCCTAAATCTAAAATAATCCGTGCTTTTTACCGTCCGTCTTACGCAGCTGCTCTAGCAGCTGTTTTTGTTTGCTGCTGAGTTTGGTCGGAGTATCAACCACTATAGTTACGATGTGTGGGCCGCGCAGGCCGCCGCTAAGGCGTGGCACGCCGTGACCGGAAAGCTTAAAGTCGGCGCCACTTTGGGTGCCGATGGGCACGCGCATACGTACCGGGCCATCTACAGTTTCTACCTCTATTTCTGTACCTAAAGCGGCATCAATCATGCTGACGTGTTCGCTGGATAGGATTAAGTCCCCTTCACGGGTGAATTTTTTGTGCGGTCTTACGCGCACATTTACGTATAAATCGCCTTTTGACCCGTTGGCAATAGCCTCGCCATGCTCGCGTAAGCGGATAGTGGCACCATCGTCTATGCCAGCTGGTACTTTAAGGTTGATTGATTGGTTGCGGTTTTTAGTACCTTTGCCGCGGCAAACGCTGCAAGGCTTTTCGGGAATTTTGCCGCGGCCGTGGCACTTGGGGCAAGTTGTAGCCTGTTGGATGTTGCCAAAAATGGTGCGGGTAACCCGTTTGATTTGGCCGGAGCCTTCGCACTCATCGCATTTTTTAAGTTCATAACCCGGCTCAACAGTACTGCCCTTGCAATGTTCGCAGGTGTCTTCCATGTTTAGGCGTAGTTCTACCTCGGTACCAAAAACCGCTTGTTCAAAGGTAATTTCTACGCTGGTTTCTACATCGCGGCCGCGGTTTTGGCGGGACCTTTGGCCGCCGCCCATATCACCGCCGGTGAAAAAGCTGCCCAAGATATCGCCCAGGCCCAAGTCACCAAAGTCAAAGTTTACGTTTTCTGTGCCCTGGCCAAAACCGCCAAAACCAGCGAACGGGTTGCCGTCGCTGGCGGCGCTGCTGCCTACACCGGCGTGGCCAAATTGGTCGTAGCGCTGGCGTTTGCTAGGGTCTTTTAGGACTTCGTAGGCTTCGCTAACTTCTTTAAATTGTTCTTCGTTGCCGCCGCGGTCCGGATGGTGTTCTACCGCCAGCCGACGGTAGGCTTTTTTAAGTTCGTCCGGACTGGCCGATTTACCAACTCCTAAAACTTCGTAATAATCACGCTTCGTCGCCATACCCTGTCACCTCGCCAAATTCACCAATAGCTATGTCGATAGCATTCTCTGCTTCTTGCTCAGTTAAGTCATATTCTCTCTGCAAATAAGCAATCAATGATTCTTCGGTGCCCATGCCGTGCAAAAAGTAGGCGGCTATGTTGTGATCGCGAGAGGCATTGGAGATATCTCCGGATTGGTCGGGTGAGTCATTGACTTCCGGTTGCGGGCCAAAGCTTTGAGTATCCCCTACTTTTTCTAGCTGTCTAGCGTGGTCAAGTGCGCGTCCAGCGACTGCTTCTTCAGGATAATCGACGCCTACAATATCCCAAAAATCCGGAGTTGATTCTTCTCTATTCATTTCTTACCCTCTACGGTTTCACCTTTTATGAATTTGCGGTCTTTGCTGACGTAAGTTTCCTGGGCGTATTTAATGCCCAACTTAACCCCCGCGGCTAAGGCCACAACTGGCAGCAGCACATAGCGCAGGAAGTTAACTGGTTTCACCTACTCTTCTTTCTTATCGTCGACGACTTCACCTTCTACGGGCTCGTCTTTGCTTGCCCCGTTAGAATTCTTTGAATTCTTATCGGGGTCGGCGTTTTCTTCGGCTGGCTTTTCTTCGGCTTGGGCGGCCTCGTACATTTTGGCGCCAATGGGCATGATTTTTTCGCTAAGTTCTTTGCCAGCTTTTTCTAGCTCTTCGTGGTCGGTAGCTTCTAGGTGAGTCTTAGCCTCGGCAATAGCCTCGTCTAGAGTTTTAATATCTTCTTCGGCTAGTTTGTCTTTATAGTCGGTCTTCATTTTTTCGGCCTGGTAAACGGCATTTTCTAGGGTGTTTTTGGCTTCAATGCCTTCGCGCTTCTTCTTGTCTTCTTCGGCATGGACTTCGGCCTCTTTAGCGGCCTTTTCTACCTCTTCTTTATCAAGGTTGCCACTGCCCTGAATAGTAATGCTCTGCTCTTTGCCGGTGCCTTTGTCTTTGGCGGTAACATTTAGGATGCCGTTGGCGTCGATGTTAAAGGTGACTTCGATTTGCGGCACGCCGCGATGAGCCGGCGGGATACCGTCTAGCACGAAGCGGCCCAATGACTTGTTATCGGCGCTCATGCCACGCTCGCCCTGCAATACGTGGATTTCTACACTGTTTTGGTTATCGGCAGCTGTGCTAAATACCTCGTTTTTGCTGGTCGGAATAGTGGTGTTGCGCTCGATTAGCTTGGTGGTTACACCGCCTAAGGTCTCGATGCCTAAGCTTAGTGGCGTAACGTCTAGTAGCAGCACATCTTTGACGTCGCCCTGCAGTACACCCCCCTGAATGGCCGCGCCTACGGCTACGACTTCATCTGGGTTTACACCTTGCAGTGGGTCTTTGCCAAAAATTTGTTTAACTTTCTCCATGACGGCGGGCATGCGGGTCATGCCGCCGACTAAAACAATTTCGTTAATGTCGCTGGCCTTGAGCTTGGCGTCCTTGATAGCTTTTTCGCATGGTTCCGCAGTTTTGTCTATTAGGTCTTGGACTAACTCGATTAGCTTGGCGCGGGTTAGCTTGTACTCAAAGTGCTTGGGGCCTTCGGCATCAGCCGTTAGAAATGGTAGGTTGATGTCTGCTACCTCTGTTGTGGACAGTTCCTTTTTGGCCTTTTCGGCCTCTTCTTTGAGCCGCTGCATAGCGGCCTTATCGTCTTTGATATCTATGCCGGATTCTTTTTTGAACTGGTCTACAAAGTGGTTAACGATGCGCATATCAAAGTCTTCACCACCCAGGTGGGTGTCGCCGTTGGTGCTTAAGACTTCAAAGACGCCGTCACCCAGCTGCATGATGGATACATCAAAGGTGCCTCCACCAAGGTCAAACACGGCAATTTTTTCTTCTTTGCCTTTGTCTAAACCGTAGGCTAACGCGGCGGCTGTTGGCTCGTTGATGATGCGCTTGACCTCCAGGCCGGCAATTTTACCGGCGTCTTTGGTAGCTTGGCGTTGACTGTCGTCAAAGTAAGCCGGAGTGGTAATTACGGCCTCTGTAACCGGCTCACCCAAAAAGGCTTCGGCGTCGGCTTTAAGTTTGGACAAAATCATGCCGCTAACTTCTTCGGGGCTGTATTCTTTGCCGGCCATTTCTACCTTTACGCCGCTGCCAGCCTTAACAATTTTGTAAGGCATGAGCTTTAGGTCGCGCTGAACTTCTTCGTCGTCAAACTTGCGGCCAATTAGGCGCTTAACACCAAAAATAGTGTTGGTTGGGTTGGTCACGCGCTGGCGGTTGGCCACCTGGCCTACCAGGCGCTCGCCGTTTTTATTAATTGCCACTACGCTAGGAGTAGTGCGGTTGCCTTCGCTGTTGGCGATGATTTCCGGCTTACCGGACTGCATTACTGCCATTGCGCTGTTAGTCGTTCCTAAATCGATTCCTATAATTTTTCCCATATATTACCTCCTGCTTTCTTCATTTAATATAAATTCAAACGCTAGTGTTCGGGCTTCATCCAATTCATCTGGGGCTAAGATCCTCTCAAGTTCAGCATAGCTTTTTTCGTATCGTCGGATAACTCTGGGATCGCTGCCGTACCTTGCTAAAACCCAGTGTGAATCTATTAAAGCTCGTCGACCAAGATCTATTTGATGTGACCTGGCTCTATCTGCGACATCTCTGAGGTTCTCTTTGTCTCGGAAAGCTCTCCGGAGAACATCTGGCGGCAGCCCCTCCCCAATAACCTCACCCATTATCTTTTCTCCTCTTCTTCACTACCTTCAGCTATCTCGAGCAAACGACGGCGTAGCTCTTCACTTTCCGGATCTAGAGGAATGGGAATTTCTGCGCCTAATTTTTTAATCTGTTCTTCGATAGCCCGTATGTCAGCCTGGAGCCTATGTATATCCTCATCGCCCCAAAAGGGTCTCCCCTCATTTCG
>Ga0265338_10008123_pt1 | contig 12816 bp, 8 predicted proteins | sample 42126metaG_FD_193579 | JGI IMG/M metagenome (GOLD analysis project Ga0265338, IMG submission 193579) | Rhizosphere microbial communities from Carex aquatilis grown in University of Washington, Seatle, WA, United States - 4-21-26 metaG | ecosystem: Host-associated > Plants > Roots > Rhizosphere >... | reverse complement strand
TACGATCAACTTGTCAGCGAAACTCATACCCTTCAGGCGGCTCTGGAACATCTCAGCCAGGGGGCCGCTGCCTGGTCCTCCGCGGCTCCAAATAGTAGAACTGAGTTACGGCCACTGTTTCTTGGTGTGGAACGTACTCAGCGCTTCCAGTTAACCCAATGGAGAAGTCTCCTGGCGGCTCTGGAAAGGACTATTTTGCCCCTGGGGCGTATTCGAGCTGTTCTGGATAGTCCCGAATACGGAGCTATAGCAGGTGATAAAACTGGGACAGGCTCTCTTGAGTATTCACTGCTGCAGTTAGAACAGCAGCTACAGCGCCTGATAGTCCAGACCCGAGGGCTGATTGCGCGCCAGGAGGGCGGGGGATCTCAGCCACTTTCCGCTGTTCCAAACCAGCCAGAGATGTATTCATCTCTCCCAGAAACTGGACGTAGAGGATCAGGTCTGGAGACGCCGCGACCACAGGGACGTTTCCAGCCGGAGGAAATGTACCAGAACAATGTTGGTGATGCGCCACGCTTTCCTGGCCGGCCTGGTTCCATTCCCCCACGCCCAGGAAGAGGCCAGGATAGTTCATCTCTGGCGTAGGCATGGGTTCGCGCAAGGTAGGGCTTATTAGTAGAGCTGGGATGGTTCAATGAACAATAGAGAAGCCAGATTTGAAGGTAGTGGGCAGGGCTTTTGTCTTGGAGATATACCTCACATGGCCAGTCGTGGCGAGGATGTCTGTCACCTCTGTGGGGCATTGATTCAGGACGTAGTGCTCGGCGCTTATCAGGTCAAGCGGCTTCTTGGGAGCGGCAGAAGTGGCCAGGCGTATCTTGCTGTTCAACAGCGCTTGCCCCAACCTGTCGTTATGAAAGTGTTTCCTCCCGATCAGGCCACTCAGAATCTCTGGGAAAGCGCCTGGCGCGAAGCGAGCCAACTTGCCGCACTACGCCATCGCTCTATTTTACCTGTTCTGGGCTGTACTCTGTGGAATCCCAGGACCCATACACAGGTGGGTTTCCTGGATAAAACTGCTGATGTATCCTATCTTTCCATCGCCTGTCAATACGCGCCTATGACCTTCTCTACTCTGCTGGCTCCTGGTGGTTCAGGCAAGCTCAAAGCATTGCGTCTGTCCACCAGGCACCTGTTAAATCTGGTCTTGCAGGCCGCAGCGGCACTCTCTCTGGTGCATGATCTGGGTATAGCTCATGGCGCGCTGGTCCCAGGCAATTTTCTGCTCAGTGCTTCCCTGGATCAACTCTGGCTGGCAGATTTCGGTTTTGCTCGTTTACATCCTCCAGCCTCACCTTTTCTGGCGCCGGAATTAGCTTCAGTTAGCGAAATGTCTCGGCAACGCCGGGATATGTCAGGGTATTGGGATGCGGTTACTGCGGCTAGCGATCAATTTGCTTTTGCTGTCATTTGCTACCAGCTTTTTGGGCGGGCCACATCAGCTGAGGTTGTCGGACGTATTCTGCCGGTGATTCAACGCGCTTCTCTGCCTGACCCGGCCTTGCGTTTCCCACGCATTGCGGACTTTGTCAGTGCCCTCGCAACGCTTCTGGCCTCTGAACAGCTTTTATCAGGGGACCCGAACGCCTCTTTACCGCTGCCACCGTTACCGCGAGCCAGGATTACCGCTCCCATGCAGGAATATAAAGACCCTGGAAGTGTGCCGGATCAGGAGGGCGCGTTCACTGGTCTGGCTCCAGACCAGAAGAGCAATGCTTCCGCGCCTCTGCCTGCGGTTACGCCCAATTCAGCTTTACCTGGAGGAGCTGACCAGTGGGAACAGATTGCGGGTAGATCTTTTGCTGCCCACGACTATCAGGGGGCAGAACAGTCCTATTTGCAGGCTGCACGCCTGGATCCAGCCCGTGCTTCAGCGTGGCTGGGTCTGGGTGATACCTATTTTGCTCTGGAGCGCTATACTGAGGCCCTGGGAGCTTATGGTAGGGCGCTGGACCTTGATCCGAATAACGCCGATAGCTGGTTCAATAGAGGGACAGTTCTGGACGTGCTTGGCCGCTCGGACCAGGCGGCTCTCGATTACGAACGAGCTGACCAGTTGCGCGCCGAAGGGTTGCGTCGGCCTGAATAGCCTGCTCGAATTTCTCGGATGCAGCCGATATTGAGCTGCCCCGTTATTTACACTCCTCACCTCTCTTCTTCTCCTTCTATCTCTCGGAAAATACACACATGTACATCTGACATTTCTGCCCGATTATATTCTACAAACGAAGGGAATTCCGAGTATCAATTCTCTGCGAAACGATGTTGAATATGTACAAAACAAGGAGACTTTACGAACATGAATCAAGCACGTAAACTCATCGTTACCCTGGCCGTACTGGCGATCGCGGTAATGTCGTTGGTAGCGTTCGGAGGCACTGCCTTCGCCGCGTCGAATCACGCGCAGACCACTGCTACAACCGCATCCGCGGCTGTTCAGAGCTGGAGTGGCCCTGGATCGGTCACCAACGCAAACGTGAACACTACCAAAGTAAATGTTATCGCTGGTAACGAGGTTGGCGGCGGTTATGGCGGCGGTTATGGTTATGGCGGCGGTTGCGGTTGTGGCTACGGCTACGGTTTCGGCTACCCCTATGGCTTTGGTGGCTTTGGCTTTGGTGGCTTTGGCTTTGGTGGCTTTGGTTGGTAGATGTCTCTGCTAGCACCTTTGAGAAATAAGGATTGTTAGTAGACATAATTTGCCCGGCACGTGTGTTTCTCACTCGTGTGGGCCAGACCGAAATCAGAACTCAAGGCGGCTATCTTATTCCATTGCTGCACTCTCCTGAAAAGGCTGTTCAGTGGGGGAGTTACCAAAAACCAGAACGGCTGGCTTGCTTCTGGTCACAGACGATACTTCTGTGCTTATCTGCAAAGAGACACATGGTCTGATAGACAGGGTAAAGGCCAGTAGGCGATTGGAATATGTTCCAACTGCAAGGTGGAAGGGCTGACAGCGATCATTCAGGAGAACCGCTCTTGTGACAAAAGCAGGCGCGATTTGCATCAAAGTAACGCAAATCGCGCCTGCTTCATTGTCTCTAGATTAATTCAGCCATTCTCCGGGTGCGTTGCTGCGAATGCGTACGCCCCCCTCGCGGTTTTTAATGACCTTGGCGTCTTCCGCCATACGCTGACGCAATTGTGACATTGAGGTACGCTGCCAGTAAGCAGCAGGAAAGAGACCAATAGCCAGTGCGAGTGTCCCACCAATTTCAGCCCGGTTGATTGGCAGTCCAGCCGGCAGGCTGAACGGGATATGCGTGAGGATGCTCAGGCGCAAGGCCAGGACAAAGGCAAAGATGAGCAATTCCACCAGACCGGCGGCGACAAACGAGAATACTTCAATGAAACGCTTTTTGCGTAAAACGACAGTAAAAGCAGTATTTAAGATAACCAGAAAAGCTGTTACAAAAAGCACCACAGTGACCAGTGTACTGGTCAGGAGATCAGCCTGCAGGGGCTGAGCCACAGACACATGGGCCGCAGTAGACGCGGCGAGTGAGAGAATTGTCAACGATGCCTCCACCAGTAAAGTAGGCCCGGAATGGGCAAAATAAGCGAAAAAGCTAAGAATACGTTAAGAGTAAATTAGAAAAGGCGACTTCTGAGTTATTCAGATTAACCATCATACCAACACTACCACCGGTAAATGAGCTATCTTTTGATGTGTTGACCTGTGTTCCGTTGACAATAAATGTGAAGCCTTTGCCCGTTGCAATCACTTTTAGCGTATTGGTATGCGTCGGGCCATTTCCTTGCAGGAACTCCTTCCCAAACCCCTTGTGCCATAGCTCAGTCCAGGGACTGTTACTATTAGCACTGTTATCATATTTCCAGAACTGATATTGCCCGCCAGCTTTATTCAATACCTCAAAAGCATAGAACTTGTCAATCTGTTTCCCATTTGTGTTCTGGACGCTGGCATCAAGAATCAAACCAAACTGATTATTGGGCGAGGTCATATCCCCGCTGACCTGTTCCATGGTCAGACTGTAGGTAAAAGGGTTATGTAATGTTTCACCTGTGAGGAGCGCCGAGGCACTGATCTGGGTGTCGTTATTTTTAATATGATAGGCGCCGCTTTTAAATGTGTAAACAGCATTACCATGGGAACCCACCTCCCAGTTATGGATATTTTCGCTCAGACTATCTGAGAGGATAATGTTCGCGCCCATCGTTGCTGTGGCATGCGCGGTTGCGCTGGCTGCCGGGTTGGTATTTGTGTGCGTCTTTTGCGCTGTCGAATTACTTCCGCTGTTGCGCGCGAACAGGAAAATGCCTGAACTGACGATAACTACCAGGAGGATCAAGGAACCACTGGCAATTTTCAGACGTTTGCTGGTCAGTCTGCCTTTTGCGGGTGTCGCCTGCATGGCCGTTTGTTCATCAGGAGAGAACGGCGGCAGATAGCCTGTGACAAAACGGCCCGGCTGTCCCGCGACCGGTACCTGGACAACTTTGACCGGTTCTGTCAGTTTGATCGTTCCCGTATGTGTATCGGTGCTCGTTGGGAAGGCGGCGAGCGCTCCAAGCATTCCGGTGGTACCCTGGTTATTTTGCAAGCCTGTTGTTTTCAATTTATTGGTTCTCTCCGGTTGCTCAAAGAGACCACTGGTTGTTTGCCCAGGCGCATTTTGTCCCTGATACTGAGTCAGTGAAGCACTCTGAAAATGGGAAAAGCCCAGGAGACTCGGACGTTGCGGTTCCTGGCTGTCGAATATGTTTCCCTGAGCCACTGTTCGATTTGCTGTGCCAGGCTGATCCAGCGTCTGTTCCTGAGCTATCGCCCAATTCGCTGTGTCTGGCGGATCCAGCCTGCTCTTGCCGATCGGTTCTCCCCAGGTTTGCTCTGCTGCTGCTGGCCTTTGTTCCAGCGGCGTATTGCTCGCTGCACGTTCGGGCGGGAGCACAGGCGTGGGCGGAACAGCGTTGAAAGCCGGTCGCGCATTGATGATCGGTGTGGGTGGAACATCCTGCCATTTGGGATCAAACAGGCTGCCTCCGCGTACTGCTGGCATCCTCGGGACTGTTGTGGCGTTACTCCCGGCCATATCAGCCAGCATTTCCAGAGCGTTCGCTGTTGGCAGGAGTTGCGCTGCCTCCAGGGCCAGGCGGAAGGCGGAGGCCAGGTCCTGAGCCTGCGAGTAGCGTTCAGCAGGACGTTTGGCCAGGGCGCGCAAAATCACCTGTTCGGCGGCTTGAGGTAACTCGGTACGCAGTGAACGAGGAGCAGGCGCCACGGCTTTGACGTGCTGGATCGCCACCTCTCCCAGCGAATCACCCTGAAAAGGAGGGAGACCCGTCACCATTTGATACAGTACCACGCCCAGGGCGTACAGGTCTGCCCGTTGATCGATCGCTTTACCCATGACATACTCAGGGGCAATATAGTTCAGCATGCCAGGCACAGCCCGGCGTACAAGCGCGAAATTTTTCTCTGTGGTCAGACCTGCCAGCCCGAAATCGGCGAGCAACAGATTGCCATCAGGAGCCAGGAGCATATTCGCCGGTTTAATATCACGGTGCAGGATGCCGCGTGCGTGAGCGTAATCCAGGGCCGAAGCGAGTTGCTCCAGGTATTCCTGGATTTGCTCAAAAGGCAGCGCGCCAGAACGATCGAGCTGGTTTTGCAGGGTCTCACCCGCGATATAGGGCATGACTGTGTACGTCAGATCTCTCTGTCTACCATGGTCGAGGACTGTTAGAATATGTGGATGGGTGAGCAAACTGCTCTGGGCAATCTCTTGTTCCAGGCGTGTCAGGAACGCTTCGTGATCGGGTTGGACCAATGGAGAAGCTGGTAAAAAGACTTTTATCGCTACCTGGCGTTGTACATGCGTCTGTTCAGCCAGATAAACCGCGCCCATTGTTCCCTGACCCAGCAAGCGCCGTAAGACGCCATTTCCCAATTCCACCCCGATCAATGTTTCAGGACTCATGAGTTCTCTCTCTCTCTCTCTCTCCCGTATGGTTCACCAACCTTGTGCTTAAAATCTTTCCTTCTGTACGAACATTCAGCCAGGCGTCTTTATTGAACCTGGCTGAAAAGTGTAGTATGAACCACGATGAAACGCTCTCTGCATCTTAACGCAAATCAACCCTCTCAGGCAATGCAGTCCCCCAGGGATGCGCCAAAAGTAATGGTTTAGTTCTGCGTAATGAGCATATTTGAGAAGGCGATCTCAGTACCTTTGAGGTTTACGATCATGCCCATTGAGCCGGATGCGTAAGAAGTATCCTTGGCTGTGGCCACCTGTTGTCCATTGACATAGAAGGTGAAGCTACTGCCATTCATAACGATTTTCACTGCGTTTGTCGCGTTTTTACCCTGACCGGCTTTAAACTCTTTGCCCGTTTTGATCGGTTTCGTGATATCTGTTGGCAGGATGGTTGTCCAGGGAGCTTTTTTGCTGCTATCGTACTTGTAGAAGCCATACTGGCTTGATCCTGTCTGGTTACGGATTTCAAAGGTGTAAAATGTCTCAACTCCCTTGGCAGACTGGTTATAACGCAAGATCAAACCAAAGGTATTCGTTGGATCATCATCGTTACCGGCGACCTCTTGCATGGTGAGCGAGTAGGTCAGCGTGGGCTGTGTAAAGGGTTGGTCAACTACCAGTGCGACGCTACCCTGACCTTTGTTGAGGATATGATAGGCCCCATTTTTAAAGAAATGCTGGTCGTCAACCTGGAAGTTGTGAATGTTCTGGGTGAGCGGGTCCTCGAAGACAATATTGCCTACTGCCGTTCCGGTTGCCTGCGCCATAGCGGTCGCAGAGGAGTTAGGGATGGTTGCTCCTGTTGAACCGGTCGCGCCGTTGGAACCAGTGCGCGTCCGTAGAAAGATCGCCCCGCCTCCAATTCCACCAATCAGCACTGCTACTAGTACGAGCATGAGCAGAATTTTTTGCAGCCTGGTTCGTGGCGTGACAGCCTCGGAGGATCCGGCTGGTGAGTTGCCCATTTCCTGTTGGATAGGTAGAAGACCGGTCACATACTGGCCAGGCGCGACAGGCACCTGAACGACCTTGACAGGTCCAGTCAACTTGATGGTGTTGCCAGATTTCTGTTCAGCGTTTAACAGGGTCAGCGCGCTGGTCGTAGTCTGGTTCGCTGGTGAGAGCTGCTGAAACGCATTTGTCTGGAATGTGCCCGTTGAGAAGGTTCCGGTACTCGTGGGAAATGTGCCTGTTGAAAATGTCTGTTGCAAGGTGCTTGATTGCGCGAAAAACGATGACTGTGCGCCTGGTTGGGCAAACGGGTCTTGCTGTTGAACACCAGGAAAGGCAGCCTGGCCGCCAAAAGCCTGCTGTGCGCCAGTCGAAGCTGCGAACTGGTTGGTAGAGAAAAGGCCGTTGGTTTTTGGCGCGTTTGTCTCCATTTTTGGAGCCGCAGGCATGGCTCCCGTATTGTCGCCAATACGTGGGAAAAGACCAGTTTTTGAAAGCAGGCCAGCTCCTGCCTGTCTTGGCATCGCCGTGTTTGCTTCGGTCTCGGTGAACAGGGAGGCTACAGGAGCGGCGGGAGCCATTGGCATGGGCGCCGGGTTGATCTGTGATGCGCCAAAGGCAGGGACTGGTCCGCTCTGTTGCCATTTTGTATCAAAGAGACTGCCTTTGCGCAGGCCAGCGTTGGTCAGTAAACCTGTGTGGTTGGCTGATGTACTCTGATTCCCTTGCCAGGACTGGCTGGTGATGGCGGCGCGGAAAGCGAGGGCAAATTCCTGGGCGCTACCGAAACGATCACCGGACCGTTTGGACATGGCGCGCAAAATCACCTGTTCGGCGGCTTCAGGCAGATCCATGCGGAAAGAACGCGGCGATGGTGGCTGCATATGCAACTGCTGAGAAGCGATCTGCATCGGAGTTTCGCCCTGGAAGGGAGTCGTGCCAGTCAACATCTGGAAAAGGACAACTCCAAGCGCATACTGGTCAGAGCGTCCATCCACTTCACTGCCAATCACCTGTTCAGGCGACATATAGTCAGGGGTACCCACCGGAGCGCCAGCGCCAGTCAGCCGCATCTGTTCCGATTGATTATCGGAGAGCAATTTGACCAGACCAAAATCTGTGAGCAACAGGCGGCCATCAACCGTTAAGAGCATATTAGCCGGTTTGATATCGCGATGAATGACACCGCGCGCGTGAGCAAAATCCAGGGCCGCAGCCATTTGTTCTATATAATTTGCTGCGTCAGCGAAGGACATAGGTCCATCGCGTTCCATTACATCGCGCAACGTACCAGCGCTGATATAGGGCATCACCAGAAAGGCCAGACCTCCGCGCTCGCCATATTCATAGACGGGCATAATATTGGGATGCTCTAGCGAGGCCGCCGCATCCGTTTCGCGCCGGAAGCGCTCTAAAAAAGCAGAGAGCTGGTGGGGCTTTAACGATGTAGCGGGCATTAATACCTTTACCGCAACCTGGCGGCGTGGGCGCGATTGTTGCGCCAGGTAAACTGCGCCCATTCCGCCCTGCCCAATCAGTTGCTGCAATGTGCTGGTTCCTAATACCGTTCCAATTAATGCGTCAGCGTTCATCAAATCTCTACCTCTTCTTACCTATGCCGTTTATTTATGCCCGTGTATGCGTAAATGTATACGCGCATTTCCCTACGTAGCTGGATCAGAGCAATGCTATTCTTGTGCCATGATCCAGTGATGTTGCCCTTCACATTCTCTGCGTACAAATATAATCCTGCTTTTGTACATGTTAGTCAAAAAATGGTCATCTGGCAATGGATGAGCCTGTTAGACATGACCAAAGTAATGGTCCTTCGGTGTTTCTTTCTGTACCACTTCTCCGTGCTGGTGGTTTGTCTACTGTGTACGCGGGCCGATTTGATAATAATATACAGCAATAATACCCTACAAAATCCGTCTTCACCGTAACAAAACGTTTTCGCAAGGAAAATTAGGAGAAATGGTACATACTTTTGAGGCTGATGAGCAGGGCATCCAGGCGGACACCCTTGCTTTTTCGGACGTTCCTGTTTTAGCCAGGGAGCGAATCTTGAGGGATTCAGAGGCAGTGAGGAGAAAAAAACCGTCTATCTTTCTGTAACGATATCGAGCGGGTCGATATCTTCTGCGTTGTCTACAGGAATCTCTTCTTCTTCAACGCGGGCGATCATTGAAGGCACTGTGCGGCTTTGGAGAATAATCCCACGTTTGAGGGTTGTGGCGGCCTGGGCGAGCAGCGGGCGTAGATGTTCCAGCCGTGTCTTATAGGTTGTGAGTCGCTCTGTATGTTCCTGGGCCTTGCGAATAGCAGCATGACTACGCAAATCTGGTTCGCCTTCTCCTAACGCTTCTGGCCCCCAGATGCGTGGAGTATCGAGGACATGGCCAACAGCCGTCAGCAATTGTTGCAGCAGATCGATGGTCTGATTCAGGGTCATAAGGAGATCGCCCTCAGCCATGTCGATGCGCCGCATCAGGCCGCTGAGGGACATCCCGCGTGCCCAGGCAAGCGCGATGCCATGAAACTCTGGCATAATTGTGGGTGAAAGTGGGATATGCGCCTGTTCTTCAATGCGATGGACACTCTCGGCAATGCGCCAGAGGTCACGCCGGACCTGAACCAGGTGGCTGTTGAGGATATTGCGGTTGTTCAGACGTTTGTCATTGTCATAGGTAAACCAGCTACACACTTCGGCCAGTTCAGCGGCGCTCAGTTCATCCAGGACGCCCATCAAAGCCATATCGATCATCAGAATGCCGGAAGGGTGGAAGATACCGCGCAGAAGATGACCGGCCAGAGTAAGCTGGTCGTCTTCATTGATGTAGTTCAGAGCGCGCAGGGCAAAGATGGTTCCATCAAGCTCGGCTGCACCCGCGCGACTGAGTGGATAGGAGCCAATTTTCTGCCGGCGTTTTTCCATCGCCTGCCTGGCTCCATCTGAGGCCAGCCCCTTTTTCTTCCCGGCTTTCTTCGCTTTCTGCTGACGTTCCTCCAGTTTTTCCAGACGGGTGATTTCACGCTGTTCCCAGAGGATATAGCGTTGATATTCGCGGAGACTGGAGGCGCAGATGCGGCGTAAATGTTTGGTGTCGCCGGGCCGCCACAGGCTGAGCACGGAGTTATAGCGAATAGCGAACGAACTGATCACAGGATGCAGTTCGCCGGTGATGCGCTCAAAAGCCACTTCAAACGGTTCCCAGGGTGAGTAGGGGATGATGGCGGAGCCATGTGTATCCATGCCTCTCCGTCCGGCGCGGCCAGTCAACTGACTATACTCATTTGGTGTCAGCAGACGCATCTCTTTGCCATCAAATTTGCTTAAACTGCCCACTATTACAGAGCGAGCAGGCATATTGACGCCCAGCGCCAGCGTATCAGTGGCAAAGACGGCGCGCAGGTGCCCGCGTGCGAAAAATGTCTCGACCAGCACTTTGAGCGCCGGAAGCAGTCCGGCATGGTGAAAGCCAAGGCCACGCGGCAATAAGTCGATCAGCGCGTGAACTTGCTGGAGATTGCGATCCTCTGGCGGCAGATGCTCCAGCCATTCGCTGACCTCTTGCTTGAGCATTTCGGCCTCTTCCGGGCTGGTGAAGAGGTGGCGCGCGGCGCTTAAAGCGGCTTCTTCAACGACTTTGCGCCCCGGTAAAAAGTAGAGGGTTGGCAGAAGATTAACTTCGCGCAGGGCGGTAAGGATTTCCCCTGGATCGGAGAGTTTATGCGGTTTGGGGCGTCTGGGCTTTTTCTCGCCCTCTGCTCCGGTCGCGTCATCGGTCGCTGGCTGCTCTTCTCCAGGCGCGGTTTTCGGATTATCCTCTCCTTCGTCGCTCTCAGGAAAACTATAGTGGCGTCCGCGACCCTGAGCCATGGCCAGGCGATTTTCTCCTCCAACATTTGGAAAGTGTTCGATCCTCTGGGCGTTGGCATCCATGACAAGATGCAGCTTATTGTCCAGAAAATAGAAGTGTTCCAGTGGAACTGCGCGCTTTGTATGGACCACCAGTGAAATCGGGCGGTGGACGCGACTGATCCAATCGGCCAGATCTTCGGCATTGCTGGCCGTTGCTGAGAGTCCAACCAGTTGTACACTGGGAGGTGAGCAAATGATCGCTTCTTCCCAGACAGGACCGCGTCCGATATCGCTCAGATAATGGAGTTCATCGAAAACGATGTAGCCAACGTCCGCTAGCGAGGCAGGAGTGGAGCGATTTCCAGAGGAAAAGCGTTCGCCGCCCTCTTCTAACAACATATTGCGATAGACCTCGGTGGTCATAATAACAATCGAGGCTTTGCTATGCTCGACGATATCTCCGGTCACCAGGCCAACTGATTCTGACCCATACAAAACACAGAGATCGCGATATTTCTGGTTTGAAAGAGCTTTAAGCGGCGTCGTATAAATCACACGCTGGTTCTGTTCAAGCGCCCGCCAGATGGCGTATTCCGCCACAAGTGTTTTGCCAGTGCCGGTCGGAGCGGTGACCAGGACAGAGCGGCCTTCGGCCAGATGCTGTATGGCTTCAAGTTGAAACGCATCAATCGGAAATGGATAGCGTGCTGCAAACGCAGCAATATTTGCCCGGTTCTCTGTTGTATTATCTGGTCCGGCCACCACCTGCTCGTCCATAGGTACTTTCTCTTTGAGATTTACTGGTAACAATCTTCTAATAATAGAAGCCATTGTAACATGAATAAGCTATGGGAACAAGAGAAGCTTTTGAGCGGCTCTATAGGTCCAGGCCCTCTTGCATCTCTCAGGTGGATTCGTTATACTGACCTGGACAAATGAATAACGAAACTCTGGCGATGATGAAGAAGAGTAACCTGGCAGGGGTAACAGCGAGCCGATAAATGGTGTGAGGTCGGCAATCTGTGTTGGGTGAACGGCGCTTCGGAGCTGGCTTGAATGAGTGGCTTCACAAACTCTTGCTGCTACCTGGTGGCTGAGTGTGAAGAAGCAGGGTGGAACCGCGCAGCATACCCCTGAATGTCGTTGCCCCAGGCCGACAATCGTATGCATTCGTCCCTGGGTGTTGTTGAACGCCTGGGGATTTTTGTTTGTAAAGGGAGGAACTCTCATTCATGACGCAGACAGAAGAGCAAGAGGTATCCGCGCACGATACCCCCTTAGTAGCGATTGAAAAAATCGTCTCATTGTGTAAACGTCGGGGTTTTGTCTACCCCAACTCTGAAATCTATGGTGGTGTCTCAGGCATCTACGACTTCGGGCCGCTGGGCGTTGAACTGCGCAATAATATCCGTCGTTACTGGTGGTGGTCTATGGTCCAGACCAACGATAACGTGGTGGGGATTGAGGGCAGTATTATCACGCATCCACGTGTCTGGGAGGCCAGTGGCCATGTTGAAAATTTTGTCGATCTGCTGGTTGACTGCAAAAAATGTAAGCGCCGTTTTCGCCTGGATCATCTGACCGAGGAGAATCGCGCCCAGAATAAGTGCCCGGAATGTGGCGGTGAACTGACGGAGCCACGGCGTTTTAATCTGATGATGGAGACCTACATTGGTGTTGTCGAAGGCGATAAGATGAAGACATACCTGCGTGGTGAAGCCTGTCAGAACATCTACCTGGACTACGACAATGTACTGAAATCTTCGCGTATGCAGATTCCCTTTGGTATATGTCAGATCGGTAAGGCTTTTCGTAACGAAGTGACGCCCTGCAATTTCCTGTTTCGGCAGCGTGAATTTGAGCAGTGGGACCTGCAGTAAATTCACGCTGCCGAAACAGGAAATTGCCGGGCAGCGTGAATTTGAGCAGTGGGACCTGCAGTTTTTTGTCCATCCCAGCCAGATGGATCAGTGGTTTTAGTACTGGAAAGAGTATCGA
>Ga0265338_10008121_pt1 | contig 12817 bp, 13 predicted proteins | sample 42126metaG_FD_193579 | JGI IMG/M metagenome (GOLD analysis project Ga0265338, IMG submission 193579) | Rhizosphere microbial communities from Carex aquatilis grown in University of Washington, Seatle, WA, United States - 4-21-26 metaG | ecosystem: Host-associated > Plants > Roots > Rhizosphere... | reverse complement strand
AGGTTGATCTACGGCCGGCTCAACGCGGTCAAGACGGCGAAGAGCGACGTCGTCTTGCCGGAGCCCGTCGGGCCGGTCACGAGCAGCGCTCCCGTCGGCCGGTCGACGATCTTGCCGAGCTGGACCTGCATCGCCTCGGAGAGACCGAGCTCAACCATCGTCGGCGGCTTGCTCGACTGGTCGAGGAGTCGGAGGACGGCCGACTCTCCATAGACGGTCGGCAGTGTCACGACGCGAACATCGAGCTTGCGCCCGGCTACCGCTGCGTTCACCGAGATGCGCCCGTCTTGTGGCTTGCGGCGCTCGGCGATGTCGAGCTTCGCGAGCACCTTGAAGCGGGTGATGACGCCGACGGCGGTCTGCTTCGGCACTCGCTGAATCTCGCGTAGGACCCCATCGATGCGGAAGCGCACGAGCAGCGAGCCCTCCTGCGGCTCGAAGTGAATGTCCGACGCCCCGTCCTCGGCCGCCTTGAACAGGATCGAGTTGACGAGACGCACCAGCGGCTCGTCGGACAAGCCGTCGTCGGCCTCGAGGTCGATCTCCGGCGCCATATCGAACTCGAACTCCTCGTCTTCGGCGACGGTCGGGACCGCGGTGGCGGTGGAGGCGCGCGCACGGCGACCGAGCTCCCCAACGATCTCGTCCCTCGTCGCGACTGCGAGCTCGAGTTGATGCGGCGTCGCGAGCCGCAGCTCGTCGATCGCCTGCACGTCGCCCGGGTCGGCGACTGCAATGCGCAGCACGCCGTCAGCGAGCTCGTATGGCATTGCGACGGCGCGCTCGAGCGTGCGTAGCGGAATCGCGAGCACGGCTTGCTCGTCAACCCCCGTCGTTGCGAAGTCGATGAGCGGCAGCCGGAACTGCACGGCGTGACGGTGAGCGATCCCCGCGCTGGTCGCGATCCCCTCCTCGACGAGGGCGCGCGCGAAGGAGCCCGTCAGGCGGGCCCGGTCGGCTGCGCCCGCGAGCCTGTCTTCGGGGACGAGCTTCGTCGCCCCGATCAGGTCGACGAGCAGCTCGACCGACTCGGCGGCACCGAATGGCGCCAGGCCGCCGCCGACGCCGTCCGACTCCGCAGCCGTCGTCCGCAGGCGCGGGAGGCTTGTCTGATGTTCAGTCACTGGCAGCCGATTTCACGGTTCGATCCCTCGAACGAGTCATCGGCATTTCGGGCTGCGAAAGTTAGCCCTCGTGACTAGCCGTGCACGAGCGTCCAGTACCCCTGGAGCAGCTCGTGACCGGCAAAAAGGGCTACGACCGCGCCGAGTGCGAGGAACGGCCCGAACGGGAGCTTGACCTTCCTCGCGCCCACACCGAGGCGAATGAAGAGGACGATCGCCGGCACGACCGCGGCGAGAAGGCCGACCATCATCCCGACGGTCACGGTCGTCCCGAGCATCGCGCCGAGCACGAGCGCGAGCTTGACGTCGCCCATGCCCATCCCGCGCGGCGCGATGAGCGCGGCGGCGAAGAGGAAGCCGCTTGCGCCGAGTGCGCCGACGGCCCACTGCGGGCTCGGGTGGATCGCGGTCTGCGCTGCGAGGATGACCACGGCGGCGGGCAGGACGATGCGGTTGGGGATGATTCCGTGCTCGATGTCGGTCGCCGAGATCGCGACGAGGACGAGACAGAAAGCCGCAGCGACGAGCGCCTCGGGGTGGAGGCCGAACCTCCACGCACAGCCGGCGACGAGCAGCGCCGACACGAGTTCCACGGCCGGATAGCGCCACGGAATCGCGGCCTGGCAGTGGCGGCAGCGCCCGCGCAGGAGGAGCCACGAGAGAACGGGGACGTTGTCCCGCCAGCCGATCTCGTGGCCGCAGCTCATGCACGCCGAGCCGGGCGAGACGAGCGAGCGCCGAAGCGGCACGCGCGCCGCGACGACGTTTACGAAGCTCCCGAGTGCAAGGCCGGGCGCGAAGGCGAAGGCAGCGAGCGCTACGTCCATCTCAGGCTTTCACCCGCAAACCGACGTGGGTCGTGGCGTCCTCTGCGGGCTCATCGTCTGCGGGCTCATCCGCTTCCTCGGGAGCCTGCGCCGCAGCGACGTCGACGCGAGCTTGCTTCTCTGCCCGCTCGAGCATGACGAGGAAGTCGTGGCGGTTCGAGGAGGCGTTCGCGGCGGTCTCCCGGTCGACGACCCCGGAGATGACGAGCTTGATCAGCGCCTGCGCGAACGTTTGCATGTCGAAGAACTCGCCTTCGGCGACGGCATCGGTGATCTCGTCGGGACGGCCTTCGCGAATGAGGTCGGCGATGCGCGTGTTCGTGACCATCACCTCGACAGCCGGGACACGCCCGCTATCGACGCGGGGCAGGAGCCGCTGGCTGACGACGCCGCGGAGCACGCCGGCGAGGATCGAGCGGATCACCTCCTGCTTCTCGGGCGGGAAGAACTCGATGATGCGTCCGCAGGACTCGGCTGCATCCACCGTGTGGAGCGTCGAGAGGACGAGGTGGCCGGACTCGGCGGCTTGCAGCGCGACCTGCGCCGTCTCGGCGTCGCGGAGCTCGCCGATGAGGATGACGTCCGGGTCCTGGCGCAGCGCGCGCCGCAGGCCTTCGCCGAACGATCCGGTGTCGAGCCCCACCTCGCGCTGGCTGATCACGCCGCGCTGCTCCTGGTGGACGATCTCGATGGGATCCTCGATCGTCAAGACATGATCGCGGCGCGTGCGATTGATGTGATCGACCACCGCGGCGAGCGTCGTCGTCTTGCCCGAGCCGGTAGCGCCCGTAACGAGGATGAGACCGCGCGGCTCGTTCGCGAGGCGTTCGACCCCGGGCGGCATGCCGAGCTCTTCGAAGGACGGGATGGTCGCCGAGATGACCCGGAAGGCGAATCCGATCTGTTCGCGCTGGCGGAACGCGTTCACGCGGAAACGTGGCAGCCCCGCGACCTGGTAGGCGAGGTCGAGGTCACCGGTCGCGCGGAAGGCATCGATCTGGTCGGGGCGCGAGATGGTCGTGAGGATGTCCTCCATGTCCCACGGTGTGAGAGCCTCCGCCTTCTCCATGTCGCCGAGCGAGCCGTCGCGGCGCAGCACGGGAGGCCGCCCGGGCTTCAGGTGGATGTCGCTCGCGCCGAGCTCGACGGCCTGCTTCAGGATGGAGTTGAGCTCCACGCCAGATGTTTCGGCGTCGGGGGCGAATTCCTTTAGGCAGCGAGCTTTGCGACCCGGTAGATGACGCGGATCGCGGCTCTCTCGACGCCGCGGGCGGCAGCCGGCTCGGGCAGGTCGCCGGTGAGGAGCTTCTCGAGCGCGCGGAACGTCACGGGCAGCCGCGCGAGCGCGTAGGTCGTGCGCGGGAACCGCTCGAACGCAGCCTTCGCGCCCCAGCCGGCGCGGGTCAGCGGCGCGATCCGCCGCTCGACAGCCTGCTGATAGCTGTCGAGATTTTCAGAACGGCCGGCGAGCACGTCGAGCGCCGCCTCGCTCACAAGCTTCGCGGAGTAGAACGCCTCGTACATCCCGTCGCCGGAGAACGGATCGACGAGACCGGCCGCGTCGCCGATGACGGCGGTCGTGCCTCGCGCGAGCGTCGTCCCGACGGCGCGCATCGGCAGCCGGTAGCCGCGCGTCCCGGTCGCGGAGGCTGGATCGACGCCGTATGCCTCGCACATGCGCCGCAGCTCGGCGCGCAGCTTCGGCCCTTCCGCCTCGTTGCCGCCGACGCCGACGTTGACGTGGTCGCCCTTCGGGAAGATCCAGCCGTAGCCGCCGTGGATGACCGCGATCTCGAGCACCATCGCGCCGGCGAAGCGCTTCTCCCACGGGTAGTTCGCCTCGAGCGCGACGCCGTGGGCGATCTCCCCGGCGAGGCTGAGCTGCTTCGCGGCCGAGCCGTTGCAGCCGTCCGCGCCGATGACGATCCTGGCGTCGAGCTCGCGCGCGTCGACCGTCGTCCCCTCGCGCACCTCGGCGCCGGCGTCCGCGGCCTTCTCGAGGAGGAAGTGGTCGAGCCGCGAACGCTGCGTCATGTACGCGATCGGCTTGCGCGCGGTGCGCGAGATGTGGTGGCGGTAGCGAAGCCCGCAATCCATCCGGCTGACGGTGTCCTCGACGACGGGCTCGATCGAGAACGGCAGGAGTCGCGCCGCGCGCCCGGTCACGCCGCCGCCGCACGGCTTGTCGCGCGGGAACGTCGACTTGTCGACGAGGAGAACGCGAGCGCCGGCGGTCGCCAGGCGGTAGGCGGCGGTCGAGCCCGCTGGCCCTCCACCGATGATGGCGACGTCGTAACTCACGATGGGGGCGGGAGGATTCGAACCTCCGTAGGCTGAGCCGACGGGTTTACAGCCCGTTCCCTTTGGCCGCTCGGGCACACCCCCGGGGGAGTGGCAGTGTAGCCGGGCACCTAGTGGAGGATGTTCACCGCGCGCGCCACGACCATGACGGCGAGCGCGAGGCTGATCGCCGACTGGACGAGCATCAGCATCTTCGCCCAGCGGCTCAGCGGCATCGTGTCGGTCGGGCTGAACGCGGTCGAGTTCGTGAACGAGACGTACAGGTAGTCGAGGAAGAGCGGGCTCCAGCCGGAGTCGGCGAAGATCGGCTCCAGCTGTTGTGGGAAGAGGAAGTCGCGCGCGGCGGGCGGGCAGGACGGGCGCTCGCGCGGCCCGCCGCCGTCGAGCTGCCAGTACCAGAGCGCGAACAGCAGGACGTTGACCGCCCACATGTGCATGGCCGCGAGCAGGAGCTCGTGCGCGCTGCCCGGACCTTTGATTGCGCCGTTGACCAGGAAGTGGATGAGGAGAACGATCGAGGCGATGTTCGCGGCGCTGACCACCGCAATCGTCCCGTTGACGAGGTGGCGGCGCGTGATCCATCCCCACGGGCGGATCGCGCCGAGAGAGGCGAGGACAAGGATGGTAAGCGCGGGAACGATCCAGCGGACGACCCCGAACGCGCTTCCTCCCGGGCCTTGGATGAAGCGGGATGGCAGGTCGGCGTAGAGGACGGCGGCGGCAATCAGCGCGGCGCCAGGCCAGAGCGGCGACTCGCCGAGCTCCGCAGCGGGAGGGATCGCGCGGCGGACATCCACGTGGGTGAGGCTACGGGCCGCGTCGGCGGGAACCTCCCCTGAAACGCGTCCAGCACGGGGCTACACTTGGGCACTCCAGCCCTCTTAGCTCAGTTGGCAGAGCACCTCCATGGTAAGGAGGGGGTCGACGGTTCGAGTCCGTCAGAGGGCTTCGGTGTTTTCCCTGGTCAGGCTGCTTTTTCGCTGCCGGGATGCTCGCCGGTCGTCGTTTGCGACGTCCACGTAGCGTCCACGAACGTCCACGGGTGCGTTTCTGTGCTGCCGAGTGTGTCGAGGAGCTGGATCGCGTGCTCGCGTCCGTCGCGGGCGAGGTGGCCGTTGTGGCGGTCGATCATGGTCAGACTGGCTCCCATGTAGCGCGAGAGGTCGAATGTGGAGATGCCGGCACGGAGGGAAAACGTCGCGAAGGTGTGCCGGAGATCGTAGACGCGGCGCAGCGGTTTGATGCCGGCTTCGAGCTGGGCGGGTTTCCAATGGCGAGTGCGGAAGTTGTGCAGGTCGAGGTAGCCGCCGTGCTCGGCCGGAAACAGCAGCTCGTCCGCCGGGCCCATCGGCAGTTGTGCGAGCGCAGCGAGCGCGATCGTCTGCAGCGGGACGGCGCGCATGCTGGCCTCGGTCTTCGTGCACTTCAGTCGGCCCTTCGTGAAAGAACGTCGGACGTAGGCAACTCGTGCGTCGGGGTCGATGTCCCGCCGTTCGAGGGCGATCCATTCGCCGGGGCGCAGGCCGGTTGCAGCGGCGAAGACAACCATCGGGCCGTAGCGGGCCCCGAGCCGTGTCGCGACCGCATCGAGTTCCGCCCAAGACTCGAATGGTCGTTGCTCCTTCCGTCGCGGCTGTGGGTTGTCGACGCCGACCTTCGCCGCGTTGACATCGATCAGCCCCCAGACGACACCGCGGGCGAGGACCTGACGCAGCGCCTGGGTCGCCTCGAAGCGATGGCCAGCCGGGATCGTCATCCGCCAGGCCGCGATCTCCTGTGATGACAGGTCGCACAAAGGTCGGTCTCCGAACGCGGCGACTGCTTTGCCGAGGAGCCAGCGCAGCTTCTCGCGTGTCACCGGCTGAACGTCATGTTGCGCGAGATACTCCTCGACCAGCTCGGCGACGGTCAGCTGTCGAGAGATCCGCTGGGTTCGGCGTGCCCGTTCGAGATCACGCTCGAGCGCCTCGCTAGCGTCGTTCTCTGAGCTGAACCCGCCCCGCTGGACGCGTTTCGAACCGCGGCCCGCGATGCGGTAGCGGTAGGCCCACAGCGCGGCGCCGTCACTTCGGTTCGATTTGAGCCTGAACACCTGGCCTTGTTGAATCATCAAGCGTCACTCCTTTCTTCGGGAACTCCTGAATGATCGGCACGGCTCGTTCATGCCTGCATCGTCAGGGCGCTGACAGCGGCGGAACGTAGAGTCCTCGTCCAGTACGGACGTGTCCGATCGCGATCTCCAGTTCCGCACGCTGACTCACGCTGCAAGAGGCCCAGCCGGACATCGCCGCCTATCGGAGGAGAGAGGAGCCCCGCCACGCAGGGTGACGGAGACGACTCGCTTCTCTAGGCGCACCGCGCCGGGGCGGACAGCGACCCAAAGGCTTGCGTCCGGCGGAGTCTGTGTCCGCTTGCACCTTCCGAGTTCCCGTTCGAGCGCACCCCGTTCAGCGCCCCGAGTCTCTCTCCCGCCTGATCAGTGCTTGGATGAGGCGGGTTCCCCGGCCGGGTCCACAGCTCATGCGTGCTGACGCGCGCGAGTGGCTTCAGTTAGACGTAGCGGCCACCGTGACCGTCGGGTGCGGTCTGGCTGCGGCGTCCAGCGCGCGATGGAGTTGGCTTACGGCGACGCTTGCCGCACCGACGCAGCGGTCGGCTGCGCCGTAGGTGAGGTAGATCGTGCCGTCGGGGCGTGCGAGGGCGCCTTGGACGAAGATGATGTTGTCGATGTCGCCGCGTTGTTCCCAAGGAAGTTCGGGGCGCATGATCGGGTCGGGTAGCAGCGACCGCACTTGCCCAGTTGCGCTATCGAGAAGCGCGAGCCTGGTTGCGTAGCGGCCGTCGCGCTCTCGCTCGTGGAAGAAGAGGAGCAGGCCGTGGTCGGTTGCCAGTGGCGGTGCGCCGGCGCCGACGCCGAGCGCGCCGTTCGAGGGTCTGATCAGCGTGTGCTGGTCGAGGTGTTGCTGGTGGTCGTCCCAGTAGCCGGCCGGTGGGGCGCAGAGCTCGTCGAGCGAGTCGAACAGTGCGAGCTGGATGTTCGGGTGGATCCGGTGGAGCAATCCGACGCGGCCGTCGCTCAGGTTGAAGATGACCGCGTCCTTGTCCTTGATGCCGTCCGGTCCGACGATGCGGCCCGACTTGTGCTTGAGGCTGAAGCGGCCATCGTGGTAGCCGAGGCGGTGCAGTCCGACGCGCCAGGGGCGGCCGGACTCCGGGGTGGGCAGGTTGGTGTAGGTCATGACGACGTGTTCGCTGCCGCCGCTGGTCACCCGCTGGACGCGTGGATCCTCGTAGGAGTGAACGTCGCCTGCGGAGCTGGCGGCAAGTATTTGCTGGAACTCGTAGCGGTGTCCGTCGTCCGAAGTGAACACGAGCACGTCGGAGATGTAGTTGAGGAAGGTGTCGCCGGGGCCTTGGTTGCGTCGGTAACCGCTGCGCACGCCGCGAGCGAAGAGGTGGAAGCGGCCGTCGTGATGGATCACGCCCGCGTTGAAGATCGGGCCATATCCGGGTAGCGAGTCGGCCGCCACGATCGGTGCGTCGCGAATGTGCTCCACCGCGATCGGGGTCTCGCCCGCATAGTTGAAGCTGCTGCCCAGCGTCGGCGGTCCTCGGTGCGACGAGTCGCCTGGCTGCTTCGCTGGCGCGATCAGCGTCCGTTCCGGGCCGCCCTTGCCGCGCTTGGACGACGCTCTCATCAGGTTTTGTCGGCGCGGCCGTAGTCGTCGTCGAGTCGGACGATGTCGTCCTCGCCGAAGTAGTCGCCGCGCTGCACTTCGATGAAGGTCAGAAGTTCGGTTCCGGTGTTGGCGATCCGATGGGCCGTGCCGACGGCCACGTCGACGGCCGATCCCGGTAGGACGTCGATCTCTTTCCCGTCCAGCGTGACGCGGCCGGCTCCGTGGACGACGAACCAGTGCTCTGAACGCCGGGCATGGCGCTGGTAGCTGAGCCGCTTGCCGGCGACAACAGCGATTCGCTTGACCTTGTAGTCGGCTCCTTCGTCGAGCACCGTGTAGTTGCCCCAGGGCCGTTCGTCGTGTTCAGCCACTATCGGCCACACCTCTCAGGTCACGCCCAGGATCGCTTCGATGACAAGCGCCGTGTCCTGCCAGCGCGCCACCTCCAGACAGTCGACGCCCATCGCCTTGACCGGGTAGTCGTTGCCGCCCTTGCTCAGCTGGTCGCCGACAAACAGGACGTCGTCCTTGGTCATGTGGAGTCGTTCGATCAGTTTGCTGATGCCGTAGGCCTTCTCGATGCCGGGCTTCGTCACGTCGACCGACGTGGAGCCGCCAACCCGCACCTCGAAGTCAGGGATCTCAGCCGCGACGTGATCGCGGAGTTTCTGCTTCTTGGTCCCGTCCGGATCCCAGGCTTGCTTGTCGGCCACGGGAGCCTCCTGTCCGAGCGCCGAAAACGTGACCTGGCTGCCCCGATCTTCGATCTGCGCACCCCACAGCTTCGCCGGGTGATACCCCAACACGTCGGCGCCGCTCTCCAGCGCCGCAATAATGCTCTTCCTCTGAGCGGGCGAGAGATCCTCCGCATACACCTGCTGCCAGACCTCGGCTCCGCGATCGAAGCGGAAGTACCGCGTTCCGCAGGTCGGCATGATGTGCAGTGACCTCAGGGCGCGAGGCGAGGCATCGAGGTGACCCAATACCTGCTCCTCGAACTGCTCGAACTTTCCCCCGGAGATAACGCAGACCTGGAACTGCGCCAACAGCCCGGTCAGCAGAGCCGCTATCTGGTCCGTGATCGGAGACTTGCTGTCAGCAAGCGTGTTGTCCAGATCAAAGGCGATGACGCGCCTCTTCATCGTCCGGCCGGCTTGGGGTTGTGCCAACGACCGTCGGGTGCGATGAGCTTGCCGGCCTGCTTAGGGCCCCAGGTACCCGGCTTGTAGGAGTGCGCCCGGCGGTGGGTTGCGAGGACGGGGTCGACCACTGTCCAGGCAGCCTCGACCGCGTCCTCTCGAGTGAAGAGCGCGCCGTCGCCGGCCATGGCGTCGCCCAGGAGGCGCTCGTACGGTGGCTCCTCGTTCGGCTGCACATCGAGCAGGAAGAGTTCCCGCTGCTTACCGACGAACTCCTCGCCGGCACGTTTGACGCGGGCGGCGAGTGCGATCGCTGCGTCGGGGGCGATCCGGAAGCGCAGGTAGTTCGCCCGGCCGGCTTTCGGAGTCGAGTCGTCGAAGAGCCGCTGCGGCGGCGGCTTGAGTTCGACGAGGATCTCCGTGGCAGTCACGGGCAGGCATTTGCCGGAGCGCAGGTACCACGGCACTCCCGCCCAGCGCCACGAGTCGATGAAGAGCCGCAGAGCGCAGAAGGTCTCGACGTCGGAGTCTTTCGCCACGCCGGGCTCGTCGCGGTAGCCGACAAACTGGCCTCGCACGAGGTCGGCCGGGGCAAGCGGCCGCATCGCCCTGAAGACATCGAGCTTCTCGCTCTGCACAGCCCCAAAGCTCCTCGAGGTGGGCGGCTCCATCGCGAGCAGCGCAACCACCTGGAAGAGGTGATTCTCGATCACGTCCCGCAGACAGCCGGCGGTCTCGTAGAACGCGCCGCGACCCTCCACCCCGAACTCCTCCGCCAGCGTGATCTGGACGCTCGCGACGTAGTTGCGGTTCCAGATCGGCTCCAGGAACGAGTTGGCGAAGCGGAAGTAGAGGAGGTTCATGATCGCCTCCTTGCCGAGGAAATGATCGATGCGGAAGATCGAGTCCTCCGCGAAGACCGACCGCGCGACGCGGTTCAGCTCTTGCGCGGATGCGAGGTCGCGCCCGAACGGCTTCTCGACGATCACGCGCGCTCCGGTTGCGAGGCCCGCCTTGCCGAGCCCCTCGATCACGGTCGCGAACAGCTCCGGCGGGATCGCGAGGTAATAGGCCGGGTGCCGAGCGCCACCGAGCGCGCCCTCGAGCGCCGTGAACGTCGTAGCGTCGTTGTAATCGCCGTCGACGTAGGCGAGCAGAGCAACCAAACGATCGAGCGCCTGCTCGTCGTCCACACCCCCCGGGGCCGCAGCGATGCTCTCACGAACGTGCGCGCGCAGGTGCTTCAGATCCCAGCCGGAAAACGCGACGCCGATCACCGGGACGCTCAGAGAGCCCCGCTTCACCATTGCGTAGAGAGCCGGGAAGACCATCTTGTGGGCGAGATCGCCCGTCGCCCCGAACAGGACGAGTGCGTCGGCTTGCACACGACCAGTGGCGTCCTCGCTCATGCTGTCGGTGCCGCGGCCGCTCTCGCCTGTCGCGTAGCCCCGTGAACCGCGAACAAGGTCAGTTGGCCCGGTCGAGCTCGACCGGCGGCAGGTCGGCGACCTCGTCCTTGCTGAGGTTGAGCTGCACGCCGTCCTCGACGCCGGTGACGGCACCGATCGGGATGGCGACCTCTTTCTTGCCCCAGAGATGGCCCTCGTCGAGCAGGACATGGGTCACGTGGTGGTCGGTGGGGTCGACTATGAGGCCTTGCACTCGGCCGATAGCGCCATCCGTGGCGTGGACGTGCTCGCCGCGGCGCACCGCGACCTCACCCAGCGGCACACGGTCACGAGTGATCGTCAGCGGGCCGGCGGCCATGCCCATGCCCATGCCGCCCATCCCGAGTCCGTAGTTGGGCCAGAAGAGCATGTGCTCCGGCCGGTAGGCCCATTGTCCTGACGCGCCGGACAGGAACTTCGTCTCCTCGGCGCTCTCCAGCGTGTCGAACTCGGCGGTCGAGCAGGTGAGCCGGATCTCCTCTCCCGCTGAGTCGACGAGATCCACCGGCACCAGTCGACTCTCAGCGGCTCCGTTCTTCGGCTCGACGACGAGGTGGGTGAGTGCCTTCGCGACGGGGTCGACGACGACGCGCTTCAGCTCTCCGCAGCTGCCGTCGCTACATGAGACGTCGCTTCCGATCGCGAACTCCGTGTTGTCGCTCATGAGGTTCCTCTCTTCCGTCGTAACCTGCTTGAACCGATCCCGTGCCCGAACCGACCGGTTGTCAGCGGCGGGCGAGTCGGCGGCCGCTAGGCGTGCCCGAAGGCGTGTAGTTGAGTTCGTAGTAGTGGTAGAGCGTCGACTCGTCCGCTTGGGAGAGTTCGTCGCCCACGAGATCAAGGGTCGGCGCACCTCTGACCTTTGCCCGCGACGCCGGCACCTGCAGGTTGTCGGGGCCGATCGTCACATCGGTCAGCGGAACGAACGTGAGGTGGCGTCCGATCAGGCCCTGCTTGACGGTGGCGAACTGGGGCTGATCGGTTCCCACATCGAAATAGACGTCTTCGAGCTTGCCGATCCGTTGACCGGCGCAATCGACCAAGTGCCTGCCGTGCCACTCGCTGAAGTCGCGGTAGGCAACGTTCGGATCGGTCTCGGCTGCGTCTGCAACTGGAGCACTCTCCGAAGCGGCGGCGTCGGCGCCGAGTTCCGCCCTCGGAGGGTCAGTTACGGACTGGGAAGGCGATGCTTCAATCATTGTTCCTCCGCTCGTTGAGGCATGGTCGCCGCCAGGCTGGCTGGGTCGGCCACAACTTGCTCCAACCCGCAACGCTTGAGGGGAGGACGCTCAGCCGGACCGTGGACTGGGTCCGGCGAACAACTCCGCAGCACCGATGATTACAGCGCCGCTAACACGCACGGTACCACGTTCGCGCTCCGGCCCCGACCGGATAACAGACTCCGAAGTGGTAAAGACCCTTTCCGCCGCCTGCGCAAACCGCTTTCCTGGAACACCGTCAAAGACTGCCTGCACAAGAACGCCCGCCGGCCCGACAGCCCGATCGAACGCGTCAGCCACGGCCGCTACCGGCACCGCATAGACCGTCCCACCCAAGCGGGGAGAGATTCTGAACGGGCCAGCTACATGACCTCAAGGCCTTAGCCGTCGACCAACTGTAGGGAGCGGTCCACGCCGATGGTCGCTCGAGGCCACGAGAGACGGGTGGCGGCCGAAGCCGATCGACTCTCTCCCTCGCGTCTCGTTTCGGTGACGTCGTCCGAGGTCAGAAAGGCAGCCTCGTGGATCTTCTCGTACGGAGCCGCCTCGGCCGAGGTGGGATCGCTCGCTGGGATTAGTCGGCGGTGTCGATCGTCAGTTCGCGATCTTCGCGCGCTGCTGCCAGGGTTGCTTTCGCGGTAGCTTCCGCAAGGGTCGCGTGGAAGCCGTCCATGTAGCTCCCATAGTCAACCCGCCAGTATTCGCCGTCGTGAAAGACGCGGATTGGTGGATCCGAAGCCGGCTTCATCATCGATCCTCCCGTCATTGGCCTGAAGCTTCATCGCCAGCCAGGGAGTTGAGGCGGCTAGGGCTGCTCCACCACACGCTGGTGAGGGTGGGTCGTGCGGGCCGGGTGTTTCGATCCGCCTACGGCGTGCTTACGAGGCAGTTCCGTGAGGAAGCCGTCTAATCAGTGTAGCGGGGGGTGGTACAACTCCTTGGGCTATAGCGAATGACCGGCCCCCTGTTGTTGGTTCAGTTCGTGTGGGGGTCCGCCCCGGTTGTGGACCGGCTGGCGGGGGGCGGCGCCAGCTGGCGCCGCGGCCGTTCGACTGGTCCAGTATTTTCGGTGGGGGTA
>Ga0265338_10008120_pt1 | contig 12817 bp, 9 predicted proteins | sample 42126metaG_FD_193579 | JGI IMG/M metagenome (GOLD analysis project Ga0265338, IMG submission 193579) | Rhizosphere microbial communities from Carex aquatilis grown in University of Washington, Seatle, WA, United States - 4-21-26 metaG | ecosystem: Host-associated > Plants > Roots > Rhizosphere >... | reverse complement strand
GACGGTCGACGCACTGGACGCAGTCGCGAAGGAAACAGGAAAGACCGTACCGCAGGTCGCGCTGAACTGGCTGCTACAAAGGCCCACGGTTGCAAGTGTGATCATCGGCGCCCGCAATGAAGAACAGCTGCGCCAGAACCTTGGCGCTGCTGGATGGAACCTGTCGTCCGAGCAGATTGCCAAGCTGGATGCGGCTACCGAAACAGCGAAGACCTATCCGTACTGGCATCAGCAGAATGCTTTCGTGGAGCGCAATCCCGCGGCGGGGTCTCCGGCGTCTTGGTAGACCTCGACGCGCTGCTTGCGCTGCGAAAGCCGAGGCGCTTTCCCCGAAGCCAAAGGCCAGACGCCGTCCTAGATGATCTTCTCTCCCACCACCTTCGCCTGCGTGAACAGATACAGGTAATCCGGCCCGCCGGACTTCGAATCCGTGCCCGACATGTTGAAACCGCCGAAGGGATGCGCGCCGACCATCGCTCCCGTGCACTTGCGGTTGATATACAAGTTGCCCACGTGGAACTCGCGGATGGCGCGGTCAATCTTGTCCTTCGACTTGGTGTAGACAGCGCCGGTCAGGCCAAACTCCGTGTCGTTGGCGATCTCCAGCGCGTGGTCGAAGCCGCGAGCTTTGATCACCGCCAGCACTGGTCCAAAGATCTCTTCCTGCTCGAGCTTTGACTTCGGGGCGATGTCAGCAATTACCGTCGGTTGGATGAAGTAGCCTTCGCCGGGAGCGCGTTCGCCGCCGGTGATGACGCGTCCATCTTTCTTGCCTTGTTCGATGTATTCGAGGATCGTGTTCATCGAGCCTTCGTTGATGACCGCGCCCATCGCGGCGTTCTCGGCGACATCGCCGACAACAATCTTCTCAACGCGCGTCTTGAGTTGCTCCAAAAACTTGTCGTAGATGCGCTCATCGACGATGACGCGCGAGCAGGCCGAACACTTTTGTCCTTGAAAGCCAAAAGCCGCTTGCGCCGTGCCTTCCACCGCAGCAGCAATGTCAGCATCGGCGTCGACGATCATCGCATCTTTGCCGCCCATTTCGAGGATGGTCCGCTTGATCCAGACCTGCCCGGGAGCTTGCGCCGCCGCCGTCTTATTAATATGGAGTCCAACTTCGCGCGATCCCGTAAACGCGATGTAGCGCGTCCTGGGATGCGCGACGATGGCATCGCCGAAACTCGCTCCGGCGCCAGGACAGAAATTCACGACGCCCTCAGGCATCCCGGCCTCTTCGAGCAACTCGAGAAACTTCGCCGCGATGGTCGGCGAATCGCTCGACGGCTTCAGGACGACGGTGTTGCCGCTGACGATCGAGGCCAGCGTCATCCCGGCCATGATCGCGCAGGGAAAATTCCACGGAGGAATCACCGCGCCCACGCCCAGCGGAATGTACATCAGCGTATCGCGCTCGCCGGGCAACTGGATGGGTGTCTGCGCCTTGGCGAAGCGCAGCGCCTCGCGCGCGTAAAACTCGCAGAAATCGATGGTCTCGGAAATGTCGGCGTCGGCTTCAGCCCAGTTCTTGCTGACTTCGAAGACCAGCCACGCCATGAATTCCATTTTGCGCGAGCGCATCAGGTCGCCCACCCGGAACAGAAGGCCCGCACGCTCTTCGACGCTGGTGCGACTCCATGATTCGAAGGCTTCGAGCGCGGCTTTCATCGCGGGTTCCACGTGATCCCTGCCCGCCTTCTGGTGCAGTCCGACAATCTGCGAAGGTTGTGACGGGTTCAGCGACTTAATCTTCTCGACGGTCTTGACGCGCTTGCCGCCGATGATCAGGTCGTACTCGCGTCCCAACTGGCTGCGAACTTTGGCGATGGCGGCGCGCATGCGGCGCGCGTTCTCTTCGTTGCGAAAGTCGTAAAAAGGCTCGGTAACAAACGGTCCTGAATGCAGATTCGTGCGCGGCCGGACGGGGGCTTCCAACGTTGCCATGGAAGAAATCCTTTCGAAAGGGGTAAATCAGATATTAGACCTTGATTAGTCTACACCCCGACTGTGATCTTCGTGAACTTACGGCGGCTCACATCCGATTGCAGCGTGGTTTCTTCTACCGCTCTTGATAGCTGCCGATGTCTATCTTTCCGGACTTAACTCGCGGTGAGCCTTCCAGATCGAATTCCCCCACGGGCAGTCCGTCGGTTGTGCCGGCAGCGAGCGCGGGAGAATCGGACCGCAGATGGAAATCATTCCTGGCGGGATCGACGAAATGCGGATCCATGAAATTCGAATGCCGGTCATTCCCGGTTGACTCAACGTATTTGTCAAACCCGGTCACGGTTGCGGAAGCCGCTGCCCACTTGCTGGCCTGCGCGCCGGAGGCGCAAAAATAAAGGTTGTGGTCGATGGTGACCGGAGGCCGGTCCTTCTCCACCTGAGTTCTGGTCAGCGAGAAAAGACAACGTGGCCCTGCATAGACAATGTTGTTCGCAAGAATATTGTCGGTCATGTTCCACTGCAACTGGAACTCACCGGAGCCTGTTGCCGACGTATCGTTTTCATAGAGGATGTTGTTGATGACGATGCTGTGCTCGGTATGTCCGCGCTCCGGCGCATAGCCTCCGATGGAAACGCCCGCGGTATGGCAATGATAGATGAGGTTATTCCGTGCTGTGATGTAACTGGTGGAGCGATCCTTGTGCTCACTGGCCAGTTCGATTCCGAAGTCGACATTGTGCATGACGTTTTGCTCGATCAGGATACGTGTGCCGCCGTCCACGTAAATGCCATCCGAAGATTCGTCGTCGCGGTATGCCGGGTTGCCCTTCGACGTAATGTTGTAAACCAGATTGCCGCTCACCACTCCGTCGCGCGCCTGATCGACGGCAGGATCCGGAGCGGTGCGCTCAAAGCCGATGACGTCGATTCCAATATTGTTGTTGTCGTGGACGACATTGTGAGTGATCCGGAAGTTGGTGACGTTCCCGTTCACCACCAGCGACTCGCTCGATCCGGTCTTGAGGTGATGCACCTCGTTGCCGTCGATAATCAAGTCGGTGATCGGAGTCTTCGCATCCGTGCCGTATACGGCAATGCCGAACCCGTTGCCGCCTGATCCGGGAGCGTCGCGGCCTTCGAAAGTCTGCTCGATATGGTGGACGTTGTTTCTTAGCAGCTCTATGTGGGAACCAGCCCCGCGAACGTCGATACCCAGCGGTGCGAGTCGATGTTCTGCAGTGCGGAAGTTGCGAATTTCGAAGCCCTCGATTCGCACGTAACTCTGGTTATGAATGGTGAGAATGCCGGTTCTGCCAGCGGGAGTGAAACGGGTAGCGTCCAAGACCGCCGTCTCGCCGTGATAGCTTCTGAAGGTAACGAAGCCGTCGCTCATGTTGCCCGATACGTTGATGCTCACGAGCTCTTCGTAGACTCCTCCACGCACGTTGACGATACTGCCCGCCCGCGCGGTGTCTGCGGCATGTTGCACAGTGCGCCATGGCGCAGTTTGGGTACCGGGGTTTGAGTCATTTCCGGAGGTCGAGACGTAGAAGGAAGTATTCGGTTGGCCAAAAGCCGGGCAGACGCACACAAACAATACAGAAATGATCAAGAATCTCACGCTCATACCCTCCAAAGCACGTTGCTACCTCTAAACACTACTTCACGCCGAGCGCAATGGTTAACGCATCGACTCTAGATCGATCGTCAACAGGCCATACACGCGGACTTCGTCCAGGTTGACAGACAGGGTTTGGCGATCTTGATGTGAAGTGGACTTGGGACTTAGGGGCCCCATTTCCGAGAGCCTCCCACTCCAGTTCACTTTGCCTGCTGTTTTTCCGGGCGGTAACGCCACCTGCAACTGCAAGTTGCGCGCAGGGGTGATGGTTCCATCCACGGTCACGTCGTAGTTGACGACGTGCACAAGCATGCGCTTTCCCGTGGTTTCCAGCATGCTGTTGATCTCGACGTACGGTGCAGGCTGTGTGAGGCGCGTCACTCCGGTTCCGAGATTGTCTTTCACTACAGCGGTCACTCTCTGCAAAATGCTGCGGAGTGCCGGATCGATGCGGTCCCGCGTATAGCCTTCCGGAATGTCGGCAAACAGATCGGCCATCGTGGGGCCGAACGTCGTGTAGTCGCCATGCGACTTCATCGAAATCAGGAAGCGGGACGAAGGTACGGTCACGGGAATGAAAACTATCTTTCCTTTGCCGACAGCACGAGTGCGCTCGTTGTCTGGATATGCGCTCGCACCAAGGGCCTCCGCGAATGGAATCCGGCTTTGGCGAACCCCGTACTGGTCTTTGGTGCCACTTGCTCCGAGCACCAGTAGAGTCTTGCCGGACTTCGCATAAGCTACCAAGTGTTGCTGCTGTTCGGCACTTAACAAAGGGAGGTAGGGCACGATCACCAGATCGAACTGGTCGAGCGCCGGGCTGAGCAGATCGTCTTCTGTGAGCATCCCGTGGCTGATTCCGTTGTCGGCGAGAACGCGGGAGGTACTGAAGGCGAAACTTAGCTCGTCGGCGAGGTACTGGCGCAAGGACGCGACGACACCGACATTCGAGTACAGACGCACGTTACGCAACGCAGGTTCATTCGCGGCCAAGAACTTATAAACTTCTGTGGCGCCGGGTGGAGTCTCGCGCTTTTCGCGAAACACAGTTCGGTTGGCGACCGCTTCGGCGATGTTGATTTGCGCCATGGCACTCAAACAACGTTCCGTCGGATTGGGGAAGATCGGCGGCGTTATCTCGGTGGCATACACGACGACGGGCTTGCCGTGCGTGGCGGCAGCAAGGAATTTCAGGGCTGGACTATTCGTGATCTTGGTGCCGCTCTCGTCCTTGCGGGGCGCAGAATCAAGGCGTTCCTGCATCTCCGAGTAAACGAAATCGTCATGGCCCTCGCGACCGAGCATTTCCATGTTGCCCGCTGCGTCGTAGGCAATGGGGCCGTAACCGAATCCACCAAAAACGTTGCCGGCAATCATGAAGTGGGGATTGTATTGTCGGGCGACCTCGCCCATGTGCTTGTGAAACTCGGCCACCGAGTCTCCGCGAAACGCTAACCACTCCATCCAGAAGGGCTCGCCTCGCTTCCGTGGAGGGCTGACTTTGTCGTAATCGTCGGTTCCATATTTTGCCTGCGCCGCAGGGGCCGGCAGATTCTTCTTCAGGTACTGCGCAAAGTTCCGCCTGCAGTATTTGCAGTAGCAGGTCTCGCCCGCGATCTGTGTCCAATCGATGTACGAACCGTCGATACCAGTCTCGGCCTGGGCACGAACCCGGCCCTCCATCATGCGCACAAAGTGTGGATTGTTCGGACAACCCCAGGTTTCAAAACCACCCGTGGTTTCCTTGCCATAGGGCGCATAACGGTAGTGCGGGAAGGTGCCATCGGGCCGCACCGTGATCCACGTGGTGGGATCTTCATCGGGTTTCGGGCCAATGTAGTCCTCGAACTGGGCCCAGCGCTCGTTCCAGAATTTCAGGAGTTCGATCTGATCTTTCCGTGGCTCGTCTTTGTTGGTGGCGGTTTGACCCGCCAGTGAACTCGTAAGATAGCGAAGAACGACATATCCTTGTTCATGGAGAGCACGATTCGCCAGCTTCGCCTTCTCCATCTGCTGGTTGAACTCGTCGCGACTGACCCCTTCGAAGTTCGGCGCGCCGCTGCCGAACGTCACGGTCATATTGTTCTTCTTCAGAAATTCCACGTCGGCCCGCTGCCCTAGCCGGAAATGCCCCCAATCAGTGTCCGGCGTCCAGACTGCTGGATGCTCCTGCCCTACAACAAGCAAGGCTAGTGTGAACAACCCAACCACCACGCGAGGAATTGCCCTTTGCATCATGACGCGCCTCCTGCAAATTGCTGCGTACACCTACTGCGGAGTTGCTTCCAGCAAAAGATGCTTCGAAAAATCCGCAGAGAGATGCGCGACCGGACCACGAACGGTTCCGAAGTCTTTCCCATCCACGTAGTCGACGACGTGATACGAACGATCGTCCAGGCCGCGTAACTCCAGGCTGCCTTTCCATGTGCTGGCAAAGAACGCGTAGTACATCCTCTGACCTTTGCGGATGACGTGAGCTTCCGGCAGGTCAAAGCCGATATCGTAGAGCGTGCCCAGATATTGTCCGCGGGAGAGGCCCTTCTCCTGATAAAGCTGCAGCCACTTTTGAAAACTCTTTGCATGGTCGGGCGTAAGGTCAAAGCGTCCGTGCTTTTCGACTAACGATGGCAGCACGAATTGCGTGCCAACTACCCCGCCGATGCCTAAAGTCGAAGCGAAATCATCGTGATTGTCGCTGAGCTCAACGTGATCGCCGAAGTAGGGAACATCGTCGCCCATTAGGCCCTTGATCGTCTTGCCTTTGGAACGCACCTGGAATGAGCTCGTCGGATCGGAAGCAACGGACATATTGAAATGTGGCATGGTGAAGAAGGAATAAGCGGTGCCGCAGGGACAGAATTCCACGAGCGAGCCAGGCTTGGCGCTTTGTGCGGCGTCGTAGATCTCGCGGAAAAAAGTCGGCAAAGCCTCGACCGATTCTTCGGGGCGCTGGTGATGGTGCGCGGGGTTATAGCAGGCAGGTACGCCGTTCATGTGCTGGCCGTCGAGTTTGAGGCCGTCAAATCCCCAATCGACGAGGATCTTGCGCACCAGATCTTTGTGATACGCAACAACGCGTGGCTGAGCAGGGCACAGATAGTAGGAGTCCCACCATGAAATCTTGCGCCTCGAACCATCCTGATTCTTCAATGCCAGTTCAGGTTCGTCCAAAAGCAGTTTGGAGTTGGGAACCGCGCTCAGGGGCGACCACCAAAGCTGCGCCTTGAACCCTTCCTGGTGAATTCGATCGACCATGGCCTTCATGTCTGCGTCGCCATTGGGAAACTTCTTTGGATCGAGTTGCCAGTCGCCGTAGTTGTTCTGCCATCCGTCGTCGAGAGTGACCCACTTGAATCCCATTCGCTTAACGGTAGGCAGCGTGTCGTAAACCTGTTGCGGCTTGAAGTTGCGACCATAGCCCCAGGCACACCAGATTGCTCCGAAGGCGTCGTCTGGGGCTGAAGCCATGTGGAATCCCAGCTTTGACATGAATCCGCGGAAGGTGAGAAGCGTCTGGAAGTAATCGCCGTCGTGTACTGCCACGAACGAACGAAAAGTGTGGAAGCTCTCACCCGGTTGCAGGGATCGGTCGTGACGATACTGCACGCTGAGGCGAGCCTGATGCGCGTTGGGCATTGAGACCGGGAGCGAAACGAGACGCGGACCCGGTTCGACGAGTCCGACGCCCATGCCAACGTCTCTGCGCCAGACGTCGACGATGGGTGTGCCGCCGCCGTAGTCGCTAGCGTTCATCCCAAGATAGTTTTGCTGATTAAATCCGGCGCGCAGCGGGAGCACCCAGTTTGGCCGGCGCTCGTAGGAGCCGCTTTGGAACGACCAAAATGCTACGGGCCCGGAGGCCTGCTGGGCGTCAATGCGATAGGCGTTGTTGCTCCAGCCGAGGATCTGCAGCTTGGACTTCCCAGTATTCGTGTAGGTGACATCAAATATGGCGAGACTGGGGAATTCGTCGTAGATGGTGACTGAGAGACTCTTGCGAAGGGCGCCGGCCGAGCCGTTCAGGGTGATCTTCTCTCCGGTTCCAAGACTGTCAGTGATCCGCTCGTGTGTCTGCGAGTCGATCGCGAAGTCGTACCAGGAACGTTCTTTGCCTGTGACGGCCTCCGATGCCGAGAACGGGCCTAATGGAACATCTCTGTCTTTGATCCGGGCAATGACGCGGCTGCGCATGTTTCCGTCAAACTCGATGCGCAGGCTTTGGCTTTGAATCTGGCGCGATTCAGAGGCGACGGGCTTGGCGGGCGGGACGGAGTGCTCAGGGCGCGCTGCGGAACGGACTCCCACCAGCAAGGTTGCAAGAGTGACTACAGCAAGGCATGCACGCGTCATCGTCACGGTCATCGTTATGCTCCAGTCCGATCCATCCGAGTTTGTGGAGACGCTAATCTGAAGCGAATCGTATGTCACCGCCTCTACACCAACGGTTCCTCCGGGTTGTAGTTGTGGCGCAGGGTCAATGAGCCATCGGCGTTGACCTTCTGGCGGCATGCCCAGCGGACTGGGTAACGCACGCCCTTGACCTCAAGTTCAGCTTTCAGTCGCAGGCCTTCCCATCGCGCCCCCGCGGGCAGGATCAGCATGGCCTGATGAACGCCCGTCGGCTTCGGATAGCCAGGATCAACGCAGCCGGAGATATTTATCTTGTGATCCTCACTGAATACGGTTAAGCGAAGCACTCCGGGCACGGGTGCGATTCCGTCATTGGCGAGTCCGATGACCAGGCCAGGAACGCCGTCGCGGGTGAAGGTCCAGATAAACGACGGGCGGATGCGGTAACCGATCTGGCGAGCGATCTCGTCGATAGGCCCTGGGAATTTGTCGTAGTAGCTCAAAATGTTCGCGGCGGACTGGCTGTGCCAACTCCAGAGCGATAAATAATTGACGCCGACATCGGCTGCGTGGGAGATGATTTGCTCGTTGTAGGTGATTCCGTCTTCGTCAATGCGAAGTTCCTTCGGATCGCCGGTAGTGAAGCCAACCTCACAGATCGTTGCAACCCAAGGCGGACGGTAGCTCAGCGCTTCGATTTGAGTGTTCTCGATGAAAATCGTATCCGTGCGGAGCCAGTTGCCAGTGCGCATCGTGCGATCGAGCAGATCGGAGTTGCCGACATTGCTGAAGTCGGGCTGGGTGTTGGTGGCCAGCGGGACTTTGGTCCACTGCTCGAGCTGCATCTCGAACATGGACGCCATGGTTTGCTCTGCAACTAACTGGCTGGGGAATGGATTGCCCTCGAACGGCCAGGTGTGCCCTTCGCCCCAGAAACCGTACATCATCGTGTCCATGAACTCGATCAGTGGATGACCGTTAAGTTCTGCGGCCAGCAGGGCGTTCAGTTCGCGAAACGCCGCTTGATACGCCGGGTGATCGTATTGAGGTACGCGGTTATCTTTCCGGTAGCGCATCTGCCTAGTGTCGCCCTTCCACTCCCCTTTGAGCTTCACGTAGGGAACCTTGTTGAGGAGAAAATCTGGCATACCCGGATCGGGAAAGTCCGGATTCTCAAGCATCACTCGGAAACCGATGCGCTTGTTGTAGCGACGGGCGAGATCGAATGTGATCTTCCACCACTCCGGGAAGTCCAGGCGGCCGGGCTGTTTCTGGACGTCGCGCCAGTTAGGGCGGATGTAGATCTTCTGCGCGAAGGGTAGCTTGATCAGATCTTCGAGGGTTCGTTCCAGCGTTTGACCGGGGACATGGAGTGGCCCCGTGTCATCGGAAGCATAGACAACAAGGCCCATGCCGTAGTTGCTGACGATGTCTTTGGATGGCGAGGTGACCATCCAGACATCGCTCTCGGGGACGACCGCACCTGGACCGTACTGTGGAAACGGGCCCTGATAGAGGCGGTCAGGAACTGAAGGTCCCGGTCCCCAGTTGTATTGGTCCCAGTTATGTTCAGGGATGTAGGCGTTGGCGGCGGCTTTGTACAAGCCAACGGCTAATCCGGTGGCGGTGGCGGACTTCAAGAACCTGCGTCTGTCCATGCGCGCTCCCTGGACGGCGGAGTCGGTTACGGCCGGGTGCTAACGAAGATACTAGATCATAATCGTAATCAAAAGAAAGTGCTATTAGAAACGATTCGTAATGTTGGAGGCGGGCGGTCCGAAGAATGCTGACTACGTGACCGCTGAGCAGAAACGCGACGTTTTATATAACAACGCGGCCCGCTTCCTGAGGCGGGACACAGCAGGGGCGAAGTAGGGGATAGAGCGAAGTCAAAATCCCCACCCCATCTCGCCAACGTGCCGCGAGATAAAGATGGCTCCTGTTTGTCGCCTCGCATTCTTGATTACTGTCCCAGGATTCCTTTCTTCAAATTTGCGTTCGGGGGCTTGGGACCTAACCAGACGGAGAAGAGCATTTCAGCGAAAGCGGGAGCGGTGATCGTGAGTTTGTCTTTGCCTGCGACGGACAGCGTCGTACCGGTGCCCGGAACGTAGGTGAAGACGACTTCATCGCCGTCTTTGACGGACTCAAGCGCGGCGAACAGGCGATCAATGTCGGCTTTCCACGTCTTCGCGGCGTCCGGGGTATTGTCCTGGAAAGACTCGGTGAAGCCATCGGTGATTTGGCTCTGGCTGACGTTGCGCACGAAATGCATCACGAGGCGCTTGGGCGTGTCGGCATTGAGAATGGCCTGAGGGTCGGAAGATTTTTGCGCGAGGTATAGACCGGCGACGTAGACCTTGACCATGTACTTGGTGCGCAGTCCCAGGCCGTTAAGCATGAGGGTTGTGTTCCCCACCTGAACTTTGTCTGGCAGGGTCACATCCGCGAGAGTACCGGCGTGCAGATCGACGATCGAGGTCAGAGCGAACGCCGCGAAGGCAAGCAGAGTAGCGTTCTTGCGCATGGGGCCTCCTTCAATGTCTTGAATTGCCGGTTCGACAATTGCCGGCTCGACAACGGACTCACGCTACCTCTGGGCGGAAGAATGGGCCGTGATTGGAGTCACGGGTACCGGCACGGGCACCGGCTCGAGATGGGCGGTGAAGTGGCGGAGGAATGGGGCTTCAAAGGTCAGACGCATGCCAGGGATGTCGGCGCGGTGCTTCCAGACTTCCAGGATCACTTCGACAACATAGTCGATGTGGCTCTGCGTATAAACGCGGCGGGGAATGGCCAGGCGCACGAGATCCATTTGCGCGGCGGCGGCGAACATCAGCGTACCGATTTCTACGGAGCGGATTCCGCCTTCCAAATAAAGCTCTGCTGCCAGGGCTACGCCGGGGAATTGGTCGGCGGGAATGTGGGGGAGGAAGGCGCGGGCATCGAGATAGATGGCGTGTCCGCCGGGCGGCTGGACAATGGGGACTCCTTGAGCGGCGATGTGATTGCCCAGGTACGCCGTCGAGGCGATGCGGTAGCGGAGGTAATCTTCTTCGAGAGCTTCTTGCACGCCTACTGCGATGGCCTCGAGATCGCGCCCAGCAAGGCCACCATAAGTCGGGTATCCCTCGGTGAGAATCAGGAGATCTTTTTCCTGCTGGGCAAGGAGATCGTCGTTGGTGCAGAGGAAGCCGCCGATGTTGGCCATGCCGTCTTTCTTGGCGGACATGGTGCATCCGTCGCCGAGGCGAAACATCTCCTGGGCGATCTGCTTCGGCGTTTTGGATTCGTATCCTTTTTCGCGGAGCTTGATGAACCAGGCATTTTCGGCGAAGCGGCAGGCGTCGAAGTAGAGCGGGATGCGGTGACGTTTGCACTCGGCGCTGACCTGGCGAACGTTTTCCATGGAGACGGGCTGGCCTCCGCCGGAGTTGTTAGTGACAGTGAGCATGACCAGGGGAATGTGGTCGCGGCCCACACGGGCGATGAGAGCTTCGAGGGCGGCGACATCCATGTTGCCCTTGAAGGGGTGGGTCGAGGCGGGATGCTTCCCTTCTTCGATGACGAGGTCGACGGCTTCGGCGCCGACGAATTCGACGTTGGCGCGCGTGGTGTCGAAGTGCGTGTTGTTGGGGACGACATCGCCTTTCTTGCAAGTGACGCCGAAGAGGATGCGCTCGGCGGCGCGTCCCTGATGGGTGGGGATAACGTGGCGGTAGCCGAAAACTTCCTGTATGGAATTTTTGAAGCGGTCGAAACTGCGGCTGCCAGCGTAGCTTTCGTCGCCTTCCATGATGGCGGCCCACTGGTGCGTGGACATGGCTCCGGTACCGGAGTCGGTGAGCAGGTCGATCAGGACATCGTCGGCCGGGAGAAGAAACAAGTTGTAGTGCGCGGCGGCGAGAAGTTGCTCGCGCTGCTGGCGGGTGGTCCAGCGGATGGGTTCGACGCTTTTGATACGGAAGGGCTCGATGATGGTTTTGACGGGCATGAAAGGTTCATCCAATCGAATTCGGCGAATGCAAACCCTTCATGATACGCCGCGAGCGGCGGTTGCGATGCAGGATTGAGTCAAGAACAGAGGCTCATCGCAAAGAACGCGAAGGCGGCGAAAAGGACCGAAAGAAATCTCTGCTCCCGGCTCGAGTTCTCGTTGCCTCGCCGCAAACGCGCTGAGGAACAACCGAGGGCGACCGTTCAAGCTGTCCGTGATCGGGAAGAAGCTTCTACGGGCAAGTGATCGTCGCCGTGCCCACGACCTGTGGAGTCATGGATCCCATTTGCGATGCGGCCGTATTGGGGTTGACGGGCGCCGTTGCCCAAACGGGGAAGGTGCCCCCGATTACCGGGTTCGACATGCAAACTGCGTTGCCATTTTCGTCAACCGTAAACGCCGGGGCTGTGGTGGGATTGGTAGTCCACGGTTGACTATTCCACCAGAGCGCGGAGACCGGAGAGACCTTGCTGCCGTTGATCCGAGTTCCGGTGGCGACGAATTGAACACTGCCGCTGGCGGCGGAGGGACTGATGGCCACAGACTGCAGGTAGCTGGACGGAGTGGAGCCGCAACCAACCATAGCCGCAGCGATGAAAAGGACCGCCACCCAGGGAAGGAGGAGCCGAGCTTTTCGCATACCAGCCTCCAGAATTATTTTAGACCGGAACGGACAGGGGTTTACAGGGGATGCGATGCAAGAGTGGCGGCCGGGGTTTCCCGGCCGCGTGGGTGTACTCGCTTGTTCCGGCTAGCGCCAGTCGCGGTCGTAGTGGTCTCGATCGCGCCAGTCACGGTCGTACGAATCGCGATCATGGCGACGGTAGTCGTCCCGGTCCCGGTAACGATCGACGTAGAAGCCATAGGAGCGGCGGTATGCCCGTTCATAACCGTCGCGATAG
>Ga0265338_10008119_pt1 | contig 12819 bp, 14 predicted proteins | sample 42126metaG_FD_193579 | JGI IMG/M metagenome (GOLD analysis project Ga0265338, IMG submission 193579) | Rhizosphere microbial communities from Carex aquatilis grown in University of Washington, Seatle, WA, United States - 4-21-26 metaG | ecosystem: Host-associated > Plants > Roots > Rhizosphere... | reverse complement strand
CCTGCGCGAGGTCAAGTCGGCGGTGACCTTGCGGCGGTCGCCCGGCTTGTCGAGGGTCAGCTTGCCCTCCAGGTCGCTGTCGCCCACCCGGCCGGCGATCCCGGTCAGGTCGAAGCGCGAGCCGTTGCGGTCGACGTGGGCTTTGAGGCTGTAGGCCGGGGTGCGCGGAAAGGCGATGCCGGTCAGGGGATAGAGGTCGGCGAGGTTCCGACCTGACGCCGTGAGCTGCGCCTCGATGTCGCCGAGGTTGAACGGCTTGACCAACTCGCCGTCGGCCGTGACGTGGGTCAGGCCCGCCTTGATGTCGAGATTGAACGGATAGGGCTTGTCCCGCCGCACCTGGATCAAAGGGCCGCCGGACGCCTGGAGCAGGAACGGCTCCTTGTTCATCACGCCCTTGCCGACCAATTCGAAGCCATGCCCGCCCCCGCCGGCGGTCTCCGACGCATTGACCGTGCCGGTGAGGGTCAGGTCGCGCTTGACGTCCGTCATGGAGAGGGCGCCGTCGCGGACGATCAGCTTCTGGATCGGCGGCAGGGCCAGCGGCTTGCCGGTGTTGCGCGGGTTCAGCTGCCAGTTCTCCTGGCCGTCCTTGTCACGGATCAGGTCGAACCGAGGATGATCGAGGTCGATCAGCGGCAGGTCGAGATTCAGCGTCAACAGCGGCAGGAGCTTGGCGGAAACGGTCAGCTGCTGCACCGAGGCGGTGTCGCCCGGGCCCGCCCATTGGGGATTGCCCACGTGAAGGCCGCCGACCCTGACCGTCGGGGTCCAGGTGAGCAGATGGACTTTCAAATGTCCCTCGATGCGCACCTCTCGCCCGGTGCGCGCGGAGGCGTAGCGGCTGATCGGTCCGCGCAGCCAATCCCAATCGAAGATCAGCAGGAAGATGACGATCGCCAGGACGAGGACGCCGAATACGCCGCCGCTGGCGGCAATTGCCGGGTGACGACGAATCCAGCCGCGGCGTTCGGTCGCGGGCCTGTCCTGCGCCGACGCGCGGCGCGGTGGGGTGCGCGTATCCATTGCAGACAAGCGCGTCACGCCGCCGAAGTGTTCCCCGCGGTTCTTTTCCCACGATCGGCGAACCGCGAAATCAGAGTTAAGGCTCGATCAACTCCTGCTGGTGCAACTTGCCGGTCATTGGGGGTTGCGCAATGTCCATTGCATCCGAAGCCGGAGCTGAACCGGCCGTCGCGAAGCTGCAGCTTGAACCCGTCCTCGACCTGGGGGCGGCCGAGCGCCTGCACGCCCGTCTGATGGAAGTGCGCGGCCAACCCCTGGATATCGACGCCTCGCAGGTCGAGCGGCTCGGCGGGCTCAGCCTGCAGGTGCTGCTCTCGGCCCGCAACACCTGGCGAGCTGACGGCCAAACCGCCGTCATCGGCCAGGCCTCAACCGCCTTCGACGAGGCTTGGGCGCTGTTCGCCGCCCCCGGCTTCTCGGACGCTTCGGACCTGCTTCCTCCTCTCGGCACAGAAGGACAAGACGCTTGAGCAAGACCATCCTCACGGTCGACGATTCCCGGACCATGCGCGACATGCTCGCCATGGCCCTGAATGATGCCGGCTTCAACGTGGTCCAGGCCGTAGACGGCGAAGACGGCCTGGCCGTCCTGGACGCCCATTCCGCCGATGTCGACGTGATCATCACCGACATCAACATGCCCAAGCTCGACGGCTTCGGCTTCATCGAAGGCGTGCGCAAGGACTCCCGTCACCGCACCACGCCGATCCTGGTCCTGACCACGGAAAGCGATGGCTCCAAAAAGGACCGCGCCCGTCAGGCCGGCGCCACCGGCTGGATCGTCAAGCCGTTCAACCCCGTCAAGCTGATCGACGCCATCCGTCGCGTAGCCGCTTAATTACCTGAAGGGGCGTGGCGTCGTGGATCCTCTGGCCGCAATTAGAGACACTTTTTTCCAAGAGTGCGAAGAGCAGCTGGCCGAGCTGGAAAGCGGTCTGCTGGCTATTGAAGAGGGCGACCACGATCCCGAGCGGATCAACGCGGTTTTCCGCGCGGTGCACTCGATCAAGGGCGGCGCCGGCGCATTCGGCCTGGAGGCCCTTGTCCGTTTCGCCCACGTATTCGAGACCGCGCTCGACGAGATGCGTTCGGGCGGCCTGGCCCCTGAAGACCACGTCCTCAAGGAGATGCTGCGCGCGGCCGACCTGCTGGCCGACCACGTGGCCGCCGCCCGCGGCGGTCCCGAGGTGGACATGGCCCGCAGCACCCTGCTCGCGGCGGAACTCGCCGCCCTGACCGGCGCGCCCCTGCCCGGCGAGGACGACGGCGAGGATTTCGACATCCCCTTCGAGGTGGTGGGCTTCAACGGTCCCGACCTGGGTCTGCCCGACTTGTCAGATTTTGGCGGCGGCGGCCTGCCCGACCTGCCCGACCTAGGCGGCGGCGACGCTCCGGACATCAACGCCCTGCTGCAACTGGCCGATGACGTCGACGGCGGTCCCAACACCTTCGTCATCCGCATGAAACCCACCCGGGCCCTCTACGGCCACGGGAACGAAACCGCCCTGCTGCTTCGCGAACTGCGCCGGCTGGGCGAGACCCGCATCACCATGGACGCTGCGATCCTGCCGGCTCTGGACGCCCTGGATCCGGCGGAAGGTTACGCCGCCTGGACCGTGGAGCTGACCACCAGCGAGGGCGAAGACGCCGTGCGCGAGGTGTTCGAGTTCGTGGACGGCCACTGCGAGCTGGACATCCGTCCGGCCGGAGACGGCGAGCCGGTCGCCGAAACCGCGCCCGAGGCGCCCGTCCTGGAAGCCGTCATGCCCCAACCCGTCGCTTCTGAAGGCGACGTCGATGTCGCCGCCCTCATCCGCCAGGCCCAGGCCGCGGTGCAGGACCTGCTGGGCAATGAGCCCGCCAAGGCCGCCCAGCCGGGGACCGCGGCCCCCGCGCTGGTCGCCGCGCCAGGCCGCCCCGCCGCCCCCGCCACCGCCGTCAGCGCCCCGGCCGCCACCATCCGCGTGGACCTGGAGCGTGTCGACCGCCTGATCGATCTGGTTGGCGAACTGGTGATCAATCAGGCTGTGCTGGCCCAACGCGCCGCCGAATCCGGCCTCGCCCGCCAAACCGATGTGGCGATGGGCCTGGACGACCTGGAGCAGCTGACCCGCGAGATCCAGGACAGCGTGATGGCCATCCGCGCTCAGCCGGTGAAGTCGGTGTTCCAGCGCATGCCGCGCCTGGTGCGCGAAGTGGCCGCCGCCGTGGGCAAGGACGTGCGCCTGGTCACCGAGGGCGAGAACACCGAGGTCGACAAGACCGTGATCGAGAAGCTGTCCGATCCGATCACCCACATGATCCGCAACGCCATCGACCACGGCCTGGAGAGCGCCGAAAAGCGCGTGGCCGCCGGCAAGTCGGCCGAAGGCCAGGTCAAGCTGGCCGCCTTCCACCGCTCGGGCCGCATCGTGATCGAGGTTTCGGACGACGGCGCCGGCATCAATCGCCCGCGCGTCAGGGACATCGCCGCTTCCAAGGGCCTGATCGACGCCGCCGCCCAGCTGTCGGACGAAGAGATCGACAACCTGATCTTCCTGCCCGGCTTCTCCACCGCCAGCGCCGTGTCGGATATCTCCGGCCGCGGCGTGGGCATGGACGTGGTCAAGCGCTCGATCATCGCGCTCGGCGGCCGTATCTCGATCAACTCGACCCCCGGCAAGGGCTCGGTGTTCACCATGAGCCTGCCGCTGACCCTGGCGGTGCTGGACGGCATGGTGGTGTCGGCCGGGGGCCAGACCCTGATCGCCCCGCTCAGCACCATCATCGAGACCCTGCAGCCCAAGGCCTCGGAAGTGAAGCCGATCGGCCCCGCCGCCTGGCTGATGTCGATCCGCGACAGCTTTGTGCCCCTGATCGACGTGGGCCTGGCGCTGGGCTACCGCACCGAGCCGGTCGACCCGGCCAACTGCGTGGCCCTGCTGGTCGAGGAAGGCGCCACCCGCGCCGCCCTGCTGGTCGACGCTATCCAGGGTCAGCGCCAGGTGGTGATCAAGAGCCTGGAAGCCAACTACCGACACGTGGTCGGCATCGCCGCCGCGACCATCCTGGGCGACGGCCGCGTCGCCTTGATCCTCGACGTCGACGCGATCATCACCCGACGGACCGTCGACACCGTCCCCGCCTCTTTCGCCGCGTGACCCCATGACCGACCTCGCCAATAACGCCACCGGCCGCCGCGAACTGACCTCCTTCCGCATCGGAGATCAGGAGTTCTGCGTAGACATCATGTCGGTGCGCGAAATCCGCGGCTGGACCCCCGCCACGCCCCTGCCGCACACGCCCGACTTCGTGCGCGGGGTGATCAACCTGCGCGGCGCGGTGCTGCCGATCATCGACCTGGCCGCCCGTCTGGGCCTGGGCGTGACCGAGCCCGAGGCGCGTTCCGTGATCATCGTCTGCCGCATCAACAACCAGATGGTCGGCCTGCTGGTCGATGCGGTGTCGGACATCCTCACGGTGACCGACGACCTGATCCAGCCGACGCCCGACGTGGGCTGCGACCAAGTGCGCACCTTCGTCAAGGGCATCATGGCCATCGACGGCCGCATGATCAGCCTGATCTCGCTCGACCGCATCCTTCCCGCTGCTTTCGACCTAGAGGCGGCATGACCCAGGAGGCGCGCAGCAGAGACAGCCAACGCCAACTCGTGGAAGGGGAATTCCTCTTCACCGAGGAGGACTTCGGCCGCATCGCCAAGATGCTGCACGATGACGCGGGCATCTATCTCCCGGACGCCAAGGCGACCTTGGTCTATTCGCGCCTGTCCAAGCGGCTGCGCGCGCTGGGCCTGGGCAGCTTCCGCGACTATTGCACCATCCTGACCGAGGATGGCGGCCGCGGCGCGGGCGAGCGTCAGCAGATGCTGGCCGCCCTGACCACCAACGTCACCCGCTTCTATCGCGAGCCGCACCACTTCGACCATCTGAAGGCCCAGGTGCTGCCGCCCCTGCTGGACGCCGCCCGCCGCGGCGGGCGCGTGCGCCTGTGGTCGGCCGCCTGCTCCACCGGCCCCGAGCCCTATTCCATGGCCCTGACCATCCTGTCGCTGATGCCCGAGGCGGCGAAGTACGACATCCGCATCCTGGCCACCGACATCGACCCCAACGTGGTGTCCATTGGCAAGCGCGGCGTCTACCGCAACGACGCCGTCGAGCCGATCCCGCAGGACCTGCGCACGCGCTGGATGCAGCGGGTGAACGACGACGGCGAGCTTGCCTGGTCGGTCGGAGACGAAATGCGCAAGATGGTCCAGTTCCGCGAGCTGAACCTGATCGGCCAGTGGCCGATGAAGGGACCGTTCGACGTCATCTTCTGCCGCAACGTCGTGATCTATTTCGAAGAAGAGACCCAGTCCCGCGTCTGGGCCCGCTTCAAGCCGCTGCTCACCCCCCAGGGCCGGCTCTTCATCGGCCATTCCGAGCGTCTCAGCGGCCCGGCGGCCGCCGCCTTCGCCAGCGACGGCCTGACCACCTATAAGTTCGCCGAGGGGGCCCGCCCGTGAGCCGTATCAAGGTCCTGATCGTCGACGACAGCGCCACCATGCGCAGCCTGATCGGCGCGGTGCTGCGCCGCGACGCCGAGATCGAGGTCGTGGGCACCGCCGGCGACCCGCTGGAAGCCCGCGCCAAGATCAAGGAGCTGGAGCCCGATGTCCTGACCCTGGACATCGAGATGCCCAACATGAACGGGCTGGAGTTCCTGGAGAAGATCATGCGCCTGCGGCCCATGCCGGTGATCATGGTCTCGACCCTGACGCAGAGGGGGGCGGACGCCACCCTCGAGGCGCTTGAGATCGGCGCCTTCGACTGCATCGGCAAGCCGGGCCCGGACGCCGACGTCGTCACCGCCTTCGGCGAGCTGGTCGAGAAGGTCAAGGCCGCCGCCCGCGCCCGGGTCAGGCCACTCGGCCAGTCCGCCGTGAAGGTTGCCCCCGGCCCACGCTTCGTCCCCAATGGCCGGATGGTGGCGATCGGCTCCTCGACCGGGGGCGTCGAGGCGCTGCTGACCATCCTTGCGCGCTTCCCCGCCAACTGTCCGCCCACGGTCATCACCCAACACATGCCCGCCGCCTTCACCAAGAGCTTCGCCGAACGCCTGAACCGCGCCTGCGCCGCCGAGGTGAGCGAGGCCTGGGACGGCGCGCCGCTGCAGACCGGCAAGGTCTATCTGGCGCCGGGCGGGGCGACCCACCTGGAAGTCAACGGCCAGAGCCCCCGCTGCGCCCTGCGCGAAGGCGACCTGGTCAACGGCCACCGCCCGTCGGTGGACCGGCTGTTCCTGTCCGTGGCCCACGCGGTCGGGGCCAAGGCGGTGGGGGTGATCCTGACGGGCATGGGCCGAGACGGGGCCCTGGGCCTCAAGGCGATCCGTGACGACGGCGGCCACACCCTGGGGCAAGACGAACGCAGCTGTGTGGTCTATGGCATGCCCAAGGCCGCGGCAGACCTCGGCGCGGTCGAGCGTCAGGCCTCGCTCGATCGCATGGCGGACGCCATTCTCGAACTGTGCAGCCACGAACAAAGGGAGCGCGCCTGATGCCCGCGGCCGCCCAAATCCGCGTGATGGTCGTGGACGACCAGATGACCATGCGCTCCCTGGTGCGCACGGGTCTGCAGCAACTGGGCTTCACCGACATCGTCGAGGCGCCCGACGGCGAGGAGGCCCTGCGCCAGATTCTCGCCCGGCCTGTGCACCTGGTGATCTCCGATTTCAACATGCCTCGGCTGGACGGCATGGGCCTGCTGCGCGCCCTGCGCAGCCACGGGCCAACCTCCAAGACCGCCTTCGTCATGCTCACCGGCCGCGCCGACAAGGAGCTGGTGCAGAAGGCGGTGCAGCTGGGCGTCAACAACTACCTGGTCAAACCCTTCACCGTGCAGACGCTGAAGGAGAAGATCGAAGCGGTGTTCGGAAAGCTGACTTGATGACCCGAGACGTCTTCCGATCCGATCCGGCCGGAGCCAAACGACTTCACGTCGTTCAGGGCGAGTTCGCCGTGACCGAAGATCCGGACGTCATGCTGGGGACCATCCTGGGGTCCTGCGTATCCGCCTGCATGCGCGATCCCGTGGCGGGCGTCGGGGGCATGAACCATTTCCTTCTGCCCGGCGAGCGCGAGAACGCCGACGGCGGTCCGCAGGGCATGCGCTATGGCGTGCAGTCGATGGAACTGCTGCTGAACGCCCTCTACCGCAAGGGCGCCCGACGCGAGCGGCTCGAGGTCAAGCTGTTCGGTGGGGCGCGGGTGATCGACGGCCTGTCGGACGTCGGCCAGCAGAACGCCGCCTTCGCCGAACGCTTCCTGGCTTCGGAAGGCATCACCATGACCGGCGGCAGCCTGCGCGGCGATCAGGCCCGTCGCATCCAGTTCTGGCCAGTGTCCGGACGCGTGCGCCAGATGGCCCTGGTCGACCCCAACCGTCAGGTCCAGGTGTTCGAGGCCGAGCGCGCTCGCGCCAAGCCCGCTCCCGCTCAAGTGGCGGACGACGGCGATCTGGAGCTGTTCTGATGAATCTCGCCGTCAAACAGGAGCCTCCGCAGATCGAGCGCGCCATCGCCGAGGTGCTGGAGACTGTCAGCCGCGAGACCGATCAGCTGCATCTGGCGGCCGTCCGCCTCCAGGCCATGGCCGGCGAACTGATCGACCGCGCCCGCCTGCCGGCCGACGATCCACTGATCGAGGAGGCGCAGGCGCTCGACGCCCTGGCCCAGAAGCTCGACGCCCTGACCGGGTTCCTCGGCCGGCTGGCCATGACCGCGTCGCCGCACTGGCGCCTCGACATCGCCGACGCCGTCGGACCGGTCTTCCTCGCCGACCTAGCCAAGCGGCTATGTCGGGAGCACCCTCCTGAGGATGATTCGTTTTCCCCCTCGGGCGATTTCGAGCTGTTCTAGACCATGAGCGACGCTCCCAAAGGCCGGGTGAACCTCGAGAAAGCAGCGGTCCTGCTGCTCTCTCCCCCTACCGGCATGGAGCTTCTCACCCGGATTTTCCACGGTTTCGGCGTACGCCACCCCTACCGCGCCTTCGATGCGGAGCGGGCGATGGAGGTGTGCAAGGAAGCCGATCTCGACATCATCATCTGCGACGGCTCGTTGGCGGACGGCGCGGCATACGACTTCATCGCCGCGCTGCGCCGCAGCGACATCGAGCCCAACCGCTACGTGCCGGCGATGGTGATCCAGGGCCACACGCCCGTGGACCAGATCCACAAGGCCCGAGACTGCGGCGCCAACTTCGTGGTCGCCAAGCCCATCACCCCCCGGCTCCTGCTGGAACGCGTCCTCTGGATCGCCCAGGAGTCCCGCCCCTTCATTGAACTGGACGGCTACGTCGGACCGGATCGCCGCTTCCAGAACCTCGGGCCGCCGGGCGGCCCTGGAACCGGTCGGCGCCGCGCAGACCGCGCCGAGGCCGCGCCCAAGGCAGCGGTCGACCCGAAGGAATCCCTGATATGACCGTCATCACGCGTCGGCCGGAGAACCGGCTTTCCAAGGTCATCTGGGTTCCCGGCGGCAAGACCATCGTCCAGGCCCTGGACGACGCCCAGGCGAACCTCGAGGATATCCGCAAGGACTCGCTGGACTTGCTGCGCGGCAAGCTGGAAGAGATCCAGGCGCTGGGCAAGCGCAGCGAGAAGGCTCCCGCTGACGCCGACGTGCAGGCCCTGTACGCCCTGTCCGGCGAGGTGCTCGATATCGCCGGCCTGTTCGGCCTGCCCGAGCTCGGCCACGCCGCTTTCAGCCTGTGCGAACTGCTCGACCGCCTGAAGTCCAGGAAGAGCTGGAACTGGCCGGCGGTGCAGGTGCATCTGCACGGCCTGCTGGTCCTGGCGGATCCGGACAAGACCCCGCCCGAGGGCCGCCAGACGGTGGTCGACGGCCTGCGCCAGGTCTGCCAGCGCGTGGCGAGATAGGATTTTGTCTGCCCTGCCGCTTCGCTGCTGCTGGGCATGCGCTCAAGCAGCCGCCAGGGGATAGCGCAAAGAGAAAGTCCGCTTTCACCCAGGATTAACTACGAGCCGCCAGGGTAGGCTTCCGATCGAGGAGAACCGACCATGGACCTTGGCGAGCGCGCCCCGGCCTGGACCTTGAACACCCATTCCGAAAAGGCTTTGGCCGAGCCTGTCGTGCAGGACTTCGCCGAGCGCGGCTATCATCTGTTCGATCATCCGGTCGATCCCAGGGCGGCGGACCGCCTTCTGGCCCGACTTCGCGCCGACCGTCGCTACGACGCCTCGCTGTTCCAGGCCGAGGCGGAGTTCGACGCCGATCCGCAATACCGCGGCGTCAATCCGCGCCCCGGCCGCAACCTGCTGGAGCGGTTCGAAGACCAACTGGGGTTCGTGGAGCAGGCGCCGCACGTCGTGTCGGCCCTGACCACCCTGCTCGGCCCCGGCTACCGCGTCATGGACCGCAAGGTGGTGTGCGGCGTGCCCGCCAAGTCGATCCCGCCCTGGCTGAAGGCCCGGATCGCCGGCAACCCGGTGAACAACCTCGGCGCCTATGTGAAGCCGCACTACCGCGACGTGACCTATTTCTACGGCATCGATTTCCATCAGGACCTGATCGACTTCAAGGAACGCGAGGCCGACTTCATCACCCTGTACGTCTATCTGCACCGGGTGACCCGCGCCGACGCGCCGCTGTTCGTGCTGGAGAACAGCCACAGCCTCGGCGCCTCGGTGTTTCCGCACGACCTGACGCAAGACGAGCCGAACCTGTGGACCTACCGCAACGGCCCGCAGGGCGAGGCCCAGTGCCGCCAGGTGATGCTGACCGGAGACGGCGGCTTCACCGCCTGCTGGCACGCCCTGACCCTGCACGGCACCCAGCCGGATGAAGGCGACGAGGAGCGTATTTCCCTGCGCTACCTGTTCGCGCCGGCCGACGGCGTGCGCGCGGGCCTGCATGCGGTCAACGAGGCTCTGAACGTTCCGCTCAGCCTCGCCGCCACCCGCGTCGATCTCGACTCCGAAGGCGCCGCCGCCATCAAGGCCAACGCCGTCAATCAGGCTTGATAACGCTCCACCGCAAGGCGGGGAAACTGTCACGACGTGACTGAGGGGGCGTAGCCAAGCGCCGCGCTTTCCGCGCGCCCCTCCGGCCCTACCGGGCCGTGTCCCCCAGGATCAGGCGTCCAGGTCCAGCGAGTAGCCGGCCGAACGCACGGTTCGGATCGGGTCGCTCTCGACTTCCTGGTTCAGCGCCTTGCGCAGGCGGCCGATATGCACGTCCACCGTGCGCGCCTCGACGTAGACGTCCGAGCCCCAGACCGCGTCGAGCAGCTGCTCGCGGCTGAACACCCGGCCGGGGTGCTGCATCAGATAGTCGAGCAGGCGGAACTCGGTGGGGCCCAGGTGCACTTCGCGGGTGGCGCGGCGCACGCGGTGGGCCACCCGGTCGATGACGATGTCGCCGTGGCGGATGCGATCCTCGGCCAGTCCCGGCCGGATGCGGCGCAGCACCGCGCGGATGCGGGCGGTCAATTCGGTCATGGAGAAGGGCTTGACCACATAGTCGTCGGCCCCGGTGTCGAGGCCGCGGATGCGGTCGGTCTCCTCGCCGCGGGCGGTGAGGATGATGATCGGCACGTTGCGCGTCTCGGGCCGCGAGCGCAGGCGGCGGCAGACCTCGATGCCCGACACCTTGGGCAGCATCCAGTCCAGCACCACCAGGTCGGGCAGGCGCTCGTCGACCAGGATCAGGGCTTCTTCCCCGTCCCCGGCCACGGTCACGTCGTAGCCTTCCTTCTCGAGATTGTATTGCAGGAGCGTGGCGAGCGCGTCCTCGTCCTCGACGACCAGCACATAAGGAGTCACGGAAGCTTATCCTCGCGGTCAGGGAATCGGGCGCTGCAGCGCTTCGCTCTTGGGACGTTCGGAGATCAGGTCTTCACCGGTGATCTCGAAGTAGACGATCTCGGCCAGGTTGGTGGCGTGGTCGCCTATCCGCTCCAGGTTCTTGGCGATGAACAGCAGATGGGCGCAGGAATTGATCGTGCGCGGATCGGCCATCATGTAGGTCAGCAGTTCCCGGAACAGGCTGTTGTAGTGCTCGTCGACCTCGTCGTCGCGGGCCCACACGGCCACCGCCCGGTCGAGATTGCCCGAGGTGTAGGCGTCCAGCACGTCCTTCAGGCGCGCGGCCACCAGATTGCCCATGCGCTCGATGGAGCGGGTGAGCGGGGTCAGGGGCTCGGCCTCGGCCAGGATCATGCAGCGTTTGGCGATGTTCTTGGCCAGGTCGCCGCAGCGCTCCAGCTGCATGGCGAACTTCATGGCGGAGACGGCGCGGCGCAGGTCCTGGGCCACCGGTTGGCGCAGGGCGATCAGACGGATCGACTTCTTCTCGATCTCGGCCTCGAGCGTATCGAGTTTCTCGTCCCGCTCGATCACGGTCTGGGCCACCGTCAGGTCGCGGCGGGCGAAGGCCACGATCGAGTCGGCCACCTGAGCCTCGGCCAGACCGCCCAACCGCACGACCTCGGCGGTGAGGTTGTTCAGCTCTTCACCGTAGGCCTTGACCGTATGTTCCATGTAAAAAAGCCCTCCGCGGCGGCCGCAAGCGCCCGCTAGTCGCCGATATGACCGCCCTTTGCATTGGCGCCATGACAGTTGAACGACACTTTTATGACGATGACGCCTTCATGACGCCAGCCTCCTGAGTCCGGTCGAGGGGCGTCTCCAAGGCCGCCTCGGCATCGACCGGGCGGCCCATGGGCTCCGACGCCCGGGCTTCGCCCCGGGGGCGGCTCAGGGGGAAATAGACCAGGAAGGTCGCGCCCTCGCCCTCGGCCGATTCGACCGCCAGCCCGCCCTGGTGCCGGTTCATGATGTGCTTGACGATGGCCAGGCCCAGGCCGGTGCCCAGGCGCTCGCCGCTCTTCTGGCCCTCCACCCGGTAGAAGCGCTCGGTCAGGCGCGGCAGGTGTTCACGCTTGATGCCGGGGCCGCTGTCGGTGATTCGCAGGGCGGCGTAGCGGTCGCCCGAATGGTCGGGCGTGAGCAGCGACAGGCGCGCCGCGTGCGGCTTCCTCAGGGTCACGGCGGCCTCGGCGGTCACGCCGCGTTCCAGCTCCACCCGCACCTTGCCGCCGCGTCCGGCGTATTTCACCGCGTTGTCGATCAGGTTCTGGGCCACCTGCACGATTTGGTCGCGCTCGCCCACCACCAGCGCCTCGCCGCGCGGCCCGAGATCCGCCTCGAAGGCCACGCCCGCCTCGCGCACCTGGGGCGCCAGAGCGTCCATCACGTCGGTGACGGCCAGCACCAGGTCCACCTCGTCGCTCGGCCGGATGTGCTCGTTGAGCTCGATGCGGCTCAGCGACATCAGGTCCTCGATCAGCCGCGCCATGCGCCAGGCTTGCGAAGCCATGATGGCCAGGAACCGTTCGCGGGCGACGGGATCGTCCTTGGCGTGGCCGCGCAGGGTGTCGATGAAACCCGCCAGCGAGGCCAGGGGCGTGCGCAACTCGTGGCTGGCGTTGGCCAGGAAGTCGGCGCGCATGCGTTCGTTGCGACGGGCGTCGGTCTCGTCGCGCAGGGCCAGGAGGGCGCGGCGCGCGCCGTCGGGTCCCGGCGCCAGGGGCTTGGCCACCGCACGCCAGAAGCGTTCCTGCACCCCGCCGGCCTCATACTCCGCCTGGCCCTCGACGCCGCCGAACAGGGCTTCGTCGATGACCTCGAGCACCTCGGGATTGCGCACAGCCGCCACCAGCAGCGCGGTTTCGGACGGCAGGCGCAGCACCTCGCGGGCGGCCCTGTTGGCGAACAGGATGCGGAGTCCGG
>Ga0265338_10008118_pt1 | contig 12820 bp, 9 predicted proteins | sample 42126metaG_FD_193579 | JGI IMG/M metagenome (GOLD analysis project Ga0265338, IMG submission 193579) | Rhizosphere microbial communities from Carex aquatilis grown in University of Washington, Seatle, WA, United States - 4-21-26 metaG | ecosystem: Host-associated > Plants > Roots > Rhizosphere >... | reverse complement strand
TTGTCGGCCCGCCGTCGATGTTCTATTTCGTTCTGCGGCAAAAACATTCGGCAATGGAGTTCTTGCCGTGGTGCTTACCGGAATGGGTTACGACGGCTTGAACGGGTCCCGCATTATTCGCCAAGAAGGAGGGTGCGTGCTGGCACAGGACCAGGCGACGAGCACGGTTTGGGGAATGCCCGGTGCAGTTGCCGGCGCGGGGCTCGCCGACAAGATTGTTTCCCTCGATGCAATGGCCGCTGAAATTGTGAAACTCGCCAGCCGCAGGTCTACATCGAACGCTGAGCTTACCGGCAACACAAACCTCTTGAACAAGCAGGCGGTGTAGCGATGGGAACGGTCACTGCCGCCGCCACAGATTATATGTTTCTCCGCCAGCTCGTATACGGAGTGACCCGGAACGTGCTCGACCCCTCACGTGACTATCTTTTTGAGACCCGTCTTACAAAGCTGCTTCGGAACCAGGGTATGAGCCGGGTTGAAGAACTGGTTCGCCGGCTCCGCACCAGCCCTAATTCATCGCTGGAGAACGCCGTTGCCGAGGCCATGACGATCAATGAGACCAGCTTCTTCCGCGACGCGCGCCCCTTCGATTTGCTGCGTGCGGAACTGCTGCCCAAAATCATTGAGGCGCGCCGCTTCAAGCGCTCGCTGCGCTTTTGGAGCGCCGCATCTTCTACCGGGCAGGAGGCTTATTCGCTGGCCATGATGATGCTTGAGCACTTTCCCATGCTGGCGGGCTGGAGCATCCAAATTGAAGGCACCGACATTTGCGCTGAAGTGGTTGCGCATGCCAGCGCAGGACGTTATCAACGGATCGAGATCAACCGCGGCCTGCCGGCGCGGTTCGTGGTCAGGTACTTCGATCACCAGGGTGAGCACTGGACTGTAAGGCCCGAGGTTCGCAAGATGTGCAACTTTCGCCAGGCCAACCTCTGCGGACCGCGGCCACCCTTCAATCGAGCCAGCGATCAGTTCGACGTAATCTTTCTGCGCAACGTGATGCTCTACTTTTCGCAGGAGACCAGGCGCACCCTGCTGGCCAGCATTCACAACGTGCTCGCGCCAGATGGCGTACTCTTTCTCGGATCAAGCGAGCAGCCCGCTGACCCGTCGATCTGGACTCCGTTGCTTGCTGGGGGCACGTGTTACTTCAAGCCGAAATGAACGTTTCTCGCGACGATGTCCGGGAATCGGCGCGGATTGCGCCAGTATTGGCGAGGCTTCGATCAAACTTCGGAAGAAACGTTCCCGATGGAGAAAATCTGTTGAGCTTTTCGATCATGGGGCAGGCGGCCCCGCGCCCGGATTCTGGCAATGCCTGATGAAGGCCTCGGCGAACTTCAGGTTTCCTTCCATTCCCCGAAAACGATTCATCGCGTCATGCATGATCCAAAAATCTGTCTCGGGATGCTGGCTGGCATGCGCCCAGCAGGCAGCCTTCTTGCACTCGACCGTCGTCGAGATATCTACATAATCTGTCGGATGGTAGATCTGGGTCTGGCTGCCCTGGTCCACCTCGTAGTAATAAAGGGCGTATTTCCTGCCGTCTTGCAGCCATGTGTCGAACGTTAACAGCGAAGTAGCCCTATGGTCGCGATGCGTGTCTATCGGCCAGTGCGTGAAAACTACATCGGGGTTCTCAGCATCGAGCAGCCGACGGAATTCCGCGTATCGCGTCTCGTTCAGCTCGGTATGCCCATCAATCTGTCCGGCGAAGACAGCTTTTGCCCTCAAGATTTCGCAGGCCTTGAGGCTCTCGGCGGTGCGAATGCGGGCAGCCTCGTTCATCGCGGTTCCAGGAATGCCCGATTCGCCGCGGGTGAGATACAAAATTGTGACGTCGTGGCCAGCCTCGGTATAGCGCGCAATGGTACCTCCGCAGCCGGACTCCGGATCGTCAGGGTGCGCGCCCGTAACTACAACCTTCAGTCTTCGCGCGGACCGCGCATCTCCGGCAAGGCCGGGAAACGGCGCGCTCAGTCCTGCCATCGCGATGCCCGCGCCCATCAACAGATCTCTACGAGCAATACTGGACATTCCAACTCCCTTGAAAGTTCATCCATCACAATACACCGCGGAGGGGTTCCCAAAAACGCAGATTGCAAGGCCCTAGCAGTCGTCCCCAAGCAGCCTCACCACTTCGGCATGCAGTTGTTCAGTGATTTCGGCCTCAGTTGCTTCGGGTGCAAACTCGATCGCGTCGCCGATATGCACTTCGAGCCTGCCTGAGCGGAACCATCCTTTATTGCCGGCCTTCAACTCGCCCAGACCGCGAATGGCCACCGGAAGCACGGGCACGCCGCTCTGTTTCGCCAGCAGTCCAATGCCGGCTCTGAAGCGCGCGAGTTTGCCTTCTGCAGAGCGCGTGCCCTCTGGGAAGACCATCACGTTCATGCCTCGATCCATGGCGCGGCCGGCATGGGCAAAACTCAACTGGAAATCGCGTTGGCGGGGCAACGGGAATACATTGAAGAGCGCGGTGATGAGGAAGTATGCCGGCGGCCCGAAGATATAAAAGCCCTGCTTGCCGGGCGGCTTGTCGGGGTCGCGCCAATGCCTGAAGTCATGGAGCATGTCGGCGGCCATGGCTACGGCGACGTGCCGGCGAATGCGGCCTTCGAGTGCGTATTCGATGAGCGGGCCGTCGTAGGTTGTTACGTGGTTGCCGATGATGAGCATTGGCCCGTTGGGCAGCGGCTTTGCGGGACCATAGACGCGTGGATTCGCGAGGAGCCACACCAGCGGCCTAATTGCCGCTTCGACAAACGCGATGCGAATCCACTCCACCGGTTTCCACCACGGCCAGAGCGGGTAAATATGGCGGCGCATCTGCGTGGTTGGTGATGGAAGGCGGCTCGTGTTTCGTGATTCATGTGCTCCGGCATTTGGCTCCGGTTCTCTGATCTCTGATCTCTGATCCCTGACTTCTGCTGCTTGTTCTTCTCCCACCAGCTCGCGCAGATCGCCGAGTGTTTCGGCCTCTTCAAGAAGTCCGTTGCTCGACACGATGCCCAGCCGTTCTTCGAGTGCTGCCGCGAGCTGAACGCGGCCCAGGCTGTCGAGGTGCAGGTCTTCAGTGAGGCGCAACTCGTCGCCCACGCCTTGATAGCTTTCGCCGGTGATTTGCGCAATGAGTACAATCATCCAGTCAGAAGAAGCGCCAAACGCCTGCCGATCCCCGCCGCTTTTGGCTGCTTCAACGCGGCGCAGCCATGCGGCTACATCTTTGCGCTTGACCTTGCCGGTTGAGGTGCGTGGCAAATCGGGCTCAGGGTACAGCACCCAGCGGCGAATGCGCTGATACTCGGCAAGCCTGGTGTTTGCAGCTTCAACTGCTGTCGAAGCCTGCTCGCTGGGGCCTCGCACGGCCAGCACTGCGCAGGCCTCAGGCCCGGCCGCCGTTTCAATGCCCACCACCGCGCAGGCTGCCACGCCGGGCTGTTCTTCAACCGCAGCCTCAATATCTTCAGGGTGCAGATTTACGCCTGACGCGGTAACAATGACTTCGCTCTTGCGGCCGACAAATTTAAGCTCGCCTGAGGGCTGCACCTCAGCCAGGTCGCCGGTTGCGAGCCACTCGTTTTCGCGCTGATGCAGCTTGCCACCCTGCCAGGTGGCTCCGCTGATCATGGCGCCTTTTACCAGCACTTCGCCATCGGGTCCCAGCTTTACTTCGCGGCCCGCGAGTGGCTTGCCTATGGTGCCTTTGGCGACATGGAAGGGATGGTTGAGCGTGATCAGGGCCGTGGTTTCGGTCATTCCGTAGCCCTGCACCAGCACGAAGCCCAGCCCATTCCAGAATTGCTCAAGCGGACCGGAGAGCGCGCCGCCGCCGGAGACGAAGGCCCAGAACTTGAATCCGAAGGCGCGATGCACGGCGCGGAACCGCCACCAGCGCTGCCAAGCCTTGATACCTTTTGATTGTTCGAGGCGCGAGGACAGCGTGGGATGGGTGGTTTCGAGGTGCGCCTTCAAGACGCTTAGTACGCGGGGCACAGTGGCCAGCACCGAGATGTGCTCGCGCCGGATGAGTTCGATGAGCCGGGGAGCGGCGAGGCGATCTTCAAAGTGCAGCTCGGCAGTGTAAATCTGCGGAATCCACAGGCCCATGGTCTGCCCAAAGACATGGCTCAGGGGCAGGGTGTGCAAAATGCGCAGTGGGTGAATCAGTCTCTCGTAACGCAGATATTTTTGCGAAGCGTCTTCAATTGGTCCAACGCTGGCCAGCACGTTGCCATGCGTAATCACAATGCCCTTAGGGTCACCGGTTGTGCCCGAAGTGAAGAGAATCTGCAGCGGCGTTTTGTGCGAGAGTTCGGCAATTGGCGCGGCCTCTTCGGCGGGCAGCTCGGCTGGCCAGTCCTCAATGCGAAGCTGTGGAATTTCGGGTCTTGCTCGCGTCAACTCATCGAGCAGCAGCGCGTCGCCCACAGCCAGCTTGGGATTCACGTCCGCGGCCACGCGCGCCGCAAAGTCGAGCGAACCATTGGCGTCAAGAGGAACAACCAGCACGCCGCGACGCAGGCATCCGTGGAAGGCGGCGAGCCACTCGGCGCTGTTCTCAGCCCAAAGCAGCACGCGATCGCCTTCAACCAGGCCGCGCCGCTCAAGCAGCGCCGCGAATCGCCCGGCCATCGTGGCGAGCTCAGCGTAAGTGGTTGCACGCCTCCGGTTGCCCTGATGCCGAACCACGGCGATATTGCGGCCGTAACGCTTGAAGTCGTCGAGCAATGTGGCAAGATGATCGCGCATATAGGTATTTCGGCAAGGACAATGGTAGCAGCGAGCGGGTTGCGAACCAGCGGCGGTTGTGACACTTCGATGCGGTGCCACACTCGCTGGACCATTTGACTCGTTATCGAATGCAGTCACCAGCGGAGGATGGCGTGCATGTAACTTTGGTATCGGTCCTTTTGCGTTCAGATTTTGCGCTCTCCCCATGCATTCGGCCCCCGATGCGCGATACTTGTTGAGGGAGCGCCGTACGCCCTATTTGCGCCGCGGCGACACTTGCAGTGAAGGCTGAAACAGTGGCATTGGTTTCAATCGAAGCGATTCGCGAGGCGGCAATCCGCATCGCGTCGATCGCAGTCCGCACGCCATTGGTTCGCGCACCGTTTGAGGGCGTTGCGGGGCGGGGAACCGGTCGCGAAATATGGCTGAAGGCCGAAAGCATGCAGCCGATTGGCGCCTTCAAGATTCGCGGCGCGGCCAACAAGATTCTGCAGCTTACTCCCCAGGAAATTTCTCGCGGCGTTATCACCTACTCCAGCGGAAACCACGCGCAAGGTGTGGCCTATGCGGCGCGTGAAGTGGGAGCGAAGGCGGTAATCGTAATGCCTTCGAACGCGCCGGCAATCAAGCGTGCGGCTACGCTGGCCATGGGTGCCGAAGTTGTGGATGTAGGCGTAGCTTCGAGCGAGCGCCTGGCTCGAGCCGAAGAGCTGGTACGCGAGCATGGATACGCCGTGATTCCACCTTATGACGACGAACAAGTGATCACGGGGCAGGGAACCTGTGGTCTTGAGATTGTGGAAGATCTGCCTGACGTTGACCTTGTGCTTGCGCCCGTTTCAGGCGGAGGCCTGCTGGGTGGAGTGGCAGCGGCCGTGAAGCAGATGAACCCCCGCGCTAAGGTTTTCGGTGTGGAACCTGAGCTTGCCGGCGACACTGCGGAGAGCTTTCGCACCGGCAAAATCGTGACTTGGCCAGCCGAACTAGTGAGCCGCACGATGGCCGACGGACTGCGCACCCAAAGCGTGGGTGAGCGCAATTTTGCACACATTCAGGCGTTTGTTGACGGCGTGATTACCGTGACTGAGGCGGAGATTCGCGCGGCCATGCGCACCATCGTCTCAACCGCGCGGCTGGTTCCCGAGCCCAGTGGCGCGGTGGCCACCGCGGCTTTGCTCTTCCATTCACATGAGTTGCCCGAATATCGTAGAGCTGTGGCAATCGTGAGCGGCGGCAACGTCGATCCCGGTATGCTGGCTGAGGTGTTGAAAGAAGGAAAGGATTGAAGGAATGACAGAATCATCCACTCATCTCCGCATTGGAGCGATCATTTACCCGCAGGTCGATCAGGCTGATTTCACGGGCCCATTTGAAGTGCTTTCGCGGATTCCGAACTCGACCTTCCACGTTTTGTGGAAGGAAATCACGCCGATTCTCGATGTCAAGGGATTGATTCTGACGCCCGATACCACCTTTGCCAACGCACCCGATCTCGATTTGCTGGTGGTTCCTGGCGGATGGGGGCAGGAAGCGTTGATGGAGGACCAGCAGGTTCTCGATTTCATTCGTGCGCACGCCAAGCGAGGCAAATACCTTCTCTCAGTATGTACGGGAGCATTGATTACCGGCGCAGCAGGCCTTTTGCGGGGTGTAAAGACCACTACTCACTGGTCGTCATTTCATCTGCTTGAGTACTTCGGCGCGCTCCCTTTCGCTGGGCGCGTCGTGGTTGATGGCAAATTCCTTTCTACTGCAGGAGTGACTGCGGGAATCGATGGCGCGCTTTGGGCTGTCGAACTCCTTTGCAGCCAGCGGACTGCCGAAGAGATTCAGCTCGCCATTGAATACGATCCCGAGCCGCCCTTCGACAGCGGTACGCCCGAGACAGCGTCTGCCGAGGTGGTTGAGACTGTGGGTTCCCACTTCAAGAGAGTGGCCGAGTCAAGGCTGGTGACGGCTAAGCGCATTGCCGCTCAACTCGGTATCGCGGTGGAGGGATAAACTGCCAGCCCGGGGCTCACGCCCTGAAAGAATCAGGGTCAAATAGACGAGAGGGCTGCCGCGGACCTCTGACCACGAACCCAGATTCACGAATCACGAACCCGAGGAACTATCATTCTCCAGTGATGAAGCAACAGATCCTCACCGTTTCAATTCTGCTGGCCGGCCTGGCTGCAGGCTGCGTGGCGCCTCTCGCGCCTGCCCAAAAAAGGAAACCGCAACTCGAGAAGCCGATCGCGGGACCGCGCGCCACGCCGCTGCGCATTACCTGGCTTTACATCAGCCCCGACATTGAGGCGCAAAAGGTCTCAAAGGTGCAGATCGGTCGCGAGATGGTGGTCGTCGAAAAGAGCGGTCCGTGGCTGCGAGTTGCTGCCAACACCGATATTGAGGAACTCCATAGCAAAGATGAGCCGGAGATGCAGGACGAAGAAAGCACTTCTCCGCCGCCCATCTCCGGTTGGGTACAGGCCAAGGGCGTGGTGCTGGATTCTACGCCGAACGGAGACCAGATTTTGATGGGTGCGGCCGCTAATGAGGAGGCTCTGGCTTCCGATCCCAAGGGCCCGGCGAACGCAGCACAGAGTGCGCGGCTGCTTTACCGGCGGCTTTCTGAAATGTTTCCCAACTCGGCATTGACGCCCGAAGCTGCTTGGCGCTCGGCAGACATTCAATGGCAGATTGAGAAGGCAGATGCTGCCTCACTGCCCTCGGCCAAGGAACGCGACCCGAACATGCGCGAGCAGATGGACGAGGACGAGCTGAAAAAAGTGATCAAGTATTACCCGGGCACGCGCTGGGCCGCGCTCGCAGCCTTCGACCTTATCGATAACAAGCTTTGCGGCAATTGGGAAGGGTCAACGCAGTGCCCCGAGCGCGAAGCGGTTGTGTATGAGAAGTACGCCAGTGAGTACCCCGATGGGCCGCGTACAGCGCAGGCCTTGTATCAGGGCTCCTATCGTCAGGCGGTGCTGGTGGACATCTACTCGGCGAACGGCGACGGCCACAAAGCCGACGATGCGCGCAATCACGCCCTTGCACTGGCGGCGAGTCTTAAACAGCACTTCGCCGACAACGACTATTCGTATCGCGCGGCTTTGCTGGTGTACAAATTGGATGAAGGGGTGCCGGTCTACGGTATCGACCTGCAGTAAACGGGTCTTGATCCCGTTGGGGCCGGCCAGGAAACGCTGCTGCTTTGAGCCGAGCTTCACCACTTCCATGCTTCACTTGCCTTCGGAGGCTTCTTGAACCTTTACCTTGTGTCAGTACTTTTGGGAATTGTGGAGGGGCTTACAGAGTTTCTGCCCGTCAGCTCGACCGCGCATCTGCGTATTGCAGAGGCGCTGATGAGGCTTCCGCTCGACGATCCTTACTGGAAGATGTACACGATCGTCATCCAGGTGGGCGCAATTCTCGCGCTCTGCCTGTTGTTTTTGAGCCGCATCGTTGGGTTTCTGCGCACTTTTCCTCATGGTGAAGAAGGCGACAGAACTCTCTTCAACCATCCGCTTTCGCTCACGTTCATTGCTTTTGTTTTTACCTCGGTGCCGGCGCTCCTGCTGCATAAGTGGAGCGAGAAGAATCTTGGAAGTATCAAGGCCATGGCGCTTGCGCTCTTAATTGGCGGTGTAGTGATGTGGGTGATCGATACATGGTCAGAGCGGCGCGACGCCGAGTACACGCATGTGGAGCAAATGAACTTGCTGCAGGCCATCTGGATCGGCCTCTGCCAGACGCTGTCGGCAGTCTTCCCAGGCACATCGCGTTCCATGTCGACCATCGCCGCGGGGCAACTGGTCTCGCTCGACCGGCCCACTGCGCTTGAGTTCAGCTTCCTGCTATCGATCCCCACCATGATTGCCGCAACCGGCTGGGACCTGATCAAGGAGATTCATCCCTCGAAGTCTGCAACAGGTGCCGCCGTGGCGCACGTTGCGATGAATTCAGAGCGCTGGATGGTGCTGATTATCGGCACCGGAATTTCGTTCATCGTGGCGCTGGGCGTGGTGGAGTGGTTTCTGCATTGGGTGCGCCGGCACGGATTCACCGTCTTCGCTATCTATCGGATTTTGCTGGGCGGTGCGCTGCTTATCTGGGGAGCGAAGTTGATTGGCGGCTGATTTCCTCGGATTCAGGCAACCCGACCGGGGTTGGTCATCATGGTTCCCCCTTTCCGGTTTTGCCCGAAATCCACTTCAGGGCCGGGGATAATGAATACTGCTCTGCTTTTGCGGCTTGCCACAAAACCGCCGCATGAGTGCGTTTTGCGGCCAACCCCTTCATGAAGCCGACTCGCATCGTTCTCGAGCCCACACGCAGCCGCCCGGTAAACATCTTTCTTGGGCTGTTGCTTTTGTTGGTTTCAGCGCTCCTGTTTCTCTCGCTGGCCACCTGGCACGCTACTGACCCCTCACTGAACACATCTACCGACCCGGTGGCGACGCATGCGGCCCGCAACTGGATCGGACTCTTCGGCGCGGTAATCAGCGACCTGATGCTGCAAGTAATCGGAATCAGCAGTTTCGTCATCCCAATCTGGATCGGCGGCCTGGGCTGGACCTGGATGCGTTCGCGCTCCGGCGGTTCGCCCATTCTGCGCTGGATTGGCGCGCTCTTCGCGCTCACCTTTATCCCCACCGTTTTTGCGCTGCTGCCGTGGCACTGGCACTGGATGCACCTCGTCCCCGTTGAAGGCGTAGTGGGCAAACTTGTGGCCGCGACGCTGGTTGGCTATCTCAACATACAGGGCGCTTGGGTGGTGGCCGGGGTTCTGGCTGCAATGGGTCTTTACTTTGCATCGGCCATCAGCTTCTGGGCGCTAAAAGAGTCCATTGAAGAGCGCTGGATTCACGGTGTGAGTTGGTACGAGCGCTGGCGCAACTGGCGCGAAGAGCGCGCTGAAGCCCGTGCGGAACGGGAACTCGAGGAATCAGAAGCTGAGCCGGAACTCGAACCGGCCGTGCAGACTGCTTCGCACAAGGCCGGATTCTTTGCCTCATTCTTCCGCCGTCGCCGCGAGCCTGAAGCTGACCCCATCGACGAAATTCCCGCCTTCAGGCGTGCGGTGATGCGCGACGAAGAAGAGGCCGCGTCCGAGCCTCGTCGCGCAAGTATCTGGGAACGCGCCGACGAACGCCCGCAGGAACGCGAATCGCTGACCCCTGTGGCGGAAAATTGGCATGCCATTCCCGCGCAGCGCAACGACATTGCTCCGGCCGCGAATGTTGCGCCCATCCGGACTGTTGCCCAATTTGCTGCGCAGCCCGCGCGAGTGCCTGATGCGCAACCGGCGTCTCTGCGTTCCGCGCCATTAGGTTTTGAAGCCGCGGCCCTAGCGCCTGTGCCACCTGCGCCCAAACCTCAGCCCCCGGGGGAAATCGCCATCCACGAGCGCGCCGATGCAGAAGTTCGCACCGCGACTGTTGCGCCCAAGAATGTAAGCGGATTCAAGCTGCCGCCTTCCACGCTGCTCAATGAAGGCGAAGGCCCGCAGTCCATCCGCGAAGAAGAACTCCGCGAAGAGGCTCGCGTGCTGGTTGAGAAATGCGCGGAGTTCGACGTGCGTGGCCAGGTGGTGCAGATCAATCCGGGTCCAATGGTCACAACTTACGAGTTCAAGCCCGAGGCCGGCGTCAAGTATTCGCGCGTGACAGGCCTGGCCGACGACTTATGCCTGGCAATGCGCGCGGAAAGCATTTTGATCGAGCGGATGCCCGGCAAAAGCACCGTTGGTATCCAGGTGCCCAATCATGAGCGCGAAACCATTCATCTGCGCGACGTGATTGAGAGCGAAAATTTCGGCAAAGCCAAGTCGCGCCTTACGCTCGCTATGGGCAAAGACATCAATGGCCGCATCGTTACTGCCGATCTGGCATCAATGCCTCATGTACTCATTGCCGGTTCAACCGGATCGGGCAAATCCGTTGCGATTAATGCGATGATTATGAGCCTGCTTTATCGCACCACGCCCAGCCAGGTGCGGCTCATCCTGGTCGATCCCAAGCGCGTTGAGCTGGGCATGTACGAAGGCATTCCTCATCTCTTTACCCCCATCATTACTGAGCCCAAGCTTGCAGCCAATGCGCTGCGCAACGCAGTACGCGAGATGGAACGCCGCCTGAAACTGTTGGCCAGCCGCAGCGTTCGCAACATCGACCAGTACAACAAACTATTTGAAGGCACCATGCCTTCGCTCTTCGACGACAGCGACGAGCACGAAGAGCCATTGCCCTACATCGTAATCATCATCGACGAGCTTGCCGACTTGATGATGCTCGACCGCGCCAACGTTGAAGAATCCATTACGCGCCTGGCGCAGATGGCGCGCGCCGTGGGCATTCATCTCATTCTGGCCACGCAGCGGCCTTCGGTCGACGTCATCACCGGACTCATCAAGGCCAACGTGCCCACGCGCATCAGTTTCAGGCTGGCGACAAAGGTCGACTCGCGCACTATTCTCGATACCAACGGGGCTGAAGCACTGCTCGGTCGCGGCGATATGCTTTTTCTGCCGCCCGGTACCAGCCGCTTGGCGCGCCTGCATGCGCCTTATGTCAGCGAGAAAGAGACGGCCGCAGTGGTTGCGTTCTGGAAGGACCAGGGACAGGCCGAGTATGTTGAAGGCTTCCTGGAGTCGCCCAAAGACGAGCGCCCGAACGCCGATGGATCAAATGCCGATCCCGAAGAGAACGACACCATGTTCGACGACGCCGTGCGCCTGGTTTTCGAGTTCGGCAAAGCTTCAACTTCGCTGCTGCAACGGCGGTTGCGTATTGGCTACGGCCGCGCCGCGCATTTGATTGACCTGATGGAGCGTGATGGCCTGGTCGGTCCCGCTGACGGTTCGCGGCCCCGCGAGCTGCTGAAAGCTCCAGGCTGGCTGCACGAAATTTCTGCGGTCAACGAGTAATTACGCAACTCTAATAAAATCAAATCAACCTCGGGCACCCAACTGCGCTATTCTTTTTCGTTCCGGCATTCTCATTTCAAAAGGGCCGCTTGATGTTGAATCACACGCCTAGAAACCCGGCCGTTCACTCCTACTACACCATGCGCAGGGCCGTTGGTGTCACTGCGATCTCGCTGCCATTTGTGCTGGCGATCGGCTCCGTCGTTCTCTCGCTGGCCGGCCCCGCGCACGCGCTTCCGCATCCGTTGCTCGAGCGCTCTATCAGCGACTACTACCACACGCCCATGCGCAACTACCTGGTGGGCAGCCTCTTCGCTATCGCCGCGTTTCTCATCTGTACGCGGGGCTATGACTTGCGCGACGAGATCACCGGCTACGTAGCTGGAGGATTGGCTATGATCGTTGCTCTGGTGCCCTCAGTGAATCCGCATCACACGGTTCACAATCGTTATTACGACGATCTTGGCCGGGTACACCTGGTGGCCGCCGCGCTCATGTTTTTTGTACTCGCATACTTCTGCCTTGTGCTCTTCCGCAAGACCTCGCCCCATAAACCGCTCACCCGGCGCAAACGTCACCGCAACAACGTCTTTCTGGTCTGCGGCGTGGTGATGGTGCTCTGCATGTGTGTGATGCTTTCGTTGACCGTCAAATCTGTTCAGGCGGTGCTATGGCCTACCGGAATTCTGTTCTGGTGCGAATCGTTTGCGCTTTTCGCATTCGGCGCAGCTTGGCTGATCAAAGGCGAGGTCTTTCTTCGCGACAAGCCCCAGAATCACAACCATGAGGAACACACTCAGCTGGAACGGAGCCATGAAATTCACGCCTGATGAAATGCCTTCAGACAGAGTCCTGTCGTAGCTCGCAGAAACCCTCATTTTTCTACTCGCTCGCGTCGCTTGACAAGGGCGGGAGTAAAGCAATTTACTTAAGGGCGACCATCGGATCAATCCTCTGACGGTTTTGCGCCTTAAAAGGTGACGCTCATGCTCGGATTTAACCCGGCTTCAATCGCAGTATCTTACGGCCATCTTCCGGCCTTCCTCGCCGTTTCCACGGAGCCGTTGGTGCGGCTTCGTTTTCTGGATATAGCGATCATTGCGATCTACTTTGCGATGGTGATCTGGATTGGTTTTTACCTTAAGGGTCAGGCCAACACCAGCGAAGAGT
>Ga0265338_10008116_pt1 | contig 12822 bp, 13 predicted proteins | sample 42126metaG_FD_193579 | JGI IMG/M metagenome (GOLD analysis project Ga0265338, IMG submission 193579) | Rhizosphere microbial communities from Carex aquatilis grown in University of Washington, Seatle, WA, United States - 4-21-26 metaG | ecosystem: Host-associated > Plants > Roots > Rhizosphere... | reverse complement strand
TATAAACACCCGGCGTGTTGTACGTGTAGAAGACGGTGTTCGTCGCGAGATTGGTCGTGCCGCCATCACCAAAGGTCCAGGACCAATTGCTGATGCTACCAGTGGACATGTCGGCAAACGTCACTCTCAATGGCGCCACGCCATTGGTCGGGCTCGCTGTGAAACTCGCGACCGGCGCAGGCGAGGAGATGGGGATGATGTAATCGGCCACGATGGGGAGGTGATCGGTGGCGGTGGTGAGGTTGGTATAACACTGCGCGCGGCTGATGTAAGCACCCGGCGAAATCCCACTCAGCGCGGTATTTGAACTGTTAACCACGCTGCTGGCCCAAGGGATCGTAGCATTGTTGCCGAACGAATGGTAGGTTCCGAGAACGTATTGCAAGCCCCCGGCCACGTCGTAATACACGTTGCTGGTCATCACCTGAAGATCGTCACGGTACCGGAGCTCGTAGCTTTCTTCGGACAGCATGAACAGGATGTTCGTATTGGTCGTGGTCGAACTCCAATTGATGGTGGTGGACGCGTCGGTGTACGGGCCCCAAAGAATGTTGAGCGGGTCGACTCCCTGGCCCTGCTTGATGCCGTTGGGTGCGCTATTGGAGCAGATTGTCTGGTAGGCGGGTTCGCCGCTGTTGTTATCGGGATTATAGTCGCCTACGTAGAGCACCCGGGAATTCAGGGGCAGGTTGGTTGCCTCGTCATTGCGGATGATGGTGGCTTCGCCCAAGCGGAGGGCCTCGTTGGCGCTGCCGGAACTCGCTTTGTAGTGACTCACGTAGATATAAAACTCATTGTTCGTCGTGGCGGGTACACCCGCTGGTGCGAACTCGTATCGCATCACCTCGCGATATTCGCCACTGGCAGACCCGAGCTGGCTGACGCCACCGGGCGGATCGATCGGGACGGAAGCGAGGAGTTGCACGGTGTTGGTGTTGTAGACGAGGGCGTTGGGGCCGCCGCCCGAAGTGGGAGTGCCGCAGCACCACGCGGCTTGGTAGGGGCTCATTGCATACCCAATGGCTGGCCCATGGACCGAATAAAAGGTGTTCAACCCATTCACGATTGGCACGACGGTGGTCGAGTTGCTGGTCGTTTCTTCCAAAGCGAGAATGTCAATTGGCTGGGCTGGATCGCCGTTCACAACCTCTTCGCCAATTGCTTCGAGCACGCCGCCGTTGGTCACGCTTCCCCCGACAGAGGGAGCAATCAAGCCTGGTTGCGGAAGGGTAAAGGCAGAACCGCTTTGGCCCTGGTCGGCGTCGATGTTGTACGACACGATGCGGAGCGTTCTGGTGGTTTGGGCGGAAACGACCGCCGGGATGGCGCAGGCCACGACCAAGGCGAAACAGCCCCAAAGACCATGGATTGTCACTGATTTCGCCCGAAGTGTTTTCATCATTAGAATCCCCAAGACGTTAATGTCACCCTTTAATGAAGGTAAGTGACTAATTAGACATCATTGCACCCTGAAAGTCAATAAAAACGCGCCATGCAGCCCTATCGCGCGCAGCGCCAGCTTCGTCACTTCGTTTCGGCTGGGGCCTCGCCGAAGATCCAGCCTTTGTCGCCTTTGTAGAAGAATCCTTTAAGATGTTTGCCGGAGGTTTGCATGATTCCCTGCGCGGCCGGGTTGGAAGCGCCACGCAGTTCTAGTTCGGCGATGTAGTCACCGCTGAATCCTCCTTCGTCGGGCGCGGGAGTGCAGCGTATCTTCTTGAACGATGTGATCTCGACGCGGGCGGTGGCATGGGCGCGGCGGGCCACGTCCTGCCAGTTCTCGTATTGGCTGTCGCGGCTGTCCTTCTGGTAGGTGCGGATATCGTAGTAATAGTGCCAGTAGGGCGAATAGACGTTCTGGGGCCGGCTGGACGATGACGACGACGTGGCAGGAGCGGGCGCTTGCGGCATCTGCGAGTTAAGACCGTCGAGGTGGCGTTGCACGGCGTCGCGCATCTCGGCCTCGGTGGGCTCGGTTTCGGCGGGTGCTTTGGCCTGTGAAGTCTGCTGGGTGGTGGTGGCGGCCGGTCCCGGCGGATTGGTATCGGAACCCCCGATGGCGAACGGGGCGAATGCCAAGCTCGTGATGATAAACCCAAGCGCGCGTGTGTTCATATTGCGACCCTCCGCGGCAACTTCTAACGCCAGCGGCGAGGGGTGTCAACAGAAGATAGCCTGCCGCAGCTGCGAGAGATTTTGAATCAGCGCGTGCTGGCGCTGAGTTGGAGCGCGTTGGTTGAAGCGGCGTACTGCGAGGATTTGTTCCACGCGTCGGCGAGGGAGAACTCGACGTAGGTGCGGTCGGAAGCGCGGACTTTGTCTTTGCGGTTGGCGACCCAAATTTTGTCGGCGGTGAGATCGTAGATCACGGTTTGGAGGTTTGATTTCATGGCGATCTGGCGGGCCAGTTCCTGGATGGTGGCAACGTCAAACTTGCCCTGCATGTCGTGGACGAGCTGCGCTTGTTTGTCCTCGTAATGGCCGCCGTAGACGACGTCGTGGAACTGGGGCATGGACTTGCCGTTGACAGCGAGGGAATCGCTCTCGTTGGCGTGGTAGGCGAGGCAGCGTTGGGCGGAGGTGATCATGCCGATGGGGTCATTGCGTTTATCGCCGAGGAAATAGACATAGGAATTCGTGCGGCGTGCGGCGCGGATGATGGCGGCGCCGTCCTCGGCGGCGTCGGCATAGCGAAGAACATTCTTCAACAGAAACGGCATGGGAGTGCCCGCGAGGGTTTCACCGGGAGGATTGCCAAAGCCCATCTCGCTAAGGGCGACGCCTTTTTCGTTCACGCCCGAGATCGCGCCGACGAACCCGACCCAGCCGATGGTGACGTACGGATTGGCGTTCTCGGTGGTGGGACGATAGACGGTGATGAGCGGGCGACGCTGGAGATTGAAGTTGGCGCCGTAATCGAGAATGCGGAGTTGATAGACGTGACCGTCAGTTGTCGCGTCGCCTTTGGCGACAAGTCCGCTGCAACTGGTTTCGCCGACATCGGGGATGGCGTGCATGCGATGGATGCGATCCAGGGCGACGCCGCTGCCCGCGGCGAGGCCGGCCATTTCTTCGAGGTCCTCGTGCGGGGCATAGCGGGCCATCATGTGCCAGGCGCGGTCGAGCATTTCGTCAATGATGTTGTCCTGAGCGCGTTGCGAGACCAGTTTCGAATTGCGTATTTCTTTCGGGAGGAATTTGTCCGCACCCGCTTCGACGTCCTTGATCGTGCCGCGGATCTGCTCGGCCAGCAGACGTCCGTGCTCATAGCCCATTTCGTAGGGGGTGCCGGTCACATACAGCACGGTGATACGATCGTCGGCGTCGCCGATGTACTCGACGCGGCCCGTGTGCGTGACCGTGCGGTCGGGCTTCGGTTCGGTAAGGATCTTCTCGACCCGGGGATTGGTCATCACCAGGGTCCGCGCGGCGGTGCCGCAACCCAGCGCGAGCAGGGCGCAGATTCCCGCAATGATCCATGAATTGAACTTCTTCAAGGCCGTCATCCTTGTTCCTACAGCATGTAATGTACTCAGTTTTGACGGCGACGCCAGTGCTGGCGGGAGTGGGAGCGGCGTTCGGCTACTCGTCGTTGCCGCCGCCGAAGCCGAAGTAGTTACGGGATTTGATGATATCGCGGACGGCGGGAGGCACCATGGTTTCCCAGACGGGATCACCGCAGCGGATTTTCTTGAGCAAATCGCTGTAGGACATGGAGAGGTAATTGGGATTGATGCCCTGCAGGTCTGCGACGAGATGGTTGTGGCGCAGGTGGGCAAGGAGGTCCTTCTCGTTGTCGGGTATGGGCATGTTTTCCGTCGTGATGAGCTTATCCTGTCCCGGCAGCTTGCGGGGATAGACGTAGAGTTTTACGGGCCCGGAGAAGAGTCGGCCCAGCGCTTCCAGAATGCCGCCTGGTAGTGTGGAATAGTATCGGGCATCCACCAACTCCTGCAAGGTGGGCATGCCGACGGCGAGGCCGATCCGGTTACTGGTCGCCTGCCGCAGGTATTCGATCACGTGGTAGAACTCGCCATGGCTGGTGATCATCACGGTCTTGCCGATGGTGCTCAGGCTGTCCACGCGGGCGAGGAAGTCGGCCGGCTGCACGTTGACGTTCTGGAGCAGGTTGTGCATCGTGATCTCCATCAACACGACCGCTTCCTGGTTGTCCGGACAATCGGCCATGAACTGCCGGCGGGCGCATTCCAGCATATCGACATGGAGATTGTTGACGGGGCGGAATGAGCCGCGCTCGACGAGAACGGGCTTTTTGTAGAGCACCTCGGAGGGTTGGACTACTTCGCCATCGACGGTAAACATGACCGCCTCGGTGAGACCCTGCTCGACCAGTTGCAGGCTCATCAGGCGGTTGTCCACCTTGGCGAAGCCGGGTCCCGAGAACTTGATCATGTCCACTTCGATACGGCTTTTGCTCAACTGATCGATCAACGAGGTGATGAGGAAACGCGGGTTCTCGAAATGAACGAGCGCGCCGTAGATAAGGTTGACGCCGATGATACCGAGGGCTTCCTGCTCGCGCTGGTTTTCTTCGTCCAGCAACCGAACATGGATCATGACCTGCGAAGGCTCGCCGCGCGGTTGCGTTTGGAACTTAATGCCCAGCCACCCATTGGAATCGTCGCGACGGCTGAAGCTGCGCGCAGCCACGGTGTTGGCAAAGACGAAGAAACACGTGTTCGCACCACGGGCCACGTCGAGGCGTTCCTTCAACAGGTTAAACTCGTAATCCAGCATCTGCTGGAGCCGCATCCGGCTCACATACCGTTCGGTGGGACCGTAAATGGCGTCGCTGACCGTTTTGTCGTAGGCGGAGATTGTCTTGGCGACGGTGCCCGCCGCGCCGCCGACCCGAAAGAACCAGCGGGCGACCTCCTGGCCGGCGCCGATTTCGGCGAACGTGCCGTATTTCGTGGCATCCAGATTGATCTGGAAGGCCTTTTGGCCCGTGTCTTTGATCTGTTGATCGTCCACGGGCCACTCCCGGATTGGATGTATCTTGGGCTGCATTTCGTTCAAATCATTTTGTACTGCGGCGCGCGCAAATAAATGGGCTCGGCATTTTCGTCGCCACGATAGCCGTCGTGACGAAATCGGTTGAACGCCAGCCAGCCCACTGCCGCCGCGCTCGGGAACGCCGGCGCCTCGCAAATCGAAGCAAAGCCGCCAAAGAGCGTGACGAGATCACTCTTGTAGCGTTCGATTTCACTGCTGACAAACCAAATCGGATGATGGATTTCGTCGGCCACGGCCTCGAGGGGGGCAATCTGGCATTCCTTCACACGCCGGCCATCGCCATCATAGAGGGCGAAGTAGATCTCGTCGCGGCGCGCGTCGGCGAACACGCACATCCGCGGGCACTCTCGGGGCATCTTCGGCAGCGCGGTCAAGGCCAGCGCGTCGAAACTGCTGACTCCTTTGATAGGCAGTTTCCGGGGCAGGGCCATTCCCTTGGCGGCGGCGATGCCGACACGGATCCCGGTAAACGATCCCGGGCCGAGTCCCACCGCCAGCAGGCCAATATCCTGCGGACTGAGTCCATTCGCGGAAAGGAGCCGGGCGGCCGTATCAAAGAGATTCTGCTTCGGCTGGGAGCGATCGAACGGTTCCTCCGCCAGAGGTTTCTCCTCGCGCAACAACGCGACCGCGCCGCGCGACGTCGACGTGTCGATGGCCAGGGTGATCATTCGACCTCGATGCGACGCGTGTTCTCGTCGACGGATTCCATGCGGATCCGCGTCGTTTGCGACGGTAATAGCAGTTTGAGTTTATCCGCCCATTCGACGACGGCGACGCCCGGACTGTTCGCGCTCAGGTAATCCGTAAGGCCGATGGCCAACGCCTGCTCGACATTCTTGAGGCGATAGACATCGATATGGAACAGCGGAAACCGGCCGCCGACGTATTCATGGACGAGGGTGAACGTGGGGCTGGTGACGTCCTGGGTGATCCCGAGGCCGCGCGCGATGCCCTTGACGAGCGCGGTTTTTCCCGCGCCCAGTTCGCCAGACACGGCCAGCACGTCGCCACGGACGAGGCTGTGGGCGAGGTGCTCGCCGAATTTCAGCGTTTCCTCGAAGCTGTGGGTTTCAACGCGTTGCGAAGTGATCATAACCAGCGGGGGTGAGAAGGGTTTTGGAGCCGTCGCGCCCAATGAGCGTGACCTGGCGCGTGGAATGCACCACGCGGCCGATTTCCGTCAGCGCCACGCGAAACTTCCGTGCCCATTTCGTGCGAAGGGCAGTCACATGCCGCGGATCGATGGTGAAGAGCAACTCAAAATCCTCGCCGTCGTTAAGGGCCGCGGTGAGGCTGCCGCGAGCGGCGTGGGAGATCGGGACCTCGGCGGCGTGAATCTCGAAGCCGACCTTGCGTGCGCTCCTCTCCGCGAGGCGCTGCAGGTCGCTGGACAAACCGTCGCTGAGATCGATCATGGCGTGCACAGGAAAGTGAGTGACCAACCATCGCGCCTCGTCGATTCGTGGTGTGAAGGCGAGGTGTCTCCCGCGCAACGAGCCACCCAGTACACCGGTGACAAAGGTCGAGTCGCCAATCTTCGCGCCACTGCGCAAGGTAATCCGCGCTCGTTCGACTTCGCCGATCAGGGCGACTACGACAAACGCGCCGTCCTTCACGTGCGTCGTGTCGCCGCCCACAATCTGGCAGCCAAACTTCCGCGCGGCGGCCTGAAGTCCGGCGTACAGTTGTTTTACCCAACGCACGTCGGTGCGGCTTCGCAATCCGATGCTGACGATGGCCCAACGAGGCACTCCGCCCATCGCAGCGATGTCGCTGAGATTTCGGGCCATGGCTTTCCAGCCCACCAAGCGGGCCGGGTCGCGTGATCGATAATGAACGCCTTCCACGACCGGGTCGCACGTGTACAACAGGTACGTGTTGGGGTCGCCCCCGCGCAGCACGGCACAATCGTCGCCGATGCCGGCGATGACCGAGCCCTTGGTGGGCCCGATTACGCGCTGGATGTCAGCGATCAAGGCAAATTCGCCACGGTCGCTGACGGAGACATTTCGTTTGCGGGTACGCTTCATGAGTGGGCGCGAACGTAGAGGAGCACGGCCACGTTGGTGGCGTTGAAGAGCGCGTGCATCGTGATGGGGGCCAGTAGCGACCCGGTCAATTCGTACGAAAGACCGAGCCCGACCGCCAAGGCAAAGAGCGGGCCGAACGAGGGCAGATGCAGATGGAAGGCCGCAAATACGGCGGACACGATCATCAATGCGGCCCATGGGCCCCAGCGTTGTTTGAGGGCCGGGTAGGCAAACCCGCGAAAAAGGATTTCTTCGAAGATAGGCGCGATGACAATCGCAAAGATGACGATCAGGGCCACGACAACCACGGAGCCGGAATTGGCCAGGAGGTCGGAGATTGGCTGGGGCTCATCCTTAATGCCGACCCAGTGGCATAGTTTCGAATACGCGGCGAACACCACGGTGAGGGGAGGGAACACGGCCACAAAGAACACCGCGCCCCAGCCGAGCGCGCGCAGAGGAGGCTCGCGGCGCAGACCGAGCGCCACGCGCCAGTCGACATTGCGCAACTGAAACCAGGCGATGAAACCGAAGAGAACGGCCAAACGGACCAGCATATCCATTCCCAGCAACCACGGCAAAGCAACGGCCTCGTCCAGATGCGCAAATTTGGCGATCAACGCGACGATCGCTTCGACGCCCCCGAGCGCCAGGACGAGCAGGCTGGCGACGATCCCTGCATCACGCAGTCCCCACGGTTTCGGGTCAATCTTGAGAACGGGCTGGTTGGCTGCCGACCCGTTGGCGAGCAGAGGGCGGGCGAACCGCAGGACCAGGTACAAATCAGCGAGCAGACCGAGGGAAATCAGAATCGTAAAAGCGAAGGCGACAGCCGGATATCGCGCAATCAGTTCGGCTTCCGAAAGATCGCCCGAACCGGTTCCCGCGACGGCGGCGGCCAGGAAATGCGGGAAAAGATTGAGTAGACAACACATATTCACTGTCAAACCAGCCGGGAAATCTTCGACCGGACCTTGCCCAAATGCAACTTCTTTCAGTATAAAAGCCCTGAGAGTTGCACTTGTCAGCGGCGCCGGAGCCTAGTAAGATGCGCGCAACAGCTTGGATCAATGCAAACAGAGAGAGTGAAAACCACATGAAGCGAGAATTGCTGGCAATAACAGTGTTTACGATGGTGTCGATCGGGGTTGCGCGGGCGGAGGGGACGAACGCCCCGGCGGATGCGGCGAAAACGCCGGCGCCGGCGCCAAAACTCCAGTTCGACAAGACCGTGTATGATTTTGGCACGACGTCGCTTGTCGACTCTGTCACCGGGACATTCACCTTCCAGAATGCCGGCGATGGAGAACTGAAAGTCAGTCCCCCGAAGCCATCGTGTGGTTGCACGGTTGCCAGCGTAAAGCCAAACACGTTGAAACCGGGAGAGAAGGGTGAACTGGTGTTCAAGGTGAATGTCGGATCGGCACACGGGCCGCTGGAGAAACACATCACCGTTCCCTCCAATGACCCCGCGGCGCCGAACATCAATCTGACGATCAAAGCGGAAATGAAGCAGGTGCTGGAAGTCAACCCCAGCGCGGTCTCAGTGGGCGCGCTTCGCCAAGGAACATCGAGCAACGGGGTGGTGATGATCCGCCGCACCGACGGCAAGAAACTGGTTATTACCAAGGTCGAGCCGACCAGCAAGATGGTGCAGGCCCGCATTGAACCTGCCGAGGGAACGAACGCTGATGAAGCCGCCAAGATCGTCATCGACGTCAAAGCGGAGGGCAAGCCGGTGAGATTCAACGAACGGGTGGCGGTGTCGATCGAGGGCGTCGACCATCCGATTGTCACGATCCTCGTGAACGGGCAGGTGCTGGGGGATTTGGTGATCGATCACGAATCGTTGTACTGGTCGGTCATGGGTTCCGCGCGGCCGGCGGCGAACAATCCCCTGACGCAGCAAGTGCGACGCATTACCATTACTTCCACGCGGATTGATCAACTACCCCTGGAAATCAAGAATGTGACGTCCAGCATCAAGGACCTGACCGTCGAGCTAACCACGGTCGAGACCGGGAAGACGTATATGGTGGTGGCCACGCTGGTGAATTCGCCGACAAACTCGGTGCAGGGCACGGTCAGCTTTGAGACGAACACGCCGACCCAGCCGAAAGTGAACATCCCTGTGCAGATCGTCGTGATGGGGGCGCACTGACCGGCGGGACATGCGGCGTACCATCCAGCGGGCGCTGGTGATTGTGTTCACGGGTGCGGTGCTGGGCTTGGCAGCCAACGCGGTTTCACCGCGCCGCATTCCGTACCTGACGCCGCCGAAGGTCACGCTGCAATCACAGGACACGATTCCGCTCCCGGAGGCGCAGGAATTATGGACGAGCGGGTCGGGTTTCTTTCTCGACGCGCGCGCGCCCGCCGATTACGCGGCCGGGCATATTGCCGGCTCGTTGAGCCTGCCGATCGAGGAATTCGACGACCATTTCTCACAAGTCCAACGGTTCCTATCGCCCGATTCGATGATCGTGGCGTATTGCGACGGGATGGATTGTGAACTGAGCAACCAATTGATGGTGCGGCTGCGTGAACTCGGCTATCACAACGTTCGTCACCTGGTGAATGGCTGGACCGCGTGGCGGACGGCGGGATTATCAACGCATACGGGGACACAGCCGTGAAGATCGTGGACCTGATACTGCGACTCGTGATGGGAGGCATCTTCATTCTTTCGGCGGTCGCCAAGATCGGCAACGTACAAGTCAGCCACGGCCATATCACGCAGATCTCGCATGTCCCGGATTTGGGGACGTTTGCGCAGGACGTCGCCAACTACCATGTCCCGCCACGCGAGTTGAGCAATCTGGTGGCGATCACGTTGCCGTGGATCGAACTGCTGGCGGGCGGACTGCTCGTATGCGGAATCTGGAAACGGGCGAGCGCGCTGGTCATCACGGCCATGATGGTGGTGTTCCTGGCCGCCATTGGCTGGGCGTTGGCGCACGGGTACGACATTCGGTGCGGCTGCTTCGGCACGGTCGAGGCGCGGAAGGTGGGCGCCATTGCGCTGGCGGAGGATGGCGGGATGCTGGCGATGGCGGCGTGGTTGGCGTGGCGTTTACGAGATGAAAGAACGACGGGCAAGGGAGACAAATTATGAAGCGACAAATTGTGGCAACGGCGGCGGCGCCGAAAGCGATCGGGCCGTATTCGCAGGCGGTCTGGGCAGGGGATGTTTTGTTTTGCGCAGGTCAAATCCCGTTGGACCCGGCGAGCGGAAACATGGTTGCGGGCGGGATCACGGAACAAACGACGCGTGTGCTCGACAACATTCGAGGTTTGCTGCAGTCGCAAGGCCTGGACTTTGGCAATGTCGTGAAGTCCACCGTATTCCTGAGCGAGATGAACAATTTCGGGTCGATGAACGAGGTGTACGCCAAGTATTTTACGAAAGAACCGCCGGCGCGGTCGACCGTCCAGGTCGCCCGGTTGCCAAAGGACGCCCTGGTGGAGATCGAAATCGTCGCGACGAGGTGACAGTTGATGTATTCACGGTTTCGAGCTGTATCTATTCCTTTGCTTCTCTGGACAATAATAGCCGTGCGTACCTCTTGGGGAGGGATCGAACCGGTACCGGAAGCTCCGAGCAATTGCCCGAAGTTTGCGGACGCACAACAGCATCGCGACGAACCGAAAACACCTGCCGTGAAGGAAGCGTTGAAGCGTTGTCTGGCCGACCTCTCCAAGGCTCAGGAAGAACTGCACACTCTATATGCCAAAGGCGAGGTCAAGAGAACGCCCACTATTAACGGGAGCTGGGTATCTACCACGAAATCGACAACCGATGAGTTCTTTCTGACCTTCTCGACCCAAACCTCGCCTCCCGGAGAAGTGACGAGACGCGTGTTCGCCGACGGCAACAGCGATTCCCCAAAAACCGCCTATCGAATAGAATTTGATGACCAAGGAAGGATCAAGCGCTACGCCGCGTTTACTGGATTACACGTCTACCAGAGTTTGGTTTTTTACCCGAACGGTGGCATCAATACCTTCCGAACGGAGGTCGATAGGCAGACCTCCGGTCAGGCAACCTGGGACGCCGACGGGAAACTCCAATCGGACGGGGTGTCTCCTCAGCTTCCCAGAGACGAAAAGGGCCTGCCGGAATTGGAGGATGCGCTCAGACACGGCGACGACGATAAGAAGTACAAAGTCCTGCAGGCAATGACCGAGATCGGTGTCGCCTCCATCCCCTATGCCCTTAACGTCCTGAAAGACGGGGACGATCTCTCCAGGGAGAGGGCCGCGTTTCTTTTCGGGCTGCTTAGCGGACGCGCACACCCGGCCAGTTCAACCGCCGCCATTCGGCTCCGCGAGGATGCCGTCCCGACACTTGCCCGCCGGCTTCGGGAAGACAAAAGTGCCAAAGTCCGCACCAGCATCGCTCGATCTCTGGGAATGATCGGTCAGCCAGCGGAAGCCGCTATTCCCGCTTTGGAGGAAGCATCTACCAACGGCGTTCCGGAACTCGCAACCGCAGCGAAGATGGCACTGGAACAGATTCACCCGTCATTGTCTAATTGAGGGCGCCATGCTGCTCGTCACGAGTGGAGAGTTGACCTCAGTGATTCAGCCTCAGGGGGATAGGGGCTTGATTACCTGGATGCGGAAGAAGCGTTTGGCGGCGCTGCTCTCGGTCAGGCTGCGCGTGGTAGTGGGCCCGAGGTCGGGCGACACGACGCCGAGCGTCAGGTTTGTGGCCCAGGCGCCCGCCATCAAATCAAGTCGCTCTTCCACCTGATAGAGTCGGGAGGGGACGCTGGTCCAGGTAAGCGTGGCGGTACTGCCCGGGGTGTTGGCATTGATGGCCGTGACGCGGAGCCGGCTGTTGGGGTCAGTCGGGTTGGTGCCGGCCTGGTATTCCTGCGCGTTCGACATGCCGTCGTGATCGGGATCGGCGTTGGTACTGATTCCGGTTGTGCCGAAGAATTCCTTCTCCCAGGCGACGGGCAGACCGTTGACGTCGAGTGGACCGGGTGAGAGCGAATCAGTTTGCAGGACCGCGACGGAGTTACTGAGGCTGATCCAGCCGCCGTTGGCGCTGTAGGCGTAGCCGGTCAACTTGCCAGTGAGCAGATCGACACGAGGTTGACCGAACGTTTGCTCGAAGGAGATCCAGCCGATGTTCGCGCCATAGGCCATGCCGGAGAGCTGGCCACCGCCGGCATTGTTGACGCCCCAATCATTGCTGCTGATGTTGGAGTAGGAATACCCGTTAACAGGACCGTTGCTGACACCGAGGCTGATCCAGCCGACATTGGCTGAATAGATGTAGCCGCTGCAATAGAACTCGCCGATGACCGCACCGTTGGTGCCGGCGTCGGCGCGGGCATTGATCCAACCGATGTTCGCGCCGTAGGCGAAGTTGTTGTTCGTGTTGATCGTGGAGGCGGCGAAGGAAGAAGTGATGAAGGCAAAGTACAGCAGAATGATGTTTGGTCTCATGTGATTTTCTTAGAATGAGAAGTTCGCCCAAGGATTCGAATTGGTGATGGTTCCCACGGTAGTGATCAGCGGACCGATCACCTGAGTGCCCACAGCGATGTAGTTGCTCCCGCCGTTGCCCCAAACGTAATTCTTAATGACCGTGTTGAAGTTAAACACACTATTCACGCTGATGCCCGCAAAGCCGCTGCTGGTCACGTGATTGTCTTCAACCCGGTTTTCCTGGCCGTTCACGTAAATGCCAGCCTGGATCGTGCTGGCGCTTGTGTTGTTGCCGATGCAGACATTACCG
>Ga0265338_10008115_pt1 | contig 12823 bp, 12 predicted proteins | sample 42126metaG_FD_193579 | JGI IMG/M metagenome (GOLD analysis project Ga0265338, IMG submission 193579) | Rhizosphere microbial communities from Carex aquatilis grown in University of Washington, Seatle, WA, United States - 4-21-26 metaG | ecosystem: Host-associated > Plants > Roots > Rhizosphere... | reverse complement strand
GAAGGCTTCACCACCTAGAATATCGCCAATGCCGGCCTGTTGATTGCGCTGCACGCGCTCAGCGCGACCAGCGCCTCAACGCGTTGCCTGAGCATTACCTATGCGGGATTGATGACCGTGCAGACCTACAACCAGCAAAACAACAACCTGACATGCACATGAACCTGCCAATCAACCCCATCAGCGGGTTGCGTCATCCGGGATTGCGCCAATGCGGATTCAGTCTTGTTGAAGTCCTGGTGGCGCTGATCATCATCGGCGTCGGGATGCTGGGCATCGCCAAGATCCAGGCGCTCTCCTACGCAAGCACCGGCACTGCCGCACAACGCTCGATTGCCGCGATACTCGCCTCGAGCATGTCATCGGCCATGCGCGCCAACCGGGCCTACTGGCAGGTGCAGGCGGCGACCGTGCCGCAGACCGTCACCCTGACCAATGGCGCCTTCACCCCGGGGCCGACTGACGCCCTGCTGACTTCGGCAACCTCATGCCTCGGCTCGTCCTGCACCCCGCAGCAGCTGGCCGCGTACGATCTGCACCAGTGGGCAACCGCGCTGAGCACCGCGCTGCCTAACAGCGTCGCAACGATCTCATGCCAGCCGCCGGCGGCGACCAACTACCCGGTCGGCTGCAATATCACCGTCAAGTGGAGCGAGCGCAGCATCGGGCTCAACGCGCAGTCGCAGGGAACCACGATGCTCGGCCCGGACTACACCCTTTATGTGGAGCCCTGAAATGCAAGCGGGCAAGCGTCGTAGTCAGGGCGGCTTCACGGTCGTCGAGCTGATGGTGGCTTTGCTGATCGGCCTGTTCCTGTTGGGGGGGCTGCTGACGCTGGTGCAGGATAATCGTCGTTCATTCGCCAGCCAGAACCAGCTCGCCCAGCTCCAGGATGCCGAGCGCATGGCGATGACGATGATCACCGACGTCATTCAGTCGGCCGGCTACTTCCCGGATCCGACGGTCAATTCGGCGACCCTGGTTCTGCCGGCGAACGGAACTTTCGCGGCGGCGGGCCAGGCCATCGTCGGTACCTTCAGCAACACGCCGCCCGGCGATACGATTTCAGTGCGCTATGCCACCAATTCCGGCGATGGCATCGTCAATTGCATCGGTCAGTCCAATGCGAGCGGCGCGGTCGCTACCTATACGAATACCTTCAGCGTCGTGAATGGCCAGCTCGTCTGCACCATGAATGGCACCGCCTACAACATCATCGGCACGGTGCCGTCCGCCAATTTCACCGGCATCGTTGTTACCAACATGAGCATTCTCTACGGCGTCACCACAACCAGCAGCCCCAATAACGTCGATACCTACTACACGGCGACGAACGTGCCGAACTGGAGCAATGTCATCTCGGTGAAAGTCACGCTGACATTTACCAATCCGATGTACACGGCGCAGGCACAGGCACAGGGATCGACTGTGCCGACCACGCTGTCCTTCCAGCGCATCATCACCGTCATGGGTCAAGCGGGGATCTGACGATGAAACAGCCGCGACAGAATTCACGTTCCTCGCAGCGCGGGGTGGTGCTGATCTCCAGCCTGCTGCTGCTGCTGGTTGTCACGGTCATGGCGCTGAGCATGTTCCGCAGCTTCGGCATGCAGGAGAGGATTGCGGGCAACACACGGGAGAAGCAGCGTGCGCTGCAGGCCGCAGAGAGCGCGCAGCAGTATGCGGAATGGTGGCTCGCCAACCAGAGCGGTGCCATCTATGCGGTCAGCCAGGGCAGTGCGGCGTACGCCGATGCCGCATGCAGCGCGGCGACCATCGACGCCAACGCGGGCGGCACGCCGCAGATCTGCACCCTGGGCACGAGCCTGGCAGTCGAGAGCGGCGGAACGGCCGCGGTCTGGCCGACCAACGCGAGAGGTGTGGGTGTCGCCTACGCTCCTCCCGGCATGAATTACACCGCTTCGTCGTCGCAGAACTACTACCAGTACCGGCCCCATTTTTATATTACCGACGTCGGCGCACTGGCGACCGGACGCGGCGAGACTTATCAGGTCGACGCCTATGGGTACGGCCTCAGCAACACCGCGATCGCGGTCGTCGAAAGTACGGTGGCAGTTGTCTGCATCGTATGCAACATCGGAGGTTTGTGATGAACGTCAAGCATCATGGTGCTATCGCGCTGGTCGCGGTGGCGCTGACTGTGTCCGGCGGCGCCCGGGCGCAGACGATCTTTACGGAAGACTTTACCGGTGCGACCACCAATAACAATTGGTATTTCTTCAATGGCGCCTGCCTGACCGCGGGCAGCAGCGCTGGCTCTGCCAGTCCCGGCCAGGTGCCGTCCTGCCTGAGCATCAAGAGCTCCTACTACTCCGCCGCGCAGGACAACGATCCGGCGCTCGTGGGCGGCTTTGCCGGCGTATCAGGCAATTCGCAGACGCTGCCCGATCCGGTGGGTAGCGGCGCGCTGCGATTCACCAACGGCTATCCGTACGGGCATGGCGAAAACGGCGCCATCGTATCGGCCACGGCGTTCAATGCCGGGCAGGGCATCCAGATCACATTCAAGACAGTCACCTATCGCGGCGACAGCGGCGGCGCCGGCGGGGACGGCGCCGATGGCCTGAGCTTCTACCTGATAGATGGCGGCGTCACCCCGGCAAGTACGCTCTGGAACGGCATTGGTTCCTGGGGCGGTAGCCTGGGCTACACCTGCTCGAATGCGAATCCTCCCTACGACGGCCTGGTTGGCGCGTACCTGGGACTGGGCATCGATGAATTCGGCAACTTCCTCAATGGCACCACCCTGGCGTCGGGATATGGCGGCAGCAACAACGCGACTGGCGACAACAGCGCCTCCGGTTACGGCTACAAGCCCAATCGTATCGGGCTGCGCGGCACCGGCAATATCTCGTGGGCCTACCTCCATGCCAACTACCAGAGTTTTTATCCGGCGAGCCTGACGACGGCGCAACGGCAGGCCGCCGTGCAGGCGACCTGCAAGACCGGGCTCATCCAAAACGCCTCCTCTGGCACTCCAGTGTCCACCGCCACTGCTATCGCCGACTATGCGCCGATCGCGGGTGCGTATTACGAGCTGCCGTCGACGACGGCCATTGCCAATGAATCGGCCAATGCGCGCCCGGATGGCGTGGCCGTGAAGAACGTATTCCTCTACAACCTGCAGATCACGCAGAACGGCCTGCTGAGCTTTTCCTACAGCATGAACGGCGGTACGTACACCCCGGTGATCACGAGCCAGAGCATCACGGCCTCCAACGGCGCGCTGCCGGCGACACTGCGGTTCGGCTTTGCCGGATCCACCGGCGGCGACACGAACATCCACGAGATTCTTTGCTTCAAGGCCGCGCCCAGCACGGTGTCGGCCAGTTCCGCGACGGTCAACGAAAAGCAGACCTCGCAGGTTCAGACCACCTCACAAGCCTACTTCGCCTTCTATAATCCCAACGACTGGACCGGGCGCGTGACCGCGTACGGCCTGGTGGACACCAACGGCGTCGTCACGATCCAGAGCCTGGCCAACTGGGACTCCGAGTGCGTGCTGTCAGGCGTGCCTTCGGGCCAGACCTGTCTCTACACCGGCGCCAGCGGGCCGGCCACCGCCGAGCCCACTTCGGGGTCTCCCGGCACCGGGCGGCAGATGATGACCTGGAGCAGCCTGAACACCTCGGTGGTGGCGGGTGCCCAGGGCATTCCGTTCAGGTACACCAGCATGAGCTCGGCTGAACAGACCGCCATCGGCGGGTCCACCAGCGGGGCGACCCGGGTCGGGTATCTGCGTGGTGATCGCAGCAATGAAATCAACAGCACGGGCGTGGGCCTCTACCGGGCGCGCAACGGTGTCCTGGCCGATATCGTCGATGCGAGCCCGAGCTGGGTCGGGCCGCCTTCCTCGCCCTACGCGGTCACCTGGGCCGATCGCTACAACGCCACCGGCGATACCATCATCGAAAATTCAGGCCAGACCTATCAGCAGTTCCTGACCACCAACCAGTCGCGCCTGAATGTCATCTACGCCGGCGCCAATGACGGCTTCCTGCACGGCTTCCGCACCGGCTCCGAGGATATCAACGGCAACGTCAGCGACACGACCTCGACGCCGAACGATGGCGCGGAAGTGATTGCCTACATGCCCGGTACGATCCTCAATGCGATTCACAGCAGCACACCGAACATCGACTATTCGAACGCGCAGTACTCGCATGCCTTCTACGTGGATGCCACGCCGGGCACCGGCGACGTGTACTACGCCAACGCGTGGCACACCCTCCTTATCGGCGGCCTGGGGCCCGGCGGCGCAGGCATCTATGCGCTCGATATCTCCAACCCGGGGAGCTTCAACGAGAACAACGCGGCCACCACCGTGCTCGGAGACTGGAGTTCGGCGACGATATCCTGCGTCAGCAACGGCGGTTGCGGCAGCAGTCTCGGCAATACCTACGGCACGCCGCAGATCCGCCGCTTCCACAACGGCACCTGGGGCGCGGTTTTCGGCAACGGGTTCGGCAGCAGCAGCGGCGATGCGGGCATCTACGTCATGACGATCACGGGGAGTTCGCCGGTGACGTTCAGCTTCTACTATCTGAGCACGGGAACGTCCGGTACCGGCAACGGTATCGCCCATGTCTCTCCGGCGGATCTGGACGGCGATCACATCACGGACTACGTCTATGCCGGTGACCTCAAGGGCAACGTCTGGCGCTTCGACCTGACCAGCACCAATCCGGCGAGCTGGGCAGTCACCAAGAACGCCACCGGCACGCCCGCCCCGGTCTTCAAGACGCCGGCCGGCCAGCCGATCACCACTCAGCTCGTGCTTGCCTCGGCGGTCGTCAGCGGGGCACTGCCATCGGTGATCGTGGCCTTCGGCACGGGGCAGCGCACGCAATTCACGACCACCTCGGGGGTCAGCTATGCGACCAACACCGCGCAGAGCCTCTATGGCGTCTGGGACTGGAACTTCTCCGCCTGGAATGCAAAGTCGACGGCGGCGCAATATGCGAGCCTGACGGCTACGCAGGCGAATGCGAGTGCATGGAGAATCACGGCGGCCGCACCCGTGAGCCGGTCGCTGCTGACTGCGCAGACTTACACGGTCAATACGGGCGCGACCACGACCATCAGCACCAGTAACAATGCCATTACGTGGGCGCAGTGCACGGGCGTCGCGACTTCGACCTGCTCGGGCAAATTCGGCTGGTATGCCAACCTGCCGCAGACCAATGGCACGACCACCACGGGGGCTACCGTCGTAGAGCAGATCGTTTCGAATCCGTCGCTGTTCGAGGATGGGTTCGTCGTCAACTCGACGATTCCGGCCAACAATCAGCCGCTGGACTGCAATAGCCCGACAACGGACCAGGGTGTCACCTACGTCGTCGCGCTGGTGAGCGGGGGCACGTTCGGGAGCGGCGGGGGATCACCCGGAACCGGAACGACGACGTTCAGCAGCGCCTTCGTCAACTATCGCGATACACCCACGGCGGGCATCCAGACCAATGAAACCGGCGCACTGACCGTCGTCAACACCAGGGAAGGCTCGACCTACCTTATCGGCCAGGATATTTCGATTCCGTCGGCCGGCAACGCGCCCGGCGGTGCACAGCAGATCGCGCTGTCCGACACCACCGTGAATCGTCTGACGTGGATCCAGCTGCGGTAACGGCAGCCTTGCCCAGGAGAAACCAGGACATGTACCAGCGCACCGCACAACGGCCTTCACGAACGACCGGCTTCTCGCTGATCGAACTCATGGTCACCGTGCTCATCATATCGGTCCTCGTGGCGATCGCCGTACCCACCTACATCGACAAGGTGCGCAAGTCGCGGCGCACGGAAGCCAAGACGGTACTGCTCGATCTGGCTGGACGCGAAGAGCGTTTCTACAACACTAATAACGTGTACAGCGTTCTGCCGGCGGACCTGGGCTATGGCGCCATCAGCGCGGCATTTCCGATGGTTGTCGGCAGCGGCTACTACAACGTCAATGTCGTGCTAAACGCCGGACCGCCGGTGGGCTATACGCTCACAGCCTATCCGGTCGCCGGCAGCGACCAGGCCAATGACACGCACTGCACGCTGTTTACGCTCCTGAGCACGGGCCAGCAGACTTCCACCCCCGACACCACGAGCTGCTGGCAGTAATCGGCCGCCGGCGCAATCGGCCAGCTCACTGCAATGGCGCGCCCGGCGAGGGCGCCGCGTTTCGTGTAACCTGCGCATGGGCCGCACCGGCGGCTCATGCGCGATGACCGGCAAGCACAATATCTTCCTGATCGGGCCCATGGGCTCGGGCAAGACCGCGGTCGGCAAATGCCTCTCGCGGCTGCTGGACTATCAATTTCTGGACAGCGACCACGAGATCGAGCTGCGCACGGGCGCCGATATCCCCCTCATATTCGAGCGCGAGGGTGAGGCGGGCTTTCGGCATCGCGAACGCGAGGTCATCGCCGAGCTCAGCGGACGTCAATGCATCGTGCTCGCCACGGGCGGTGGCGCGGTGCTCGATGCCGGGACGCGCGCGGACCTGAAGACACGGGGCTGGGTGGTCTACCTGGAAACTTCCGTAGCACAGCAGGCCGAGCGCGCCGGGCGCACACGCCATCGGCCGCTGCTGCACGGGGTGGACCCGGCACAGCGCCTGGAGGAGCTGCTGCGTGTCCGCGAGCCCCTGTACCGCGAGATCGCCGACCTGACCGTCTCCACCGATCACTGCCGGGTGCCGGTGGTGTCCGATTTCATCGTGCAGAAATTCCGGGAATCGCTGCAGCCAGACACTGTCAACGCCGCCTTCGTGGACGCATGCAGACCCTGACCGTCCACTTGAACGATCGCTCGTATCCGATCCTGATCGGATCGAAGCTGTTGCAATCACAGACCGTGCTGGCCTCGCATATTCCAGCCGGTGACGTGCTGCTGATCAGCAATACCGTCGTGGCGCCCCTCTATGCCGATCGGGTCAGGCAGGCGTTGCCGGGGCGGCGCATCATCGAGGTGGTCCTGCCCGACGGCGAGGCGCACAAGACACTGGCTTCCGCCAGCCGGATCTTCGACGTCATGATCGCCAATCGCCTGGGGCGGGACGTCACAGTCGCGGCACTGGGCGGCGGAGTGGTTGGAGACCTGTCCGGTTTCGTGGCGGCCTGCTACCAGCGCGGTGTCAGTTTCGTGCAGCTGCCGACGACTCTGCTGGCCGACGTCGACTCCGCGGTGGGCGGCAAGACCGCGGTCAACCATCCGGGCGGCAAGAACATGATCGGTGCATTCCACCAGCCGCGGGCGGTCATCATCGATACCGATCTGCTCGCGAGCCTGCCTGCACGCGAGCTCAGCGCCGGGCTGGCGGAGGTCATCAAGTACGGCCTGATCCGCGACGCGGTTTTCTTCGACTGGCTCGAGGCCAACATCGAAGCACTGGTCGCGCGCGACCCGGGCGCGCTGGCGTACGCGATCCGCCGCTCCTGCGAGATCAAGGCCGAGATCGTCAGCCGCGACGAACGCGAGCAGGGCGAGCGCGCACTGCTCAATCTCGGCCACACTTTCGGTCACGCCATCGAAGCGGCCACCGGCTATGTCGAGTGGCTGCATGGGGAGGCGGTCGGGCTGGGACTCATCGCCGCCGCGGATCTGTCGCAGCGGGTCGGCCAGCTCGAGAGCGGGCAGTTGCGGCGACTGGTGTCGCTGCTCGAGCGCGCGGGACTGCCGGTCGAGGCGCCGAAGATCGGCGCCGAGCGCGCGTTCGACTACATGCGCATCGACAAGAAGGTCAAATCCGGACGCGTGCACCTGATCCTGCTGCGCGGCATCGGCGATGCCGTCATGACCGCCGACTATGCTGACGCGGCGCTGCAGAGCACGCTGGCCGCGCAGTTCGGCCGCGCGAGTGCCGCGGCGCCATGAGGTGCGCGCCGTGAACGGTCAGACACTGGCGCGCTACGCCGCGCAGGATGCGCGCTCGCGCGGGCGCCGTTTTGCCGAGCCGCCGCCGGAGTTCCGCAGCGAGTTCCAGCGCGACCGCGATCGCATCATCCATTCCAACGCTTTTCGGCGCCTGGCCTACAAGACCCAGGTGTTCGTCAATCACGAAGGGGATCTGTACCGCACGCGCGTGACCCACTCGCTCGAGGTGGCGCAGATCGGCCGCACGGTCGCGCGAGCCCTGGATCTGAATGAGACACTGACCGAAGCCATCGCACTGGCGCACGATCTGGGCCACACGCCTTTCGGGCATGCCGGGCAGGAATCCCTGAACGAGTGCATGCGCGAGTACGGCGGCTTCGAACACAACCTGCAGTCGCTCCGCACGGTCGATGAGCTTGAGGAGCGCTATGCACAGTTCTCGGGATTGAATCTCACCTTCGAGAGCCGCGAAGGCATCCTCAAGCACTGCTCGGTCTCCAAGGCGCGCGAGCTGGCTGATGTCGGCGAACGTTTCATCAGGCGGCAGCAGCCAGGCCTCGAGGCGCAGCTCGCGAATCTCGCCGATGAGGTGGCGTATAACAATCACGACGTCGATGACGGCATCCGTGCCGGATTGATCACTCTCGAGGAGGTGTCGGAAGTGCCGCTGGTCGGTCGACATTTCCACGAAGTGCAGCGGCTGTACCCGCAGCTGCAGGGCCGGCGTCGTGTGCACGAGACCGTGCGGCGCATGGTCAATGCGCTGGTCAGCGATGTGATCCGCTGCAGCGCCGATCATCTGCAAATGGCGGCGCCGGCCGATATCGATGCGGTGCGCCTGCACCCGCACGCAATCATTGGAATGACCGATGCGATGCGCGCCAATCACATCGAGCTCAAGCAGTACCTCAACGAACACGTTTACCGCCATCAGCGCGTGCTGCGCATGACGCTCAAGGCCCGCCGGGTGGTGCGCGAGCTGTTCGATACCTTCGCCGCCGAGATCCGGCTGATGCCCGATGAATACCGCGAGGCCGCCAGTCGGGCAGAAGTCCGCGATGGCTATGCCGGCCGGGCACGTACGGTGGCGGACTACATCGCAGGCATGACCGACCGCTATGCAATCCTCGAGCATCAACGACTGTTTGACCCCGCTGAACGCACATGAACGACACCCATGCCAGGCCTGCGATTCCGACGCGCGAGCGGTTGATCTTCGCGCTCGATGTGCCGGATGCCGCCGCCGCGCGGGCAATGGTCGAGCAGCTTGGCGATTCGGTGCAGTTCTACAAGCTCGGGCTCGAACTGTTCATGAGCGGGGAATATTTCCAGCTGCTGGATTGGCTGGCGGCACGCGATCGCCGGATTTTCGTCGATCTGAAGTTCTTCGACATACCGGCCACCGTGGCTGCGGCCGTGCGGGCACTGCGCAACCGCGGCGTCAGCTTTACGACGGTGCATGGTAACCAGTCCATCATGGAAGCGGCCGGCGCCGCCAAGGGTGATGTGAAGATCCTGGCGGTCACCGTGCTCACCAGCCTCGATCGCGGCGATCTTGATGACCTCGGCTTCGAATGCTCAATCGGCGACCTGGTGCTGTCGCGCGCGCGGCGCGCCCTCGAAGCCGGATGCGATGGCGTCATCTCATCGGCACTGGAAGTGCCGCGCTTGCGCGAGCTGCTCGACCGGCGCCTGCTCGTGATCACGCCCGGCGTGCGGCCGGTCGACAACCGACCCTCGGATGATCAGAAGCGCGTGGCCTCGGTAACGCAGGCTTTCGAATGGGGCGCCGACTACATCGTCGTGGGCCGCCCGATCCGTGATGCCGCGGACCCGCGTGCCGCCGCCGAGATGATTCAGCGGGAAATCGCCGCGGTGATCGGGCGGCGTTAGCGGCGGCGGTGCTGTCGATTTCGACCGACGCAATAAGTGGTGCATTTCCACCACTTATGCCCGTCTACGACAATTCTTCCATCCTTAGATTGCGACCGGGGTTCGCGGACTTACGAGTCGCGTGCCTGACAATCTTCTCAGACTTCTAATATTTGGATATCACGCGCTAAATATTATGGAGTTTGGCCGGCAGCAGCGCTGTATAAACTGATCGTGGAATATAGGGCGAGGGGTGCTCCAAGGAGGTTGGTGCGAGCCATCCAAATTTTGTCCCTCATCGCCGGCCCAGTCCTGGGTTGGGGCAATCCCCGACCCGTTGGATGATCAGCGCGATTCCCAGAATACGAAAGCCGTCATGAAGTCGAAGCTCAAGCTTGCAGTTCTCTTGTGTCTCCTGCCGTTGGCGTCCATTGCCCAGGCGGCCCCGGATGTGGTGCGCGGAGTCATTGTCTCACTCGCCAACGATACGCTCACCCTAAAGTCAGCAGACGGCGCGTCGCTTACGGTTGCTCTCGCCAAGGACTGGACGGTCACGCTGCTAAAGCCGATTGCTGTCGAGGCCATAGAGCCCGGAAGTTTCATCGGTACGGCTGAGATACCACAGAGAGACGGCACCGGTCGTTCGCTCGAGGTCCACGTGTTTCCTCCCGGCGTAAAGGTGGGGGAGGGACACTATGCCTGGGATCTACGTAAATCCTCGATGATGACCAATGGGACCGTCGGAAAAGTTACCGCCGGCGCGAAAGGACGGGAACTCGATGTCACCTATTCGACCGGTGAGCGCAAGATCATCGTCCCTCCGGGGGTGCCTATCGTTCAGTTCACGGACGGGGAACGCTCACAGATTAAACCGGGCATTTCGGCATTCCTGATCATCAAGAAAACGCCGAGCGGCGGACTGACCTCGAATGGCATTACCATCGGCGAGAACGGCGCGGCGCCGCCGATGTGAGTGCTGCGTGAGGGTCGCGGATCGGGTACTCACCAGCGGCCGGATCGCGCTTTATCGGCATCCCTTGCTGGTGCGAATCGCGCACTGGATCAATGCCCTCTGTCTGCCGCTGTTGCTTATGAGCGGGTTGCAGATCCTGAACGCACATCCGGCCCTCTATTGGGGCGAAGTATCGCGGTTCAGCCGTCCCTTGCTCGCCTTCGGATCAGGCGACGCGCTGGCTTTTCCGGGCTGGATCACGCTGCCCGCGTGGCAGGATCTCGCCGGCGGCAGACGCTGGCACTTTGCCGTTGCGTGGATCTTCACTGCCAATGCACTGATGTATGCGGCCCACGCATTGATGAGCGGGCGCATTCAATCGACGCTGCTGCCGACCGGCGCGCAAATGCGGAACATCGGCCGCTCAGTGCAGGAGCACTTGCGGCTGCAGTTTCCGCGCGGCGATGACGCCCGTCAATACAACGTGCTCCAAAAGTTGTCGTATCTGATGGTGATGTTCGGCATCCTGCCGTTGATGGTACTCACCGGGCTCACGATGTCTCCCGGGCTGGATGCGCAGCAGCATATCCTCACCGCGATCTGGGGCGGACGCCAATCCGCGCGCACCATACACTTCATCATGGCGATGGCGCTGGTGGGCTTTTTTTTGGTCCACATGGTTGCGGTGGTAGCGGCCGGTCCGCTAACAGAGCTGCGTTCCATGGTGACCGGCTGGTTCGTGATCAAGCCGGACCGCAAGGAATTGCGATGAAGGCTGCGGTCATGCCTCGCAGACGTTGGCTGAAGCGAGCGCTGAGCGTGGCCGGCGGATTTACATTGAGCGCGTGCGATCGGCTCGGGCAGTCTGACCGAATGGGCTCCACACTCGACCTGGCCGATGGGTGGACGTACTTCACCCAGCGGCTGCTCCTCGGGCGACACGCGCTGGCCCAGGAATTCTCGCCAAAGGATATCTCGCCTGAAGTTCGTGCAAACGGTACCACGAACCCGGATACCGAAGAATACAACCGTCTCGCGCAGAGCAACTTCGTAGATTGGCGGCTCGCGGTTGGTGGTTTGGTGCAGCGGCCCCTCTCGCTGTCATTGGCGGAGTTGCGCTGCATACCGGCTCGCATCCAGATCACGCGCCATGATTGCGTAGAAGGGTGGAGCTACATCGGTAAGTGGACCGGTGCACGTCTGAGCGCGCTCCTGGCCCTCGCGCAGGTGAAGCCGGGGGCCAAATACGTGGTGTTCTATTGCGCCGACACGCTCGAACTCACGCTCGATGGAACTGGACAATACTACGAATCCATCGATCTCATCGATGCCATGCACCCACAGACCATTCTCGCGTATGAGATGAATGACAAGCCGCTGCCTGTGGCTCACGGAGCGCCGCTGCGGCTTCGGGTAGAACGGCAGCTGGGGTACAAGATGGCGAAGTACATCACGCGCATCGATGTCGTCGATAGCCTGAGCGGCCTGGGCAGGGGCAAGGGCGGCTATTGGGAGGACCGCGGCTATCAGTGGTATGCCGGAATCTGAGATAGCCGCGTCGGCGATACCCTGGCGATTCTCGCAAGTCATGGTGGCCCCGGTTCATAGGATTGCATCCATGAGGAGCTTCAGTCCGAGCAGCACCATAAGAGCATAGATGATCGTGTAATAGCGCGCGGCATCAATCCGCCGAACCAACCACACGCCGGCCAGGGTCGCGGCCAAGGCCAGAGGAAGCAGCACCGCGGAAGCCATCAGGTTGCGGGCACTGAATTGACCGAGGGCCGCATACGCTGGCACTTTGATCCAGTTCATGACGGCGAAGCTGATTGCCGTCGTCCCGACCAGTGAATCGCGAGGGAGGCGTCGCGGTAGCACCCACATTTGAAATGGTGGCGAGCCGGCGTGTGCGATTTGGCTGCTAAAGCCGGATGCCACTCCGAATAGCGTCCCGAGCCATTTGGGTGAGTTCGATGGCAGCACCATGGTTGCCGCCCGCTCCAGCCAAAGCCGGTGCAATCCAAAGAGGATGGAGATGGCCCCCAAGGCACCGAGAACTGCTTTTTCCGACAGGCGCGATGCGTACACATATCCGACCAGCACGCCAAGGGCCATGCC
>Ga0265338_10008113_pt1 | contig 12825 bp, 10 predicted proteins | sample 42126metaG_FD_193579 | JGI IMG/M metagenome (GOLD analysis project Ga0265338, IMG submission 193579) | Rhizosphere microbial communities from Carex aquatilis grown in University of Washington, Seatle, WA, United States - 4-21-26 metaG | ecosystem: Host-associated > Plants > Roots > Rhizosphere... | reverse complement strand
TCCCCCTCCCCTTGAGGGACCCTTGAGGGAGGGGGTTGGGGGGAGGGGTAGGCCGGAGGTTCGCACCAATCGATCCCTACCCCCCCCTTAAATATTGGAAGGGGAGCCCTTTGTTCCTCGTCAGGCCTGCTCCGCTCCGCGCAATGCCAGCCGGGACCTCCGTCCCGCCCACTGCACCAATTACGTCTCCACCAGGCATTCGGCCGCCGCGCGCATCTGCGCCTCCACCGCCGGCCGCACCGTCTGATACTCAAGCAGGATGCCCTCGACCAGCGCCATTGCGTCGCCGTGGCAACCCTGCCGCGCCAGCGCTTCGAGCGTCGCGCAGCGATCGGCAAGTACAACCGCGCCAACCAGTGCACTGGTCGATTTCAGCGTATGACTTGCCGTCCGTATCCGGTCAAAGTCGCCGTCCGCAATGCCCTGCCGCAGCGCCTCTAGCAGCCCGGGTGAGTTGTCCAGGAACCGGCTCAGCACGCGGTGCACCACGCCGGGATTCTCCGCGCTCTCCAGATCGCCCAGTCTTCCCAGCGCATCCGCGCATAGCGCGGAATTTTGCGCCGGCGCCGCGATCTTGCCAGTCCGCGCGTCCGCGTCGGCGCTGACCCGGCTTCTGTCGCGCCCCCACCGCGCCAGCATCGTTTGGATGCCCTTGCGAGACACCGGCTTGGGCAGGTAGTCGTCCATGCCGGCGCGCAGGCAATACTCGCGATCCCCCTCGATGGCATTGGCGGTCAGCGCGATGATCGGAGTGTGGTGACGAGTGCCCGCCTCATGCTGGCGGATCGCCGCCGTCGCCTCGAACCCGTCCATCTCCGGCATCTGGCAGTCCATGAACACAAGGTCGTAATCGCCGTTCTTGAAGATGGCCAGAGCTTCCCTTCCATCCGCGGCAGTCGTCACCACACAGCCCTCCGATCGCAGAACGCTGCTGGCCACCTCCAGATTTACTTCGTTGTCTTCCACCAGCAGCACCCTTGCGCCGGGCGAGGTCAACGAAGCTGGCAGCGCCGTCGTTTGCAAGGGCGGCTGCGATCCGAGCGCGCTGGCCGTCGTCGACAGGCATTCGTACAGCTCGGCCCGGCGCACCGGTTTCGTCAGCCAGCGCTCCTCATCGGCGGAGGCCGTATCGGGAATCTCGTCCGACGAACTCAGAATGACGATCCTGGCATTCGACAATGTCTTGTCGGTCCGGATCCGCGCCGCCAGCTCGCAGCCATTGATCGTCGGCAGATTCCGGTCGATCAGAACGAAATCGAACGGGATGCCGTTGTCCGCATGTTCCTGTAGCGCACCCAGCGCGGCGCTCGAGTTCGTCACCAGCCGGGTTCGCACGCCGACTCTGGTCAAATGGCTCTCAAGTATCTCGAGGTTGGTCTCGTTGTCGTCCACGATCAGGGCGGACCGTCCCTTCAGTGCCGACCAATCTTCCGTGGCGTCGTCCGACCGGTCATCGCAGACCGTCCCGACCGTGACCGAGAAGCGGAACATCGAACCGGCTCCCGGCTGGCTCTCGACACTGATCGAACCACCCATCATCTCGCAAAGTTGCCGGGCGATGCTCAGGCCGAGGCCGGTCCCACCGTAGCGGCGGGTCGTCGATCCATCCGCCTGCGCGAAGATGTCGAATATGTCGCGTTGCTTCTCCGGCGGGATCCCGATCCCCGTATCCCGCACCATGAACTCCACTTTCGTCCGGTCCGCACCGGCATCGGAGGCGGTGACGTACAGGATCACTTCACCGGACGTGGTGAACTTGACAGCATTGCCAAGCACGTTGGTCAGAACCTGCCTCACGCGCCCTTCATCGCCGATCACCGTCCGCGGTGTGTCCTGGGAAATCAGATGCGCCAGGTTGATCTTCTTCGATCGCGCCGCGCCGGCGAACAGCTCGACCGCCTCCTCGATCATCGTTTGCAGGTTGAACGGCTCGGCACTGATATGCAACTTGCCCGCTTCGATCTTGGAAAGATCGAGCACGCCGTTGACGATGTGCAGCAGGGACTCGCCGGAACGGAACGCCGTCTGGGCAAATCGCCGCTGCTTTTGGTTTAACCCTTCTTGCAGCAGCAGTTCCAGCATCCCCAGAACCCCGTTCATCGGCGTCCTGATCTCGTGGCTCATGTTGGCCAGGAACTGCGACTTGATCCGATTGGCGAGCGCCAGCTCCTCGGTGCGCCGTTCGACCCGTTGTTCCAGCGTCGCCGCGAAATCAACCAGCTCCTCCTCGGCCTTCTTCTGGGCTGCTTCACGCAACGAAACGGCATCGGCCATCTCGTTGAATGCCAGCGTCAGTTGATCGAACTCGGAGCCCGACCCCGCAACGACCGCCCTCGCCTGGTAATTGCCGTCGCGCCAGTCCGCGGCAATTCGCGTCAGGTTCTGGATCGGCCGACGGATGAAGTAGCGGCCGCCATACAACGCGGCGAGAATCGCCACGACCAGGCCGCTGACGATCAGGGTGATGCCGCGGTTCGTCGCATGATCGATATCGGTGAAGGCCTCGGCTTTCGCCATGCCGGCGCTCAGGAACAGGTCGCCCGGAGGCAGCGCCGGAGGCACATAGCCGAAGATTCGCACGACTCCATCAACGCCCTTCGCTTCTTCCCAGCCGGTTTGATCGCCGTCCATGATCCTTTCGTGGCTCTTCCGCATGTTCTTGCCGACCAGCACTTCGGGATGCGGCAACCGCGCAATGATATTGCCTTCACGGTCGGCGATCAGGATCGAGGCGCTGGGTGACAATCCACGATTGGCAAGGTGTTCGCTGAGCCAGGTCAGGTCGAGCGCCGCGGCGACGACGCCGGCCGGCTTGCCGTCGGCACCGGCAAATTTCATCGCAAAGTGAATGACCTTGGCGCCATTGGCAGGGTTCTGCCAGTAGTTGCCGACCGCAAGACCATCCTCGGCGATCGCGCGCCGGAAGAACGGCAGATCGGCGACCTGGGCCGGCGATGCCGGGGAACTGGAGCAAACCGTCCGGCCCGTGCTGTCGGCAACCGACAACGATTCATAGTTTGGGTAGCTGGCCTTCAACGCAACCAGGTGACGTTGGCATTGCGCGGGATCCATCGTTTCGATCCACGGCAACCTGGCCATGGCGACCAGCAACTGCCGTGCTCCCTCCCGCAGTTCGCCCATCTCTTCGCCGAACTGCATGGTGATCTGCACGACACGCTGCCGGATGTCGTCTTCCCGCGCGCGCCGCAGATCGTATTCGTTGTAGGTCTGAATCGCGAGCGCCGGCAGAACCGCCAGCCCCGTCAGCAACACCAACCTGGCGGTCAGCCCAAAACGCAGGAACCGGCGCATTGCTCGTTCTCCATGATCGACGTCACGACGTGCGTGGCGCTGCCGTTCTCGGCAGATAGTGGCTAAAGCTTGCCCAGCCGGCGATCGCGATCGCCGCGGAAATCGGCAGGATGGCGGTGAAGCCTCCGAGCGCCATCGCTTGTCCGCCGATGAGCGATCCAAGGGTCATACCCAGGAACAGGGCACTGTTATTCCAGGCCAGCGCAGTCGCGTTCCTGGTTGGAAACGCAGCCATCAGCCGCGATTGCTGCGCCGGGAAGAAGACCTGCGCCAGCAGCGACGTCACCGCGAATGCCATCTCGACCAACACGCCGTGCAGCAAGGCGAACTGCAGCAGCGCGAAACACACCGCCATCCCGGTGAGGCTGACGTGGATCGCGGTTGCCGGACCCTGACGATCCGCGATGCGTCCGCCGAGCAATGCCCCGGCGAAGGCCGCAGCGCCGTAGATGCCTACGATTTCTGCGATCGCGCCCGGTCCGTATCCCAGCCCAGTCATTCCTGCGCCGAGATAAGTATACATCCCGTAGAGCGCGGTGCTCCAGGCTGCCGTCGGCAGCAGTTGTTGCGTCAGGGCGATCGGGCTGATGCCGTCCGCATGTGCCGTGCGCCGGTCAACCGTCTGCCGGCTGCCGGGCCATAGTACGCGATGCACCGGTGCCAGTAGCAGGCTGCACGCGGCAAGAAACAGGAACGCGACCGGCCAGCCCAGTTTGAGGCTGGCCATGGCGCCGATCGGGGCGCCCAAGGGAAGCGACAACAGCAAGCCGGTCAGCACAATGGAGATCCAGGTGCCGCGCCGCCCCGGAGGCGCCGCGCTGCCGACCAGAACGTAGACAGACGGTGTCACGCCGGCCGCGGCAATACCGCACAGCAGACGGGCCGCCATCAGCATCGGAAGTTGCCCCGCCGCGGCGGTCAGGAAATTCGCCGCGGCGAAGGCTGCCAGGCAGCATGTCAACACCAGGCGGCGCCCGAGGCGATCCGCAAGGTGGCCGAAGAGCGGCGCGGCGATGACGTAACCGGCGGCGAATGCCGTCACCGCCAGGCCGGCGCCTCGGATACCGACCTGGTAATCATCGGCGATCAACGGAATCAGCGGCGAGACGACGAACAGATCGGTCCCGACGACGAACAGGGTTGCCCAGGCAACAATCAACCTTAACAAGGCGACCATTGCCGGGGCATCCCTGACGAACACTCAGGCCAATTCGCGCGTGCGCGCCTGGCGCGGCGGTTCGGTTCCATTCAAACGCCGCTCCTGCTTCGCGGTCCTGAGTCTTTGTTCAGCCTGTTTGACAATCGTGTCCAAACGCCGCCACACGCCGTCAAGCGCTTCGGCCATCAGCTTTGCATCCAGCACGGTTTCCGAATAAAGCTCCGGACGCGATTGCAATATGGTTGCAGTCACCTCGAATGATTCTTCTGCGTGACGCTCCTCGACGCCTTGGGAAAAGCAATCGGCGAAATAGGGCTCGGACGGAACCGCCGGGAAATGCACCGCCAGCGCATCGGCCAGCGCGCGCATCCACGAGTCGGACATCAGTTCGACGACGCACCAGGGTCCCAGAGACCGGGCGTAAAGCGTGGTCGCCGCCTGGACAAATCGCGACGTTTCGGGGTCGAGGTGGCGGCACAACTCGGTCGATCCGCCGAAATCCTCGTCGTCCAGCAGCAGCTTAGCACCCATGTTCCGGAACGCGCGGCTGAGCTGATAATGATGCGTGTCGCCGCCCGGCAGGCCGTCGTCGTCGATGAAGATCTGGAGCTTCCGCTTCCGCATCGCCGGGCTGTCCAGGTGCGGAAGGTAGTAGACCGCGGCACGGGTGGCGTGCATCGCAGACTGATAGAAAAGATGAATCTGGCCGAGCAATTGGGGATCGCACGCGACCGCCGCAGGCAGCTCGCGCAGATGCTGGAAGAACGGGCTGCGCAGCGGATGATGGTCTTCGGCGATCCGATGGATCGCCGAGGCAAATCTCGCATGCAGATCGAAATTTGTCTCCGCCGCCGCACGCGCCGGCGTCATCATGTTGGAAAGATGCGTCATCTCTAGGTCCCCCAGTGCAACGAGATAGTCCGGCGATGTGAAATCGTGTTGCGCTTGCGGGCCTGCACGAATCATCGCCAACGCCCGTCTTATATTCGTAGAATGGCTTCCACTGAGTTACGGACCGATCCAAATTTCCAGCAATCGTGTCCAAAGATTTAGCGGCTTCGACAAATGGGTCCGGTTCGTACTCAACAGCGGCCGCCCTGATCAAAACAATATTGCGTTAATCTAACAATTGGGTGAAAGCAAACCCGAATCGCAAGGCGAATCCCGCCGCGGCGCGCATACGCGCAGCCGCGTTCCCGGCATCGCCGCGCCGGCGCTAACCGAACAGTTTGACCGGTTGCCGAGCCATGATCGGCATCGCATCGTCCGGCGCGGCCAGCCCGGGTGCTTCGGTGCGCGCAGCTTCGAGACCCAGGCAGCGTTGCATGGCCGCGGCCGGCATCGGCCGCCCGATGAACCACCCTTGCCCTACGTCGCAACCGATGTCGCGCAACCGGTTGTTGAGGTCCACGGTCTCCACACCTTCCGCCACGACCCGCATGCCAAGCTCGCTGGAGAGCGAGACGGTCGCCCGGACAATCTTCCATGCTTCGGGATCGGTCTGGCAGACGCTGACGAAGGACCGATCGATCTTCAACTCGGTGAACGGCATGCGCAGCAGCGTCAGTAACGAGGAATAGCCGGTCCCGAAATCATCCATCGATACCCGCACGCCCTTGATGCTGAGCCTGGTCAACACCTCGGTAGCCAGCGCCAGGTTGGAGATCATCGCACTTTCCGTGATCTCGGCAACCAGCGCTTCCGGCGGAAGGTCATGTCTACTAAGCAACGAATCCAATCCGGTCAGCAGCGTCGGATCAGCCAGCATGTACGGCGAGATGTTCACCGCAACACTGAAATTCGGCAGCAGGTCACGCCATCGGCGGCACGTTATCACCGCATCCTGGATGACACGGAAGGTGAGCTTGTCGATCAGGTCGTTTTGCTCTGCCAGCATGACGAAATGCGCCGGCGACACCAGGCCGTGCGCCGGACTGCGCCAGCGTGCCAGCGCTTCGGCACCGACGATCATTCCCGTCGCGAGATCGGTCTTGGCCTGATACTCGGTGTAGATCTCGTTGCCGTACAGCGCCTCGCGCAACTCCTCCGCGGTGGGCCGGCCATAGCCGGGCGGCGGCACGTCGGCTTTCATGCGCGCCGGATCGGACAGCAACATCGCCTGGAGGCTGTCAGGATTGATCGGCTTCGATAACGTGCCGGCGACCCGCAGACCCCGGTCGCGCGCGACACGCAGCGCCGCCGACCGGGTTCGGTTGTCCATGCCCGACACGAAGATGATCGACGGATCCCCGCGGCTGCCCTGCAGCATCTTCAGAAGATGGATGCCGTCCTGATCGCCGAGCCGCAGGTCGATGATCAGTGCATCATAAGTGTACGCCGAAAGCTTGCCCGCTGCCTCCTCCAGGCAGGCAGCGGCGTCCGCCTGCCACCCGAGCAATTCGACGCAGCGGCTGAGGATGAGGCGGTGAATCACCTCGTCGTCCACGATCAGCACGCGAGATGGTCTGGCTGGCACGTCGACCATCGCGTTCATTTTGCTTCCTCATATTCGGGCGCACCCGCTATCGCTGTAACCGTATGCCCGCCGTCGCGCCGACTCAGCAGCAACGCTTCCAATTCTGGGCAAACTGCTTCGATCTCATCGACGATGCGACGAAGTTTGCTGGCCATGGCATGCGTCGCGCCGGACCGGACCAGCGCCTCAACCTCGATGCACAGCGCTGCCAGAACGACTGCTCCCACGCTGGCACTCGACGACTTGAGATCGTGACAGATCCGGGAAAGCGTCTTCAGATCCGGGGCAAGCACGTTCTGCCGCAGCACGACAAGATATCCCGGCAGCGCCTTCAGGAATGCGGCGGCAACGATAGTGACGAGATCGGGATGGCCGCAGATATTCAATGCCGCCAGGGCCGCGATTGCCACCGGATCCAACCGGGGTTCCGCGTTCATGACCGGCAGTCCATGATCGGCTGACCCCTCGCCAACCGGTGCCGCCGGCTGTCCGCTCCGTCTCAAGATTTGTAACGTCGGCGTCATATTCGCAACCAACATCCCATCAAGATCGAGCCTGGCGACGCCCCGGACGTCCCAGGTTCAGGGACCGGGTGTCTGCCAGGCGCGGACAGCGAACGCCGGCGATGTTGACGCGCATGGCCGACCCTCTCCCCGATATTCTTCGGGCAATAAGCGTGAACCGAAGTTTCCGGGAGGTTACGGCTGCACACCGGTGCCGCAATAAATTGACGCTCCCGCACGCACGGGATGGCGACCGCGCCGTGCGCAGGATGCCTCGAGAGAGCCCCGCCTAAGCCACCAGCAGCAACACGCGGCGGGTCCGGCTTCCGGCTGGAGCAGCACGTCCGGTGTGCTGGCCGCATCCGGCCGGTTGTGCCCGCTACGAAAGCTCCGGCCGCACCTCCGTCATGCCGACGAAGGTCGGCATTCACGCCTTGGCTTCGTGGATGCGGCACAGTCATGGATGCCGATCTCAGTCGGCATGACGGCGCAGCCCTGTCGCCACCAAACGCTCACCGTTTTCATTTCCGGTCGTGCATCGCCGGCGGTTCGGCCGCAACGCGGACCGACTTGTGTGTGTGTCTCTCTCGCTTCGATTCCCGGCGATGGGGCAATCAGAGTTTCAGCAGTTTCTTCGCATTGCCGCCGGCCAGCTTCGCCCGGTCCTCGGCGCAGAGCGGCACGCCGTTCAGCCACTCCGTCGCCGGCTGGTTCGGTGCGAACGGCCAGTCCACCGAGAACATGATCCGATCCAGTCCCAACTCCTGGATGGTGCACAGCAGCGCCGGGTCTGACCAGAAGCCCGACGTGGTGACATAGAAATGCTGCGCGAACACCTCGCGGAAGCTGCGGCTCGGCTTCCAGTCGCGCTCCAGCGCCATGTTGATCCGCCAGGCGTAGAACGGCAGGCCCTCGCCGAGATGGCCGAAGATCACCTTCAGCCCGGGATAGGCGTCGAACACGCCTGACAACACCAGCCGCACGCCCTGCGTCGCGGTCTCCACCGTGAATCCCCAGGCGGCGCGCAGGATGCCGGGGACGGCATCGACATATGTCTGGTAGTAGGTGTCGATCACCGGCTGCGCCGGCACCGACGGATGAAAATAGATCGGCACATCCAGCGCCTGAGCACGTTCGAAGATCGGCCAGAACTCGCGCTCGTCATGAAAACGGCCATTGGTCAGTCCGTGGATCATCGCGCCTTTGAAGCCGAGCTTGGTCACCGCGCGTTCCAGTTCATCCGCCGCGGCTTTCGGGTCGGGCGTCGGCAGTGCGGCGAAACCGGCGAACCGGGTGGGATGCGCGCGCACCGCCTCGGCCAGCCGGTCATTGGCGCGGCGGGCAAGGTGCACTGCGGCCTCCGCATCGGTCATCTTCTGCATGGCCGGCGCGGAGTGCGAGATCACTTGCAGATCGATGCCGGCCGCGTCCATCTCCTTGATGCGCAGTTCGCCGAGGTCCTCCAGCCGCTGCACCAACGGCGGCGCCCGGTTGGCGTCAAGCGGACCGTACGTCGCGCCCACCTCCGGATCCTGGAAATGCTCTTCGAGTGCGATGACGAACGGCTTGGCTGCCATTGGTGTCCTCCCTTGCGCGATTGCGTTGGATGTTCACTGTTCCCCACGCCGCGTCAATCTGCGGGGAAACGACACGCGCCGCTGTTCGATCATGGCGCCCGCATCAGTTGGCGCGGCTTCCGACTGGTGGGAGACATCCGGTAGGTTGCGACATCCGAATGCGCGACTCACCACAGACGGTAAGCGCGCGGCCACCCACGGAGAACGCGATGACAGAGTTGCAGCCGGTCGATCGCCTCGACATCCAGGTGCTGGTGGACAACGTGACCGACACGCTGTCCTCGACACCATCCTTCGTGACGCGGGAAGCCGCGCTGTTGCAGCGCCAGGGCATGCGGATCATGGCGGGCGCCTCGATGTGCTGCGCCAATCACGGCCTGGCGTTGGTGATCACCGCGCACGGACCCGGCGGACCGCGCACGCTGCTGTTCGATGGCGGTCCGGAGGTCTATGCGGTGGAGCGCAACGGCGTGCGCCTGGGCATCGATTTCGGCGCGATCGGTGCGGCTATGCTGTCGCACGGGCATTGGGATCATGCCGGCGGATTGCCGCGCGCGGTCAGCATGATTGTGCAGGCCAATGGGGGCCGCAGCGTGCCGCTGTTCCTGCATCCCGGCATGTTCCGCCCGCGTGGGTCGCGCCAGCCGGATGGCGGCGTGCTGCCGATGGCACCGATCCCATCGCCGGAGGAATGGGCCTTGCTGGGCGCCGAGCCGGTGGTCACCGACGCACCGCAAACCTGCCTGGACGCACAGTTCTTCATAAGCGGCGAGATCCCGCGGATCACCTCCTACGAACACGGACTGGTCGGCCAGGTATGCCGCCCGTCGGACGGGGCGGACTGGATGCCGGACCCGCTGCTGATGGATGAACGCTTCCTCGCCGTGCATGTCCGAGGCAAGGGCCTGGTGGTGTTCAGCGCATGCTCGCACGCCGGCATCGTCAACGTGCTGCACCATGCGCGCGAAACGTTTCCGGACGTGAAGCTGCACGCCGTGATGGGCGGATTCCATCTGTCCGGCCCGACCGAGGCGATCATCCCGGAGACGGTGCGCGATCTCGGGACGTTCGGCCTCGATCTGATCATTCCGGCGCACTGCACGGGCTGGCGCGCGCTGAACGCGCTGGAGCGAGCCTATGGCGAGACGGTGGTGCTGCCCTCGGCGGTGGGAAAGCTGTTCAGCTTGTAGGCACAGCGCGCGGTGCCGCGGCGTCGCTCAGGAGTCGGCCAGCCGGCGTAGAATGCCCCGCCTTTCGTGCATGAGGCGACGTGCGACCGCCATCTGCCGTTGAAATGCGGCATCACCGGCGGTCAGCAACAGGCCGTTGGGCGTCATGATTGCGTCGAGCGTATCGCCCTCACGAACTCCCAGGCTTTCGAGTAACTCGGGTGGCAATACAACGCCAACATCATCGCCGACCGGAATCAGTTTCAGCTCGACCATCGCAACCTCCATGCGCTTGATTATCGCATGCAGGCTGCATGACTGCCAGTCGACTACAATCGGATCGACTACAATCGGATGGGACTTATTGCGGGGCGCGGCGACGTAACGACCTCCCGCGGGAGATTGCTTTGACGCCACGCGCCCCGCATTGCCAGCCGCGAGAGCAGACCCTACAGAATGAACCTGCTGAGATCACCCTTCTGTGCCAGCGGCGCGACCTTCTCGTTCACGTAGCCCGCATCCACCACGATCGTCTCCCCCGCCCGGTCGGTGGCGGTGAAGCTGATCTCTTCCAGCAGCCGTTCCAGCACGGTGTGCAGCCGGCGGGCACCGATGTTCTCGATCCGGTCGTTGATGTCCGCCGCCAGTTCGGCCAACGCGTCCACCGCATCGTCGGTGAAGGTCAGGGTCACCCCCTCGGTGCTCATCAGCGCGCCGTACTGCTTGATCAGCGAATGCTCCGGCTCGGTCAGGATGCGCCGCAGGTCGTCGCGCGACAGCCCCGACAGCTCCACCCGGATCGGCAACCGGCCTTGCAACTCCGGCAGCAGGTCGGACGGCTTGGCCAGATGGAACGCGCCCGAGGCGATGAACAGCACGTGGTCGGTCTTCACCGGCCCGTATTTCGTGCTGACTGTCGTCCCTTCGATCAGCGGTAGCAGGTCGCGCTGCACGCCCTCACGCGACACGTCGCCGCCACGGAAGCCGCCTTCCATCGTCCGAGCGCAGACCTTGTCGATCTCGTCGATGAACACGATGCCGTTGTTCTCGGCATGCGACACCGCGTCCTTCGCCAGCCGGTCGTTGTCCAGCAGCCGGTCGGCTTCCTCGGACTCCAGCAGCTTGCGCGCGGCTTCAACGGTGATGCGCCGCTTCTGCTGCTGTTTGCCGAACATGCCCTTCATCATCTCGCCCAGGTTGATCACCTGGCCGGGCGGCATCCCGGGAATATCGAGCTGCCCGATCGGCATGCCTTGGGACTCGGAGACCGCGATCTCGATCTCCTTTTGCTCGAACTCGCCGTTGCGCAGCATGCGGCGAAACTTGGACCGCGTGTCCGCAGCCGCGCCCTCGCCGACCAGGGCGGTGATCAGCCGTTCCTCGGCGTTCAGTTCGGCCTTCGCCTGCACGTCCTTGCGCGACGCCTCGCGCAGCATGTTCAGACTGACCTCGACCAGGTCGCGAGCGATGCTCTCCACGTCGCGCCCGACGTAGCCCACTTCGGTGAACTTGGTCGCCTCGACCTTCAGGAACGGCGCCTGGGCGAGCTTGGCAAGCCGGCGAGCGATCTCCGTCTTGCCGCAGCCGGTCGGGCCGATCATCAGGATGTTCTTCGGCACCACTTCCTCCCGCATGGCCTCGGGCAGGTTCTGGCGGCGCCAGCGGTTGCGCATGGCGATGGCCACCGCGCGTTTGGCATCGTTCTGGCCGACAATGAAGCGGTCCAGCTCAGAGACGATCTCGCGCGGCGAGTAGGTTGGAACTTCCATATCAGATGGTCTCAACGATGACGCTGTTGTTGGTATAGACGCAGATGTCGGCGGCGATTTTCATCGCGCGGCGGGCGATCTCCTCGGCTTCGAGACCGTCCACCGACATCAGCGCGCGGGCCGCGGCGAGGGCATAGTTGCCGCCCGAGCCGATGGCGATCACCCCGTCCTCCGGCTCCAGCACGTCGCCGGTGCCGGAGAGGATCAGCGAAACGTTGCGGTCGGCGACCGCCATCATCGCCTCCAGCCGGCGCAGATAGCGGTCGGTGCGCCAGTCCTTCGCCAGTTCGACGCAGGCGCGGGAGAGCTGCCCGGGATGCTGCTCCAGCTTCGCCTCCAGCCGCTCGAACAGCGTCAGCGCGTCGGCGGTGGCCCCGGCGAACCCGGCGATCACCGAGCCGTGGCCGAGCCGGCGCAGCTTCTTTGCGTTCGATTTCACGACGGTCTGGCCCATCGACACCTGGCCGTCGCCGGCCAGCACCACCTTGCCCCCCTTGCGCACGCACAGGATCGTCGTGCCGTGCCAGGTGAGGGCGGACTCGGATTGCACCATCAAACTCCCGGAAAGACTGGACCGTCATGTGGGCGTCCGCGCGCGGCGGTCAAGGAAGGACCGCGCGGCCCGCACCGATGCGCGATATAAGAGGACATGCGCATCGCGTTCTACGCTCCTTTGAAGCCGCCGCACCATCCGGTGCCGTCGGGCGACCGGCGCATGGCGCGGCTGCTGATTACGGCGCTGGAGGCGGCGGGGCACGAGGTCGAGGTCGCATCGGTCCTGCGGAGCCGCGACGGGGCAGGCGATCCCGCGCGGCAGCAGCGCATCGCCGCTCTCGGGTCGCGGATCGCGGCGCGCTATG
>Ga0265338_10008112_pt1 | contig 12825 bp, 13 predicted proteins | sample 42126metaG_FD_193579 | JGI IMG/M metagenome (GOLD analysis project Ga0265338, IMG submission 193579) | Rhizosphere microbial communities from Carex aquatilis grown in University of Washington, Seatle, WA, United States - 4-21-26 metaG | ecosystem: Host-associated > Plants > Roots > Rhizosphere... | reverse complement strand
TGGTCGTGGTCTTTCCTGCTGAGCCGGTGACGGCAATGACCGGCACGGAAAAACGCAGGCGGTGAAAACGTGCTATGTCTCCCAGGGCACATACCGTGTCCTTGACCAGAATGACGCTGACCTTAGGATCACTCACCTTTACGGGCTTATGCACCACCACCACGCGAACGCCTTGGGAGAGGACCTGGCTGATAAAATCATGACCGTCGAAAACATCTCCTCTGATCGCAATGAACAGTTCACCCTTCTTTATGTTGCGTGAATCAATGCCAACCGAAAGCACACGGCCCAGTACCGGCCCTTGTAGCAATACTCCCCTTGCAGCTTTTATGATCTCATCTATTGTAAACATTGTTTCACGATCTTGCGTTCGTCGAAAGGAACTGTACGGTCCTTAAAAATCTGGTAATCTTCATGGCCTTTGCCGGCGATCAATACGACCTCTCCCCGTTTGGCCAATTGCAGCGCGCGGCTGATCGCTTCCTTACGGTCCACGCATACTTCATAATTCTTTTTGGTAAAGCCGTTAACGATCTCATCGATGATCATCTGCGGGTCTTCACTGCGCGGATTGTCGCTGGTGACGATGGCATGATCCGCCCAACGGCATGCCGCGCGGGCCATTTTGGGCCGCTTGGTACGGTCGCGGTCCCCGCCGCATCCGAAAACCAGGATGATCTTGGCGGGGGTCACGGCCCTTATGGCGCTCAGCACATTGAGAAGCCCGTCTTCGGTATGCGCATAATCGATAAAAATAAATATCCCCCTGTCATTATCTACGCCCTCCAGCCTTCCCGGCACATGCGTCAAGCCCTCAAGCCCCCGGCGGATAATCTCCGGTCCCATGCCCTGGGATAATCCCCAGGCAAAAGCCGCCAGGATATTATAAACATTGTGCTTGCCGATAAACCTGGTATTGATCTCCAAATGACCTTCGGGAAAAATGATCTCAAACCGGCTGCCTGATAACTGATGGGTAATGTCCAAGGCGCGCACGTCCGCCGGAGTATCGACGGCATAGGTCATGACCCGGCCCTTGCTCATGGAGATCAAACGTTTGCCGTAATCGTCATCCACATTGATGACGGCAACAGCTTCAGGTAGGAGGTCCTTAAACAACAAAGCCTTGGCGGTAAAATAATCTTCCATGTCTTTATGATAATCCAAATGGTCCTGGGTAAGATTGGTGAAGATCCCTGCGGAAAAATGGATACCTTCAAGCCGGCCTTGATGAAGGGCATGGCTTGAGGCTTCCATCACGCAATAGTCAATTCCCAGACCTGCCAATTGCGCCAGGTAGCGTTGATTATCCAAAAATCCCGGCGTGGTGTTCTTCGAAGGGATGATCTTGGGGCCGATACGGTAATTGACGGTGCCGATGACCCCGCAACGCCGGCCGGCGGCATGGATCATGGACTCGATCAGATAGGTGATCGTGGTCTTGCCGTTGGTGCCCGTGATGCCGATGCTTTTGACCTTATCCGATGGATGTCCGTAAAAACGTTGGCCTGCTATATACAAAAAATGTCTTGGGTCATTGACCTCCAAGACGCAGACATCTTCCGTCATTGCGCAACAGCCATGGCCGGCAACGATGACCTTGGCCCCCTTGCCCGCCGCATCCTTGATAAAATCTGCGCCATTGAGCTTGGTGCCGGACAAGGCCACAAATAGCCCGTCTTGTTGTTCCTCGCGGGAATCACAGGAAATCACACGCACGTCAAAATCCTTAAACGCCGGCGGCAAGGGTTTGGTGTAAAGGTCTTTGGCCAATTCGCTTAAACGCATCGCTTATCCCGGAGAATCTTCCTCTGTTACAGGTCCCTGTTGAGTATTAAGGTATTTCAAGGCATCGCCTACCACCTCGGAAAAAACCGGCGCGGTGACCGTGGCCGCATAATAAGCAGGATGCGGATCATCGGCAACCACCACGCACGCCAGGCGAGGGTTCTCTACCGGCGCAAAGCCGGCAAAGGTGGCATAAAAATTAGAATGCGAATAGGTGCCGCCCACTACTTTCTGAGCGGTCCCGGTCTTACCCGCAGCGGTAATTCCCGGAATGGCGGCTTTCTTACCTGTCCCCTCGTCGACCACTCCTTTTAAAATACCTTTCATCCTCTTGGATGTATCCTTTGAAATGACCTTATCTAAAATTTGAGGACTATGTTGATAGATCACCTGACCATGGGCATCCTTAATATATTTGACCACATAAGGCCGCATGTAAAGGCCGTCATTGGCAATAGCAGAGATGGCCCCCATCAATTGAATGGGAGTGACCGTCACCTCTTGGCCGATAGGGATGGCACCTATGGAGGTCTTAGACCACCGGCTCACTGGTTTCAACAGGCCCGGCGCCTCACCGGGAAGGTCAATGCCGGTCTTGATGCCAAATCGGAAGTGATGCGCATAATTATAAACCCGTTGCGGTCCCAAGCGTTGGGCCACCTTGGTGGTCCCGATATTGCTCGACTGTTCGATGACCTGCTTGAAAGTAATGGTACCCAGCGGTTCATGGTCATGCAATATATGATTGGCCACCCGGTAAGCGCCATGCTCGAAATAGATCGGGGAATTTTCCGTGACTACTTTTTCCTGCAAAGCTGCTGAGGCCGTGACGATCTTAAACACAGAGCCAGGCTCGAAGGTAAAGACAATAGCACGGTCGGTACGCGACTCCGGCGTGCTCCGGGAAGCCTCTTCCAGATTATAGGTGGGACGGTTGGCAAATGCCAGTATCTCACCCGTTTTAGGGTCCATCACAATGATACTGGCCCCCTTGCAATTATATTTCTTGTACATGCGGTCAAGGGCACGCTCAGCGATAAACTGGATGGTCTCATCTATGGTCAACACCAGGCTGAAGCCGTCCACCGGCGGCACATAACCTTTATCAAACATCAATTCCCTGGAGCGGGCGTCCCGCAAAATGATCGCATGACCCGGCTGCCCTCTTAAATATTTATCATAATCGCGCTCAAGGCCGTCCAACCCCACGTTATCGATGCCGGCAAACCCTATCAAATGCGAGGCCAGGATCTGGTTGGGATAAAAACGCTTGCTTTCCTTAATAAAGCCAATACCGGACAATTTCAAGTCCTTGATCTGAAGATAGATTTCTTGCGGGACTTTACGCGCGATCCAGACGAAGTATTTGTTGCGATCCAGTTTGTCACGGATCTGCTTGGGATCCGCCTTCAAAATGCCTGACAATTTTTCCACCGCCTCATCTTCATTATGCTGCTGGCGCATGGACCGGGCATTGGCATAAATAGAGTATACGGGTAAATTGATGGCGAGAGCCCGCATGTTACGGTCGTAAATAGTCCCCCGGCGGGGCTCCAGTACCATGGAATGCTCATGTTGGCGCTGGGCAAGATTGCTTAAATAATCCGAACGGAAAATCTGGATGAAGATCAAGAATCCGATGGAATAAACAAAGCCGATGAATAAAAGGATGGACACCACAGCAAAACGATGTGGATACTTGCGCAGGAACAATTTAACCTCTATATATTAAAAATCATTCCCAGGCCTTGGCTTCCTGGGCGCCTAAGAACGAAAATAAATCCGCCATAGGGTTTGGGACCTTGGGCCTAGGCTGCGCCAAATGCTGCACCTTTGCGGAGGTTGTTACGGTCATCACCCGTTGGTTATCCATGAACTGCAAACTGTTATCACGATCAAGAAGCTGGTTACCCAGATTATTGGCTGACTTAAGGGTCAAGATCTGGTGGCTCAAGGCACCGTTGCTGTCATTCAATTCATGGATGATCTTTTCCTTGTCCTTGCCCCTATACGCCAATTCAAAAATCTTCATCTGCATATGGATGTATAATAAAGCCATGATGGTGATGAATGAAGCCATTTTTAAGAATACTTTTAGACCCATCTAAATCCTCTCAACGGCCCTCAGTTTGGCGCTACGGGCCCGGGGATTGAAATCAGATTCCTCGTCGGATGGCGTTAGGGGCCTTTTAGTCAAGACCGATGCCTGCCCTTGCAGCGCCCAAGACTTAAATTTATTTTTCACGACACGGTCCTCCAAGGAATGGAACGAAATCACACACATACGCCCGCCTTTTTTCAACACGCTGAAACACGACTCCAATCCGGGCGGCAGGGCCTCAGATTCTTTATTGACCGCCATGCGCAAAGCCTGGAAAGTCCGGGTGGCCGGATGAATACGGCCGCGCGTATAACCTTTAGGCAAGGCCCTAAGGACAATGTCTGCCAGGCCCTTGGTCGTGGTGATCTTTTGCCTTGCCCTTTGCATCACAACGCCCTTGGCAATACGGCGGGCGAAACGTTCTTCGCCGAATTCAAAAATGATCCCGCTCAATTCGTCTTCTTTAAGGCCATTGACCAAGTCCGCTGCGCTTAAATCCTGAGAGGCATCCATCCTCATGTCCAAAGGCCCATCAGACTTAAACGAAAAACCGCGACTTGCATCATCCATCTGAAAACTAGAAATGCCTAAGTCCAATAAAATACCGTCGACAGCGCTTACTTTAAGGCCGGCCAAAATTTCAGCCAGGTCGCGGAAATTGCCCTGCAACAAATCAATCTTCAATTCCGAAGAGCAAGACATGAGCCTTTTTTCAGCCTGCCTTAAAGAAGCGTTGTCGCGATCAATCCCAATCAAATGTCCGTGGGGCCCAACGGCCTGGGCCATCAATAAAGCATGTCCTCCCAAACCCAGCGTCCCATCCACAACCACTCCCCCCTCGGGCAGATGCAAAAACTCAAGGGCCTCCCGGGGCATGACAGGTGTATGGGCCGCCTCATGGTCCGCCATCTTTAATCCACATCCAGCATATGCTCCGCGGTCTTCTCAAAATCGCCGCTGGATTTACTGAAAAATTCCCGCCACAGGGACGTCTCCCAAATCTCGATACGGTTGGAAATGCCTATGACCATGGCATCCTTCTTGATGCCGGCAAAATCCTTGAGATATTGAGGGATGATGAACCTTCCCTGCTTGTCCGGCAAAACATCGACGGCACCGGAAAAAAACATGCGGTTAAAGGAACGCGCCTCGCCCTTGGTAAAGGAAAGGTTCTTGAATCGCGCCTCCTGCATGCGCCATTCACCTTCCGCGAACATAAAAAGGCATTTGTCCAGGCCGCGGGTGACGAAAAATCTATCAATACCGTTCTCCTTGGCAACCTCGCGAAAGCGCGCGGGCAGGATCAAACGGCCTTTATTGTCAATGCCGTGGCTGTATTCGCCGTAAAACATAGGCTCCACTTCCCTCCACTTTGCTCCACTTAAAACAAAGTATAGACCTGGGCCCGTGTCTTGTCAATAGGCTGTTGTGATATAATACCCTTCATGTTCCCATTAATTATTCTTATCCTTTTTACTTATATCGTTGCGGACCATGCTGTATTCGTAACCCATCAGGCCTATGCTCCGTTCATTTTTACCGACCCCAGCGCGGCCCATGTGGTTTCAGCCCTGCGCATCCTTAATGGCCAAACACCTCTTTTTTATTACCATCCCGGCTGTGCCTACTATACCCTGCTGTCCTTATGTTTATTGCCGTTGAAATCCTATGTTTGGCATAAGCACATTGACCTTTTCGAATTCGTTTATTTACATAAAGAATTTGTTCTACTGTACCTGCAGTTTTTCACGCTATTTCTATCGCTGTCCGGACTTTATTATTTGAACCTGGCAGCGGTGAATATGACAAAACAAAAATGGTCAGGACTGCTGGTGATCTTATTGTTTCTGGCCTCCCAGGGGGAATACCATGCAAGGCTATGGGCCGTCGGCGCCGACGGTTATCTTATTTTCATCTCCGGGATCGTTTTGTTCTTATTTTCAAGATATGTTTCATCCGACGGGGAAAATACCTCAAAAAGAAAATATTTATACCCGTCTTTCCTTTTGGCAGGACTTGGCCTTGCCGGCAAGGTTTCTCTGTTGCCTTTGGGGATATTCCTGTTCTTCTTCTTATCCTATGAGATCAAAAAGAACCGCATTCCCCTGTCCGGGAAACTAAAAGAATTCTTCCTTTGCGCGGCATGCATCATGGCAGGGTTTTTATCTGGGGTCATGGTCATGGGACCGCAGATCCTGAATTTCTTTAATTTTGTATACGTTTCAGCCACCCATCAGGGCCCTTATGAACATGGCGGGCCCGGCTTAAATATCGCCATGACGGCTCAAAATATATCCGGCATCATTCTTCACAATGGATCCTTTATCCTGCTGCTGGTCGTCCTTCAAATCCATCTGTTTTATAAGAAAGCCGGATCAAAAGACCCTCTTGATCCCGTTGGGAAATACGCCATGATCTTCTTTTTGGTACTGGCCAGCGCTTTCATTTATTTAGGGATACTGATCGTCAAACCCCTGGCCATCAGGTACAACATCGTTACCGCTGTTTTGATCTCTTTTGCTCTTTCGATGGCGTTGGACGTCCTGGCAGGGCATAAAAAAATAGCCGTCATCCTTATCTTGACGACGGCGTTAGCAGGGGCCTGTTATCAGCGCCTGTTTGCCTACCAAAGGCTGCTTTTGAACACTGAACAGGCTGACCAGGACATGGAAAACCTCATCAAAAAGCACCACATCGATATCCATAAAGACATTATCCTGTTCGATTCAGGGTCGATAAAAAACAAAAACATTTACTTTTTATACGGGAATATGTTTGCCGGCGATGCGTTCAAGGAGGTGCTGCTGAAATATCAACCCAACATTTTTATCCTGAGCAAACACAAAGACACGATCTATGGTTACACGGGATGGCACCCCATCAGGAAAGACTGGCAGTTCGCGATCATCTCAAAACACCAGGCACTAAAGTATCCCTACGAAAAAAGGTTAAGAGCCCGGGTGCTGGACATCCAGGGGAATTCCTATCTTTTGACCCCTCAATGACAAGCTATGATCTGAAATATTTCCTGGCGAGGGCTTCGTCTTTCCGGATTTGAAGAATGAGGTCTAAGGAAGAGGCAAATTTCTTTTCGTTGCGGATCTTCTTCAAAAATTCCACCTTCAGGCGGCGGTCATAAATATCCTTTGAAAAATCAAGGATATGAACTTCCAAAAATAAGGGTGAACCTTTTTTCTCAAAAGAAGGCCGTGTACCGATATTGGCCAGGCCTGAATATGTTTTGGCCCCTATAAAAACCCTGACCACATAAACGCCTTGCGGAGGGAAAATGTCTTGTTCACAATCAATATTAGCCGTGGGGAAACCCAAGGTCCGCCCACGCTTTGAGCCTTTGACCACCACCCCACAAACCGATACCTCCCTGCCCAACAATTGCTTTGCCTCTTTTAATTTCCCTGCCCCCATGAGCTGGCGGATCCGCGTGGAACTGATGGGCTTGCCTCCTTCTTTAAGTGCCGGCACAGCATGCATCTCAAAACCATATTGGGAAGAAAGCCTTTGAAATAAAGCAGCATCTCCGCTCCTGTTCTTGCCAAAACGAAAATCTTCACCGACAAATACGGCTTTTAGGCCTAATTTTTTGACCAAGGTATCTGCAATGTATTTTTCCGGCGCAATGCGCGCAAAAGACCAGGTAAAGCGCACCACCAAACACACATCAACACCCAAACGCCTGATCGACTCAAAACGCTCCTGCAAAGAACTCAAGTATCCTAAGGGGATATCAGGCCGCAGAACATGGGCCGGGTGGGGGAAAAAAGTAATAACAACAGGCTTGAGCCTCCTGCGGCGGGCAGTGGCAAGCATCTGTTTGATCAGGTATTGATGACCGCGATGCATCCCGTCGAAAATACCGATGGCTGCACAGGTATTTTTCAAGCGCAACTTAAAAGCGCCACTTAAATATATGACCTTCATTTAAATGTTCCAAATCAACGGCATCTTTAATATCAAAAGGCCCGACCTTGGTCCGTTCAATCTGGGATATGCACGCACCACTGCCCAGGACCTCGCCAACATCCTCGGCCAACTGTCGCACATAGGTCCCTTTAGAGCAGCTCATCAGGAATTCAACTTCCGGCAGACGGCATTGCAATATCTTCAATTCATGCACACGCACCAGGCGGGCCTGTCTTTCTACATCCTTGCCCTGACGGGCTATTTTGTACAAACGTTCCCCCTGATGCTTGACCGCAGAGACCATCGGCGGCTTTTGCTCGATCTCGCCTGTAAAGGTTTCCAATACCTTCTTAATGGACTCCTCGGTAATACCTTCATAAGGCCTCTCCAGCAAGGTCTTGCCTGTAATATCGGCGGTCGTGGTTTTAAGACCCAGACGCAGGGTTGCCCGGTAGGTCTTATCAAAGGCCACGAATTTATCAAAAAGCTTGGTGGAAGGGCCCAGCAAAATGACCAGGACACCGGTGGCCATGGGATCAAGCGTCCCTGCATGGCCCACCCGTCGCATATTGAACGTGCGGCGGACAAATCCCACCACATCGTGGGAAGTGATCCCCGCCGGTTTATTGACCAGGACAATGCCTTCTATAGCAGTATGCAACATCATATCCTTTGATGGATGGCGGAACAAATTATTTTCTGCGCCGAAGCAAGAGAACCGTTAATTTTGCAGCCCGCGGCTTTGATATGTCCCCCGCCCTCGAATTGCTTGGCCAGGCTGGCCACATCAAAACAATTTTGACTGCGCAGGTTGACCCGCACCTCGCCGGGTTTTAATTCCGTCAGGATCACCACCACCTCGATACCTTCGGTTGAACGTAAAAAAGCGAATATTTTTTCATTCAAATCAAAGCTGCTGGAAAAACGGTCTTTGTCGGCCTTGGTCAGGGTCACGCAATACACCCTGTTGTTGTCCAGCAAACGGGCCCGGTGAATGAGGTCGGTAAAATTTTTCATATCCGCCACGGGAATTCCCACATAAAGGCGGCGGTACATCTCCGCCGCTGAAAACTTGAAAGCCATCAGCCGGGCCGCGACCTTATGGCTGTGCGCAGAGGTGTTATCATAACGGAAGGACCCTGTGTCCGTCATTATCCCCGCATAAAGAAGGACCGCCAGATCTTTATTCAGCGGATAACCGGCATTCTCGAAGAAATTGAATAACATTTCACATGTGGAAGACGCCGTGGGCACAACCACATTAATGGTCCCAAAGCCCTCATTGGTCACATGATGGTCTATGTTGACCAGGGGTTTGCTGTCTTGAATATAATCAATGACCCCGCCCACGCGCTTGAGGTCGGCACAATCCAGCACGATGGCGGCATCATAATCAAATTTCTTGGTGCCGCCGATCTTCTTAAAGGAAGAGGAGCCGGGCAGGAATCTAAGCCATTGCGGGCAGGCGTCTTCATTAAACACCTGTGGCTTCTTACCCAGGCTTTTTAAATACATGGCCATGGTCAAGACGGAAGCAATGGCATCCGCATCGGGATTGTGGTGGGTCGTCACCAAAAACTTCCGGTGACGGCGAATGACATTTAATACATTCTTATAGGAATTCATCCTTTACGATCCCTCCTGGGCCGGTTTTAATTTTTTGATCTCTTCCAAAACCTTATCAACATCAGCGGCATATTTGACGCTTTTATCATAAATGAACTGGAATTGAGGCGTATAGCGCAAGGCGAGGCGATGGCCGATCAGTTTACGGATAAACCCGCGGCAGTCAATAAAGGCCTGTGTGGTTGCCGCAATGTCCTTCGGATTATCAGAAAGCATGCTGAATTTGACCCTGCAATGCTGAAGGTCCTTGCTGGTATCCACATTCATGATGGTAACAAAAGAAATCCTGGGATCACCGATCTCTCCGTATTCGAGGATGATGCCCAGTTCCCGTTTGATGGTTGAATTGATCTTTTCGATACGCATTTTTACGACTCCTGCTTATAAGCCTTCCATGATCTTAAACATTTGACCGCATCAAGAGATTTGGGCTCTTTAAGTATCTTATTAAAGTCTTTACGATACCTCTGCGGCTTGATTGTATCAAGTACTTTCATGGCAATGGCGGATTTTAATAGCTTTAACGTTTTAGCTTCCATCCTGAAACCTAAACGTGCTTTGAACCTTGCTGCCCGCAGGATCCGCGTGGGATCATCCACGAAACTTTTATCATGCAGCACACGGATCCTTCTGAGTTTGAGGTCCGCGAGCCCATCATAGGGATCGACGATCTTTCCCCAGGTCATTGGATCAAGGGAAACGGCCATGGCATTGATCGTAAAATCACGGCGGAAAAGATCATCCTTGATGCCTGATGGCTTGACCTTGGGAAAAGCCCCTCCCCGGGTGTAGGTTTCGCTGCGTGCGGTTGCAAAATCAACCAGGATACCATCAGCCAAACGGACAGCGGCTGTCTTAAAGGCCGGATGCCGTACGACATGAGCACCACGGTGCGCTTGCGCAAAACTATCCGCCAGACGGATGGCATTGCCCTCAACGGTAAAATCGAGATCGATATGCGGATGCTTTAGCACCAGGTCTCTCACCGGCCCGCCGACCAAATAGGCTTTCATGCCGTGAGCTTGGGCCAACCGGCCGACTGAACGGACCAGGTCTAAATATTTCGGATCTAAAAAGGACAGTAAATGTTGTGACATCATACTTTAGCCGCGCGGATGAAATTGTTTATGCACGCTTTTCAAACGTTCTTTGTCAATGTGCGTATAAATCTGGGTCGTGGAGATATCCGCGTGGCCCAACATTTCCTGAACCGAACGCAAATCCGCGCCGTGTTCCAATAAATGGGTCGCAAAAGTGTGACGCAGCGTATGCGGCTTGATCGGCTTTTTGATATTGGCCTTGCGCGCATAAAATTTGATCACGGCCCACAAGCTCTGGCGGCTGATCCTTTTACCCGAACGGCTTAAAAATAAAATATCAGTTACCCCTCTTTTTAATAATTCAGGACGGGCTTTTATCAAATATTTCTGCAGGGCTTCGCGGGCCTTCATGCCCAAAGGGATGAGCCGCTCCTTGCTGCCCTTACCCACAGCCCGCACATAACCCACCTCATAATTGATGCTGGTGGTCTTCAGGTCTGAAAGTTCCGAGACCCTCAAGCCACTGGCATAAAAAATTTCCAATATAGCCGCATCCCTGATCTGCTGAGCTTTCTTACCCGATGCCGCCCCGATCATGGACTCGATCTCCGCCTGGGTCAGGACCGCAGGTATCCTCATCCACAATTTCGGCGTATCCACCAGGGTCGTGGGGTCCTCCTTGGCCAAGCCTTCCCTTACTAAAAAGCGATGGAACATCTTGACCGCTGCCAGATTACGGCAGATGCTGGAAGGCGACATTTCATTCTTTTTTAGATCAAACATGAAATTGGAAACATGCTCGCGCTTGACCGATGCCGAGTTATTGACGCCTTTTTGGGAAAGATATCCGATATATTTATCCAGGTCCCGGCGGTAGGCTAAGAGAGTATTGTTGGCGAGCCCGCGCTCAACGGAGAGATAATTCATGAACTCGTCGATAAATTCTCTCATGAGAAATCAGCTTCCCGCTTTCCCTGCTCCTCCGGCAGGCGCGGCAGGCAAAGCAGGCGGCATTGTTTTCACAAAATGCCCCTTGATCCTGTCAGCGCGCAGATGGTCGCGCAAATACCTGTCAAAGGCGCGCAGATCGCTTTGGATACGGGACACATTGCGCGCCCGCCAATCATAAATCAGGGAAGACTGGTAGTAATCCAAATATGAAGCCAATTTGTCCAAATTCGCCTGGGTAGGAGCGTCCACGAGCGGCTTCATCTGGGTTATATGATTTGTGACCTGAGAGATGATGTAATGGGTATAACGGGCAGTATTTCGATCGTCGATGGCTGTCCAAAGGTCCTTATACCAGGCCTTGATCAGGTCGTAGTGCCCATTATAATTCCTGCGCGGGTCGAGTTCCGGCGACGGATATTCTTCAGGCTCAAGAACGGGCACAAAGGTTTGGTCCTCGCTGCCCTTTTTCTTACGGATAAACTTTTGTTTCAGCGTATCACAAGAACTTAATGAAAGGCTCAATACCAGAAGTCCTGCAATAACAAAAATTCCCCTACCGTAGGTCCTGACATTAACCATGCACCGTCTCCTCAAATTGCTTTTGATTAAGTATGGTGATGCCCAGTTCTTTTGCTTTCGCAAGCTTGGAGCCAGGCTCACGACCGACCACCAAGTAATCCAGGTTCCTGCTGACGGCTGAAATCACCTTGCCGCCCTGATCTTCGACCCACGAGCTTGCCTCATCACGCGTCACACCGTCAAGCTCACCGGTGAATAAAAATTTTTTCCCTTCCAGGCGATGCCCGGAGGAACGCCTTAAATTTTCTGAAAAATTAAGCCCCGCCTCTTTAAATTTGACCAATAATTTTTTGACCTGCGGCTGCTTAAAATACTCGTCCACCGATTCGGCCATCACCGGCCCGACCTCATGAATGGCCTGCAGTTGGGAGACTGATGCATTTATAATAGCATCCAGGGTGCCGAAATGCCCAGCTAAATTTACGGCAGCTTTGATGCCCACCGTGGGGACCCCTAAGCCGTACAAAAATTTGGATAGGGGCCTGGTTTTGCTTTGATCAATGGACTTCAATAAATTTTCCGCTTTCCTGTCTGCGAATAAATCCAATCCCATCAATTGTTCTCTTTTTAAAAAATAAATGTCAGCCAGATCATTGACCAGCTTCTTTTGAAGGACCTGGTCGATCAGCGACTCACCGAAACCTTCAATGTCCATGGCCCTGCGCGAGGCGAAATGGACCAGGAGCCGCTCAAGCTGCTTGGGACAGGAAGGATTCAGGCAGCGGTAGGCCACATCTACATCTTTTATTTTCTGGACCTTGCCGTTACACGAAGGGCAGGACCTTGGAGCCACAAATTCACCCTTGGAATGCTTTTGCA
>Ga0265338_10008111_pt1 | contig 12827 bp, 9 predicted proteins | sample 42126metaG_FD_193579 | JGI IMG/M metagenome (GOLD analysis project Ga0265338, IMG submission 193579) | Rhizosphere microbial communities from Carex aquatilis grown in University of Washington, Seatle, WA, United States - 4-21-26 metaG | ecosystem: Host-associated > Plants > Roots > Rhizosphere >... | reverse complement strand
CGACCAACGCGGTGGGGACGGGCCTTACGAATTACACGGTCAGCTACGTGAACGGGACGTTGACGGTTGGGGCGGCGGCGCTGGGCGTGACGGCGAACAACACGAACCGGCTTTACGGCGCGACCAACCCGGTGTTCACGGTGAGTTACAGTGGTTTTGTGAACGGCGACACAGTGTTGGTAACCAGTGGCGCAACAGACTTGGCCACCAGTGCGAGGACAAACAGCCCGGTGGGAGCATACGTGATTACCAATGCGCCCGGGACCTTGATCGCGACGAATTACGCGCTGAATTTTACCAATGGAACGTTGACGGTCAATCCGGCGAGCTTGACGGTGACGGCTGATGATAAAACGCGGATGTTTGGCCTGACCAATCCTGTGTTGACGGCCAGCTATAATATCTTTGTCAACAATGAAGATGCCAGCGTCTTGAATGGTGTTCCGGCATTAAACACCACGGCAGTTCCGGGCAGTCTGGTAGGCGTTTATCCGATCACTGTCACGCAGGGAACGTTGAGCAACGCCAACTACAGTTTCGCCTTCAGTAACGGAACCCTGACGGTGACATCGGCGCCGGCGCCGGTGATTCTTTCGGTTGGCCTCACCAACCAGGTGGTCACCGTTACATGGAGTTCAGCTGAGGGGGTGCCATACCAGTTGCAGTGTGTCACCAATCTGCTCGATGCCAATTGGAACACTGTGTCGTCGAATCTGACCGCCGCCGGTCCCATCACAAGCCAGACCAACGCTGTGGGTGATGTGGCGCATCAGTTCTATCGGATTTCAATTTTGCAGGGCCCTTAGCCATCACGCAAAATATCCCCGGGACGGGATATTTTTGAATCGGAACAGCGGTTGCAAGCCGATCATTGGTTCAATTCGTAATTGAGGATTGAAAGGCAGTAGATCGCCGCTGTCTCCACCCGCAACACCAGCCGCCCCAACGAAACGGGCATGGCCCCGGAGGTTTGAATGGCCTGGAGTTCTTCTGGGGTAAAATCTCCTTCCGGGCCGATCCAAACGGCGACGCTCTGCGGCGGACGTTTGCATTTCACCCGAAATTCGTCCAAGCATTCATGTGGATGCCGGCGCTCCTTCTGCAACGAACCAACGAGCGACAAATCAAAAGTCTCCCTGCGCGCAAGCACCTGAACCATCGCCGTCGGGGATTCGACCTTGGGCAGCCATGCCGCGCCGCATTGTTTGATGGCCTCGATCGCGGATTGCTGCCACTTGTCGCGCTTTTGACCGGCGCCTTCGGCATCGAGGCTTGTTATCACCCGCTCGGTCAGCAGCGGCACAATTCTCCGGGCGCCCAGCTCGACGGCCTTTTGAATGATGGATTCAATGATTTTTCCCTTTGGCACAGCCAGCATCAGGGTTATGGAGCAGGGCGGTGGCGGGGTGGAATTTTTCAGCGAAACGGAAAGCGTGACGGCATTGCGCGAGCTGTTTTCAACCGCGCAAAGGAATTCATTGCCCGTTCCATCCAGGACGGCAACGAGTTCACCGCGCTTCAAACGCAGAACGTTCAGCGCGTGATGCGCCTCGCGTCCGTCGAGCCGGAGCATGGCTCCGGCGCATTGTTCCGGCGGCAAATAAAAACGGTGCATTTGCTAATTGTAGTGGCGGACGCGAGGAGTCTCACTCTTCTTCCTTGCGTTCCGTCAGAGACGCGTTGCCTCGGCGCCGGTTAAATCTATTTAAAAAACTTTTTCGCCTTTTCAAAAAAGCCCCGGGCCAGCGGCGCTTCCCGGCCATCGCACAGCGCCGCGAATTCCTGCAGCTTGGCCCTTTGTTCGTGATTCAAATGCGCCGGGACTTCAACCTGGACCCGAACGTGCAGATCGCCGTGGCCGTAACCCTGAAGGTTTTTCACACCCTTGCCTTTGATGCGAAAGGTCGTTCCGGGTTGCGTGCCAGTGGGGACCTTGATCGTTGCCCGGCCGTCCAGTGTCGGCACCTCAATTTCAGCGCCCAGGGTGGCCTGGACGAAACTGACCGGGACTTCACAGATCAGGTCATCGCCATCGCGTTGGAATATTTCGTGTGCCTTCACATGCAGCACAACGTACAAATCGCCTGACGGTCCGCCGCGAAAGCCGGCTTCGCCGTTGCCGGAGGAGCGCAGTCGCGAACCGGCTTCCACTCCCGGTGGGATGCGGAGTTTGATTTTTGAACTGCGTTCACGCTTGCCTTCGCCATGACAGGATTTGCATGGCTTTTCCAAAATGCGCCCGGCGCCGCGGCATTTGGGGCAGGTTTGGGCGATGCTGAAAATTCCGCGTGACATGAGCACCTGCCCCCGCCCGGCGCAGGTTGAGCAGGTCTGAATTTTCGAGCCGTGCTCCATGCCGGAGCCGTCGCACACGTCGCAGCGGTCGAGTTTGGTGACGGAAATTTCCTTTTCACAACCCAACGCAGCCTCCTCCAGCGAAATTTCCAGATCGAAACGCAGGTCGTCGCCGCGCTGGGGCTGAGACGGGTCCTGGCCGCCGCCAAAAAGATTTTCAAAAATGCCGCCGCCGGCGCCGCCAAAAACCTCGCGAAAGATCTCGAACGGATCATGAAACCCGCCGGCGCCGTCAAATCCCCGGCTGGCGCGAGCCCGCGAGTCGAAGGCGGCGTGCCCGTATTGATCGTAGGCGGCCCGTTTTTGCGGGTCGCTCAACGCCTCATAAGCCTCACCCAGTTCCTTGAATTTCTCTTCGGCGCCCTTATCTCCGGAATTTTTGTCCGGATGATATTTGACGGCCAGCTTGCGGTAGGCTTTCTTGATCTCCTCGGGGCTCGCCTCGCGGTTGACGCCGAGCACATCATAATAATCGTGCTTGGCCATGACTCAGGCGGTCGCGGGGGCCGCGGGCTTTTTGGCCACAATGACCGCCGCCGGCCGCAGCAGCCGTTCGCGCAATTTATAGCCTTTCCGGATTTGTTGGACCACCTGTCCTTCGGGCACGTCGGCACTTTCCCGCAACGAAACGGCCTCGTGCAACATTGGATCAAACGTCTTGCCGGTGGCGTCAATTTCTTCCAGGCCGGTATCGGCAAGGATGCTTTTAAGCTGTTGCTGAATCATGGCAATGCCGGCCTGCAACGATTCCAGTTTATCCCCGCCCGCGGTTTTCGCGGCAATCTGAGCCATCTCAAAATGGTCCAGGACGGGCAGCAGCTTTTGCAGCAATGCGAAATCAGCGAACTGGGCGGCTTCAATGCGTTCGCGGGCGGCCCGTTTTTTGAAATTTTCAAAATCAGCGGTGGTGCGAAGAAGGCGGTCCCAGTGTTCGTCGGCCTTGCTGGCGCGAGTTTTGAGATCATCCAGTTGTTCTGGAGTAAATTCAGCCACAACGGGAACCTCGGCTGTCGGCACCCCTCCGGAAGTTTTGTTATCTGGCGCTGTTTTCTTCATGCAATGGTTTTAACTCGGATGCTACCGAGTCGTCAGATTAACCTATTATCACGGCTTCGGCAACCCGGACCTGGCCACATGCCCGGGAAGGGGAAATGTCAACCTTGAGATTGGCAGCAGGTCAATTTGAGGGGACCATTTTTTGAAATTCAGGCCGGCTCCGCAATGAGTCAAGGCGCGGGTCTTTCCTGGCCTCGACCAGCAGATCGCGGCCGGTAGGATTGGTTTTAAGCCGTTTGGAGCTGAGTTCCAGCGACTTTCCCAGATTTTGCAGGGCTGGCTCCGGCTGGTTCAGCACCGCGTTGAGTGCCGCCAGATCGTACCAGGGTTCGGGTTGGTCGGGAACAAGGACGACCAATTTCTCGAGGACTTGTTCGAGTTTGGGCAGGTTGCCCATTTGGGCGTATTGTTGGGCGATGAAACCCGCTTCATTGGACGAAATATGGGGGTTGGCCAGAGCCCGGTCGAAAAGTTCGACAGCCCGGTTGGTTTGTTGCATCTGAATATAAACATTGGCCAGCTGCAGGATATTTTGAAGATTGTCCGGATTGGTCCGGGCTTCGCCCTCCATGTGCTGCAACTGGTTTTCAACCTGCGTCCGGGTTGCGGATTGGTTCTTGAATTCGCCCAACTGTTTTACGAGACCTTTGACCTGATCGTTGTTCGGATCGAGTTTCTGACAGGTTTGGGCAATGAGGAACGCGTCATCCGTGCGTCCGTATTGAAGCAGAAAATTAATATAGCGGAAGACGGCTTCCGGGCTGTAAGGGCAATAAGCGAAGGATTGCTTGAACGAGAAATCAGTTTCCCGCCGCAATGCCTCCGTGCTGGCGGGGGTCTTTTGCCGGTACTCTTCAGGACATTGGCCGCTTAATCGCCAGGCGTAAACTCCGGCGATGGAACTGCGCAGCTTGGAAAACGCCTTTTGCGCCTGTTCGTCGCGGACAAATTTAAGGTCGCCCTTGAACCCGGCGTAATCGTGCCGGAGATAGACTTTTTCAATGAAATCCACGATCTCCTTGACCGGAGTATCATAGGTAATCCAGTTGCCGATGAGCCGGTCGGAAAATTTGCTCCAGAACGCGTGGTCCCGTTTGAAGACGTCGTCGGGCAGCTCCGGCAGCGGGTGGCGATTGATTTTCATGATGATCCCGTAAGGGGTTTCATACGGATACATCCATGGCAGGGGAAAACTTTCCTCGATGTAAAATTCGTTATTGGGGTTGTGGTCGAAAATGACCTTGCACAACAATCCGTTGATCATCATTACGGCCACCTGGCCGCTCACCTGCATTCGGCCGCTCGCCGGGTCCACCCTTACATCTTCCCCGGGCATCAACTGGTTGAGCTGCATCCGGTGCTGCGCATCTTCCAGGTAACCTTGAAAGCAGCGCGAAGAATCCTCATTACTGGGAATATAGATCTCGCGATCCGGATAAACTCCGCCCAGGCTTTTGGCAATGCAGTCCGGGTAGGCGGCTTCCAGCAACAGCCGGTTCAGGCGGATGCGTGTATCGCCCTGGGGATTTTGGTCGATGAACTGTTGCAGATAAGCTGAAATCTTCACCGGTGCGAACCGGTTCGTGTCATAAATCGGGCCGGCGGCCAGTAGGCGGTTCAGGTCGTCAGCCAGCACGGCGCGCAGACGGTTGTCATCACCCTGGCTGGTGATCAGGTCCTGAACAGGCTTGCTGAGGTTTTGAAACAACCAAGCCGACAGCTGATCCTGTTTGCTGCCTGGGCGCAACTGCGCCGCGAAGGCGGGCACATTGGTGAAGCACTTGGCATCGAACCATGAGGTTGAGACACGCCAGCGTTTTTCGATGCGGGCGCCGCGGGCCTCAAAAATCCAATCCAGCGGCGATACCAAGCGGGCCAGCAGGTTGGTTTCATAAGGCTGGTCCTTTAGAACCGTGCGGGCCAGCTCACTGAAAAAAGGCGGGTCGATCTGCTGGCTGCGGAAGTATTGGGCGCGCAGATAATCAAGATAGGTGCCGTCGGCCAGGGCGTTTTGGGTGATCAGATAAACGTCCCGGCGGTCAAAATTCTGGTCCTGGGCCGGCAGACAATCATGAGGAATGAAACTGTCGCAAAAGATCATGTAAGTGGGACAAAAGCGGCCCGGGTCGGTGCCGCCGAAAAGGATCGTATCCTTGGCCATTTCAGGATACACTAGGTCGCCATTGGGTCCGTTCATGGCCTGTTCGCGCAACTTGGCATCGTAGCTTAACTTGCCATCCGATCCGACGAAAGGCGGGGTGAACATATCATGTCCAAACCAGTAGCCAAACCAGTGGTTTCGCTGTTCGCTGTGCGCCCAGTGCGACAGTCCGGAGGACAGCGGCATGATGGCAAAAAGACCCAACGTAATGACCAGCGGCGCGCGCTGGCGATAAATAAACAGGCTGCTGATGAACACCACGACCACACCAAAGACCAGCAGGCCGGCGATAACCGGCAGGCTGTACTGATGTGGGGTAAAAACGCGGCTGGAGGCCGACCAGATATTCCGGAGGCTCAAGCTGTCACTGGGCATGAAAATCAGCACAATCGCCGTGCTCAGGCAAAGGGCCGCAGTGACCGCAAACGCGATGGAATAAACCCGGTTGTCTTGTGCCGGGCTGGCTGATGGATCACGGGTTTGGATGAAATATTGAACGGCCAGGGCGGTGAGGACGAAGGACGCCGCCAGGCAGATGAACAGAATCACGATGAATTTATACGACATCAAACCGACGCTGCCATAGAAGGTATTGCTGACGCCGTTGTAGAGGGTCAGAAAAGCCGGCACCAAGGTGACCAACCCCAGCAAAAGGTAGGCAATCCGAAACCGTCCGAAATGGGTGGCCATGAACGCGGCAATCAACGCCATGCCATAGCCGACCATGATGGCAATGATGCCGTGGGAGGCGATGAAGAACACCTTGTTCAGCTCCGCCGTCTGGCGATCGGGCGTTGTGTTCATGAGAACCATCAACAGCACGCCAATGCAAACATACACGGCCCCGAGACCAATCATCCAGGAACGTTCGCGTTTTTGCATCTTGAAGAAAAACAAAAGCGGAACGAGAGCAATAAACACCAAAACCCAGTTGAACTCGGTGGCAATATCGCTGACCAGAATGCCCAGCTGCATGAAGAAACGACTCGGATCGTGTATCACATCCGACGGACTGGCCTTTTCATATTGGCCGCGGCTTAAGGCGTGGAAAAACCCCTCGACGGTTCGCGGATAACCCCATTGCATCGGTGGATCGGTCATGCCGGCAATAGGCTCATAAAAATAAAAAGACGCGCCGGCCAGCCACAACAGCCCCATTAAAATGGCTGCCTTCCATTCGGTGGCCAGGCTCTTGGTTTTCATTCCCAACCAGATCCAGGCAGCAAACGAGGCGATGCCGACTGTGTGGTAAATGACCAAGACCATCTGGGCCGTATCGAGCATGTTGGTGAGGTGCATGCTATTCGCAATCCACCCCATGATATAAACGATGCTGTTGCCGAGGAAGAGATCGCGACCCAGCTTGGGCTGGGTGGCCGCGACCGCGACTTCAATGCCCATGGCCGCAACCAGCAAGGTCTGGTGAATGGTGGCGCAGATGCCGAAGAAAAACATGGCCGTGTAGAGGTAACCCCGCTGGTGTGGTGCATAAATCCACCGCATCAAACAGACCAGCACCAGCATCATCCAGGGCACGCCGAAGGGCGAAATACGATTGATGGCAACCGACTCGCTCCACATGACTCCCCCGAAGCCAAGCAGCAGTCCGGCAACGATGCCTGAAACCACGCAGATGATGTTTTCCCATTTGCTGGCAATGCTCTTCAGTTCTTCGATGCCTTCCATCAACATGCTGCTGCCCCGTGAAACCATGAAGGCGACCAATCCGCAAGCCAGGGCGGCAGCGGTTGCCTCGCCCACTTCGACGCGCCAGGCGACATTGCCCACCACCAGCAGTTTTGTCCAAAGCCAGGAATAGATCGCCCAGAAGGGATACCCCGGCGGATGGGGAATGCCCGCGTAGAACGAGCCGGTACACAGTTCGCCGGAATCTTCCAGGGTTTCTTCGGGGGCCAGGGTCAAATAATAGACAATCCACATCACCGCGAAGGCGATGATCAGTGCCAGCCAGTCAATTTTACGGAAGAGCGGGGGCACTCGCACCGGCGCCGGCGGCGGCACCTTGGCTGCAGTTGCCGGCTTGGCCGTCGGACTTTTGGCGTTTTTCGGTTTAGGCGTTTCCATTTTGAACGTTATTCATTTGGTTTTTTGAATGGCGTAAAACCTACAGTAGAAGTGGAAGGACTGCGGTTGGTCAATTCAAAAGTGCCCGGCAAAACATTCTCCGCTATCTGGGATTGGCCTCCGGTCAGATAGGGGACGGAACTGGCATTGCTCAACATCATGGCGACCAACGGGTCCGGGCGGGTCGAAGAACTGGGAAAGCTGGTTTCCTGCCGGAAGGCCGCCACGGCCATCAACATGCACACCGTTGCCGGCGCCAGCCAGTTGAGCACCCGGACCAGTTCAACCCGGGCGGATGATGCCGGGAAAAGCCGCCGTTTAATTTTTGCCGAGGGACGGCGCGGTTTCCAGGAATTTAATTGGCTCTCCAACGAGTTCGTCTCTTTCATACATTGTCCTTTCCAGGCAGAATTTAATCTTTTGCAAACCGTAGCGGTACCGGCCGGCGGCGGTGTTCGGTGAAATTTCCAGCATCTCGCCGATTTCTTCAAAGGTGTACCGATGCCAGATTTTCAAGACAATCACTTCGCGTTGTTCCACCGGCAGCCCGGCAAGGCAATTCATCGCGGCTTGCTCCGTCGGGCTTTCTGCCGGTCCCTTGTCAAACCAGCGACGCGCCTCGAGTTCGCGGGTCAATCGCCGCCACAAGGATCGCCGGTAGTTCCGGGCATGGTTCCGATAGCTGCGGACGCAATAATGCTCCAGCGTGACCGGCGGTTCCGGTTTGTGCAGCAGAGCGATGAAGGTTTCCTGCAGGACGTCCTCGGCTTCGCTGTGGCTAAGCCCCAGCGCGCGGCCGTAGAGAATCAACTCGGCCGCCTTCCTGGTGTACAGATTTTCGCGCCAATCGCTCACAATTTCATTACATAGACACCGGGGACTGAAAATTTGTATAAAAAATCTGGTCGTCGGCAAATGGATGCCTAAAACAAAGGGGAATTATCAACCATTCCGCCGGTTTCCGCCAGTTTCAACTCCAGCCCAGCAAACGTCCGCCGTGAAAGGTGACAAAGGCCAAAATCCACGCCAGCGCACCCATGTAAAGCCACTGGAACAGCGGCCACTTCCAGGAATTTGTCTCGCGCCTCACCACGACGACCGTGCTGACACATTGCATGGCAAACACGTAAAAGATCATCAGGCTTAATGCCGTCAGCAGGGTGTAAACCGGCGTGCCATCGGCATGTTTTTGCTCGCGAAGCGTTTTGGCCAGATTGCCATTACCCGATTCCGCATCGCTGCTTCCGACGTTGTAAACGGTGGACATGGTGCTGACGAAAACCTCGCGCGCGGCAAATGAAGCCACAATGCCGATCCCCATCTTCCAATCAAATCCGAGCGGGGCAATCACCGGCTCAATCGCGTGTCCCATCCGGCCGGCAAAACTGTTCCGCAACCTGGCCCCGGCCTTTTCCTTTTCGATCTCCGCCAGGGATGCTGCCTTGGCCGCATCATCACCCGGCGCCTGCCGAACTGCGGCCTGCCGGGCGGCAAATTCATTTTCGGAGGCCGCACTCTGCGGATAGGTCGCCAGAAACCACAACAGAATGTTGATGCCCAAAATCACCGTGCCGGCACGCCGCAGGAACATTCGCGAGCGATCCCACATGTGCCGGGCCACCACGCGCAGCAACGGACGTTTGTAAGGCGGCAGTTCCATGATCAACATGGGCGTTTCACCCTTGAGCAAGGTTTTCTTGAACAGCCACGCCATTAACAACGCCACCACCGTGCCCAGCAGGTACATCGCCAGCATGGTCAGCCCTTGCAGTTTCAACAAGCCCAAAACCTTGATGTCCGGAATGCATGCTGCAATCAGCAGGGTGTAAACCGGCAGGCGGGCCGAGCAACTCATCAGCGGTGCCACCAGAATGGTGACGAGCCGGTCCTTCGGAGTTTCAATTGTGCGCGTGGCCATGATACCCGGTATCGCGCAGGCGTACGAACTCAGCATCGGGATGAAACTTTTGCCGTGCAATCCAACCTTGCTCATCAGCCGATCCATCAAAAACGCCGCCCGCGCCATGTAACCCGTGTCTTCCAAAAAACCGATGAACAAAAAAAGCAGCAAAATTTGTGGAAGAAAAACAATCACCGCGCCGACACCCGCAATCACCCCGTTCACGAGCAAGGAATTCAATTCACCGGGCGGTATCAATTTGCCGACCGTTTGCCCGAGCCAGTCAACGGCCGCTTGCAACCAGTCCATGGGAATATGGGCGAACGTGAAAATACTTTGAAAAATCAGCGTCATGACGCCGATAAAAATCAACGTGCCCCAGATTTTATGGGTCAGGATGCGATCCAGTTTGTCACTGAAACTTTCGCCCGGCGGAGCCAGTTCCGAAGTGACCGCGTGTTGGATTTCCGCGATGCGGGCGTACCGCCATTCGATGGGTGCGCCGCGCCAGTCAATTCCGTGCGTTTCGAGGCGTTTTCGGGCGGCCGCCACGGCATCCTGTATTTTTTGCGGATAATGCTCCTTGCTCGATGCCAGCGCCTTTTCATTGCTGAGCAGCAGCAGCGCCTCCGCGGTGGCCTGCAAGCGCCGTCCTTGAAACGTCTCGGCCAGCAGGTTGGCCAGCCCGGTTGCCTCAATCCGAAACAAACCGGGCAACTGGCAAAATAATCGCGGTTTGATTTCCACCACCTGCTGGACGGACCCGAGGATCTTTGTCCGTAACTCGGGCACGCCGGCACCGCTGCTGGCAACCACCGGCAGCACCGGCACGCCGAGCGCCTCGGCCAGTTTGGTTGCATCGATGTGCTGGCCGTTGGCTTCCGCCACGTCCACCATGTTCAAAGCGATGATCGTGGGATGTCCCAACTCGACAACCTGGGTGGTATAATAAAGATTTCGCTGCAGGTTGGAAGCGTCCACCACAATCACTATCAAACCCGGTGGCGGCAGTTCCGGCAAACGGTTCAACAGCACATCCCGCGAAATCTGTTCGTCAAGGGAATTGGGACTGAGACTGTACGTGCCGGGCAGGTCCAGCACCCGGACGGTTGTGCCCGCCGGCGCGCCGAGCAGGCGGCCTTCCTTGCGCTCAACGGTGACGCCGGCGTAATTGCCCACCTTCGCCCGCAAACCCGTGAGTGCGTTGAACAAGGTCGTCTTGCCGCAATTCGGGTTGCCCGTCAGGATGACGTAGGGCGGCGCTGGGTTGGCGGAAGTTCCGTCGCTCATCGTGGTTCGCGCCTGGCGCGTCAGGAATTGGTGCGGACCAGGATTTGTTCGGCCTCGTGCTTTCGCAATGTGAGATTGTACCCGCGGATCTTGATTTCAACCGGGTCGCCCAGCGGCGCAAAGCGAACCAGTTCCACGGACGTGCCCACCAGCAATCCCATTTCCATCAGCCGCGGACGCTGTTCCACGGGAAGTTTGATTTCAACCACCGTTGCCGTTGCGCCCACGGCAACCGAGCTGAGCGGCTGGGATGCTTCGGCCATAAAAAATCAGGCGTCGGCAGGGGTCGCTTCAACCAGGATGGTCCGGGCCAGCTGTTCACTCAGAGCCAGGCGGGCGTTGCAAACCTGGCAGATGACGTTGGCCCGGCCGCTCAAGAGTTTCACGTGCTGTTCCTCGCCCAGGCCGAGCTCGCGCAACCGGTCGCGTACTTCGGGCGCAGCGACCAGTTCCTTGATGCAAACGGTGGTACCCGCGGCGACCTGGTTCAATGGGCAGACCGAAGGACCAGCACAATGGCCTTCCACCACCTGATAATCCGACGATCGCGCTTTCATGATGCCTCAACGTAGGTCAACGACGGCAGGGGGGCAAGCGGGTTTTTGTCATGGCTTTTGCAATTTTTGCTTCAAGACACGGAAGGAAAATGGCGTATTCCCGCATTTTGCTGGAAGTTGTAGCGTCAAACAAAAACCACCGGACCTCGAAGGAGGGATTGATTGCCACCCAAGCCCGTCACATCGAACTGGCGGGGCTGACGCCGGGCAGGACTTATATGGTGCGTGCGCGGGCGATTGGCGGCGGCACAAGTTGCAGCGATTGGTGCCAACCTTCCTCGCTCATGGCGACATTAAATCCCAACAATTGCGGAGATGGAGATGGTTCGCGACCGGGCGACGGGCGATGTTAAGGACCCCCTTACATTGCCGGTCGTCCGGTTTAATTTTGAAAAGTCACAAACAGAACTTGTTCACCGGGGACGTTCCGGCCGGAAATAACGGTGAATAATTCAGGTTCATAAAATGAGAATGTCTTGATTTGACGGGCTGATTAACCTTGTTCACAGGTTATCCACGGACGGTTTCCGGTGAACAACCTGTGGACATCAATTCATTGTCGGTTTCGCGATTTAGGATATGATGTTCACAGTTCATTGAAAGAACGAAGCGGGCAGTGAAGGTCGAAAGATTCAATTGTTCGTTTCAGGATAATCCCAGGTGACTGGGGAAAGGTCGGGGCAGGCTGGTTGGCCCGGCTCCTCTGGAGTTGGATCGCAAGGTTCGACGAGGAGGCAGAATTCACCAGTTCCTCTGGCACGTTCGCGCGTGCCAAAACGCGAATGAGGGACTTGGCGGCGAGGGGCGATTAGAAACCGTTCCGAGCCGGATCAAGTAGTTCAGGCGGGTTTCGAGCCTGGATGAATCGCAGTTACCCAGAGGGTATTTGGTTGCTACTGAGCATCAGCACGGACGGGCGACTCGGGCGGTCACGCATAAAAGCGGGATCAGCCAAAAGAAAGACGCCGAAAGGCGGGACAAAATGAGCGTTCGCACCGGGAAGGGCACGACGGCTCGGCAGGCCGCGTGAAAAACTTCCGAGCGCCGGCGATGTTAAAAACGACACCGCTGGGCTGTGAGAGAAAAGCAACCTGAGAGTGAAGAGGCGAGACCCGTGGCACGGGGCGAACGCGCTGTCAAAAACAGCGGCTGACCCGGTGCTAATGGTCAAGACGCGAAAGAAAAATCGCAGGCGTGTCTTGACCTGGTTTGCAGGCTGGTGGCGCAACCATCGGCCCAAGCAAGCTGAAAAGCCTCACTCAAAATCCAGCGGCCGCAAGGCACTGGACGGCCCTGCCACGAGGCCGGAGACTCCGCTTGCCGTGGAGAATGGCGTCGGGAAGCTGACAGCCCCCGCAAGGGTGCGCGCCTAATGTCGGCATGGGAAAGAGAGCTTGGCGCACTCCCATCCCCCATTTGTCCC
>Ga0265338_10008110_pt1 | contig 12828 bp, 12 predicted proteins | sample 42126metaG_FD_193579 | JGI IMG/M metagenome (GOLD analysis project Ga0265338, IMG submission 193579) | Rhizosphere microbial communities from Carex aquatilis grown in University of Washington, Seatle, WA, United States - 4-21-26 metaG | ecosystem: Host-associated > Plants > Roots > Rhizosphere... | reverse complement strand
CAACCGGGCGTCGGCGGCCGCCGACATAGCAGCCAGAGCAGCCAGGGCAGGCGCAGCACGAAGCCGATCAGCAGCCGCGCATGCATCCACGTGAGCAGCGCGTTGTCGCGCCAGTAGTGGAAGTGCGAGACGCCGCCTTCATCGCCGCGGAAGTAGCGCACGGGGGCAATGATGTTCAGCGGCACGAGCCCGCGCCAGCACAGGCGCACGGCCACTTCGACATCGAAGTCGAAGCGGCGCATCCAGGGTTGCCGGCCCATGACCGCCATGAGCGGTGCGATCGGATAGACGCGGAACCCGAACAGGGAGTCGTGAATCCCGGCCCACAGTGTCCACAGATTGGCGAATCCATTGGAGATCTTTCGTCCCTGCACGCGCAGGGACGGGGCACTCGAGTCGAATCGCGGCTCGCCCAGCACCAGGGCCTTCGGCGCCGCGATCGATGCGGCCATGAAGGTGCCGATCAAACCGGCGGGATGCTGGCCGTCCGAATCCATGGTGAGCATGTGCGTAAAGCCGGCTGCCAGCGCCAGTTGCGCGCCGTGCAGTACCGCGGCGCCCTTGCCGCGATTGCGCGGCATGATCTCCACGCGAAGTCCCGGATCCTCCCGGGCCATGGCGGCGAGCCGCTGTGGGCTATCGTCGGTACTACCGTCGACCACGACCCAGACCGGAGCCCACTGAGCGCGCGCGGCGCGCACGGTCTCATACACCCTGGGTCCAGGGTTGTAGCTGGGAATCAGTACCAGGTGAGTCGTCGAAGGGACGATCAGCGACACGTGTCGTGCTGCAATTCGCTGCGGAAGTAACGCTCGAGTTCGAGGCGGAAGGCTTCAGCGTCAGCCGGGGGCTCGAAACGGCGGCCGAGTCGGATACGGTAGGCGATGGGAAGCGATGTCCGCGCCCAGGGTGAGCGGCCTTTGCCGAGATAATTAGAATCGGTCTCGATCAGGAGCGTCTGCACCGCGACGCCCGCGCGGCGCGCGATTACACCGACGCTCTTGCTGAGCCGATTGATGGGTGAACGCTCCGAGCGCGTGCCTTCCGGAAAAAGCAGCAACGTGCCGCGGTCGCGCAGGTCGGCCACCGCCTCGCGCACCATCTGACGGGCTGAGCCATTGCGGATGTAGCAGGCCAGTCGCGCACCGGGCCCCAGCAGGATACTTCCCACCAGTTCCGATTTCATGATGCAGGAAAGATTCCCATGGCGTCCTGCGATCAGTACTGCATCGATGAGCGAGGGGTGGTTCGGCGCGAGGATCAGGGGCGTGCTGTCCGGTAACGCATCGAGCGCGCTCAGATCGAAGCGATAGACACCGGCAAACTCGAGCCAGCGGGCATAGAGTCGAAAACCACGCATGATGCCGCGGCGGCCGAGCCGCCGTCCGAGTCCACGGGGCAGCAGCGCATGCAGTGGAACCGCGAGCATCGACCAGCCAAGGCAGAGCAGCGCGAAGATGAGAAGGGAGCTGTAGGTGGCGCTGTACTCGTAGGCTGCCCGCGTAACGCTCCTGAGCGGGGAGCCGCTATCGATGGCGCGCAGTTCAGTCACCGGCGGGAACTCATTAGCTGGCGAGGTTGACCTGGCGTAGTCGGCGCGCGCGGGCGCTGCGGCGCGGATGCAGCATCGAGAGGATGCCATAGACGGTCTTGAAGGCGCGCAGCGAACCCCAGATGGGCGTCGCGCCGAAAATATCGCCCGCCAGCAGCGACAGCAGTGCTTCCTTCATCCGCAGCATATTGCGCGGCGCCATGAACATATCGCGCATGGTCGGCGAGGTGACCCGGTAGATGAACCAGGAGAACTCGCGTGGCCCGTGCCGCATCACGCGATCGAAGTTACGCAGCGCCGCGCCTGCGCGCTCGGGCATCCGCAGGCAGGCTTCGATGGCGGTGACGCCGGCAAACGCGCTCTGCATGGCAAGCATGACGCCCGAGGAGAAAACCGGGTCGATGAAGGCATAGGCGTCGCCGAGCAGCAGGTAGTTGCGGCCGTGCGAGCGTGTGCAGGAATACGAATAGTTGCCGGTGGCCTCGACTTCACTGATGAGCTGCGCCTCGCGCAGGCGCTCCGCCAGCGGCGGGCACAGCGCGATCGTATCGAGCAGGAAGTCGTCCACAGGGCGCGTGCGGCTCTTGAGGTAGTAGGGCCAGACGACGGCGCCGACGCTGGTGGCGCCATCGCTCAAGGGGATGAACCAGAACCAGCCATGATCGAACCAGTAGATCGATATGTGTCCGGCGCGGTCTCCCTCGTTGCGTCGGGCACCCTGGAAGTGTCCGAAGATCGCGGCGCTGTTGTGACGGGCGTTGCGTCGCTTGAACTGCAGCCGATTGCCAAGAAAGGTGTCGCGGCCGGACGCATCGACCAGGAATCGGGCGCGCCATTGGGAGGATGCGCCATCCTCCTGCTGCACATCTGCGAGCACTTCCGCACCACCCTCGCCCAGGTCGACCGATGTGACGCGAGCGCCTTCGATGACCTGCGCACCGGAGCGTTCGGCGTGACGGATCAGGATGCGATCGAACTCGGATCGGCGAACCTGGTACGCGTAGGGCATGGATTTGTCCCAGGCCTCGCTGAAACGGAAATCCTGCTGCCGACCGTCCCATGGCGAGATGAACTCCGCGCCCCACTTCTGCATGCCGATGGCGCGCACTTCATCGACGACCCCGAGCTGCTCGAGCAGCGGCAGGTTCGCCGGCAGCAGGGACTCGCCGATGTGGAAGCGCGGATGACGCGCCTTCTCTATCAGGGTTACGCGATGGCCGCGGCGCGCCAGCAGCGCTGCGGCAGTTGACCCGGCCGGACCGCCGCCGATGATGAGAACGTCGGTGTCGCGCATGGACGCGAGTCTAGCTTACTTCCAGCGGCCCTCCTCACTCCCCCTAAGGAAAATCAGGGGTTAGCTTGTATTCTTACGTGTGTGTGCGAGAATCTGTGCAGTCATGTCTATACAGAAGCCGCCGGGCACCCCCCCCGATTTTTCGGCGTCGGATGTCCTCGCTCCTCAATTCTGGATTGGAAAGGCCGAGCGGCCGATGCCCGGTCTGGACGTCGCATGCACCAAAATCGCTGTCGATCTGCAGAATATGCGGCACGAGGACGCCGAGGAGTCGATCCGGCGCAGCCTCGAGACGCTACGCGAAGCCACCTCGGCTGACGCCGCTTTTGCGGTGTTCTTCGACGCCAGCGCGCGCCACGTCGAATCGGTGGTGAGCGCACGAGGTCATTTTGCGCAGTGCCATCCGGAGGCGCTGCGCGGTGCGGCCGTCGAGTCGCTGCCCTGGCTCAGTGCCAGGGTCGATCACCTGAAGCTGTCGGAATTTCGTGATACGGCATCGCCGCGCCGCGAACAGGCTGAAGACGCCGGTACCCTCGCGGAGCTGGCCATTGGGGCGGCGCTCATGGTGTCGTTCCGCATCAAGGAGAAGCCGGGGGGGTTCCTCGGGCTCGCCTATGGGCTGCCGCGGGGTGGCTTCGACGTCAATCTGCAGCTGCTCATGAAGCTGCTCGGCACCAGCCTTGCCACTGGCCTCGAGCGTGTGCGCCTGTCGGTGGCGCTCAGCCGTATCGAGGAGCGCAACTCGCTCGCAGAGCTGGCCGCGAACGATGGCCTCTGGGATTTCGACGTCGAGGGCAACGATGTGTATTTCTCGCCCCGATGGCGGGCGATGCTGGGCTACGACGAAGCCGATCTCAAGGGCGGCTTCGACTGGCGCAGCCTCGTGCATCCCGATGATTCCTCGCGCGTGCAGGCTGCCATTCGCGAGCACGTCGCCAGCAAGACCCCGATCTTCGAGAGCGTCCACCGCATGCGCCACCGCAGCGGCGATTGGCGCTGGGTCATCAGCCGCGCCAAGGCGCAGCTCGACGCGCACGGCCGGCTGCTGCGCCTGGTTGGCGTCGAACTGGACATTACCGAGCGCAAGCTCTACGAGGAAGCCCTGTTCCGCGAGAAGGAGAGTGCGCAGATCACGCTGCAGTCGATCGGCGACGGCGTGATCACGACCGATGCGGCGTCGACGATCGACTACATCAACCCCGTGGCCGAACAGCTCACGGGCTGGCGTCTCGAAGACGCCATGGGCCGGCCCGTCGAGGAGATTTTTCGCGCCTTCCACGAGGAAACCTGCGAACCGCTTGAGAATCCGCTGACCGTGTCGATCCGGCGCGCACGCCCGATCAAATCGGTGCGACCGATGCTGCTGATCCGGCGCGATGGCAACGAGCTCTATGTCGAAAGCACCGCCTCTCCCATCCGGGCCGGCAATGGCAAGGTAGGCGGCGGCGTACTGGTGTTCCATGACGTCAGCGAGTCGCGCGAGCTCAATCGCCGTCTGAGCTATCACGCCAGCCACGATCTGCTGACCGGGCTGGTCAACCGCCGCGAATTCGAGAATCGCGTGGAGCGCGCGCTCAAGAGCGCCAAGGCGCGCGAGGCCTCCTACGCACTGTGTTATCTGGATATCGACCAGTTCAAGATCGTCAACGATACCTGTGGCCACAGCGCGGGCGATGCATTGCTGGGCCAGATGGGCGCGCTGCTGAAGTCCAAGGTGCGCTGGCGCGATACGCTGTCGCGTCTGGGTGGCGATGAATTCGGCATCCTGCTGGAAAGCTGCACGCTCGATGAGGCCATGCGCATGGCTGAATCCGTGCGCGAATCGGTGCGCAATTTCCGTTTCAGCTGGGAAGAGCGCGTGTTTCGCCTGGGAGCGAGCATCGGCGTCGTGCCAATCACGGCCGACAACGAGGATGTCGCCTCGATCATCTCGGCGGCCGATAGTGCCTGCGCCGCGGCCAAGGAGCTGGGCCGCAACCGCGTGCACAGCTTTGCGGAAAACGACATCGAGCTCATGCGGCGCCGGCGCGAGATGCAGTGGGCGGCGCGCATCAATGCGGCGCTGGAAGAGGGACGCTTCGAGCTGTTCCGCATGCCCATCATGCCGCTGCAGAAGCCCGAGACCGGCGCGCACTACGAACTGCTGCTGCGCATGCGCGATGAAAACGGGCGCATCGTGGCACCCGACAACTTCATCGCCGCGGCAGAGCGCTACGGCATTACGCCGAGCATCGACCGCTGGGTGGTCGAGAATGCGTTGCGCTGGCTCGTGTCCGAGGCCGATGAGCGCGAGCGGTTGACGATGTGCTCGATCAACCTCTCGGGCCAGAGCCTGGGAGATGACAAGTTTCTTCCCTTTGTGATCGACCAGTTCCACAAGAGCGGCCTGGATGCCTCCAAGATCTGCTTCGAGATCACGGAAACCGCGGCCGTGGCCAGCTTCTCGCAGGCCAACCGCTTCATCCAGGCTCTCAAGCAGCTGGGCTGCAAGTTCGCGCTCGATGATTTCGGCACCGGCCTGTCATCGTTCGGTTACCTGAAGCACTTCCCGGTGGACTATCTGAAGATCGATGGCAGCTTCGTGCGTGAGATCCTGCACGATCCGATCGACCGCGAAATGGTGCGATCGATCAACGAGATCGGTCACCTGACCGGCAAGCAGACCATCGCCGAGTTTGCCGAAAACGCCGAGATCATCCAGATGCTCCGGAACATCGGCGTCGACTTTGCGCAGGGCTACGGTGTCGCCCAGCCCCAACGCGTGCTGAAGGCCATCACCAGCGGCGGCAACACCGCCGGAAACTAGGGGAGCTGCCAGCGGCGGCCCTCATTCTGGCAAGGGATAGGTCAGTGGCAGCGCCTGCGCATGCAACGGCTCGCCGGCCCTGGCCACGGCACCGGCCCTGGCCACCGGCTCGGCGTCGGCCTCGGGTAATGGCGCCACCGCCAGAAATTCGCAGCGCCCGTCCGGGCGCCGCAACGCCTCGACCACGCGATAGGCGCGGCCGTCCCCCAGTTGGCCCGAATCGCCCGGATTCAGTGCGCAAGGCTCGAGGCTCTCGAAGCGCTGCATGCGGCGTTTGACGCGACCACGGTAATGCGCGCGCGCGATGACTTCCTGGCCCGTGTAGCAGCCTTTGGTGAAGCAGATCGCATCGATGCAGTCCAGGTTGAGCATTTGCGCCACGAACTGTGCCGAGGTGGCGGCATAGACCTGCGGCTGGCCGGCGGCGATATCGAGCGCGCGCCATTGCTGGCGAGTCATATGGGGCGTTCCGGAGTGGCCCGTCTTTGCCGCTCCGACCACCACGGCGCGATCAGCAGCCAGCGCCCAGCTGTCCGGCAGGACCACGCGCGCACCCTGCGCCCAGGCGCCGAACAGCGGCATGGCGGCGCTCTCATCGCTGATCACAAGTTTCGAGCGCAGCAGGTACTTGCGCAGCTGGGACGCCACCGGCTCGACCAGTTCGCGCGGCAGCATGGCGAGAATCTCATTCTCTGCGCCCGCGGCCAGCCAGAGCAGTGCCACCGTGCGGCCCTGCGGGTTGTGCAGGCCGGCGCGCAGGATGCTCCCGGGTGTGAGCCTGCCAAGATCGTTTGACAATTGACCCTGCAGGAATTTCCCCGCGTCCGCCCCGGCGAAGCGCAACACACCGAAGTCTTCCAGCCGGCAAAGGACCGGAGGTCCGGCCGTGATCTGGTGGTCGGTGTGAGGCGATTCTGGCACACTTGCGATTATGCCGGTTCTGACCGACGACCCGCTCGAAACGGGGATTTCCACCGCGAGCGCTGCAACTCCGCCCCTGCGTGTCCCCGACCCCGAGGCTGTGCCGCGGGAGATCGGCGGCCCGCCATTGCCCGAACCGACGCGCTACGGAGACTGGGAAGTGCGCGGCCGCTGTATCGACTTCTGAACAGGAGCATTCATGGCTGAGCGCCCGCTGTCACCTCATGTGACGGTGTACAAATGGGCCTACACGATGACGTTGTCGATACTGCACCGGGTCAGCGGTATCGCCCTGTTCGGCGCATTGATCGTCATGATCGTCTGGCTCATGGCCGTCGCGCGTGGGCCACTCTCGTACGCCGAGACCATGTCCACGCTGGCCGCGGCACCGTTCAAGTGCCTCATTGCCGTCGCGTTGCTTGCCTTGTGCTACCACTTCTGCAATGGCCTGCGGCACCTCGCGTGGGATATTGGCTGGGGTTTCGAGCGCGCGCAGGCACGCCGCAGCGCCGTGATCGTCGTGATCGTGACGCTGTTGGCATTCGCGATCTGCATTTACTACCTGGCGCAGTCCGGCGTGGCGGCCGCATGAGCCTGCGCAGCCCACTCTCGCGCGTGCTCAACCATGGCGCCGCTCGGGACGGGGTGAGCCATTGGTGGATCCAGCGCGTCAGCGCGGTGGCGCTGGCGCCCTTGTGCCTGTGGCTGGCAGCATCGCTGCTGCTGCTGCCCACCCGCAATCACGCCATCGTGGCGCACTGGATCGGCGTGGGACTGCACCCGGTGCTGCTGGTGCTGACGACATTGCTGGCGACCTGGCACGCATGGCTCGGCCTGCAGGTAGTCATAGAAGATTACGTGCCGCAGGCTGCGCCTCGCATCGCGCTGCTGCTGATTTCCACCTTCACCAATGCGCTGCTGGCCGCTACCGGCGTTTACGCCGTGCTGCGCATCGCACTGCATGGTGTCGCATGAGTTTCAATCAATGAGCGCGTACGAACTGGTCGACCACACCTACGATGTCGTGGTCGTCGGCGCCGGCGGCGCGGGCCTGCGCGCGACGCTGGGCCTGGCCGAAGCGGGGCTCTCCACCGCCTGCGTCACCAAGGTGTTCCCGACGCGCAGCCACACGGTCGCAGCACAGGGCGGCATCAGCGCCGCGCTCGCCAACATGGGCGAGGATGACTGGCGCTGGCACATGTACGACACCGTCAAGGGCTCCGACTGGCTCGGCGATCAGGATGCCATCGAGTTCATGTGCAAGCAGGCGCCGGCTGCCGTCATCGAACTGGAACACTACGGCGTGCCGTTTTCGCGCACCGATGACGGACGAATCTATCAGCGGCCCTTTGGCGGCATGACGACTCACTACGGCCAGGGAATTGCGCAACGCACCTGCGCGGCGGCCGATCGCACCGGTCACGCGATGCTGCACACGCTCTACCAGCAGTCGATCCGTCACGAGGCGCAGTTCTACATCGAATATTTTGCGATCGATCTGCTCATGGAAGGGCAGGAATGCCGCGGTGTTGTCGCGATCGACCTGGCCACCGGCAAGCTGCATCGCTTCCGCGCGCAGGTAACCATCCTGGCGACCGGCGGCTACGGACGCGCCTATTTCTCCTGCACGTCGGCCCACACCTGTACTGGCGACGGCGGCGGCATGGTGCTGCGCGCCGGATTGCCGCTGCAGGATATGGAGTTCGTGCAGTTTCATCCCACGGGCATCTACGGCTCGGGCTGCCTGATTACCGAGGGTTCGCGCGGCGAGGGCGGGTATCTGACCAATTCGGATGGCGAGCGCTTCATGGAGCGCTATGCGCCCAACGCCAAGGATCTGGCCTCGCGCGATGTGGTGAGCCGCGCGATGACCATCGAGATCCGCGACGGCCGCGGTGTCGGCGCCCTCAAGGACCACATTCATCTGCATCTGGAGCATCTCGGGCCGGCCGTGATCCAGGAGCGGCTGCCCGGAATCGCCGAGACGGCGCGAATCTTTGCGGGGATCGATGTCACGCGCGAACCGATACCCATCCTGCCGACGGTGCACTACAACATGGGCGGTATTCCCTGCAGCATGCAGGGCGAGGTGGTGACACTCAAAGGCGCCGATGCCAATTACGTCGTGCCGGGCCTCATGGCCGTCGGCGAAGCGGCGTGTGTCTCGGTTCACGGCGCCAATCGGCTCGGTTCGAACTCGCTGCTGGATCTGATCGTATTCGGCCGCGAAGCGGCCCGGCACTGCGCGGCCGTGGCCCAGCCGGGCGCCAAGCAGCGCTCGCTTCCAAAGGATGCCCACGAGCCGGCGCTGGCACGCCTGGATCGACTGCGCCACGCCCGCGGCTCGCGCCCGACAGCGGCGATCCGGCTGGAAATGCAGAAGATCATGCAGTCCGACGCCGCCGTGTTCCGAACCGGCGCAACACTTGCGGAAGGCATGGAGAAGCTCGCGCACACCTACGAATCCTTCGCCGATGTCGGAATTTCCGATCGCGGACTGATCTGGAATACCGATCTGATCGAGACGCTGGAGCTGGAGAACCTGCTGCTGCAGGCCATCGCGACGATACAGTCGGCCGGCAACCGGCAGGAGAGCCGCGGCGCGCACGCGCGCGAGGATTTCCCTCAGCGTGATGATGCCAACTGGCTCAAGCACAGCCTGTGCTGGGTGGATGCGCACGGGCAGGCTACGCTCGACTATCGACCCGTGCACCTGAACACGCTTACTGACGAAGTTGAAGTCATCGCGCCGAAGGCGCGTACCTATTGATCAGCGTCTGATCCCGGAGAGTTACCGATCATGGTCGAACTATCGCTGCCGCCGAACTCGAGGATCGATACGCGCGCCGGCAAGCATTATCCGGCGCCCGCGGACGCCCGCAGCGTGCGGCGCCTGCGGATCTATCGCTTCGATCCGGAGCAGGGCGGCCGCCCCCGCATCGATACCTATGAAATCGACATGGCGAGCTGTGGGCCCATGGTGCTCGATGCCCTGCTGAAAATAAAAAACGAGATCGACACCACGCTATCGCTGCGGCGTTCCTGCCGCGAGGGGATCTGCGGATCCTGCGCCATGAACATCAACGGCCAGAACACGCTGGCCTGCACCAAGGCCTGTGATGAGCTTGGCGATGGCGACATTCGGATCTATCCGCTGCCGCACATGGAAGTGGTCAAGGATCTTGTTACGGATCTGACGCACTTCTACGCACAGTACGCCGCCGTGAAGCCCTGGTTGCAAAGCCGGACACCGGCGGCGCCCGATCGGGAACGCCTGCAGTCAAAGGAAGACCAGGAACGCATCGACCGCCCCTCGGCGTGCATCCTGTGCGCCTGCTGTTCGACGGCATGTCCGAGCTACTGGTGGAACTCCGAGCGTTACCTCGGACCTGCGGCGCTGCTGGCCGCGTACCGCTGGATCGTCGATAGCCGGGATGAGGCCACAGGCGAGCGCCTCGATGCGCTCGAGGATCCGTTCCGGCTCTACCGCTGCCACACCATCATGAACTGCACCGAGGCGTGCCCGAAGGATCTGAATCCGGCCAAGGCGATCGGTGCCATCAAGCAGTTGCTGGCGGACCGGCGCTACTGAGGCCGTGGACGAGGGGTTCAATCCGGCGGCGCAGAGCCGCTCCCGGCTGTCCTGGCGCTGCCGGCGCGGCCGGCGGGAGTGGGACGTATTGCTGCTGAGCTGGCTGGAGCGGCATTTCGATACTGCCACGGCGCGCCAGCGGGCGGCCTTTGCGGCGCTGGTGGAGCTACCGGACGCCGACCTCGAGCAATTCCTGGCCGCTGCCGAGCACCCCCTCCAGGCCGAGCTGCAGCTGCCGGTGAGGGCGCCTGGCACGGAACCTTCCGGCCTGCCAGCGCTCTAACGAGGCATACCATTACGTCAAATCAGACCGCCACGGGGCTTGGGTTTCATGAGCGGTTCAGCGGATACTCTGGATACTTCGAACTTTCAGGACCATTCCCGGTCCATGCAGTCAGTATTACCGATGGCCCCTGATGCGAGTGATTTGAGCCTGGTGCAGCGGGTGCAGCGCGGTGAACGCAGCGCCTACGACCTGCTGGTACTCAAGTACCAGCACAAGGTCGTCAAGCTGGTGATGCGTTACCTGCGCGACCCGGCGGATGCTGAGGATGTGGCCCAGGAAGCCTTCATCAAGGCATACCGGGCACTGCCGCAGTTTCGCGGTGACAGCGCCTTCTACACCTGGCTGTACCGCATCGCCATCAACACCGCCAAGAATGCGCTGGCGGCGCGAGATCGCAACCCGGTGAGCTACGACTTCGACATGCAAAGCGGCGACGAATCCACGGACATGGTCAGCCGGCTCAAAGACCCGGAGACGCCCGAAGGGCTGGCGTTGACCGAGGAAATCCGCAACACGGTCAACGCCGCTATCGAGGCACTGCCCGAGGATCTGCGGACGGCAATTGTGCTGCGCGAGCTGGAAGGGCTCAGCTACGAGGAAATTGCGGCTTCGATGGACTGCCCGGTCGGCACGGTGCGCTCGCGCATATTTCGTGCCCGCGAGGCCATCGATCGAAGCCTGCGCGAGGTTTTCGATGGCGGTCTGGGTCGGGCGGAGGAGCTTGTCTGATGCAGGATGAAGTAGAAAGCCAGCTGTCGGCCATGTTCGACGGCGAATTGGCCGCCGCGCAATGCGAGCTGCTGTCGCGACGATTGGACCGGGATGAGACTCTGCGTGCGCGCTGGTCGCGCTATGCACTGATCGGCGCCGCGATGCGATCGGAGCCGGTGGCGACTGCGCGCAGTGGCTTCGCGCAGCGTGTCAGCGCGGCCATCGAGTCCGGATCGCCGCGGCAGCCGACGGCATCACGGCGGCGCCTGCGTCGCGCCAATCTGCTCTGGAGCGGTGCGCTGGCTGCGACGCTGGTCGCGGGAGTCGCGGGGCTCGGTGTATCCATGCTGCGCGATGCGGCGCTCAGCGGCGGCACACCGGCGCCTCTGATGACGGCGGTTCCGGCCGCCCCCCGGCCCACGATTGCCTCGACGTACCGGCCGGACGGCAACGCGGGAGCCATTGAGGCCACGTTGGGTAACCCGGTCAAAGTTGCCACCCATGGTTCCGACAGTTATGTGACGCCCAAGGGGACCCCCGGCGTTTCGACCCTTTTGCGGACCCAGCTGGCCGACTACATTGTCGCCCACAGCGCGTACTCCCCGCCGTTGCTGCAGCGGAGCGTACTGTCTGAACTGGCGACCAGCGAAGGCAATCTGGGCATCGCAACAAGCTTTGCGGGCGCGGCGGGGGCGAGCACGGCGGCTGATGCAACCAGGTCCAGTTCAGACGTCAGCCACTGACGTTTCCGTTCTTTCTGCCCTGCTGCGGGCCGCGGGCGGCAGCGTGGCGTTGTGCCTGGCAGCGCAAGTCTGGGCCGCGGGCGCCTCCGTCCAGGATGATCCTCGTGACTGGCTGGCACGCACCGACGAGGCTCTCTCGAACCGCAATTACGAGGGCGTATTCGTCCACCAGCATGCGGGGGAGTCCGAAACCCTGCGCGTGATTCACCGCGTCGATGGCGAGGGTGTTTCCGAACGGCTGTTGTCGATGGACGGCTCGGGTCGCGAATTTATCCGCAAGGGCGCGCAGCTTCTCTGCTACCTGCCCGATCAGCACGTGGTGCTGGTGGAGAAAACGCCCGACGCGACGCTTTTGCTGACGGGGTTGCCGCGCATAGATGCGGGCGCTGCGGGGCAGTACGGGGTTACCGAGCTCGCGAGAACCCGGGTCTCGGGCCGCGATGCGCGGGTGATCGCCATCGCACCTACCGATCAGCTGCGCTACGGCTATCGCGTCTGGATCGATGAAGGCACTGGAATGCCCCTCAAGACGCAACTGCGCGATAGTCACGGCGAGGTGCTCGAGCAGATCGTCTTCACGAGCCTGAATATGTTTGCTCACATCCCCAGGGCGGCGCTGGAGCCTGCGGTCGATGCGCGCGGCTATCGATGGGTCAGGCATGAATCCGAACCGGTCGATTCCAGCGCTCTGACGGTGTCGTGGGAAGCCAATACGCTGCCCGCAGGGTTCCGCATGACCGCCAGCGCGCGCCAGATGCTGCCTTCGGGTCCGGTCGAGCACCTGGTGTTCAGCGACGGGCTGGCATCGGTCTCGGTGTTCGTTGAGATGGGCCGCGCCGATGGCAGCAGCGCGGCACATGAAGATGATGCCGCCACCCTCGGGACCTCTTCGGCCTATTCAACCGTCGCGGAAGGCTACCGTG
>Ga0265338_10008109_pt1 | contig 12831 bp, 12 predicted proteins | sample 42126metaG_FD_193579 | JGI IMG/M metagenome (GOLD analysis project Ga0265338, IMG submission 193579) | Rhizosphere microbial communities from Carex aquatilis grown in University of Washington, Seatle, WA, United States - 4-21-26 metaG | ecosystem: Host-associated > Plants > Roots > Rhizosphere... | reverse complement strand
CGATCGCCCTGAAGCAGGCAGCCGGGCTCCTCATCGGCATCGGATTCTTTTTCATATTCTCCCGTGTCAAATATACTTGGCTGCGAAAGAGCGCATTGCTCATACTCATCGGCGCGATCGCGGTGAATCTGCTTCTTTTCATCCCTGCATTAGCTCTTCACGTGAATGGCGCGTCGCGATGGATCAACGTCGGACCTTTCTCATTCCAGCCTTCTGAGCTTCTCAAGATCGCCTTCATCATCTATGTCGCGGCTTGGGCCCAGTTCGCAAAAGACCGTATCAAGACCATGAAATATGGTCTGATGCCGTATCTTGTCGTGACTGCCATCCTCTCAGCTCTGCTTCTCGCACAGCGCGACACAGATACGTTGGTCATCATCGCCTTCACCGGCTTGGTCATCATGTTCATCGCAGGGCTCAAGATACGACATGTGACGATAGCCCTTGGCGCTATGGCAGTCATCGTCGTCGGAGTGGTCATCCTGCGACCTTACGCGCTCCAGCGCGTCAAAACCTTCCTGGACAAGAATAAAAGCGACCCGAATGCGAGCTACCAGATCAATCAGGCGCAGATCGCCATCGGCTCAGGACAGTGGACAGGCAGGGGATTCGGTCAAAGCATCCAGAAGTTCGGGTATCTGCCACAACCGACCGATGACTCGATCTTTGCAGTCGCAGCAGAAGAATTCGGGTTCGTCGGAAGCTTAGCTCTTCTGGCTCTCTATCTGTTATTCGCAGCCAGCGCATTCCGCATAGGCAACCGCGCGGCTGATAGCTTCGGCGGGCTTTTAGCCATGGGTATCGCGGTCCTTGTGCTCACCGAATCATTCTTGAACATGGCCGCGATGCTCGGATTGGTCCCGCTATCGGGCGTCCCTTTGCTATTCGTATCCCACGGCGGAACGGCTCTGATCATCGCTCTTATGGCGGCTGGGATGGTGGCGAATGTGTCGAAATATCCGAAAAACTAAGGTAGAATATATCTACTTATGAAAATCCTATTCACCGGCGGCGCCAGCGGAGGAGGCTTCTACCCGATCATCGCGGTGGCGCAAGCTATCCGCGAGAAGGTCAAGGAGCGCAAGATCATCCCGCCTCAGTTCTTTTTTATGTCGCCGACGAAATATAACGCCCGCGCTCTCTTCGATAATGAGATCGAGTTCGTAAGCGTTCCGGCCGGCAAAGTCCGCCGCTACTTCTCATTGCTCAATATAGTAGATGCCGTGAAGACAGCCCTCGGTTGCATATCTGCGACTCTCAGCATGTACAGCATCTATCCGGACGTAGTCTTCGGTAAAGGCGGCTACGGCAGTTTTCCGGCCTTATTCGCGGCAAAGATGTTGCGCATACCTGTCATCATTCATGAGTCAGACAGCAAGCCTGGCCGGGTGAACGCCTGGGCAGGCAAATTCGCCCGTAAGATAGGTGTGGCATATCCGAGTGCAGCAAAATACTTCAATGCAGATAAGGTAGCTTATACCGGTTTACCCATCCGCACCGAGGTGGCACAGCCGCTCTCGAACGGCGCTTATGAGTTCTTGAAGCTTGAGCAGGGCACCCCGATCGTGTTCATCCTCGGAGGCTCGCAGGGCTCAGCCAACATCAATGACAATGTCGTGAGCGCCCTGCCCGAGCTTTTGAATCGCTATCAGGTCATCCATCAGACAGGCCGTGCGAACTTCGAGGAGATCAAGTCGACATCAGAGGTCGTGCTCAAAGATCATGAATATTCGTATCGATACCACCCATTCGATTATCTGAATGAATTGGCTATGCGCATGTCCGCGGGCGTCGCCGACGTCATCGTCTCCCGCGCCGGATCCACGATCTTCGAGATCGCGGCCTGGGGCATCCCATCCATCATCATCCCTCTGCCCGAATCAGTCAGCCATGACCAGACCTTGAATGCCTTCGCGTACGCCGAAACAGGCGCTGCTTCGGTCATAGAAGACAACAACCTTTCAGCCCATATCCTCATCGAAGAGATAGACCGCATCAATGGCAATCCGTCCATAAAGAGCACTATGAAGGAAAGAGCCAAGGCCTTCGCACGTCTAGATAGTGCCGGGATCATCGCGGACGCCATACTGGATCTGGCCCTGGAACATGAGAAATAGAACCTGACACGAATCCACAAATGGGCCCGAATACCACGAATATGTGCTGACAGACTAATTTGAACGAAAATTCGTGGTATTCGTGTGGTTCGTGGATTCGTGTCCCAATTAACCATTGTATAAATGAATGTGGTACAATGGAGTTTCAAAAAGTCGTTTTAATAGTTTAAACACCTTTTTATCAATATGAACCCAGAATCAAGCGGCATCAAGACCTGGCAGTGGGTGGTGACGGCGATCGTCATCATCGTGCTCATCATCATCGGCATCATGGTCTTCGGCAACAAGTCTTCAACGACTCCGACGACTGATCAGACCCCGACCACCACGACCGACCAGACGGGCGCCATCAACCGCATCGTCATGTCAGACCAGTATCCGGGCAATGTCGTATATCTTTCTTCAGTCCAGCTCGCGGCTCCCGGCTATGTCGCTATCCACAAGGATAACAACGGCCAGCCTGGCGCGATCATCGGCTACACCCGCTTCGATGCAGGCATCAACACAGGCAAAGTCACTTTGACCCAGCCGACAGTTGAAGGAGGGACCTACTACGCCATGCTTCATAACGATGATGGTGATGGCGTATTTGACGCTACCAAGGACGCTCCCCTCAAGGATTCTCGCGGCAACGTGATCATGCAGATCTTCCACGCTTCGGCTTCGGTCGGCGCAGGAATGAAGGGATAAGTTTAGAAGCTAGACTTGAGATTCAAGATCCGTGAATACAAAAACCAGTGGTTATCCACTGGTTTTTGTATTGTCTGAGAGAATCATGCTGTATACTAGGCACAGGCGGTCGGGGAGTCGCACGGGCGGCACAGCGACAGAGGTCTTGAATAGGGAGTGCGATTTGTTCGCACACATGGTTGACGGGCCGGCTTCGATGGGAAGCCGGCCCTATTTTTTTCTTCTCTGTCTCTATATAATGAGAGTATGAAAGTCGTTACGCGCTTTGCGCCCTCGCCCACGGGATTCATGCATATCGGAGGCATCCGAACAGCGCTTTTTGCATATCTGTGGGCCCGTAAGAATAACGGCACATTCATCCTGCGCATCGAGGACACTGACAAAGAAAGGGAAGTCGCGGGCTCGATCAAGCATATCCAGGAGACCCTTTCCTGGCTCGGCATCGGATGGGATTATGGGCCAGATAAGCCGGGACCGTTCGGGTCATGCATCCAGTCAGAAAGGCTCGATTCATATAAGGAATTCGCCCAGAAGCTCCTAGACAAAGGCTTGGCTTATCCGGATCCCCATTCACCAGAAGAAGTGGAAGCCCTCAAGAAGCGAGCGGAAGCTGAGAAGAGACCTTTCCTGATCCGCGAGCACCGCCCGGAAACATTCGAGAAATGGGACGGCACCAAACCGCTGCGCTTCAAAGTCCCGACAGTGAAGCGCTGGAAATGGAATGACGCAGTCCGCGGAGAGCTCGAAGCCGGCGAAGAAGCCGTAGATGACTTCATCATCGTAAAGAGCGACGGATATCCGACGTATAACTTTGCGCACATCATCGACGATCACCTCATGGGCGTGACGCATGTCCTTCGCGGCGACGAATTCATCTCGAGCACGCCGCGCTTCCTGAGCCTCTACGAGGGCCTGGGCTTCGAGCCGCCCGTGCTCTGCACACTTCCGCCTATCCTGCGCGATGATCGCACCAAGAAGCTCGGCAAGCGCGACGGGGCCAAGGATGCGCTCGAATACCGCACCGAGGGCTTCCTGCCCGAAGCCATGCTGAACTGCCTGGCTTTCCTGGGTTGGCATCCGAGCGATGACAGAGAGCTTCTGACAGCCCAGGAGATCATGCAGGAGTTCACTCTGGAGCGCATCCAAAGAGCCGGAGCGGTCTTCAGCGAAGAGAAGCTCGCCTGGTTCAACCATCATTATATCCTCAAGCTCTCTGACGAAGCATTCACTGATCATGCCGGCACATTCTTGCCCGAATGGTTGCATTCTCATTCGCCGATGCTGAAGCGGCTGGTACCGGTCATACGAGAGAAGATATCTATTTTCAGCGAGATCCCGGCTCTGTTCGCAGATACTGGAGAACTGGCATTCGTCAAAACAATCGCCGATTATCCAAAAGAATCGCTTCTCTGGAAGAAAGCTCCGGACGCAGCTAAGTCCAAGACTCACTTAGAAGAGGCCAAGAAGCTCATGAGCGCCGTGGCTGACGACTCATTCACAGCCGATAATATCAAAGCCGCCATCTGGCCATACGCCGAAGCGAACGGCAAGGGAGATGTATTGTGGCCTTTGCGCATGAGCCTCACCGGACAGGAAAAATCTCCTGATCCGTTCATGTCTGCGCATATCCTCGGGAAGGAAGAATCGCTGAAGCGCATCGGCATTGCTTTAGCTAAACTTAATGCATGATTTTTGGAAGCAGGAAGCAGGCAGAATGAAGCAGGGAGGGATTTCCATATGCCTCTTCCTTTCTTCCTGCTTCCTGCTTCTTTCTCCTTTCTGTGCGCGCGCTCAATCCGCGGACGAGCTTCAGACCAAGATCGACCAGCGCAACCAGGATATCGCCGATCTGCAGAAGGAGATACAAGGCTATCAAACGCAGATAGACTCGCTGGGAAGCCAGGCCTCATCGCTCTCGTCTACGATCAAGTCCCTCGATCTGACCCAGAAGAAACTGGCTGCGAACATCAAAGTCACCGAGAATCAGATCGCAGCCAAGAATCTGGAGATTGATTCCTTGGGGAATAAGATCACAGACAAGGTCAAATCCATCTCGGATGACGACCGGGTCATCAGGCAATCGCTGCTCATGATCGAGCAGACCGATCAGGCATCGCTCATCGAGATCGTGCTCAAGTCGGATTCGATCGCCGGCGGCATCCAAAACCTCGACCAGCTCGCGAACCTGCAGAAGGGAATAGTCGACCGCATCGCGAATCTTCGATCTGACAAAGCCAGCTTGGAAGATAACAAGGCTAAGAGCGAGAAGGCGCGCGCTGACCTCACGGCGCTGTCCAAGCAGCTCAGAGACCAACAGGCGATCGTTCTCTCGACTTCAAAAGAAAAGAATGACCTTCTCAAGCAGACCAACCAGTCTGAAGCCTCATATAAAGCCGTCCTGACTGCCAAACAGAACCAGTACAATGCGATGCAGCAGGAGATACTCGACCTTGATTCTCAGCTTAAACTCATCGTGAATCCATCGTCAATCCCGAAAACGGGAAGCGTCCTGGCTTGGCCGCTTGATACCATCAGGATCACGCAGTACTTCGGCAACACGGATTTCTCGACGGCCAATCCTCAGATCTACAGCGGCCACGGGCATGACGGCGTCGACTTCGCAGCCTCGATCGGGACGCCGGTCAAAGCGGCACTGAGCGGAGTGGTCGTGGGCGTAGCCAACACTGACTCCTATCCAGGCTGTTATTCATTCGGCAAATGGGTGATGGTGAAGCACCCGAACGGGCTCTCGACGCTCTACGCGCATCTTTCATTGCAGGGCGTACAAGTCGGAGATCAGGTGGGCACAGGCCAGCTCATCGGCTACACCGGCAATACGGGGTATACGACAGGACCTCATCTGCACTTTGGAGTCTATGCGACTCAGGGCGTGCAAATAACGCTCTTCAAGAACAGCAATCACTGTCAGGGCGCGACTATTCCGCTCGCGACGCTAGATGCATATCTGAACCCGTTGTCGTATCTGCCGGCGATATAACGTAAGCGGGAAACTTTTCTCATCATGGGGTAAATACCCTTTATTTAGTATTTAGTGGCCGAAAAATTCTCTCGGGCTCAGAGAAGGGTCGGGTCCGGGCCGCCATCATCAAAACACTCAAATTGAAGAAAAACTTCATTCACACATTTTGATTTGGATGATGTAATCAACGACTTAACTGAGCCATATTTTTTCATCATTACACAACAAATTAGACCATTCCTGTCAATGAAAAATATCTCCGTTTTCTTGCATACGATCGTGTAGCGGGGGACTGCATAAAACAATCGGAAACCCAAAAAATCCGCCGACCATTCCTTATGAGAGTGCGTTTGTGATGTGTGAACAACCGGCATGAATCCGCGACACAAAATAGGCTATAATTACCCCATGTTCAAACTCGTGAACTCGAACAGCGGCCTCATCAAAGCCATCGTCCTTATCATCATCGCGCTCCTTATCCTGGCTTATTTCGGCCTCAATCTGCGCAGCATCGTGAACTCTCCGACATTCCAGGACAATTGGGCCCTGATCCGCGATGCGGCTGTAAGCCTTTGGAATAACTACCTGAAGGCTCCTGTGGTCTACGCTTGGAATTTCTTTATAACATATGTGTGGGATCCGGCTATCAGAAATCTGCAGAGCGGGAAGCCTGCGGTCCCTCTCGATGATCCGGCGCACGGACCGAATCAGCCCATACCAGTCGTGCAATGAGCAAAGCAAAAATCGCAGGGTAGTCCTGCGATTTTTAATACCCACAAAGAAAGACTTGGTTTTTTCAGTGTGTTAATTGGGCTAAACATATATTGTGCGACATGGTATGTTTCGAGAAGACGGCACGCAGACGAGCTTCGGCCGCAAACTATTAAAATGCCCTGCCCTGAGCTATGATCGGTGAATGTCCGCTGAAGATAAGATCACTGAATATCTCTCTCCCAAAAGGATCGCCTTTTCCCGCAGGCATCCATTCTTGAAGCCTCCGATCCTTTTTGCCAAAAGGTCGATCCGTTGGTTGGCATACAGGCTCGACCCGCGGATATCCTCTGACCGGGATCCGGAGCCTTTCCGCTATGTCATGGCCAGGCACTCCTCTCCCCTGATCCGAACCCTGGGGAAGAGCCCTCTGCGCTTGCAGGAGCAAAAGGATGAAAAACTTTACGACAATTTTGCACCTGTCAGATACCCCGTCACGGACGAATACCTGAAAGAGCATGCTTATACGGTCTTGAGAACATGATCGTGACGTGATTGGTGGCCAGGTATGCAAAAAGCCCCGATCTTTCGACCAGGGCTTTTTGTTTTCCGATTTCGAGAGTCAAATTACTTCAGAGCGATGTCGTCATGCGCGGCATTCCAGCACGGAGATGAAGCTCCCCACGGCTGTGCGCCATACTTATCGTAGAGGTATTTGCCGAAAGCGACGTTGCCTTCGACGGTATAGATGTTCATACCCATCTTGACGGCCTCGTCGGCATGATACTTCTCATTGATCTGCATCACGCCCACGTCGCCGTTATTCACCTTTCCGCGGAGGACCTGCCCGTTCTGATCGAACTGACGGAAGGTCGACTCGCAACGGGCGATATCGACGAGGAGCGGCTCAGAGGCATACTGCGCCTTCACGTAAGCCATGACATCCTTTGAATCTGTGAATGAGCTCTCGGTGCTGGTGGCTGCTTCCTGTGTCTGGGCCGGAGCCTCGGCAGGAACCTGGTTCATCTGCGCATTCGCCTGTCCCGAGCCGTACAGTGACGACATAAGGAAGACGACGCCGGTTGTGAGTTCAATCATATAATTTGAATGAGCCTGCTCGGTAAGAATGACCCTACCTCACAAGCTCATAGAACGTAAGTATAGCATCTTGAAAGATGCTTGTCAAGTGCCTATATATACAGAGTGGCTCTGTTAAGCCGTATTAACCCATAATAAATGGCCTTATAAAAGGCCTTTTCAACGGAGCCGGCTGTCTTTCTACCTTAGAACGCCTTTAAATGCAAGGAGGCGGTCAAGATCTGCGTTCTTTCTTCTCTGCCCGTAATAGAGGGCTGATTTGGCATTTTAAAAGCCATATGTTACACTCTTCCCTACCAACTTAACCGAATCTTACTTATATGGCGCATAAAAAGGCAGCAGGAACAACAAAAAACGGAAGAGATTCCAACCCCAAATATCTCGGGGTCAAGATAAACCACGGCCAGAGCATCACGGTCGGTCAGATTATCGTGCGCCAGCGCGGCACTGAGGTCCTCCCGGGCGCCAATGTCGGCATGGGCAAGGACCACACTCTTTTCGCCCTCAAGGACGGCAAAGTCGAGTTTGGCACCAAGCGCAAGACCAGCTTCAACAACGATATCATCAGGAAGAAGATCGCCCGCGTTATCTAATACAAAAGGGTTAGGGGTTATGGAAAAAGGGTTAGGGGTTATGGAAAAAGGGTTATGGGAGAAATTCCATAACCCTTAACCCGTACCCATAACCCTCCTGTCTATTTAGCCTCGATGACGAGCTTCATCTTAGCCGACTTCTCCCCTGCCCTGACCTCGATCATATGTTCGCCGACTTCCTTGATGGGGTGCTCGAGCTGAATGAATGAAGGGTCTACCTGGAGACCAGTCTGCTTCTGGAGCTCAGCGACGATCTCTTCACGATTGAGTCCGGCGAAAAGGTGTCCCTTGTCGTTAGCCTTGCCGACGACTGTCAGAGTCACGGCCTCAATGTCTTTGATATTCTTGGCCAGAAGCTCTTCGTGGACCTTGCGCTCGCCTTCGGCCTTCTTCTTCTCGATCTCGACGCGCTTTACGGCATCAGGAGTGGCAGTAAGAGCCAAGCCTTGCGGGATGAGCAGATTCAATGCATGGCCGCTTGAGACTTCCTTGATATCGAATCTCTTGCCGAGCTTTGGTACATCTTTAGTAAGAATGACTTTCATGGTGGTGGTATTTATTCGTTTAGTTTCTGAACCTTATCAAATCTTTCGAGTAAGCGCTAGGGCTGAGCCGTAAGCAGCTGTATTGCCTTATCCATGATCGAATCCTTCCCTCCGGGAGCATCCTTGTCCCCGGGTGGGACGACGTAATCAGGATCGAGACCGTCATGCGAGAGATTATGGCCATTTGGAGTCAGCCAGCGAGCGATAGTGACCTTAAGCGAGGTATCAGAGGTGATCGGCACCAATTCTTGGACAGAACCCTTGCCGAAGGTCTTCACACCCACAAGCTTAGCTACTCCCTGCTCATGGAGGGCTCCAGCTAGGATCTCAGCGGCAGAGGCGGATCCGCTGTCTACAAGGATATCCATCTGCAGAGCGTCCGCATTGAAGACGTTATAGCCCTTGCTGCGGTATATCTGAGGAGGCTGATTCTTGCCGAAATCCTCGGTCACGACAGTCTTCCCTGCCGGAAGGAACCATGAAGCCATATCCCAGGCCGCATCGAGGTAGCCGCCCGGATTGCCGCGCAGATCAAGGATGAGCTTGTGGTCGCCTGTAGCGATGAAGGTCTGCAAGGCGTTCCTGAAGAGATTGGGCGATTCGGAGGTGAAGCTATAGAGATGGATGACGAATATGCCGCCTGGTTTGGTCTCAGTGTCGAGCGTCGGAATATTGATGATATCCCGGGTCACGACCCTGGTCACAGGAGTCGTAGACTTGGCCGGGAGCATGGACAAGGTGACTTTGGTGCCCTTGGGCCCGCGGATAAGCTGGACGGCCTGGTCCGTGGTCATCTGCGAAGTGGACGTGCCATTGATGGAAAGGATCGCATCCCCGGCCTTGATGCCTGCAATCTCGGCAGGGCTTCCCTTAAGCGGGGCAACGACGACCAGTTGGCCATCCTTGATGCCGATCTCCATGCCGACGCCCTCAAAGTTGCCGGTGATATCGTCCTGGAATTCTTTGGATTGCTGAGGCGGGAAGAAGACCGTGTACGGATCGCCATATGATGATGCTAGCCCCTGGATAGCGCCCCATACTTTTTGCTGAGCCGTGGTGCTGGCAGCCGTGACGAATTTCTGGTCGAGGACCTGCCACGCTTTCCAGAACGGAGCGAACTGAGTGGAACTGACAGCGCTCATATCGGTGAGGTCGGCATTCGGAGTCAATGCCGGCGCAGAATTCCTGCCACCTACAAAGAGACCTATGAAGAATGCCAAAACAACGGCCGGAAGGCCAATAAGGAAATAGATGAGTTTCTTATCCTGGATATTCATGCTTCAGGTGGTAGACGCCATTATATGCTATGTGGGGCATGAATGACAAATGTTGCATGTCTGAAGCGCTTCACAGGCCGGCAGTTTTTTAATATATTCGCTCCGCTCATATATCGGCAGCGCTCGGACGTTGTGTCAACGCATTGCCACACGTCCTCGCTTGCCGCTATAATTATGCGCATGATCACGACTCATGAGCAGCACGGCATCATCTGGCTCGATCTCGAATCGCCCAACGACCAAGAGATCGCAGGACTGGTCAGGCGATATGGCCTCCACCCCCTCGTCGGCGAAGAGCTCAAGAGCTCCCCTACTCAGGCGAAGATAGATTTCTACAAGGATTACATCATGGTAGTCCTCACTCTGCCCGTGCGCATCCGCCAGGATGGCGGCTACACTATCGTCGACCGAGAAGTAGACTTCGTGATCGGCAAGGATTTCCTCATCACCTGCCGCTCGGAGAAAATAGACGAGCTCGAATATTTCTCGCGCATCTTCGACGCCAACGCCATCCTGAATAAAGATGAGAGCATGAAGCATGCCGGCCATCTTTTCTATTACATCATCATGCGCCTGTACGGGGGCATGGTGAACGATCTCGAGAACATCAAGGACGCCCTCCAAGCGGCCGAGGGCGGCATTTTCAAAGGCAACGAGCGCGGCATGGTCGAAGTGCTCTCGAGAGTGTCCCGCGAGCTCATAGACTTCACCCAGACCGCGCGCGTCCACCGCGATATCTGGGATGAGATGATCGAGCTCTCTCCCAAGGACCTCTTCGGAGCCGAATATGCCTCTTCCATCAAGGAGATCCGCGAAGAATTCAACCGCATCCATGAGCTCGTAGCCAACGCCCGCGAACTCCTGACCGACCTGCGCGCTACCAACGATTCCCTGCTCAACACCAAGCAGAACGAGATCATCAAAGTGCTGACCCTGGTCGCCTTCGTCTTCTATCCGCTCACCTTCGCGGCATCCGTCTTCACGATTCCGGCTGTAGGAGTGCCGCTCATAGCAGACCAGAACGGCTGGATCATCATCATGTGCATCATGATCGCTATGGCTCTGGGCATATGGGTCTATTTCAAGACCAAGAAGTGGATATAGCCCATGGATATCAAACTCTATAATACCCTGTCGCGCCAAAAAGAAACCTTTAAGCCTTTGAAAGAGGGTGCGATTTCGATGTATAACTGCGGACCGACGGTGTATGACACGCCGCACGTCGGCAATTACCGCACCTTCGTCATGAACGACCTCATCCGCCGCGTTTTTGAATACAACGGGTACGAAGTGAACCAGGCCATGAATATCACCGACGTGGATGATAAGACCATCCGGCGCAGCCGTGAAGAAAAGATCTCTCGGGCAGAGCTCGCACAAAAGTATGAGAAGCTTTTCCTCGAGGGACTGGAAGCGATGAATATCCTGCGGCCCCAACACCTGGTGCACGCCACGGATCATATTCCGGCAATGATCGACCTCATTTCCATTCTCATAAACAAAGAGATCGCCTATATCGCAGACGACGGTGTTTATGTGAGTATCGATAGAGTCAAGAAGTATGGTGAACTCGCGCATCTCGATCTCTCGCACGCTTCGCATGAGCGCATCACCAACGACGAGTACGACAAGGAAAACCCGCGCGACTTTGCCGTGTGGAAATTCAAATCTGACGAAGATGGCGATAGTTCTTGGGCTGCTCCTTTTGGAGAAGGCCGACCCGGCTGGCACATTGAGTGTTCGGCCATGGCTATGAAGATCCTTGGTGCTACTATCGATATCCATACCGGCGGACAGGATCTTATTTTCCCTCATCACACCAATGAGATCGCCCAGTCCGAATCAGCAACTGGAAAAACTTTTGCACACTACTGGATGCATGGCGGGTTCATGCAAATGGGTGATGAGAAAATGGCAAAATCAAAAGGACACAGGGTCGGACTTGAATACCTGAGTGAACAATCGATTTCGCCCCTCGGCTATCGCTATTGGCTCCTAACAGCTCATTATCGATCTCCCATAAACTTTACTAACGAAGCCGTTAAAAGCGCCCAGAATGCCCTTATACGCCTTATAGGCTACGTGAGCAGCTATCCAGAAGGTGGAGCACCCGTCCAGGCTTATAAAGAGCGCTTCCTTGAAGCCATTAACGATGATCTGAATCTTCCTAAAGCTGTAGCTTTGGCTTGGGAGCTCATCAAAGATTCAAAACAGTCCGATCCAGATAAGCGTGCTACCCTACTCGACTTCGACAAGGTTTTTGGCCTAAAACTGGCCGATGCTCCGAAATTTGAAGCTGAAGTGATTCCGCCTGAGATCCTTGCTCTTGTCGAAGCGCGTGAAGAAGCGCGTAAAGCGAAGGATTGGAAGAAATCAGATGCGCTCCGTGAAGAGATAGAAGCAAGAGGCTTCGAGATGCAGGATACGCCGGAAGGAATTAAAGTGCAGTCGAAGTAATGTCTCTCATTCAACCTCCACTAACTCCCTTATCCGTTGTGATTCTCTAATCTCTGCCCTGACTTCACTTAATTGGTCTGCAAGATCCTGTCGGCATCCCTCTACCCTATCCTCAAGGTCCGCCATGCGCGTGTATAGGCGCGACTCGGTAGCATCGATGCGCTCCTCGAGCCGCTCGAAACTGCGGGCGATGGAGACCGCGATGTCGTCAGCATTCTTATAAATGAGGCGCTCAATTAATTCGATATCTTTTTGATCAAGTGACATGGTGTTTTGAAATAGCTTCTAATGACAGAATCATATCGACACCAGATAAAATTCGTCTCAAAAAGAGATAAAATCTCCCTAAAATAAAGTTCAAAT
>Ga0265338_10008108_pt1 | contig 12831 bp, 15 predicted proteins | sample 42126metaG_FD_193579 | JGI IMG/M metagenome (GOLD analysis project Ga0265338, IMG submission 193579) | Rhizosphere microbial communities from Carex aquatilis grown in University of Washington, Seatle, WA, United States - 4-21-26 metaG | ecosystem: Host-associated > Plants > Roots > Rhizosphere... | reverse complement strand
GCCTCGGCGAGGCCGACCGCGTCCTGCACCTCTACACGCTCGACCGCGGGCGGGTCGGCGCCGTCGCGAAGGGCGTCCGTAAGACGACGTCGCGGTTCGGCGCACGGCTGGAGCCGCTCTCGCACGTCGAGCTCGTGCTCCACCAGGGCTCCGGAGAGCTGCAGACGGTCACCGGAGTCCAGCTCGTCCGCGCGCATCACGAGTCGCGGGAGGATTACTACCGGCTCTCCGTCGGGCTCATCGCCGCCGAGGCGATGCTGCGGCTGTTCAGCGAGCAGGAGGCGAACGAGCGTGCGTTCGGCGCCCTGACGCGTTTCCTCGATCTTCTCGACGAGCTTCCGCACACGGCGGACCGTCCGGCGCTCGACCCGCTCGGACTCGCCTTCCAGCTGAAGCTGCTGTGGCTCTCCGGCTACCTGCCGCACCTGACGAGCTGTGCGGAGTGCGGAGCGGACGACGCCACCCTGGTCGGCTACTCGCCGCGGGCCGGCGGCGCGGTCTGCGGTGCCTGCGCCGGGCGGACGGAGGCGGTCGCGCTCAGCCCGGACGGGATCCGCGGGATCGAGGCGCTGCTCGCGCAACCGCTTGCCGACGCGGTCACGCTCGGGCTCGGCGAGCGCTCCCGCCGCGACGCGCTGACCGTGATCACCGCGTCATACGGCTATCACGGCGGCTTCCGGCTGCGGACGCTCAGCGCCTAGTTCGTCAGAGCCCGAGGCGCCGGCGCAGCGCGACTTCCCACGCCCGAGGCGGAACGTGCCGGTCGATGAACGAGCGGTGACGGATCGCAACGCGGGCGAGCGCGACTGTGACGATCGGCGCCGCGCAGACGATGAGCACGTCCGCGAGGTTGAACGCGACCGGGCCGACGACGAGCGGATTCGGCACGCGACCGTCGTGCAGCCGCGCCGAGAGGATGTTCCCCGCGACGCCGCCGGCTGCGACTCCCGCGGCGAGCGAGACGACCAGCGAGGGCAGGAGCCCGACAGCGAGGAGTGCGCCGAGCAGCACGAGCGCGACGATCGACCACGCCTGTGACCGCTGGTGGAAGTCCCAGGCGTCGGTCGGCACGAGCGCGTTCACCGCGAGGTCGGCGGCGGCGAGCCCGCCCGCGACGAAGGCGACGAAGACGAGACGGCGAGCCATGCTCACGGAATCGGCAGCGGACAGCCGTCGCGTGAGCCCATGCGACACTGGCGGCGTGAAACGTGACCTCGGCGACGGCTTCGAGCTCGACGACGATCCCGAGAGGCTCGACCGCGACGCGATCCACGCATACCTCGGCACCGTGGCGTACTGGTCGGCGGGCCGGACGCGCGCGGAGCAGGACGAGCTGATCGACGCGAGCGTCCGCGTCGTCGGCCTCTACCGCGACGGGCGTCAGGTCGGCTTCGCGCGCGCGACCACCTTCGACGCCGGCCGGTTCATGTACCTCGCCGACGTCTACGTCCTCGACGAATGCCGCGGCCGCGGCTTCGGCATCGAGCTCGTCCGCGAGATGGTCGAGCGCGGCCTGTACGCCGACCGTCGCTGGATCCTCCACACGCGCGACGCGCACGGGCTCTATGCCCGCTTCGGCTTCGAGCCGAACGAGCGGCTCGTCGAGCGCGGCGCCGTGAAGCGCTAGGCCGCCGGCGGGCTCCACGGCCGCTCGAGCGCATCCTCGAGCCAGCCGCGCACGCCGGAGATCGGCAGCCGCTCCTGCGCGAGCGAGTCGCGGTCGCGGACGGTCACGGTCTCGTCCTCGAGCGTCTGGTCGTCGATCGTGAACGCCCACGGCGTCCCGATCTCGTCCTGGCGGCGATAGCGCCGGCCGATCTGGCCGCTGTCGTCGTACTCGACGAGATGGCGCTTCCGCAGCTCGTCGAAGAGCCCGCGCGCGTGCGTGACCATGTCGTCGCTGCGCGGGATCAGCGGCAGGATCGCCGCCTTCACCGGCGCGACGGCGGGATGGAGCCGCAGGACCGTCCGCTCGCGGTCGGCGACGACCTCCTCGTGATACGCGTCGACGAGCATGGCCACGAAGATCCGCTCGATGCTGACCGCGGGCTCGATCACGTGCGGCGTGTAGCGCTCCCCCTCCTGGCCGACGAACTCGAGCTTCGTCCCGGAGAACTGCGTGTGCTGCGTCAGGTCGAAGTCGCCGCGGTTCGCGACGCCCTCCAGCTCGGACCAGCCGATCGGATAGAGGTACTCGATGTCGGTCGTGCCGCTCGAGTAGTGCGACCGCTCCTCCGCGTCGTGCTCGCGCTTGCGCAGGTTCCCCTCGCGCAGCCCGTACTTCAGATACCACTCGAAGCGCGCGTCGACCCAGTAGCGGTACCACTGCTCCGCCTCCGCAGGCGGGACGAAGAACTCCATCTCCATCTGCTCGAACTCGCGCACGCGGAAGAGGAAGTTGCCGGGCGTGATCTCGTTGCGGAACGACTTCCCGACCTGCGCGATGCCGAACGGCGGCTTGCGCCGCGCGAGCTGCAGCACGTTCTTGAAGTTGATGAAGATCCCCTGCGCGGTCTCCGGGCGGAGGTACGCCGTCGAGCTCGCGTCCTCGAGCGCGCCGACCTGTGTCTGGAACATGAGGTTGAACTGGCGCGCCTCGGTGAGGTCGCAGTCCGGCGTCTCGCCGGGCCGCTTGCTCGGCTTCCGGCCGCACTGCGCGTCCTCGAGCTTGTCGGCGCGGAACCGGAGCTTGCAGGTGCGGCAGTCGACGAGCGGGTCGGTGAAGCCGGCGACGTGCCCGGACGCCTCCCAGACGGCGGGGTTGAGGATGATGGCCGAGTCGAGGGCGACGATGTCGTCCCGCTCCTGCACCATCGCCTGGAACCAGAGCTGGCGGATGTTGTTCTTCGCGAGGACGCCGTAGTGCCCGTAGTCGTACGTCGAGCCGAGGCCGCCGTAGATCTCGGAGGACGGGAAGACGAAGCCGCGCCGCCGGCAGAGCGACACGATCTTGTCCATCGTCACGGGGCCGGTCGTCTCGGACATCTGCCCGTTACCGTATCGGGATGGCGCAAACGCCCGCGATCGCAACCGTGGAGCGGGCCGGAGTCGCGTTCTCGCTGCACGAGTACGAGCACGACCCCGGCGCCGACTCGTACGGGCTCGAGGCGGCGGAGAAGCTCGGTGTCGACCCGGCGCGGCTGTTCAAGACGCTCGTCGCGGACAACGACGGCGTGTTGACCGTCGCCTGCGTGCCGGCCGCGTCCCAGCTCGACCTGAAGGCGCTCGGGAAGCGTGCGCAGCTGGCCGACAAGACCCACGCCGAGCGGGCGACCGGCTACGTCAGCGGCGGCATCAGCCCTCTCGGGCAGCGGCGGAAGCTCCCGACCCATGTCGACTCCTCGGCGCTCGAGCACGAGACGATCCTCGTCAGCGCCGGCCGGCGCGGGCTCCAGATCGAGCTCGGCCCGCGCGACCTCGTGCGGCTCACCGACGCCCGCGTCGGCCCGATAGCCACCGGGTTACGCTGAACGCGTGGCCAACCCGCCCGTCGAGCTCCACGTCGTCTCGGACGCCACCGGTGAGACCGCGGCGCGGCTCGTGCAGGCCCTCGAGGCCCAGTTCCCGGACCAGGAGTTCGTCGAGATACGTCACCCGCGCGTCGAGTCGGAGGACGACCTCCACGTCGCGGTCAACCGGATGAAGGGGCGCCCGGCGGTCGTCGTCTACACGCTCGTCAAGCCTGAGCTGCGTGACGCGATGCGCACGCTGTGCCGGCGCGCGAGGCTCCACTACTGCGACCTGCTCGGCCAGCCGATCGAGGCCGTGGCACGAGTGTCGGGAATGGCCGCGACGATGTCGCCGGGCTCGCGGCCGCCGCTCAACTCGGCGTACTTCAAGCGGATGGAGGCGATCGAGTTCGCCGTCCGCTTCGACGACGGCGTCGGCCGCGGCCTGCACGACGCCGACATCGTCCTTGTCGGCGTGTCGCGCACCTCGAAGACGCCGCTCTCCATCTACCTCGGCTTCCTCGGCCACAAAGCTGCGAACGTCCCGGTGGTGAAGGGGATCTCTCCGCCGAAGGAGCTGTTCGACGTCGACCGCCGCAAGGTCGTCGGGCTGACCATCGACCCGAACCGGCTCGTCGAGATCCGCCGCGCGCGCGTGCGCACGATGGGCGGAGGCGCGCGCAACCGGCAGTACGCCGAGCTGCTCGAGATCTACGAGGAGCTCGACCAGGCGAAGAAGGTGCACCGCCGGCTCGGGTGCCCGGTGATCGACATCTCAGAGCTGTCGATCGAGGAGACGGCCCATCGCGTGCTCCGCGTCGTCGAGGAGCGGGCCGCCGAGGAGGCTCCCCGGTGAGCACGCCGCCGCGTCGCGTCAAGCCGCCGGTGCCGGTGCGCTACTGGGTGCTCTGGACGGCGATCCTCGTCGTCGCCGACTTCGTCTTCTACGTGCTCCTGACGCCGATCTGGATCGGCCTGCGCGCGGTCGCCTGGCTCGCGGAGTCCCGGGCGCGGCGGCGCTAGAGCAAACGCGTCTCGATCGGCTCCTCGCCGGCCGGCCCGACCAGGTAGCCGCCCGAGCCGGGAGAGGTGGCGACGACCTCGACGAGCTCCGTGCCGGAGTACCGCGCCGCCGCCGCGTCGTCGAGCGCGATGCCGGCCGGAAAGCCCTCCTCGACGAGCCGCCGGTACACGGGCCGCCGCAGGTCCTCGCCGTCGTAGTGCGGGCAGGCGCTGCCCGGCAGGAGCCCGAGCCCGTCACGCATCCCGGCGAGCTGCGGCCCGAACGAGTCCGTGACACCTGCCTCGAACCAGCAGATCATCCCGGCGCTCCAGCCCGTGAGCACGGTTCCTTCCCGCCAGGCCTCCCGGAGGATCTCGTCGAAGCCGTGCACCCGCCAGACGGCGAGCATGTTGGCCGTGTTCCCGCCGCCGACGAGGATGACGTCGTGGGCCAGCGTGAACCCGCGCAGGTCGGTCGGCGGCCACTGCCGGAGCTCGAGATGGGAGACCTCGGCGAGCCCCAGCAGGAGCTCGTCGACCGCCTCCGTCGTGTCTGGACGCTCCATCGAGGCGGTTCCGACGTAGAGCAGCCGCCGGCCCCGGGCGAGGCCGAGTACGTACTCGACCATCGGCCGGTCCGGGAAACCGCCGATGCCCACGATCGTCGGGGAGAGCATCGTCTGGGGTATGACAACATCTGCGCTCATGACCAGGTATGTATACGACTTCGAAGAGCCGTCCGACGGGGGCCGCGAGCTCCTCGGCGGCAAGGGGATGGGACTCGCCGAGATGACCCAGCTCGGCGTCCCCGTTCCGGGAGGATTCACGATCACGACCGACGCCTGCCGGGCCTTCGTGCGGCTGCACGAGGCGCCCGACGGCCTCGACGACGAAATCGGCGAGCACATCGCCCGCCTCGAGGAGAAGACCGGCAAGGGGTTCGGCGACCCCGAGAACCCGCTGCTCGTGTCCGTGCGCTCCGGCGCCGCGATCTCGATGCCCGGGATGATGGACACGGTCCTCAACCTCGGCCTGAACGACGCTGCCGTCGCAGGCCTGACCCGCCTCAGCGGGAACGCACGTTTCGCCGCCGACTCGTACCGCCGCCTCATCCAGATGTACGGCGAGGTCGTCGACGGAATCGACGGCCACCGCTTCGAGCAGGCGCTCGGAGACCTCAAGCACGAGCGCAAGGTGCAGCTGGACGTCGACCTCACGGGCGACGACCTCGCGCGGCTCGTCGAGACGTTCAAGAACATCTACCGGCAGGAGACCGGGGACGAGTTCCCGCAGGACGCGCGCGAGCAGCTCCGGCGCGCGGTCCTCGCCGTCTTCCAGTCGTGGGACAACCCGCGCGCGCAGGTGTACCGGCGCACGTACGGGATCCCGGACGACCTCGGCACCGCCGTGAACGTCCTCCAGATGGTCTTCGGCAACATGGGCGACCGTTCGGCGACGGGCGTCTGCTTCACGCGCGACCCGTCCACCGGCGAGCCGCGGGTGTACGGCGAGTACCTGGTCAACGCGCAGGGCGAGGACGTCGTCGCCGGCATCCGGACGCCGCAGCCGGTCGAGCAGATGCGGGAGATCCTGCCGGAGGCGTACGACCAGCTTCTCGACACGATGGCGCGGCTCGAGCAGCACTACCGCGACATGCAGGACATCGAGTTCACCGTCGAGGACGGGCACCTCTACATGCTGCAGACGCGCTCCGCGAAGCGCACCGCCGCAGCCGCGATCAAGTCCGCCGTCGACATGGCGGCCGAGGGTCTGATCAGCCAGGAAGAGGCGATCTCGCGGATCGACCCGGCGCAGCTCGACCAGCTGCTGCATCCGATGCTCGACCCGAAGGCGCAGTTCGAGGTGGCCGCGCAGGGCCTGAACGCGTCGCCGGGAGCGGCCTGCGGGAAGATCGTGCTCGACGCCGACACCGCGGAGGAGCACGGCAAGGCCGGCGATCCGGTCATCCTCGTCCGCTGGGAGACGACCCCGGACGACATCCACGGGCTGATCCAGGCCAAGGGCGTCCTCACCGCCCACGGCGGCATGACCTCGCACGCGGCCGTGGTCGCGCGCGGGATGGGCAAGCCGTGCGTCGCCGGCTGCGAGGGCCTGAGCATCGACGCGGCCACGAAGGCCGTCACGCTCGGCAGCCACAAGCTCCACGAGGGCGACACGATCACGATCGACGGCGGCACCGGCCGCGTCATCATCGGCGAGGTGCCGCTCGTCCCGCCGCAGATCAACGAGGACTTCGAGACGATCCTCGTCTGGGCGGACGCGGTGCGCCGGCTCGGCGTACGCGCGAACGGCGACACGCCGGAGGACGCGAGGAAGGCGCGCGAGTTCGGTGCCGAGGGCATCGGCCTCGTCCGCACCGAGCACATGTTCTTCGGCGAGGACCGGCTGCCGGTGGTGCAGGAGATGATCCTCGCCTCCGACGAGGCCGGCCGTCGCGACGCGCTCGACCGGCTCCTGCCGTTCCAGCAGGGCGACTTCGAGGCGATCTTCGAGGTGATGACGGGCCTGCCGGTGACCATCCGGCTGCTCGACCCGCCGCTGCACGAGTTCCTGCCGCCGCTCGAGGAGGCGACGGACGAGCGGATGCGGCAGCGGATCAAGGTGCTGCACGAGTCGAACCCGATGCTCGGGACGCGCGGCTGCCGACTCGGCATCCAGTGGCCCGAGATCTACGAGATGCAGGTGCGTGCGATCGCGCGCGCGGCGAAGGCGGTGCGCGAGCGCACCGGCGACGCACCGCTCGTCGAGATCATGCATCCGCTCGTCGCCTTCAAGGAGGAGCTGCGCCGGCTGCGCGAGCTGACGGAGCGCGTGATGGAGGAGGAGGCTCCGGAGATCGAGTATCTCTGCGGCACGATGATCGAGCTGCCGCGGGCGGCGCTTCGCGCCGACGAGATCGCCGAGGAGGCCGACTTCTTCTCGTTCGGGACGAACGACCTGACGCAGACGGCGCTCGGCATGTCGCGCGACGACGCCGAGGGCAAGTTCCTCACCTTCTACCTCGAGGACGGAGTGCTCGAGAGCAACCCGTTCGAGACGCTCGACCAGAGCGGCGTCGGCGACCTGATGCGCATCGGCGTCGAGCGCGGCCGCAGCGTCAAGGAGGGCCTGAAGACCGGCATCTGCGGCGAGCACGGCGGCGAGCCGAAGTCGGTGGAGTTCTGCCACCGCCTCGGGCTCGACTACGTCAGCTGCTCTCCGTACCGCGTGCCGCTCGCACGGCTTGCGGCGGCGCAGGCGGTGCTGAAGGAGGCACACCGGGCCGAGTACGTAGCGGCAGGGGGCTAGTGGCGAAGAAGAAGTACGAGCTGCTCGTCGACGGGCAGGGTCGCGCGAAGGCGGCCGACGAGGACGAGGTGCGGGCCTGGCTCCGCACCTACCGCGAGGAGCACGCGGAGGACGATCCGGACGCGACGCACGTCCAGGTGCTGAGAAACGAGCCGGGATTCTTCGGCAGCGGCACGCTTGTCCCGCGCGAGGACTTCTTCGGCTAGGCGAGTCCGCGGACCTTCCAGTAGGCGCTGGCGACGCTCAACACCGCGACGCCGATGATGACCGAGATCGCCACGAGCCCGAGCCGCGAATACGCGGAGTGGCCCCGCCCGAAGCGGGAGTACGCGAGCGTGCACAGGATGCCGGCGATGAGGCCGCCGATATGCCCTCCCCAGGAGATGCCCGGCACGGTGAAGCTGATCACGAGGTTGATCAAGATCCACGTCATCGCCGTTCCCATGATCCGCCCCGTCTCGTGCCACTCGATCACGAGCAGCGCGCCGAGGATCCCGAAGATGGCGCCCGAGGCTCCGACCGTGGGCGAGAGCGGGCTCTGGAAGAGCGCCCCCGCCGACCCGGCGAGGCCCGAGACGAGGTAGAGCAGGACGTATCGGAAGCGGCCGAGGTACTCCTCGACCGGACCGCCGACGAACCAGAGCGCGGCCATGTTGAAGCCGATGTGCAGGAGCCCCTCGTGCAGGAATGCAGAGGTCATCAGCCTCCACCAGTCTCCGCGGGCGACGTACGGACCGAAGAGCGCCCACTTGTCGAACAGGCTCCCGCCGGGGTTGTTGAGCCCGTTGCCCTGCACGCACGTGATCAGGTAGACGGCGACGTTGAGGCCGATCAGGATCTTCGTGACGAGCGCGGTCGTCCTCCGATGCGGCAACGCGGGCGCGCGGAAGGAGACCCGAGCACCCCGGCCGGGGCCGCGGCCGCGCCGGGCGGCGCCGGCGGTGGCGTGATCGGGGCAGCGGAGCCCCACCGGTCCGGCCGTCATGCAGTCGGTGCAGATCGGACGGCCGCACTCGGAGCACGAGAGTCCTGTGGGGCGGTCCGGGTGCCGGTAGCAGTACTTCGTCTCCGCAGTCGACATCCCGATTAGCCTAGCCGGGTGCGCGTTCACGTTGCATTCACTCCGGGAGAGCAGACCCCGGCGCCGGTGGGGATCGTCGTCGACGTCCTCCGCGCGACCTCGACGATGACGCAGGCGCTCGCCGCGGGCTACCGGCGCGTCCTCTGCTGCGCCGAGATCGACGAGGCGCGGGCGCTGGCCGAGACCGAGGGCCCGGCGAAGCTCGCGGGCGAACGGCGGCTCGAGCACATCGAAGGCTTCGACTTCGGCAACTCGCCGGCCGAGGTGGCGGGCGAGCCGGCGGCGGAGACGCTGATCCTCACGACGACGAACGGCACGCGGCTGCTCGTCGGCGCGGCCGAGCGGTTCGAGCGCGTCTACGTCGGCTCCCTCCTGAACCTCGACGCGGTCGCGGCCGCCGCCCGCGAGACCGGGGAGGACGTGGCGGTGCTCTGCGCCGGCGTGCTCGGCGAGCTCGCCCTGGACGACGCCTACTGCGCCGGCCGGATCGCCGCGGCGCTCGGCGGCGAGCCCGAGGACTCCGCGGCCGCCGCGATCCGTCTCGCCGCGAGCTTCGGCAGCGCCGTCGAAGGCCTCGGTGCGAGCCGGAGCGCCGGCAACCTCCGCCGTCACGGCCTCGAGGCCGACATCGCCTGGTGCGCGCGGGAAAGCGTCCTCGACGTCGTGCCGCGCTTCGTCCGGACGATCGGCGCCGCCGCGGAAGTCACGGCCTAGCTGCGATCGGCGAGTGGGGGGAGAGAACGGCCCCCAGGCGAGGGCCGCTCCCCATCCCTAGATTCGGGCTTCGCGGCTTGGCGAGCTTTACCGGAACGCTCCGCGTGCGACGGCGAGGAGTCCGGCCGAGGCCCGAGGTCTGGATTCTAATCGACAGATGACAACGTGCGCCAACCCCCGAATGGGGAGATTCGACGCCGCGAATGCTTTTGCCGCAAAGAGCGGGAAATCGTGTTCGGACGCCTCTTGAACCGACCCGCCTCCGCACCGTAAGGTGCCACTTGCCGAGCACGGGGCGCTGGAGGTTGAAGCCCCGCCGAGCGACAGGAGGAAGGCTTCGGCCCAGTCCGGTTGGTTGGCGAGGTGGACGAAGGCGCAACCGGCTCGGCTTTTTCGTGCCCTCGTTTCGTGACTATGTCGGAGTCGACTCGACGAGCACGATCTGGTCGTAGCGGACGTACCGGTGATCCGACACGCCGCCGCGGATCGGCACCCATTCGCCGATGAACCGGCCTGTCCGGTTGAGGAAGTCCTCGAGCAGGTGCTCCAGGTCCTCGCCCTCCACCGGGTCGATGAACTCCGTCTTCCGGTCGGGCAGCACCATGACGCGGAGATGCGCGGTCATGGCCCGTAGTGTTCCATCTCCGTCCGGATGACACGGATGTCCGTCCGGTTGACAGGGGAACATGTGTTCGTGTAGAACATCTGTTCCCATGATCGCCTGTCTCTCCATCCCCGGGTTCGAGTTGAAGGCGGCGCTGCGGCGCTCGCCCTCGCTCGCGCTGCGCCCGTCGGCGCTCGCGCCGGAGCCGGGGGGAGAGCCGCTCCTGGGCCCGGTCACGGCCGCGGCCGAGGCGGCGGGCGTCCTGCCGGGGATGCGTCTCGGCGAGGCGCTGGCGACCTGCCCGCGGCTCGTCCTCGTCGACCGGGATCCGGCGGCGGCCGAGCAGGCGTGGGAGGAGATCGTCCGCTCGCTCGAGGACGCGGGCTACGCGGTCGAGCCGGCCGCGCTCGGCGTCGCCTACTTCGAGACGCGCGGGGTGGAGCGTCTCTACGGCGGGCTCGAGCCGGCGCTGCGCCGCGCACTCGCCGCGGCCGGCACCGCGTGGGACGCGCGGATCGGCGCGGCAGGGCGGCGGTTCGCCGCGCTCGCGGCCGCGTCGGTCGCGAAGCCGGGGCAGCTGCTCGTCGTCCGCGACGAGGAGGTGGGGCGGTTCCTCGCGCCGCTGCCGCTGTCGCTGCTGCCGCTCGAGCGGCAGCGCTACGAGGAGCTGGAGGCGCTCGGGGTGCGGAAGCTTGGACAGCTTGCCGGGCTCCCGGGTGGCGCCGTCGCCGAACGATTGGGGCCGGACGGCCGGCGCGCCTGGAGCCTGGCGAGGGGTGGAGCGGCCGCGCGCGTGCGCGGTCGCCGTCCGCCGGCGGAGCTGGCGGAGGCGCTCGAGTTCCCGGAGGCGGTCGGAAACGAGCTGACGCTTCGGCGTGCGTTCGGCGCACTCGTCGAGACGGTGCTCGCGCGGCCGGAGCGGCGCGACCGATTCGTCCGCAAGGCCGCCCTCTCCGCACGGCTCGTCGGCGGCGGCTCGTGGCGCCGCACGCTCACCCTGCGGGAACCGAGCGCCGATGCAGACCGGATCCGTGTCGCGCTCGCGCCGAAGCTCGCCGAGCTCCCTGAGCCGGTGCTCGAGCTCCGCGTCGAGCTCGTCGAGCTCACCGAGCCGGCGGGCCGCCAGCTCGAGCTGCTCGCCGCCGGCGCCGAGGACCGCAGCCGTCTGAGCGAAGGCCTGCGCCAGGTGCGCGCGAGTACCGGCTCCGGCTCGGTCTGCACCGTCGTGGAGGTCGCACCGTGGTCGCGCATTCCCGAGACGCGAGCGCTGTTCGTTCCGCGGGACGACTGAACGAGCCGCGTCCCGCGCGCGTCGAGGCGAACTTCGACGGCACGCCGTGGCAGGTCAACCACCATCCGGTTCTCGTCGTCCGCGAGGAGTGGCGTGTGCTCGACCGCTGGTGGACGGAGGAGCCCGTCCTCCGCCGCTACTTCGAGGTCGTGCTGGAGAGCGGCGAGAACACCGTCGTCTTCCACGACGGCGCGGGAGCGGGGTGGTTCACGCAGAAGGGCGCGTGAGCGCGCCACGGAGCTCGCGCGCCGCCGCCTCCGGATCCTCCGCGTCGCGGATCGCGCGGACGACCGCGACGCCCCACACGCCCTCAGCGGCGAGCGCGGCGACGTTGCCGAGGTCGATCCCGCCGATCGCGAACCACGGGACGCGGGCCGCCTCGGCCGCGACCCGCACGAGCTCGAGCCCGACTGCGTCGTCCGCCTTCGTCGGCGTCGCGAAGATCGTGCCGACCCCGAGGTAGTCCGCTCCTGTTGCGGCCTCGATGTCGGCACGGCTGTGCGTGGAGACGCCGACGAGCCGGTCCGCACCGACGGCTGCGCGCGCATGCGTGAGCGGCATGTCGCCCTGGCCCACGTGGACGCCGTCGGCGCCGCACGCCTCGACGAGGTCGGGACGGTCGTTGAGGACGAACAGGGCGTGGTGGACGTCGCAGGCGCGACGGAACGGCGCCGCAGCAGCGACGAGCTCGTCGTCCGGCAGCTCCTTGTCCCGGAGCTGGACGACGTCGACGCCGCCGCGAAGCGCCGCGTCGAGCAGCGCACCGGGGTCGCTCCCGTGCGGGCGCGCCTCGAGGACGAGATAGAGCCGAGACGCGGCGAGACGCCGGCGGCGTGCGGGACCGTCCACGCGGCGGAGCGTAGCGACCCCGGTTCGTGGTAAGTTGACGTTCACGTAAGAAAACGATTCATGTGAGCACACCGCGACCGCACTCCGAGCCTGCCGTCCTCGTCGACAACCTCGTCGTGCGATTCGGCGAGGTCACCGCCGTCGACGGGGTGTCGTTCGCGGTCGAGCCCGGCGAGGTCTTCGGTCTTCTCGGTCCCAACGGGGCCGGCAAGACGTCGACCCTTCGCGTGCTGACGACGCTGCTCCGGCCGACCGACGGCCGCGCGCGCGTCGCAGGCCACGACACGGTCTCCGAGGGACTGCACGTCCGCGCGGCGATCGGCTACATCCCGCAGGCGATCTCCGTCGACGCGGCACTCACGGGACGGCAAAGCCTGGAGTTCTACGCCCGCGTCAGCGGCGTCCCGCGGCGTGAGCGCAGTGCGCGCATCGACGTCGCGATCGAGACGATGGGGCTCGGCGCGTTCGTCGACCGGCTCGCGCGCACGCTATCCGGCGGAATGCTGCGGAGGCTCGAGGTCGCGACGGCGTT
>Ga0265338_10008107_pt1 | contig 12832 bp, 11 predicted proteins | sample 42126metaG_FD_193579 | JGI IMG/M metagenome (GOLD analysis project Ga0265338, IMG submission 193579) | Rhizosphere microbial communities from Carex aquatilis grown in University of Washington, Seatle, WA, United States - 4-21-26 metaG | ecosystem: Host-associated > Plants > Roots > Rhizosphere... | reverse complement strand
ACCGTCGGGCCCTACTTCTCCATGCGGCTGCCCTGGCCGGACGGCCCCTACGTGGTGCCCGCGGGCAGCCCCGGGGCGGTCACCATCTTCGGGCGGCTGTACGACGGGGCGGGCCAGCCGGTGCCGGACGGGCTGATCGAGACCTGGCAGGCCGACCCGGCCGGGCGGTTCGCCCACCCGGCCGACCCCCGCGGTCCCCTGCCCGGCGGCGACCAGGGCTTCCGCGGCTTCGGCCGCTGCCCCACCGGCCACGACGGCAGCTACCAGATCGTCACCCGCAAGCCCGGCCCGGTGCCGGCGGGCGACGGCCGCGTCCAGGCACCGCACATCGACGTGTCGGTGTTCGGCCGCGGCATGCTCAACCGCACCGTCACCCGCGTCTACTTCCCCGATGAAGCCGCCGCCAACAGCGCCGACCCGGTGCTGCAGGCGGTCCCGGCGGGCCGCCGTTCCACCCTCGTCGCGGTGCCGGCCGGGGACGGGCTGCTCCGCTTCGACATCCGGCTGCAAGGCGAGGGGGAAACGGTCTTCTTCGACCTGTGACCGGAGTAGGGGCGCGCAGCCCGCACCCGTTCGGATGATCCCTGGTCAGCCGTCGCCGGCCTGCAGGTGCGCCAGGATCGCGTCGGCGACGCCCTGGTGGCCCGCCGCGTTGGGGTGAAACGGCGCCGCCTTGCGGCCGTGGCCGGGCAGCCCGGTCACCCAGGGCTCGGCCGAGCCGAGCGCGTGGTCACGGCTGGCCTCGCTGACCCGGACCAGGTCGGCCCCGGAACGCTCCGCTGCCAGCGCGAACACCTGGGTCACGTCGTCGCCCAGGCGGCGCAGCGCGTCCAGGGTGGCGGGGTTGAACGGCGCCTCCGGGACGGGCACGGTGGCCGGGCCGAGCACGGTCAGGTAGTCGACCAGCAGCACCCGGGCCCGCGGCGCGGCGGCGTTGACCGCCGCGACGATGCGGACCAGGCCGCGCGCGGCCCGGTCGAGGTCGGCTGCCCCCGGCCGCGGCACCCCGCCCCGGCCCAGCAGCGCCCCGAGGGGGCGGGTGAGCAGGCGGCCGGACAGCCGGCCGGCCAGGCCGGGCCGGAACATGCTGCCCGCGTACTTCAGGTCGTTGCCACCCGCGGTGACGGTGACCAGGTCAGCGTCGCCCGGCAGGCCCGTGAGCTGCGGCGGGAAGACGTGGTTGAGCAGCCGCTGCGGGGTGTCCAGGATGGTGGCGGTGGTGGCGCCGGACACGGTCAGGTCGGTCAGCTCGGCGCCCAGCCGCGCGGCCAGCAGGTGCGGGTAGTTGCGGGCGGAGCGCCGGGCCGCGCGGTCCGCGGCCGGCTCGATGCCCGGCCCGGCCGCGAACGAGCTGCCGAGCGCGGCGACATGCCGGAACGGCTGCATGAGTTCAGCATCCCGCCCGCTTACGGCTGACCGCTAGCCCGGGCCCGGCTCGCTGACCGGCGCGGTACCGGGCGGCTGGGCACCGTGGCGGATCATGTCGCGCAGCGCCACGGTGGCCGCCTGCAGCCGGTGCCGCTGGTCCACCAGCCCGGCCGCGTCCCTGGCCAGGGTCACCCACGGCTCGGCCGCCGGGTCGACCCGGCCCGCCAGCTCAGCCTGCCAGGCCGAGGGCTGCTGGCCGGCCGGCGGCGGCAGGAACTGGACCGGGACCGGGCCGGTCCCCTGCCGGTAGAACTGCAGCGACGCGGTCTCAAGCTCGTCGCTGACCAGCACCGCCACCCCGCCCTGGACCGGCGCCGGGTCGGCCGTGTCCACCACCCAGCCGCCGGTGTTGACGACGTTGACCGCCGACTGGTAGCCCGTGAGCTGCCAGCGGCTGGTGAACGGCTTGTGGGTATGCCCGTAAACGAACGTGGTCTCCTCCGGCAGCTCGCCCCACTCCTGCCGGAGCTGGTTGCGGACCGGGCCCTCCAGGTACCCGCGCAGCCCCGCCTGCCCGGCGGCCGACAGCGTCACGGACGGGGTGCCGCGCTCGCTGCGGGCTATCCGGTTGGCCTCCCGCCGGAAGATCGCGTTCAGCACCGCCCGCTCGGCCGGGTGCAGCCAGGACGGCCCCTTGCCCTTGGCCAGCAGGGCCGCGATCAGGTTGTGCACGAAGGCGTCGACGTCCTGCGGGCTGGCCAGGTCGGCGTAGATGAACCCCACGTCCGCCCCCACCTGGCCGGACCGGCCGAGGGTAGACCAGAAGAAGTCGATCCAGGCGAAGTTCTCCTGTTCAAGCTGCTCGATGTCCTGCGGCACACCTCCCTGGCCCGGGTACAGGACCGAGCGCAGCCGGGACATCAGCGTGTAGATCGACTCGGTGAAGTGCCCGTGGCTGACCACCAGCGCGCGGTGGCCGTCCGGGGTGCGCAGCGCCAGGTTCGGGTAGGACATCCGCACCTCGATGCGGTCGTCGCCGCCCGCCTGCACCCGGGTCAGCCCGGTCAGCAGGGCCGAGCTGGCGGCCGGCCGCTCGTCGCCGGGCGCCAGCTTGGTGGTGTGCCACGGGGCGTCGAGCGGGGCCTGCGGCGGCTGCGCGCAGGCGTAGCGCAAGTACTGGCTCTCCCGGGCGATCTCCCACTCGTGGTGGTCGTGGTTGCCCGGCACGTAGTGCGCCACCCGGTCGAACACCGGCGGCCCGTCGTCGAACGCCAGGTGCGCGAACAGCCGGTACACCATGGTGGTGACCTCGTCCGGCGACAGGGCCAGGTCGAGGATGTCGCCCGCCAGGATCAGCGTCGGCGGCCGGTCCTGCCCCCTGGTGAGCTCACGCAGGCCGGCCACCAGGCCGGCCAGCACCGCGCTGGGCTGCTGCGGCAGCGCCGCGAACCCGGTCCCGCCGCTGCCCGGCGCGCGCTCGGACAGCGCCGTCAGCACGCTGTTCTCGGCCCCGAAGTGCAGGTCGGAAACGATCACGTAGCGGATCTCTGCCATGCCGTGCCTCTCGCCGCCTGGTCCCGCCTGGATCTTCCCACCGAGCGCGGTATCGCGCACCCGGAACATCTTCCCCGCCCGCCAAATCGTAGCCACCCGGTAACATTTAGTTCAATTGGTGCGTTCAAGACTCGTCAGGCTCCGCAGAGCGCGGACGGGCACCGGACAGGGAACGGGGCAGGCATGGCAAACGCGGCGTGCGCGGCCGGGCGGGGCCGCTGGGAGCTGGCGGAAGGCCGGTTAATCACGGTAAGCACCCGCTGGCGGGGATGAAGATGATTAGCCGGGCCGCCTGGGGGCAGCTAAGCCGGATTACCCGCTTCCAGGAGGCGCGACATGGGATTCATGGACAAGCTCCGCAACCGTTTCACGATGAGCAAGGGCCAGGCCAAGCAGAACGTGGGCCGGGCCACTGGCGACCGTTCGATGGAGGCCGAGGGCAAGGGCGAGCGCGTCGAGGGTGCCGGACGCCAGGTCGGCGAGCAGGTCAAGGACGCCGGCCAGAACGTCAAGGACGCGTTCAAGTAACTAGCCGCCACTGCTCAGGCTGTGGCGTCGGCGCGGGGCTACGTGTGACCACTGTTAACACGGTTCATCACGGTTGACATGGAAACGCCCGACCCGGGTAGCAGACCGCCGTACTTATTCACCAGGCGGGGCTGGAACCAGGGAAGGACGCAAACATGGGGCTTTTCCGCAGGACACCACGGCCTGAGCGAGCCGGCCGGAAGCAGAGCAGGGGCGAGCGGCGAGCCGCCGAGCGCACCGCTGCCGCCGAGGCCAAGCTGACGCAGACCGAGCAGCAGATCCACCAGCTCGCCGACGAGGTCCGGCGTGACCTGAAGGCCTGACCCACGGCCAGGCCGGCCGCCGGGCGTAGCATGCGCGCATGAGCGCACCGGCGGCACGGCCCGGCCATTACGACGTGCCCGGCCGTTTTGACGTCATCGTCGTCGGCGGCGGGCACAACGGGCTGACCGCCGCGGCCTACCTGGCCGCAGCGGGCCTTTCGGTCACCGTGGTGGAACGGCTCGGCCAGCCCGGCGGGGCCGCGGTCTCCGCTCAGCCCTTCCCGGGCTACCCCGTCCGCCTGTCCAGGTACTCCTACCTGGTGTCACTGCTGCCCGACGGCATCATCAGGGATCTCGGCCTGCCGCTGCGGCTCGCCTCCCGGTCGACCGCCTCCTACACCCCGGTGCTCCGCGCCGGGACGGCCAGCGGGCTGCTGGCCGAGCGGCCCGAGGGCGCCGCCACCAGGGCCAGCTTCCGCGCGCTGACCGGCTCCGACGACGAGTACGCGGCCTGGCGCGAGTTCTACGCCGAGGTCGGCCAGCTAGCCGCGGCGGTCGCGCCGACGCTCACCGGCCCGCTCCCCCGCCTTTCTGACGTGCGGCGTGAGGTTGACTCGCTGATCTGGCGGGACCTGGTGGAGCGGCCGCTGGGCGAGGCGGTCGAACGCCGGTTCCGCGACCCGACGGTCCGCGGCGTGGTCGCCACCGACGCGCTGATCGGCACCTTCGCCCGGATGACGGACCCGTCGCTGATCCAGAACCGCTGCTTCCTCTACCACCTGATCGGCAACGGCACCGGCGAGTGGCGGGTACCAGTCGGCGGCATGGGCGCGGTCAGCGCCGCGCTGGCCGACACCGCCCGCGCGGCCGGGGCCGCACTGCTGCTGGGCACATCGGCGACCGCGGTCCGCGGCGGCCCGGGCGGAGCCGAGGTGGATGTTGCCGGTGCCGCCGGCCGCGGCACCCTGCGGGCCCGGTTCGTGCTCGCCAACGTGGCCCCCTGGGTACTGTCCGGCCTACTCGGCGAGCAGCCCGACCCGGCCGCCAAGCCGGCCGGCGCCCAGCTCAAGGTCAACTTCCTGCTCAGCCGGCTGCCCCGGCTGGCCTCCGGCGCCGACCCCCGGGTCGCGTTCGCGGGCACCCTGCACCTGGGCGAGGACTACCCGGACCTGGACCGGGCCTGGGCGCAGGCGGCGGCCGGGGAGCTGCCGTCCCGGCTACCGGGCGAGGTGTACTGCCACTCGCTGACCGACCCCTCGATCCTGGGCGACGTGCCCGCCGGCACCCACACGCTGACCTACTTCGGCCTGCACCTGCCGGCCGCGCTGTTCGCCGACCCGGCCACCCGGGCCGCCCGCAAGGAGCTGGCGGTCACCCGGGCGATCGCGTCACTGGATGAGCACCTGCTCGACCCGCTGGCCACGGTGGTCGCGCGCGACGCCGACGGCCGCCCGTGCATCGAGGCCAAGATCCCGCAGGACGTGGAGGCCGACCTGGCGATGCCGGGCGGGCATATCTTCCACGGCGACCTGAGCTGGCCGTGGGCCCCGGACGAGGCCGCGCTCGACACCCCGGCCGAGCGCTGGGGCGTCGCCAGCGGGACCGAGGGGGTGCTGATCTGCGGCTCTGGCGCGGTCCGGGGCGGCGCGGTATCCGGGCTGGGCGGCCAGAACGCCGCCCGGGCGGTGCTTGAGATGGCCTGAGGCCGGGTGGTCGCACCAACAGGATCATTCGTGCGGCAGGGAACTCTCTGTCGATGTGGAAATAAATTAGTGCTATGACACCAATTTATTTCCACATTAAACCCTGGACCTGCAGCTAAGTGACAAGAGTGGTCGCTGCTGCGGGCGGCCGGGGCTTGGCGGACGGTCAGGGCCTGCGGACGGTCAGGGCCGGGCGGCGTTAGCTGCCGTCGGGGCCAGGGCGGCCAGCCGGGCCTGCCGGGCCGAGTGGGCCGAGTGGGCCGGCCGCGCGGGCCTGGTCGCGGAGGTGGGCGAGGGTTTCGCCGGGACGCCCGGCTAGCACCTGGACCCGGGGCAGGCGGTCGCGGACCTGGCGGGCCTCGCGGAGGCCGAGCCTGGCTCCGCCGGCGGTGGCCGCCGAGAGCACGATCAAGGTGGCGCCGGTGTCGCCGACCAAGTCCATCAGGTCGGCCACGGGCAGGTCGGCCGCCAGGTGATGCACCTGCCAGTGGTCCTCGCGCAGGCACCCGGCGGCCATCATGGCCGGCAGCGAGTGCCGCTCGCCCGGGGGGGTGGTGGTCACCGCGACCCCGCGCGGCCGGCCCTGGGGCTGGTGCAGGCGGGCAGCGACCAACTGCTCGCAGATGGCGGTGGCCCGGTGCTCGACCGCGACCGAGAGCTGGCCGGCCGCCCACTCGGCCCCGATCCGGCGCAGGGCCGGGGCGATCACCCGGTCGCACAGCACGGCCAGCGGCACCCCGGCCGCCAGGCGGCTGAAATCCTGCCGGGCCCGCAGCTCGTCGCCTGCCAGCAGCGCCGCGTAGAGCCGGCCGGACTGGGCATCCCAGTCCCTGACCTGAATCTCCCGCGGCGGCGCGGTACCGCCCGCCCGCCTGGCCAGCAGGTCGCGCACGTCGGCCTCGGCCACCTCGTAGCCCTGAGGCAGCTTCCGGGCAGGCAGCGTCCCCTGGCGCACCCAGCCGTAGGCGGTCTGGTAGTGCACGCCGAGCGCGTCGGCCGCCTCTCGCAACTGCATGGGGTCGCTCCAACCTCCTAGTTTTAGTAGAGCTTAGTATTGATTAAACCGTCGTGGATCGGAGAGGCTGCACGATCATGGGACTGACGTACGCAAGTGTTGTCGCCGCCGAACCCGATGAGGTGTTCGCCTGGCATACCCGCCCGGGAGCCATCTACCGGCTGATGCCGCCCTGGCAGCCGGTCCGGGTGGGGGCGGAGGCCGCCTCCGTCCGCGACGGACAGGCGGTGCTGCTGATGCCGGGCGGGCTGCGCTGGGTGGCCCGGCACGACCCCGGCAGCTACGACCCGCCCCGTCAGTTCGCCGACGTGCTGCAGCCCCCGCTCGGCCGCGCGCTGCACTGGCGGCACACCCACCAGTTCGCGCCCGCGGTCACCCGCGGCACCCTGGTCACCGACGTGGTCGACACGCCGGTCCCGGGCCGGGCGCTGCGCCCGATGTTCGGCTACCGGCACCGTCAGCTAGCGGGCGACCTGGCCGCCCACGCACGGGCCCGCGAGGCCTGCCCGGAACCGCTGACCATCGCCATGACCGGCGCCAGCGGGCTCATCGGCACGGTCCTGGGGGCGCTGCTGACCACCGGCGGCCACCGGGTCATCCGGCTGGTGCGGCACGCGCCGACGCTCAGGGACGAGCGCCAGTGGCAGCCCGACGACCCCGATCCCGAGCTGCTGAGCGGGGTGGACGCGGTGGTGCACCTGGCGGGCGCGTCCATCGCAGGCCGGTTCACGGCCGAGCGTAAGCGGGACATCCTGCTCAGCCGGACCGGCCCCACCCGGGCGCTGGCGGCGCTCGCGGCCAAGAACCCGGCCGGACTGCGGGCCTTCGTCACCGCCTCCGCCGTCGGGTTCTACGGGGCCGACCGGGGCGACGAGGTGCTGACCGAGGCCAGCGAGCGCGGCGACGGCTTCCTGGCCGACGTGACCAGCGCCTGGGAAGAAGCCACCGACCCGGCCGCCGCGGCCGGGGTCAGGACCGTCCAGGTCCGCACCGGCCTGGTGCAGACGCCGGCCGGCGGGGTGCTGCGGCTGCTCTACCCGCTGTTCGCGGCCGGCCTGGGCGGCCCGCTGGCCGGCGGGGCCGGCTGGCAGCCGTTGATCGAGATCGACGACCTGCTCGACATCTACCTGCGGGCGGTCACCGACCCGGCCCTGGCCGGCCCGGTCAACGCGGTCGCGCCGAGCGAGGCCCGCAACGCCGAGTACACCCGCGTGCTCGGCCAGGTGCTGCACCGGCCCGCGCTGATCCCGGTGCCCGCGGCCGGGCCGCGGCTGCTACTCGGCGCCGAAGGAGCCAGGGAGCTGGCCGAAGCCAGCCAGCGGGTGCACCCGGCGGCGCTGACCGCCGCCGGGCACCAGTTCCGGTTCCCTGAACTGGCCGGCGCGCTGCGGCACGTGCTCGGCAAGGACAACTCACCCGAACTCCCCCAGCCGACTCCCATCCGGAACCCGGCCAGCTCCGAATGAAGCCTGGGGACGGAAACGGAGGAACGGGTGACCGGACGCAGGATCGCCGTCATCGGCAGCGGCATCAGCGGGCTGACAGCCGCTTACATCCTGGCGCGGACCGACGACGTGACCGTCTTCGAGGCCGACGAGCGACTCGGCGGCCATGCCGATACCCACCTGGTGAAACGACCCGGCGCCCCGGCGGTGCCGGTAGACACCGGCTTCATCGTGTACAACGAGCGGACCTACCCGCTGCTGACCCGGCTGTTCGGCGAACTCGGGGTCGGCACCCAGGAATCCGAGATGAGCATGTCGGTCAGCTGCGCCGGCTGCGGCCTCGGCTACGCGGGCAAGCGCGGCCTGCCCGGGCTGGCCGCGGGCGTGCCCGGCGGCGGCCCGCGCTACCTGCGGATGCTGGCCGAGGTGCCCCGGTTCCACCGGGCCGCCCGGCGGCTGCTGGCGCAAGCCCCCGGCAGCGAGGAGTCACTCGGCCGCTTCCTGCCGACGCGCGGCTTCTCCCCCTATTTCACCGCGCACTTCGCGGTGCCGCTGGTGGCCGCCGTCTGGTCCTGCCCGCCCGGGACGGCGCTGCGCTACCCGGCCGCCTACCTGTTCGCCTTCCTGGCCAACCACGGGATGCTGTCGGTCACCGGGTCGCCGCCCTGGCGCACGGTGACCGGCGGCTCACGGCAGTACGTGGAGCGGATCGCGGCGCGGGTGGCGCGGGTCCGCCTGTCGTGCCCGGTGCGCTCGGTGCGCCGCCACCCGGACGGGGTTGAGCTGCGCGACGCCTCCGGCGAGGCGCTCGACTTCGCTGCCGTGGTGATCGCCACCCACCCCGACCAGGCACTGCGACTGCTCGAGGCGCCCACCGCGGCCGAGCGTGCGGTACTCGGCGCGATCGGGTACACCCCTAACGAGGCGGTGCTGCACAGCGACGCCCGGCTCCTTCCGCCGCGGGCCTCCGCCCGGGCATCCTGGAACTACGCACTGGACTGCCGGGAGGTGAGCCGGGTGGTGAACGGCGCGAACGAGGACAGCCCGAACGGGGGCGGGCGAGCGGAGGGCAGCACAGCCCGCACCCGGGTCAGTTACTCGATGAACCGGCTGCAGGGGCTGGCGGACGGCCGCGACTACATCGTCACCCTCGGCGGGCGCGACGACATCGACCCGGCCCGGGTGATCGCGGTGATGGACTACGCCCACCCGGCCTACACCCGTGAGTCGGTGGCCGCGCAGCGCCGCCTGCCCGGGCTGAACACCCCGGTCACCGCCTTCGCCGGGGCGTACCACGGCTGGGGCTTCCACGAGGACGGCTGCCGGTCGGGGACCACCGCCGCCCTGGCCCTCGGCGGTTCCTGGTGAGCGGTCCCCTGACGCTGGCGCTCCGCCGCAGGGCGCCGCTGGCGCCGGGGGCGGCACTGTACGAGTGCCGCGTCTTCCACGCCCGGCGCTCACCGCTACGCAACGCGTTCCGCTACCGCACCTACCAGTGGCTGGTCGACCTCGACCAGCTCCCCCGCCCGCGCGGCTGGCGGCACGGCTGGCTGCGGCCGCTAGCCGGGTTCCAGGCGCGAGACCACCTGGGCGACCCCGGGCGCAGCATCCGCGCCAACGTCGATGAGTTCCTCCGCGCGCACGACACCGACCTGGGCGGCGGGCAGGTGCTGATGCTGGCCCACGCGCGGGTGCTCGGCTACGTGTTCAACCCGCTCACTGTCTACTGGTGCCACCGCGCCGACGGGACGCTCGCCTGCGTGATCGCCGAGGTGCACAACACCTACCGGCAGCGGCACGCCTACCTGGTGCGAACCGACGAGCGGGGCCGCGCCCGGACGAACAAGGAGCTGTACGTCTCCCCGTACCACCCGGTCGACGGGTGGTACCAGATGAGCCTGCCGCAGCCCGGGCCGCGGCTGTCACTCAGCATCACCCTGCACCGGCCGGGCGGCTACCGGTTCACCGCCGCCGTCCAGGGCAGCGCCACTCCCGCCACCGCGTCCGCGCTGCTGCGGGCGGCCGCACGGCACCCGTGGTCCACCGCCCTGGTGTCCGCCCGGATCAGGTGGCAGGGGATCAAGCTGTACGCGCGCGGGCTGCGGCCGCTGCCGCGCCCCGCCCAGTACCCGCGAGCAGAGCGCCCGCAAGCAGAGTGTCCGCGAGCAGAGCGCCCGCACGTCCACGTTTCTCAGTCGCCCGTTCCTCACGAGGGGGTTCAGTGACAAGCACACAGCAGGCCGCCACCGGGGTAATCGACCCGGTGCAGTGGCCCGACATCGCGGCGGCGCGGGGTTCGGCCGCCCGCGGCGAAGTCGCCCGGGTGCTGTTCCGCGCGGCTATGTCCCGGCTGCCGGTCCGGGTACGGCTGCCCGACGGCCGCTGCCTGGGGGCCGGGTCACCCGGCACGCCGGAGATGACGGTGCACCAGCCGACCGCCTTCTTCACCCGGCTCGGCAACGGCGGCCTCATCGGCTTCGGCGAGTCCTACCAGGCCGGCGAGTGGGACTGCACCGACCTGACCGGGTTGCTGACCGTCTTCGCCCGGCACGTCCGCGACCTGGTGCCCACCCCGCTGCAGCGGCTGCGCCGCCTGGCCGTGCGCAGGCAGCCCGCCGCCCACGACCAGACCAGGGACGGCGCCCGGCGCAACATCAGCCAACACTACGACTTGTCTAACGAGTTCTTCGCCCTCTTCCTCGACGAGACCATGACGTACTCATCGGGCCTGTTCGAGACGGCCGTCCCGATGCCCGGCGACACCCGGCTGGCGGACCCGGCGGAGCCGCTGCTGGCCGAGGCGCAGCGGCGCAAGATCGACCGGCTGCTCGACCAGGCGGCGGTAGGACCTGGCTGCCGCCTGCTCGAGATCGGCACCGGCTGGGGCGAGCTGGCGGTGCGGGCCGGCCAGCGCGGGGCCGAGGTCCGCACGGTGACCATCTCCGCCCGCCAGCGCGAGCTGGCGGCGCGCCGGGTGGCCGAGGCAGGCCTGGCCAGCCGGGTCAGCGTCGAGCTGCGCGACTACCGCGACGTGACCGGCGAGTTCGACGCGATCTGCTCGGTCGAGATGATCGAGGCGGTCGGCGAGCGCTACTGGGACGCCTACTTCACCCAGCTCGACCAGCTGCTCGCGCCCGGCGGCCGGGTCGGCCTGCAGGCGATCACCATGCCGCACGACCAGATGCTGGCGAGCAGGCAGACCTTCACCTGGATCCAGAAGTACATCTTCCCCGGCGGCCTGATCCCGTCAGTCACCGCGATCGAGGACTGCCTGTCCCGCACCCGGCTGCGGGTCGCCGGACGGCTCGACTTCGGCCCCGACTACGCGCAGACCCTGGCCATCTGGCGCAGCCGCTTCCTCGCCCGTGAGGAAGCGGTCACCGAGCTCGGCTTCGACGAGGTGTTCATCAGGATGTGGCTGTTCTACCTGTGCTACGCGGAGGCCGGGTTCCGGGCCGGCTACCTCGACGTCAACCAGTTCACCCTGGCGCGGTCATGACCGCGGCCACCCGAACCCAGGCGCAGCCGCCCCCGTCACCGCCAGCGACGCGAACCCGGCCGGCCGCCGCCACCATCGCCTGGGCCGCCAGCCAGGCGGGCGTCGTGCTGCCAGTCCGGCTGCGGGCCTGGGACGGCAGTGAGTGCGGCCCGGCGGGCACGCCGGTCCTGGTGCTGCGCTCGCCCCGGGCGCTGCGCCGGATACTGTGGCGGCCGGGCGAGCTCGGGCTGGCCCGGGCCTACGTCAGCGGCGACCTGGACGTGGAGGGCGACCTGACCGAGGGGCTGCGGCGCGCCTGGGGCGGGATGCGCGGGGCACGGTCAGCCGGGGCACGGTCAGCCGGGGCACGGGCCGGCCGTACCAGTTCAGCGGGCCTGCGCGGCTGGGGGCCGTCCCGGCTCGCCAGCGCCGCCAGCGCGGCCGCGATCGCCGCCAGCCGGCTCGGCCTATTCGGCCCCCCTCCCCCGGCGCCGGCCTGCGAGCTGCGGCAGAGCGGCCGGGTGCACAGCCGGGCACGGGACCGGGCAGTCATCGCCGGGCACTACGACCTGCCGGTCGCGTTCTTCCGGCTGATACTGGACGAGTCGATGGCCTACTCCAGCGGCTACTGGAAGGGCAGCGGGACCGGGTACGGACTGGCTGACGCCCAGCGAGACAAGCTCGACCTGATCTGCGGCAAGCTCGGCCTGACGGCCGGCTCCCGGCTGCTCGACCTGGGCTGCGGCTGGGGCTCGCTCACCGTGCACGCCGCCCAGCACTACCAGGCCCAGGTGACCGCGGTCACCCTGTCGGCGGAGCAGGGCGGCTATGCCCGCGCGCGGGTCAGCGGCCTCGGGCTGGCGGACCGGGCGCGGGTACTCAACCAGGACTACCGGGACGACGCCGGCGACGGCTACGACGCCGTCACCTCCATCGAGATGGGCGAGCACGTCGGCGCGGCCCAGTACCCGGCGTTCTGCGCGTCCCTGCGCAGCCGGCTGCGCCCCGGCGGGCGGGTGCTGATCCAGCAGATGTCCCGCGGCGGTAACGCGCCCGGCGGCGGCCCGTTCATCGAGTCGTACGTGGCGGCCGACATGCACATGCGGCCGGTCGGCGAGACCATCAGCCTGATCGAGCAGGCGGGCCTTGAGGTGCTCGGGGTGCAATCGCTGCGAACGGACTACGTGCGCACCATCCGCGCCTGGCTGGACAACCTGGAGGACAACTTCGCCCAGGTCACCCGCCTCATCGGGGAGGAACGGGCCCGGCTCTGGCGGCTCTACCTGGCAGGCGGGGCACTGGCCTTCGAGGAAGGCCGCATGGGAGTCGACCAGATCCTCGCGGCCAGGCCCGGATGAGGGGCCACAGGTGAGCTGGACCGCGTTCGGCTGGGCGGCGCTCGCGGCCGGCTGCTCGGTCCTCGCGCTGGTGGCCACCGCCTTCGTGATCGGCGCGCTGACCAGGAAGGCGGTGGCCAC
>Ga0265338_10008106_pt1 | contig 12836 bp, 24 predicted proteins | sample 42126metaG_FD_193579 | JGI IMG/M metagenome (GOLD analysis project Ga0265338, IMG submission 193579) | Rhizosphere microbial communities from Carex aquatilis grown in University of Washington, Seatle, WA, United States - 4-21-26 metaG | ecosystem: Host-associated > Plants > Roots > Rhizosphere... | reverse complement strand
AGAGACCGCCCGTAAGCTCGCCAACCAACTGGAATATGCCGCTGCGTCTGGACCGCAAAGCGATTCGTGGTCTACACTTAGGCTAATTTTGCCGCCCTCAACAGTCAATCTTTTGAATCGTGCTTTGGTCGGACCTGCCCCTAGTTTCTCATTGCAGGAAATCGAAAAGGCTTTTTGCCTGAAGCTGGATAGGCAGTTGAGATTAGGCAGATTAGCCAGCGGGACCGTAAACACCTACGAGCATTGCGTCCAGCTTTTCGTCGAGTGGATCGGGACCCGAGTCCAGTTAATGGACGAACTGACCACAAATTTACTGGAGCAGTATTTTCTGGAACGGCTGGAGCAGATCAAAACGACCAAGCAAGCCACCAATGGAAGTGGAGTTCTTACAGACTTTTCGGCAGTGCGGCGGTTTATCCAGTTTTGCGTAGAAGAGAAATTCATGCCCGCAATCAAACTCCCCGAGGCCCCGAAAATCCTGGGTGAAGTTGCCGGAGCCGAGCCGTTTACCACGGATGAAATAGAACGAATCGGCCAGCAGGCCCAAGGTATCGCGCTTTTAGCTTATCTTTTGCTGCGCTGGACCGGCCTGCGAGGGCAGGATGTTGTCGCCCTAACGTGGAAAGAAATCGACCTCACGGCGCAGCGGATCACTCGCATTACACAAAAATGCAGGAAGCTCGTTATCATTCCGATGGCCCCGCCCTTGCTGGAAGAATTGACTCGTTGGCATAACTTATTGAGTCCAGAAGAGAAAGACAAAGTCCTGCCCAACATCACCCGAGATAAGCTGTCAAGGATGATGCTGGGACTGGGAGCTAAGGCTGGGATTGAAGGGGCCAACCTCCACAGATTTCGTGCATCGATGTGTACCTATCTCCTCGAAAAAGGTGTGCCAATTTACGAGGTGTCCAAAATAATTGGCGACTCAATCTCAACGCTTGAGAAATGTTACACCCGATTTAATGATACAATGCAAGAGAACGTTAGGAAAGTGTTCGAAGCAGCGTAACGGTCGCTTCGGGCGGCAGGAGGGTGAGATGAGCGAGGGCAAGGGCTATTACCTGCACGTTAAGCACGCTGTTCAGGAGACGTGGAAGATGGTTGGGCCTGATCCGCGTCGTTTTGGTCTGTTCCAGATCGAAGATTCAGTCAAGGAAATGGCTGAACTGTTCAACTCTTTAGGACTCACAACGCGGATAGAAGAAATCACCGTAGAGTACGACGACAGGTAGGTAAGCCATGGCCGAGCGCCGCACCGAGCACGAATGGGAGCATTTCGTCATTAAAGAGGACTGGAGCGGAATGGCGAAAGACTGGAAGCAACAGGTCGCTAAGATAGAGGACCAAGGCTGGGAGATAGTCTCCATTTCATCAGGCATACGCTCTTGCACCATCTATGTATTCGCGAAACGTAAAATCGCAACATAACCGTTCGACGGAGTTGTCGAAGAAGGAACTCACCATGAAAACTAACATAGTATTCTGGTCGCTAATGGGACTCGGTGTATTTCTGGTATGGTCCTCGATATTTGGATAGGAGAAGTGATGAAACTACTGATCGTATTTGTTTTGATCTGCTGCACAGCGATATGGGGACAAAGCCCATCTAAGTCGGTCAATGTCCACGGAGGACTCGGCGACCAGCGGAGCATAGTTAGGCATCCTCCACTTTCAGAATACGGTTGAGTTACTGAAGGCAACGTCGAAATAAAGTAGCCAGCCGCGCCCGTCGCGGCGGAAGGAGAGTAAGGAATATGAGTGATGGTATTAACGATGGTCATGCTTACTTTGAAGGCGCCCCAATCGCCTCCGAGCGCCCCGCCCTGATCGCACCTGAGCCGACGCTTGAGGAGAAGATCGTGCGCATACTGAGTCGGCCTAATGGGTCGACTTACATTCCTGAGCAACTGGCACGCGAGATCGTCGCCCTGCTGGAGCGCAAGTAACCGCAGCACAGCCGCCGTGAGGCGAGAATGGAGGGGGATCGTGATTGATTTCAGCAAGGGCGTGCGTGGTAAGTATCACGATTGCGACCGCGTTCTGAATCGCACCTACCCATCCCATGCACAGGCCCAGGATGGCGAACGCTGGCGCTGCACATGTGGCAACGAGTTTGAACACGTCTGCGATGAAGCGGAAGGCTGCTCGTGGATTCCGTATGTTCAGCCGTGCCAAGGGTGCGCTAAAAAGATCGACCACTATTGCTGGGAGCGCAGCGGGCAATTTTGGGCTGGAGATAGCGCAGCACAGCCAGCCGCGCCCGTCGCGGCGAAGGAGTGAAGGGAAATGGAAATGAAGACGACGCCAACACCTTGGCACTACCAAGAAGACTCGGACGCCTATACGCACATCATTCGTGGCCCCAAGAATCAATTCGTCGCGAGCGGCCCACAGGATTCATCGGGACGATCCGAAGCTGATCTGCGCTTTATCGTCCAATGCGTGAACTCCGAGCGCCCCGCCGATCCTGCGGGGGAGACGAAGAATCCGGGTGGATTGCTGGGTATATTGCGGAAACGCGCACTGGAATGCCAAGGACTGAGCATAGAAGCAATGCAGATACAGCCTGCACTGGTCATCGAGCTATGTGTAACGGTGGCTACTCTTCGCGCTCAGGTGGCGCGACTGGCGGAAGCAACGCGGCTCGTAGACTTCTATCGCGATACTCACGGCTGTGAAGATTCAGACATTTGTACGGGATGCGCGGCTGCGACACTTTTTCTGAAACAAACCCGCGCTCAAGCCACCCCGCCCAGCCCTGCGCCCGATGCGGTGAGGGAGAAGGCGCAAGCATTGGTGGACGCGATGGAGACATGTCACGAGTGCAAGGGCACCGTTCTCGTGGAGGAGCGGCCGGTTCACTGTGAGGATTGCTCAGGGGATTGTGATAGTCATGAGGGCGCAGAATGCCCGACGATCTACGGCCTGCACCTTGCGCTGAAATGCGCCCTCGCAGAGAGCGCCGGGAAGGGGGAGTGATGAGTAATGCAGCAGACGGATACTTAGGCGATCGGCTTCCTCACGAGGCAAAGTGTGGTTGCACTGATTGCCAACTCGAAAAGACTCAAGCCGCGCTTCATACAGCGCAGGAGCGAATCAAGGTGCTGGAGGGGGCGCTGAAATATCGGCGCTTCGGTGATACGGCCACGCTTTTTGAGAGATGCGTCGATATGCTAGAGGGACGCGACAGGGAGCTGGAGCTACTCAAGGGCGAGAAGTGGACCTCACTCTATCTGAATCACTTCAGGAACGCGATTGCGGTGATGCGTGCCGCCCTCAAGGAGCCGCCATGCTCGTAATCGCGAAGGAGTCCGATTAATGGACGAGGTGAGCGTTATTGACCATACAACCTTCTGGGAACCGCGTACCATCTTATTAGTAAGTGCCCGAAAGGGCAGAAGGGGGTATTACTAATGAGGAAGTCAACAGCAGAGGTCACACCTGAGACGTTCCACGGATGGAGCAAATTGGAGGCTTTTGAACAGGACAAGGTTCGGCAGGAGACTCTGAAACTGGAAGAGGCTCGGGGGCTGGAATCCAAGTCCAAGCTGGGGCAGGGCGAACATTTGGCGAAACTCCAGTCCATCCTGCTTCCGAAGAAAATGTTTCTCAGCTACATCGGGGAAGTGTTCGGCATGAGCCGCCCCACGGCCTATCGGTACATCGATCTCTACAACGCAGCGCAGAGCAAACTCCCGGCCCCGATCCTCGAAATGGCCATCCGAAACGGGACCAAGATTAACGCCCAGATTCTCAAGGCCAACCCGCCACCGAAGACCGAGGACCGAAGCGCGATCAAGAAGTATTTGGACAACCTCTCTCCGATGCGAGTTGAGGTCGCCAAGTCCCCAGACCAACTGTTGAAGGAGTGTGTAAACTTCGTGTCCACCCGCTGGAGCCAGCTCCCCAACAACCACAAGACCAGAACCGCGTTCGTCCAGGCTCTGGTAGGAATGCTCCTCGGCAAATTCGGGATCGCCAGTACACAAACATTTGCCCCTATGGCTGTCCCCGACACGTTCAAGGCCCAGAGAGGCCGACGCAAGGCGGCGTAATAAATCTGAAATTCTGCTTGACTTCCCGCCCTCTGAATATGCTAGAATAATTGCATATTCAGGGGGTGTGCGTGCTGGTCTCGGTAAACGAAATACAGGCGGGGTGCCTTGTAGAGTATTCGGAGCTGACTGGGGTTCCGGTCCAAACCTGTTTAGATTCAGCCATTGACGACTGGATACGATCAGTAGCAGTTTCTCAAATTGAGAAACCGTCAAACTTGGTGGTAATGGAAAGGCGGGAGGCGTGATGACGAGGGATAAGTTGGTGGAGAAGATGGCGGAAGCGTACATGGGCATTATGGGGTTCCGGCAGGAGGTTTGGATGGTTGACCGCCCATCAATGTCCGCCGCGCTCGATGTGGCGGTGGGGGAGTTGCGCATAAAAGTGTTAGAGCAGCGCTGCGAGAGGGGAATTCCTTACGACATAGGCGTCATGGAAGCTGCCAAGGCTGTCGAGTCCTACCTCAAGCCGAAGACAGTGGAGGAGCGGGTAACGGTTGAGCAAAACTCTTTAAAAAACTGGCTGGTGATATTTGATGGTAAAAGACAACCAGACTTCGCTTTTAGCCAAAGAGAAAATGCCGAAATCTATCGCCTCGGGTTGATTCAGAAGTTGAAAGAAAAGTCCGAATAATGGACACCCTAACCGCGTTCGTCCACAACTTCATCACCCAATTGGTAAAGGCCGACCGTGGTATGAGGTCTATGTCCATTTTCTACCTGTGGGAAGACAAGAGGCCCGAGCCAATCTTGGACCGCGTGAGGTTGGATGCAAAACTTTGGGCGGACTACGAGAGGATGTTTAAGCCATGACAACGAGATATGAGCACCAAGGAGACTGTTGCGGGCCGGAGTGTGGAGTGGTGGAGAGCCCCGAAGGCGAGTTTGTCCGCTATTCGGACTACAACAGACTAGTACAAGCCGCGAGAGATGCTGTGATCGATCTCGATTTGGACAGACCTGTGTCAGCCAAACGGGACTTGGAAAAAGCTCTCATCAACAACGGCGAAGACATATGAAATACCCCGAAGACCGCCAAGGTCTGGTATTCTATTACATTGATGATGAAACCGAGAAGGCCGAACGAACGAGGCTCAAGGTCCGTCGGTTCTGGGCAGCAATCGTTCCATTAACTGGACTGGCCGCGCTGGTAACCTCGATTTTCGTCAAGGAAAATATCTTCTTCGGGCTGTGGTTAGTGCTGGCTGTGGTGGTTGGGTGCTGGGATCAGGGGAGAGAATGACGGAGTACCATCTCGATTACGAAACCGCCAGCGAGGCTGATCTCGAAATTGTTGGTTTAGCCAACTATATGTCTCACCCAAGTACGCGCGTACTGATGGCCTGCTACGCGGAGGGAGACCACAGAGTCAAGTGTTGGGAGCCACACCTAAACCCCAAGATACCAAACGAACTTCACGACGCTTTGACGGACCCCTTTGTGTCTGTGAAAGCGTGGGGCGTCTCCTTTGAACGCCAAGCCACGAAGCGTCTTCTTAGAATCGACAAACCGCGCGAAGAGTGGCGATGTGTAATGGTCAAAAGTCGCTACTTGTCTCTTCCTGGTTCTTTGGAGGACGCGGGTAAAATCCTCGGACTGAAGGAGTCTGAAGCAAAAATCGAAGACGGCAAACGCCTGATAAAGAAGTTTTGCTCTGCCGAATCGCTTGGCGGGGAAGAAACTTTGTACGGCCTAAGTACCGCAACTTTTCGAGATTGGTCCACAGACCCGGAGGATTGGGAAAAATTCAAAGAATACTGCGCTCGTGACGTAGTGGCCGAGAGAACCATTGAAAAGAAACTGAACAAATTCCCCCTGCCCGAACACGAGTGGGCTACGTGGGCTCTCGGGGAGAAGGTCAATGAAACAGGCTGGTGCGTGGATATGGCTCTCGTGACAGGGGCTAAGTTTGTGGTAGAAAAAGAGTTGGAACGTCTGAACGCCCGGCTGTTAGAGATTACAAACCTGTCTAATCCGAACAGCCCTGCCCAGCTCCAGCCGTGGCTCCAAGAGCGTGGGTATTGCTTCTCCTCTATCGACAAGAACTTCTCGGCTCGTGCTCTAAACGGAGAGTGTAACCTCGCACCCGAGGCTCGGGAAGTTCTTCTATTGCGAGGACAAACAGCTAAATCTTCTGTCCGAAAATACACCAATATCGCAGATATGGTGAGCGCGGACGGGAGGCTGAGGCACCAGTACACCTTCATGGGGGCCGCAAGAACCGGCAGATGGGCCGCACACGGCGTTAACGTAGGCAATTTGCCCAAACCGGAGAAGGCCGTCGAAAAGAAGATGCAACGCGCAATTGAATTGGTTCGTTCTGCTGACTACGATGGCATACGATTGGAGTTTGAAAAACCATTGGACGTAGTTTCCTCGACGGTGCGAGCTTCCTTCCGGGCTCCCGAGGGAAAGAAACTAGTCGTTGCTGATCTCGCATCCATTGAAAATCTCGGGGCGTCTTTCATCGCTCGTTGCGAGTCTGGACTTCAAGTGTTTCGAGATGACCGGGACCCCTATCTAGATTTTGCAATGCACTTTTACCACCAACCCTACGAAGAGTTAGCCGCTGAATACGACGAGGGGCGAGGAAACAAAACAAAGCGAACAATGTGTAAGCCAGCCACCCTGGGATCGGGATTTGGATTGGGTCCGGGAAAGGAAGTGATCGATGCCGAGACCGGAGAAAAGACTTGGGAAGGTCTTCTTGGCTACGCGAGAGCTATGAACGTAGTCATGACCTTGGAAGAGGCGACCAAAGCCATTCAAGTCTTCCGATCTGTATATCCTGAAATTCCCCGATGCTGGAAAGATTTGGAACGCGCCGCAAAACGCGCCGTCAAGAATCCTGGGCAGTTGGTGGGGGCTGGGGTTCCGCATACGCAACGAGAGAAGGATTGGTTCGAAGAACAGGATCGCAAGATATACGACCCGATCATATCGTTCCTCTGCCACGGAACCAAGGTACTCGAATTGCGGCTCCCAAGCGGCAGGAGTTTACATTACATCGATCCGCAAGTAGAAGAAGAGAAATATACTTGGAAGGGAAAAGAACTTGTAGGCGAGAAGTTGTCCTACTACGGGAAAGAACAAAACTCGGTACATTGGGGGCGAGTCCCAACACACGGCGGTAAAATTTTTGAGAACGCGGACCAAGCGTGGGCTAGAGACATTCTCGTCAACGGAATGCACGAGGCTGATCGAGCTGGGTTCGAGATAATGGGAAGTACCTACGATGAGCTGATTACCTTGGTAGACGAGGGTTCGCCGTTGGGGTTGACCCAACTCTGCGCCTGCATGACCAAGAAGCCCCATTGGATGCCTGAAGGCATTCCCCTAAAAGCGGCTGGATATGAAGCAAAAGAATATCGCAAAGACTAGTTGACATCCCCTCCTCATCCCGTGGTATACTTTGAGAACATTCGAGGGCGGCAAATGAAAGAGTTCAACATCAACGAATATGTTTGGGTGAAGCTAACCGAACACGGTCATGAGATTCTCCGAAAGGAAGCCGAGAAATATCGACAATATTCGTGGTTCAAACCCTACACCCCCGCGCCGACCGATGAAGACGGGTTCACCAAATTTCAAGCGTGGCACCTGATGCAACAGTTTGGACCCCACATATCCTTGGGGTTTGATCCTCCCTTCTCGCCGGCCATTAAAATTCAATTTCCGCCCAGCTAATGGACTAGGAGACAACCATGAAAATCCTTTTTGCAATGCTCGCCGTCGCTTCTTTGCTCCCTCTTGCAGGTTGTAAAGACTCGGAATACGCACAATTTCAAGCCCTCGGGTCCAGACACCGCATCACTCTATACGGGGCAACTGGAACCGCCATCAAAACTTGGGAATCAACCGGAAACGTAAGCAACGAAGGTCAGTCCGACGGCTGGTATTTCAAGGATGCAGCCAGCGGAAAACTCATCGAAGTGACCGGCACTCTCGTGATCGAGCAGGAGTAAACCATGAAAACCGCTATCTACTTTAGCGAAAACAACCTACAACTGGTTCTGACTCCCGAAAACGAGTTCGAGAAGAACCTGCTGAAGTCCTGCAAGGAATACGCGCCTGAATACGCCCACGAGGGGCAATTCTATTTGAACCGAGCGGGGTACATCGTACGCTCCTACGCTGGGTATTCGAGCGAGGTTCCGTGCTCCCTGATGCTCCGCTTTCCAAAACCAACCCCCGAGGAACCAAATGGAAACTGAGGAACTCGTAGACCAAATCATGTCCGCCGTATATCACGCCGCAATTTTGCACCCAGACCCTGTGGTTCAAGAAAGAATCGTTAAATCGGATTTATGGAACATACTGGAAGATTTTGGACAGAGTCTTGCGGCGGAGGTTGAGAACGATGACATAGCAAAGTTGGAGGATCAACTATCTGAACTTCAAGCGGAACACACTAGCGTGCTGGTCGAACTTTCCGTCGCCGAAGATCAGATTGAATTACTCAAGGAACGACTGGTGATGAATCAATGACCTCCCTAGACAAAACCCTCCTCGGGACCGTCTGCCTGATCTTGGCTGTTTGCCTCCTGCACTTGAAAATGCCGTGGTGTGCTCTGGTTACGCTGTTAGGAGCCGGGGTTTGCTTTGGTTCAGCCGCTTGGGCTACGGCTATGTGGAGGGATGAATGACCGACTGGGATCAGAGATTTTTGGACCTCGCCAAATTGGTAAGCACTTGGAGTAAGGACCCCTCAACGCAAGTTGGAGCCGTGTTGGTTTCTGGGCGACGAGAGTTCTTGGGGTACAATGGATTTCCTAAAGGAGTTTTGGATGATCCAGAACGCTACGCGGATCGAGAGTTAAAATACAAACTCATCGTCCACGCCGAAGTCAATGCAATTTTGAAAGCAGGCGAACACGCGACGGGTGGGTCTCTTTACGTTTACCCAAGCTTTGCTTTACCCCCAATTTGCAACGAGTGTGCTAAAGTAGCAATTCAAGCAGGCATCAAGGAGGTCGTTGGGTTGAGCCCGAATTTGAATGACCCACGTACCAAACGGTGGCTGGAATCCATTGAAATATCGAGGACTATGTTCAAAGAAGCAGGCGTTAAGTGGCGAGAGATATTGAGTTAGTTAGGGTTCCCAAGACCAACCAACACTTGAGAGAACTGATGGCGGTGCATTACTCTCAGCCCAAAGGGTTTGTTGGTCGTAGCCTTTGTTACTTGGTTCTTTCGAAAAACGTAGTATATGGAGGAATCGTGGGGGGATCGGCAACTTTACATCTTCCAGGTAGACACGAGTTTCTCGGGACAGGGGAGGGGAAACTCAACAACATTGTTAACAACACCTTCTATCATGTCCAGAAAATGGACGGCAAGTATCCTTTTAGAAACTTCACGGTAGAGGTTCTGAAACAATGGAGACTCCGAGTTCTAGACGACTGGAAAACCAAGTACGGCGACTCTGTTGTTGGCTGGGAATCCCTAGTAGAACTTCCCCGAACGGGTACCTTGTATCTTCGAGATGGCTGGGAAGAAGTTGGGATTACTGAAGGGAACACTTGTAAACGAATCGGCGGAAAAGGAACTGATTCGTGGAGCGGAAAGCGAGTATGGGATACAATCAACAAGAGACCAAAAAGAGTGTTCTGCAAGAGAGTAGAAAATGACCGATCTTGAAACCATTGGAACACAGCAGAAATTAATCGAGAAGCTGGAAAGAAAAGTCAAGAGACTTGAAAAGAGGCTTCTCACCAAGAAAAAGTACGAGGAAATGATGTTGGTAAACGCTTGTGCGACTCCGAGCTTTATAGCGGAGATCAACGAGAAGGATAGACGGGCGTTGTCCGATTAATGGAAAACCACCGCGAGGAGGCCCGCGATGAACCGCCGCCAGATGTTACTGGGCTTAGTCGTCCAATCGATCACGGTCCCCCGAGCCTCGTATGACCGTGCCAAGATTGAAGTCGATCTGATCGAAGAATTACGGGCCGACATCTTCGACGCGCACGAAAACATGGTAAACTGGCAGAGACGAAAACGGATCAATCATCTGATCGGGGAATTGAGTAAGGAGTATTGATAAAGTTGAGCGAAGCTATTGGATGGGTGTATTTGTTACACAACAAAGTCAGTGGCCGCAACTACATAGGGCAAACGAAACGCAGAACTAAACGTTGGCAAGAGCATCAGAAAGACGCCAAGAAGGGTTCCACGTATCCTTTGCACCGTGCAATTCGAAAGCACGGATGGTCTTCGTTTGAAACCTCAATTTTATGGGAAGGACCAATTGACGAACTTGACAAACAAGAAGTGGGGTTTATAAAAGACTATGAATCTTTGGCCCCGAACGGATACAACCTAACTACCGGAGGATCGGCAGGCAAAGAGCTTTGTGAGGACACCAAAAAGAAGTTATCTATAATCCGCACAGAAATGTGGCAAGACCCTTTTTACCGTATCGGTAGAGAAGAGTTCATGACTTCTCCTGAATATCGAAAAGCCCAAGCAGAAACTGCGAAAAGAATCTGGTCAGACCCTGAACTTGTCAAACAAGCATCAGAAAAATCCAGAAAGATGTGGGAGGACCCAGAACTCAAAGACAGAGCATCTCAGATGATGTTGGAACTTTGGCAAGACCCCGACTATCGAGAAAAAGTCTTAGAGTCCAGACGAAAATCTTGGGAAGAGAACCCCGACATATTACAAAAGAGAACGGAAAGCATTAAGAGAAACTGGGAAGACCCTCAATTTAAAGAGTGGATGATCGGACTCTTAAAAGCTGGTCAAGATACTCCCGAATTTCGAGCTGTTCGCTCTGCAAACACGAAACGACTGTGGAATACTCCTGAATACAGAGAAAAAGTAGTGCTAAGTATGAAGGTCACCGCAGCCGACCCCGAGAAAAGAGCAAGGAAGTCCGAAACCTCTAAAAATAACTGGAAAAACCCAGAACGAGCCCTGAAGGGCAGCGTTGCCATGAAGGAAAGATGGAAAAATCCCGAATTTCGTGCTAAGATGGCTGAAGTACAAAGACAAAGATGGGTTAAACCGGAGGGAGAACAGAATGGGCAACTCGGCAATTGACCTTCGTCCTCAAAATTTGGAGTCCGTGATCGGACAAGAGTCTGCGAAGAAGGCGATAAAGTCTTTCATCTCGACAGGAAATTTCCCGAACGTGTTTCTGTTTGTCGGCCCTCCTGGTGTAGGAAAGACCACTTTAGCCCAAATTGTAGCACGGGAGGCCGGAGGAGACCCCACTTCGACTCACAATGTTAACGGTTCGGATCGGAACGGAGTGGATGACGCGAGAGAGCTTGCGGAAATGTCTTGGAGCGTTCCGTTTTTGGGTAAACGTCGTGTGTTCCTAATCGATGAGTTCCAGAGAATGACTCAGGCCGCTATGGATTGTCTTTTAGAACCAATGGAGAAATCCTCTGCTTTATGGCTGTTAACAAGCACCGATCCATCAAAAATCTCTCCCGCTATCAAGTCTCGGGCCAGTGCAGCTACGTTTGAGTTGAAGCCCCTAACCAAGATTCAAATCTCCGACCTTATTTACGGGTCGATTCCGTCTGCCCACGACGCCGCCGCTTCAGAAAGCGCAGCCAAATTCGCCCAGTGGTTTTATGACCGGGGAATCACTTCCCCCAGAGAAATCCTGGGTGTCTTAGATCAACACTTTGCTGGCGTGCCTCTCGAACAAGCTGTTCATGGGGCCGAACATGAGCCTCTCTACAAAGATATTTGCGGAGCTACCCTAAGAGGAGACTGGGCCAAAACATCAAGCTTGCTGGCTCAAGTGAAAACCGCCGATAGCCGAGGATTAGTCTCTGTTCTGTCCGCGTTCCTTCGGGGGGAACTAATCAAGAACCCAATAGGAGCTAAGGCTGATGCTTTAGCGGCGTGCCTTGTAGGAATCGATCAGACAGGGTTTCAGGACGGGGTCGCCTACGGAGCAGTTACGGGGTTGCTGTACAAAACCGCGAAAGCGTTGAGTTCAAAATGATTCACCCAGTCAACGGACCGAACTATAATGCACTCGAAAGTGATTCCAGAAACATCACTTTCACGCGAGCAAGCGATTTGATGCTGTGTGAAAAATGTGAAGAACCCCTCTGGAAACATAGGCAACCTCTGAAGGATATGTGCCCGACAATGCTTGAAGATTGTTTTGGGAGATGGTGGAAATCCTGAGTCCATTAACCAGACTTCCCGAACTTCTGCCCGCACAGCTTACAGAACCCTCTTCGGGCCGACCGGGATATGTCCTCCCAGTGAACGTCATGCAGGCAACCTTCGGCGTGGCGGAACAGGTTAAGTAGCCATCGGATCATGGGTTGATTATACACCCGATTTGTGGTAGACTTTCATTTATCAATTTGAGAAATTGGAGAGAAAGATGCGAAAATTAGACCCCAAAGATTTGTCTTGGGCTGTCCGCCTTCTGCCCGAAGAAATAGTTGCTTTGATGAAAAGATATCCTCGACAGATCATTCTGGGCGGCGGTTACCTACGGTCCACGATTGCTAATGAGAAGATCAATGATCTAGACCTGTTTACGTCCTCACCAACCAGCGCAAAATTGTTTGCCGATCTTCTGGCTTCCCAAGTAGGCCGAAAGGTTCACGAGACGGAAAACGCCTATAGCCTGCGTCTCCCAAGAGGAACTTTCATTCAGTTTATCCACCGCTGGACCTTCAGTTCACCAGAGGCGCTTCTTCAGTCTTTCGATTTCACAATCGCTTGCGCTGCTATTTGGGTGTCCGGTAAATGGGTGAGTTTGGCGGATGATAATTTCTACTCCGATTTGGCGGC
>Ga0265338_10008104_pt1 | contig 12837 bp, 15 predicted proteins | sample 42126metaG_FD_193579 | JGI IMG/M metagenome (GOLD analysis project Ga0265338, IMG submission 193579) | Rhizosphere microbial communities from Carex aquatilis grown in University of Washington, Seatle, WA, United States - 4-21-26 metaG | ecosystem: Host-associated > Plants > Roots > Rhizosphere... | reverse complement strand
TTATCGCACATTTTACCCAGCATTCCCCTAAGGGAGAATTTGTTCTGTTAAAATAAAGGTGACAAATAAAGGTGACAGGTACATTTTTTACCAAATTTATTTAAAAAATGTACCTGTCACCTTTATCTGTCACCTTTATTTAATATCCTGCCCGATATGCGCCTCGATACATTCAGTAAAAAGGGTATGGACCTCCTTGTTGGGATGACCGTCCCCCGTTTTCTTATCAAACCGGTTCATGATCCCTTCATCATAACAATTGAAATTCTCAATGCCGTCCTGATCTAGGAGTTTCCGGTAAATCTTTTCATAAGCATGCCAGTGCAAATTAACGACGTATAATTTGGCATGATGGGCCAGGCATAAGTCCCTCATCCTGACAAACAAAGTATTTGTTACAGGGGCTTTTTGGGCTATCCGGTTGCGGAAGCTCCATTTCAAATAAAGATCTTTAACAAAATTAACAAGATAAGATTGTCTATCGCCCCACCATCGGGGATAGGTCATCGGCGGGAAGCATTGCAGCCCGCCTTGGGGGCCTTGCAAACAATAAGGGATATGCACGATCCCCCTGCAGGATTGACGGGACAGATCCAACAGCCAGCTTAAAGTGGCAACATTTCTGTACTGGTGATTATCGATAAACCCGTAAATGACCAGTTTCGGTTGGTCCCCGGCGCGCCGGAAATAGTCCTCAAGCAAAAGCAAAGACTGGTAGGTTCCATACCCAACAACCCCCAGGTTCCTAAACTGCAAGGACGGATGTTTTGCTTGTAACTTCCATGCAAAGGTCTCCTGGTCTGAAACGCCCCACCCCTGTGTCAAAGAACAGCCTATGAACACGACCCGGTCTTTGCTGGCGTCCGGGCTAAAAACCGGTTTTGTCGCTCTTGACCCATCCTGCCAGAATGTATATGTCACCTCATTCCCGTAACGGACATCGCGGATGACATACCGCCCAGGCTTGGGGCGCCAACCCAAAACCGGATCAGGCTGATTGACCATGGGTTCCGTGGTCTGAAACACATAAGGATGCCAGTAATCTTTGATCCGGTAGTCCCAAAATCGCAGCACTAATTCGCAGACAAAAATAGTGACAAGAAGAGTGAGGAAAATAGATACTACGTGGAATAAAAAATATTTGATCCGCATTAATTGAAAAAAGGTTCTCCTGTGTTTTTAGTATACTACCCTCATTGCCTTTTCGGAAATAATCCTGGCAAAAAGGCCATCATCCTATTTTACGGCTGCCGGTGTTCATGTTCGGCAAGCCAATTTTTAACACCGAAAACGTCGCTCCAGTTGTAATCGGTTTCCAGAAGTAAAACCGTCTGAATAAATGCCAGGTGCGAGTACCCTTGGGGAAAATTACCTGTCAGGCGATGCGTAGCAACTTCTATGTGTTCGGAAAAAAGACCTGAAGGATTCGCAAGGTTAAGCATATTTTCAAACATTTGGCGGGCTTTTTGTTCTTCCCCGATAAGATATAAGGCATTGATCATCCAAAAAGTACAAACAATGAAAGCATTCTCAGGGACACCAAAATCATCCGCTTCAATATATCGAAAGACTAAGTCATTTTTAACCAGATACTTATAAATTTGTTTGACGGTACTGACCATCCGTGGGGCATTGCACTCAAGAAACCCGTAATGGAGCATCAAAAGCACTGAAGCATCCAGCTCCTTGGCCCCGTAATACATGACAAATGATTGCATGTCCTGGTCCCAGCCATTGCTTAAAATGTCTTCTTTGATCTGTGCCGAAAATTTTTGACAGCGTCGAGCATATTCTTTCTTGCCGACGAACTGGGCAATTTTAGCTGCTCTATCCAACGCCACCCAACTCATCATCTTGGAATGAACGTAATGCTTAGGTGTCCCTCCTCGTTCCCAAATCCCACAATCCGGTTCTTTCCAAACATCCTCAACATACTTGACCAAAGAACAAACCACTGTCCACAACTCTTCTTCCTGATACATCTGAGTGCGATGATTAATAAAAAAATACGCGTAGATCGTTTCCATCAATTCCCCGTAAACATCATTCTGTTGCTGACGCCAGGCATTATTACCAATCCTCACCGGACGGGAGAATTCATAGCCGCTTAAATGGTCAAGGGTTCTTTCCGTCAGATCTTTTTCTCCGTTTATACCGTACAGGACAGCGATATTGTCCCGTTTAAGGAGCATACGGTTGAGGATAAAATTAATATAACGGGTCGCCAATTGTAAATGCCCCATGCGCACATATAGATCAATGATCATGGACGCGTCGCGCACCCAGCAAAACCGGTAATCCCAATTACGGTTCCCGCCTATGATCTCAGGCAAGGACGTCGTTGGCGCCGCAATGACCGCTCCCGTCCTCTCATACGTAAGGAGCTTTAGGGTCAGCATGGAGCGGATCACCATTTCCCGATACTTTTCCGGAAGTTCCGTACGCAGAACCCAGTCTAACCAATAGCTTTTGGTCTTTTCATACTCCACGTAAATTTTGTGAAGATCGATATTTTGCAACTTTTCATGATAAGAAAGCAAAAAAAAAGACGATTCCTTAAGTTCGATGGGATCTCCTTCAATGACCTTTTGGGTATCTAAATTGGTATAAAGAAAAAAATTGTCATAATCGCCCTTTTGGGAGATCATTTCTATGCAAGAGGAGCCTAAAACGAACCGGGGTTCTCCCAGGGCATAATTAGGCATCGGCTTAAAATCGACAATGATTTTGGGAACGCCTGAAACTACCCTGATATTCCGATGGATTTCGGGGGGAGCATAAACTTGCCCCTGAAAGGCATGAAAACGGGGCATATAATCCCTGATCTCAAGAACACCATGTCTGGTTTCAAAAACAGTCTTAAGAATATTAGTATGGGCAATATAGCTCTGTTCCGTCTTAAGCGTATCCACGGCCGAGATCTTAAAATGCCCGCCTTTTTCTTCATCCAAAATACGCGCGAACAATGAAGGTGAATCAAAAAAAGGCAGGCATAGCCATTCAATGCTGCAATCAGAAGTTACCAGGGCTGCAGTGGTGCAATTGCCGATCAGGCAATAGCAATCATAACTTTTCATAGGCGCCGTAAATCATATACTTTAAGAGCTCTGTCACTTCCTGGGGCCCTGCCAGATAATACTGGGCTTTTGAATATCTTGGGGCCCCCACAAAAACAGTGATCCCCTTATTTTTTAGGGCCTCAAAAGCATCCTCATCAGTACTGTCATCTCCGATGTATAGCGGTAAGGCATTCCCTTTGCCCATTAGAATTTCCTGTTTTCTTAAAAGCCACAAAGCGGCTTTGCCTTTATCCCATTGAACCCAGGGCCTTAATTCAAGCACTTTCTTGCCCTGGTAGACCTTGACCATGTTTTTTCTGCAATAAGGCATGCAAATTTGTTCAAAAATCCTTCGTACGAGGAATTCCTTGTCCCGTGGGACCAAGCGGTAATGCACGCTCAAGGTCACCCCTTTATCTTCCACTAAAATGCCTTGAATATCGGAAAGTTGCATGATCAGCTCATCTTTAACACTCTTCATAACCGAGACAACCTGGGAAGGTATAAGGTTTTTCATCTGCATTGAGGAATTTTCTATTTCCCATCCATGGTTGCCGATATAACAAGCCCCTTCGATCCCGACTATCTGCTTGATGTCTGACAGCATTCGGCCGCTGATGATCACAACCTGATAGGAAGGGATCCGCACCAACCGTTCGATCAATTCTCTATTTTCTTGGGACAAAACTGCCTCCGAAGGGACCTGAGCGATCGGTGCCAAGGTGCCGTCATAATCCAAGAACAAAATAATTTTCTTAGCCCCCCATGCCTCTACTATATCGTCACAGTATTCAAGTAAATTTTTCATACTTCGACCTCCTTGAGTTCTTTAAATTCTATCTTTAACAATCCAGAAAGAAATTTTCCTGCCCAGCGGAATATATTATTATCATGCACGATCTGACGCATCTTGGACATCCGTTTGCGGCGTTCTTCCTCCGGCATGGTCAACGCCTGGTAAATACTGTCGCTGAATTGCTCGCCATCATAAGGATTAATTAATATCGCCTCTGATAATTCCCGGACGGAACCCGCAAATTGGCTTAGAACTAGCACCCCATCTTCGTCGCTTTGCGCGCAGATAAATTCCTTGGCCACAAGGTTCATCCCATCATGTAAAGAACTGACGATACAAACGCGCGCCATACGGTAAAGCACTAACAATTTTGATAAAGGCATGTTGCCTCGGATCAAAATAACCGGGTTCCAGCCATCCGTAGAATGCTTCCAGTTTATTTTTTCAACCAAGGCGTTTATTTCATCATTCAACGCCTTGTATTTAGCAATATGGATCCGGCTTAAAACACCTACCTGTAAAAATACGACCTTTCCTTTTAGTTCCGGATGTTTTTCAAACAAGCGATCAATGGCACACAATCTCTCCGGGATGCCCTTGGTATAATCGATCCGGTCAATGCCCAATAGAAGCTCGCAATTCCCCAGATGGAATTCTTCGATCAAATCATTTTCGATCCTATCAAAATCATTGGATCTGGCCTTATCGTTTATTTCCTGAAAATCCACGCTGATGGGGTATGGCCTGATCAGGGTTTCATGGTCTTTCCTGATCACCGAGAAACGCTCCCGGTCGATCTTACTCTCCAATTGCCGGTCCACCACTTCAAGAAAATTATTGCAATGGTACTGGGTATGGAAACCGATCATGTCATTGGCCAACAATCCTTCTAATATTTCATTTTTCTGTGGGCATATGCGAAAAGTTTCATAGCTGGGCCAGGGTATATGCCAAAAATGGGCTGTGATCACTTGGTTAGGCGCCGCCATCTCTTTTAACAACTTGGGCAGCATGCAGAAATGATAATCCTGGATCCAGACAAAAGCCTTTGTATTTCCAATCTCTTCCATCACGGCCCGGGCAAACTTCTGATTAACATTAAGATAATGCTGCCAATCATCCTGCTTAAAAACAGGACGTTGAAAAGCCGTATGACAAAGCGGCCAAAGCGCATCATTGGAATATCCGTAGTAGTACCCCTCTTCTTCCGGCTTCGTCAGCCATACCCGCTTAAGGGTATAGGCAGGATTATCCGCCGGAACTTCGATCTTGTTATAACTGTCCGTGACCCGATGGTCTGCCTCGCCGCTGCTGGCAGCTATCCATAAACCATGACAGGCCTGCATTACCGGATCAAGCGCTGTAATGACCCCGCCAGATGGCCGTCGGCATTCGATCCTGCCTTTTTTATAAAAATGTTCATAAGGCTGACGGTTGGACACAACAACAAAAAGATAGTCGCCAAGCTTTTCCTGAACAAATTCCTGTAAATCTTCTTTTACAAGCATCATGCCCTCCTTGCAAAGCGTTTCTGCTTAACTATCCCCTTTAGTGTCAGGTATTGCGCCAAGATACCGACGGCGGCACTACTGAGAAATAAAAGTTCGTGTAAGCTTTGTGTCCCATGGAAAGCATTGGCAATGAGCATTGCTCCCAATAACGAAGAGATCATGATCAACGTCCAATCAAAAATAATGACCATCAAACACATGCCGACAATACCCCCTACTATAAAGATCGGCCATGTATAAAATTCTTGCGAAATTATAGCGGAAAATATATTCATTAATAAATATCCCCCTCCTAAAAAACCAATTCCGAACACCACCATGAACCATTGAAAACTCACTGCCAATACGATCCCTACACTGCCTAGGGCCAACGCTGAAACCAATACCATCCAGCCCGACGAATAACCTAACACTCCTGCGCACTGCACACCGATTAAAAAACCGACGATCCCTACACAAAGCCAGAAGAAATTTCTTCCTGCAAACACAAGCAAAAAACCGAACGCCAAATCAAAAATCATCATGACCTGTTCCCTTGCCCCGCCTTTAGCCCCGCAAAAATACGGCGGGGCATCGGCGAGGGCTTTTCTATATAAAACTCTGTATTTTATCAAGCACCAAACTATCCGCTTCTTTGTACGGGGTGATCCCGCCTATGCGCACTTCCACCTTGGTGGAATATTCTGTCACTCTGTGAATATCGATCCACATTTCACTCCCATTGACATAAGAACCTCTGAATTGTGTTACGTTCTCATTTAATGTTTCTTTGACCGCTGACAAATTAAGCGACTGCAATGCTAACCTGGTTGCATTGATGGTCGCATGATACGAAGCATGGAATTCCTGGGTCAATTTTCCGGAAAGCCAAATTGCTGTTCCGGCTCCTCCTGCTGCTCCTATAAATAAGGCAAAACAACCGCATAGGTTCAGCATTAACATTCCCCAAAAAATAAAAAGCATGGTTTTCTTGAACATGACCCCTCCTGACAAATAAAGCCGTCCTTGACCAACCATCCCAGCAAAGTATAAAATTTTGGAGATTAAAAAGAGATGAATTAAGAATTAATTTTGGGAAGGCAAGATAACCCTGAAGGTGGTGCCGCGACCCAGCTGGCTTTCAACCTGGATCTCTCCCTGATGGATCTTGGCAATGGAATTGGCAATGCTTAACCCCAAACCGCTGCCCGGGGTATTTTTGTCTGCACGGTAAAATTCTTCAAAGATCTTTTTCAAATTTTCAGATGCGATACCCGGGCCTGAATCACTGATATAACTTATAATTTTATGGTGTTCATGCTCAATACGCATATCGACACAGCCTCCTTCTGGCGTAAACTTGATGGCATTGCTGATAATATTAAAAAATAAACGTCGCAAATGCAGCCTGTCGGCTTTGATCATCAATGACGGGTCGGTGCTTTGCAGGTTCACCCTTATTCCTATGCCTTTATTGGCTGCCGACAAACGGTTCTGTTCTACGATTTCATTAAAAAATTCAATAAAATCGAATTGTTCAAACTTAAAGGCCTCAGGCTGATAACCCAGTTTGGTTAACAATAATAGATCATCGATTGTCTTAAGTACGCGTTGAGATTCTTCCGCAACAATTTTTAGAGCCTGCTGGTACTCCTGTTTGGTGCGTTCTTTGCGTAATAAGAGTTCAGCCTCCCCCTGAATAATTGTCAAGGGGGTTTTCAATTAGTGGGCAACATGATAACTGAACTGCTCAATGTATTTAAAAGATCTTTCCAGACGTGCTATCATCCCATTGAAAGATCCAACCAAAGATTCCATTTCCGCGCCAAAATTCTTATTCTTGATCCTGGCACTCAAATCCTGTTGTGTTATTTTATTGGCTATGGCGGTAATTTCATATACCGGCTGTAAAATCCTATCGGCAAGTATTCTGCCCACAAAACTCGTCAAAAACAAAATTAAAGGAACGCTGATGGCAATGGAATATAACCAGTTGCGCAACTGCAGGATGATAGGGTCCTGGGCGATCCCCACCTGGATCAAATACCGCCCCACCTTCTTATCCACAAACGGATAATTGATGACACGGATATTCTTATGCCCCACGCTCGAATTCCAAAACACCGCTTTCCCCATCGGGGGAAATTGAATATTTTCCAAGAATAAAATGCGTAAATTCCTGTCTACATTGGAAGAACTAAATACCTCTTTTGCGCCTTTGCTGACAAAATTAATGTAATCTTTGTTTAAATTAAGCAATTGGGCCTGTTTAAACCACCTCTGAGAAATTTTCCATGTCTTATGCTGGAAAATATTTTCATTCTTCATGAGTATGGTCTTATCAACAGCCTCCGGCAGAGACTCTGGACTTTCCCCCAAAATATTAAGGTATGACCTGATCGTCAGATCAACAGCCTGAACTTTAATTTTAAGTTGCTGGTCGATTTGGTGAAGAAAAGCATTGGAAATGAAATATAAAACACTGCTGAAAACAATGAGGATCAGCCCTAAAATGGCCGTATAAAGGATACTGATTTCAAACTTAATGGAATTGGATCTCATGCAGAATTTTTCAGCATGTATCCTGATCCGCGCAGGGTATGGATCAATTTCCTCCTGAAGCCTTCATCAATTTTATTACGAAGGTTGCGGATATGCACATCAATGACATTGCTCATACTGTCAAACTGTTCGTTCCACACATGTTCGGAAATCATGGACCGGCTGATGACCTGGGCTGAATTAAGCATGAGGTATTCTAATAACATGAATTCTTTGGCCGTCAAAACTATCGCCTTGCCCGCTCTTTTGACTTCATGATTGAGCTGGTTTAGTTCCAAATCGGCCGCTTTTAAGAAAGAAGTCTTATGGACGGTAGAACGTCTTAATAAAACCTTGACCCGGGCAAGCAGTTCTCCGAAAGAAAAAGGTTTGGTCAAATAATCGTCCGCACCGGCGTTAAGCCCCTCGATCTTGTCTTTTATGGCAGCCCGCGCGGTCAGCATCAGGATAGGGACATTGATCTTCTTGTGTCTCAGCCGGCGGCACATCTCAACCCCGTCATTTTGAGGCAGCATGATATCAAAGATCATCAGATCATAAGTATTTATTTCAGCCATATACAACCCCTCTTCACCATCATAGGCTGTGTCCACTGCGTAATGTTCTTCTTTCAGCCCCCGCGCAATAAAATCCGCGATACGCTTCTCGTCTTCCACGACAAGGATCCGCATGCCTCCCCCCTTTCTAAGCATACAAATTTTGAAAATAGTTTATCAATCCGGCATGGATTGTAAATAACATGTTTCCACCTTTTACTGACTTTTCTCTACTTTATTCAAAGATGCCGAGGCCTGGGCCAGCTCAATATCATCCTTCGTCTTCCCAGGTGTCCGACAGATCTTGGGGGATCTTGTTCATTAAGAAATCATCGCCACCTTCCATGCCTTGATAGACCCAATCCATGATCCTAATTTGACGTTCCGGCGTCTCGAGAAGTGTCCTGTTTTTCATAGTCTTTCCCTCCATTGCCGATGATCTGTTAGTGTTTTTATCCAAGTAGATAGTAGCAAACGAAAAATGAAAGTAAGATTAAGGCAGGATTAAAAATTTGCGGGACCTTCATCCATTTCATGGATATCTTTTAGATTGATATGGACTTCTTTTTCATGCCATTGAATGATGTCCTTAAAACGCTTATTGAAAACAATATCCTCGGGAGTGTATAGATGCCTGGCCATAATGGGCTGACTAAATGATTCATCCATCCCTGTCATCGATGCCAGAATGCCCACCTGAGCTTCCCGCAACGCGGGCGCATCCAAGTTGAACAACGGGCTGTCTTTGTCGATATGGTGCCGGATCGTCCAGCTTAAAGAGAACAGCGGTGTATGGTCGCGCTCCAGTTTAAGGTCATAAAATTTACGTGAATGTTCGCCTTCCGTGCTGATTTCATTTCTAGTCAGGGTCAATCCGATGTGCGCTTCCACAACCTGATTTAAACGTTCGTTGGCGACCCGAAAAGACAACGAACGCCGGCCATTATGAGTTGCTATGACTGCTTTATTGCTAAAGATCACCCTGGCCGTTGGGCGTGAAAACCTCGCATAAAATAAGCCCGTGATCACAGCTAAGATCAGGATCCCAAAAAGGGCCTGAATTGTCATTACCCCATATGTAAATGATCCGGAAGGCTGTATACGGCCAAAATCAACGGCGCTTGACGTTTCCACACTTAAGAAAAAACACTCTTTAAACCGTGCAAACCCTTCAGCATGACTTCCAACTGGCTGAACATTCAACAAGAAATACAAGGCGCCAAAAGCAACGTTCACCATCAGATATACGACTAAAATATGGATAAAAAACTTGGGCCATGACAAAGCAAAAAAATAATGATAGAGGTCCTTGAGCCGGCCTCGACGGTCCCGGCGTCCATGGATATTCATATCGCCGTCTTTGTTGATCAGGGATCGAAGTTGATTGATCTGCGAATGACGCGAAGGATTCATACCTATTGGGCCCATATGCCGGTGACCGGTTTCGACTTTGCTGCGTTATTAGGAGGCCTCACGCCATAGAACATAGCCAATGTCCTTAGCACATCATAGTGATCTATATGCTGGATGTACTTCCCTGGCTTCACGTGCGCCCCGATAAAGATGGTCACAATATGGTTTAGGTCTGTATCGTCATCTTCATCCCAAGTCAAAACCAATAGACTATTATGACTTTCTGCCCAGACAACATACGGCGCAATATTCTTGCGTAACCATCCATCCGCCTGAGCCACCGTACCGTCATGCATATCATGATCCATGTTTGGTATCACAAAAGCGATGGTCGGAAGGCGTGCAAAATCTCCGGGAAAGTCCCGAAAAGGTTGGTTGAGGTCTCCCGGCAATGCGTCAAAATATGCCAATGGATTGTGCTTCTTTCTATAGGCACTGTAACCGCATTGGGTAAAGCCACTATGCGGCATGGTTTCGGAAAAAGTCTTGAAAGAAAATCCTGCCTCGTGAAGGCTTTGGGCTAAATTCTCCCCCTTCAAATCATAATTGCAACCATCATCCTTGATTCCGTGTGTCGAGCCGGAAAATAAAGCAATATAATTAGGCAGGCTTGGATGCATGATAGCATAGGATTCCATCATCAACGCACCCTGACTTGCCAGCTGATTGATGTAAAGAGCATCCTGATTGCCAATGATGTCATTAAAAGACTTGTTTTCTTCGACCACTACGACCACATGATCAGGCCTCTGTGCAAAAGCCGGGTTATGAATAAATAAAATTGATATAAGCATAACCGGCCGTAACATCCTCATGATCTGCCCCCATCTTCAGGATTTGCTTTCTTATAGACAACGACTTGCGGATATTTAGGCGTACAGGTTTTTTGCACCTCCACCTGATTACGCAACACTGTAAACCTCTCAGACGCCCTTTCATCACCTTTCTCCAGATCATACAGCACGACATGATCTTCCGTCCGCACACCGACCACCTTGTATGCTTGCCCATCATCCTTCAAAATAACCTTGTCACCGACACTGTATTCAGCCATTGTCTTGCACTCCTCCCCAGACTCCCTTATTTTATTCCAAAAAAAACCCTCTACAATTAATTTAATTGTAGAGGGTTCATATGCCGATCTATAAGATCAACGCAATTTTCGTTTCAATGCCAGACCGCCTAAACCTGCCGCCAAAAGGGATAAGCTTAACGGCTCAGGGGCCGGGGCTGTGGGAAAATTACCGCCGTTTCCGGGATTCCCACCATTGCCTGGATCTCCTCCATTGCCGGGATTTCCACCGTTACCGGGGTTTCCACCATTGCCGGGATTTCCACCGTTGCCGGGATTTCCACCATTCCAGGGGTTCCCATCATTGCCGGGATTTCCATCATTGCCCGGACCATAGCCAAAATTACGGCTTCCGCTGCCATGATGATGACCTCCTCCCATGGCCCAGGACTGCCCCGTAAAACAGAGCACGGCAAACATAATAAAAAATACTTTTAAAATTACTCTTTTCATTTTTACCCCCAATTATATTGGAATCTTTTTCAAGAAGGCGTAGCAGGCTTTCAAGGTGTTCTTAAACTAATTTCTAGCATTAATCATGCCAATGAGGCAGTTATTTTACTAGAATTAAAAACTATTGAAACTAATATAGTTACGCTAAATCTAAAATGGCGCCTTCCTAAAAGCCGCTTTAGGAATGTATAAAATATTATACATTTTGTACCAAATGAGGGGATCTTCCCGCTTTTATGGCAGGTATTTGATCAGTTGCGGGGTAATGAGGCTGGTAAACTCTTTTATTGCCTTGCGGGCGGGTTCTTTATTATTATTGGTGAAATCAGCGGAAACGCGGATCAAAGCCCCGCCTTCCCTTTTTCCTAATAACGCATCCAGGGCAAAAAGCGCCTGCTGTTTCCAATAACTGGACGTAAAAGTGTCTCCCACTTTAAACCAATAGTACACGAGCTGATACATTTTATTGTCTTGCAACACCATTCGATTCATTCCAGAGTCTTTCCCTTTTTCAAGCACATAAACACCGGTCCCTGCGTAGCAATCCTCGGGAGGATGATAAGCCTTATGATTGCTCTGAGTATACACGATATACAAATACACCTTCTGTCCTTGGGGGTCCCTATATATCCTCATCAAGGCATTGTCTGTTTCCAGGGTGGCGAATACACTTTTTGACAACGGGATATCTTCCGAAACCCAGTCTCCTGCTTTAGGAGGAAAATCTTTAATATGCACAGTGTCCTTCTGTTTGCTATCCATGCCGCAAAGGACTAACGAAAATAAGGCAGCCACCCCCAAAAGAATGCCTATAATGACCAGGTTCCTGTCGTTGCTTTGCATAAAAACACCCCTACTTCAACAATTTCTCAACTTCAGACAGCAGGAAAAACGCCAAAACAAAAACACAAAAGCCAAAAAAACTTTCAACAGATCCGGTGATATATCTCGTCCCCCACATCTCCCCGATGATCGCCAGGGCCATAATACGGCACACATTTGTGACCAATGCAATGGGGACGGAAGAAAGGAACATGACCAGTCTTTTGATCTTCCCCGACGGCATCCAATAGGAAAAAAGGGCCCCCAGCGCCAACAGGGCGATCAGCGAGCGCAATCCGCTGCAGACATCTTCTACGATGATCGCGGCATGGGTCATACGGATATAGCTGCCTTCCTGGAAAGCGGGGATATTAATGACATTTAACAACGCGGTGGCTATTTGGGCGGCCAATATCTTCAACTGAAAGCTGATGCTGATAACAACGACTATCGGCAACGGGACCATGAAAGCCAAAAAAACGATAGGGAACAATATGGCCTTCATATAATTCTTCCCCCAAACACACCAAACAATACCGGCTATGACAATGAGCATCGAAAATCCGGAAGTAAAATAGACCCTGAACAGCAAACTTACGAGATGAAGGACGATCCCTGCGACAAATAACCATAG